>OFMD01000004.1_pt1 | contig 325641 bp, 311 predicted proteins | sample 1541211 | NCBI WGS metagenome assembly OFMD01 (sample SAMN04209231, study PRJEB22552) | human gut metagenome | biome: gut; material: feces | host: Homo sapiens | place: USA: Oklahoma | reverse complement strand
TTTGTGGGCTTTGCCCACACCCACGACCTTTGAAAAGGTCGACCAAACTTTTATAGTTGCTTGATAAAGCTATCAGCTAAACCATAATTTTTAAATAGAACCTAAAAAAATCCCCCGTGGGAAACCACGGGGGAGAAGTAACGAAATAATTTATCTATTAAACTGTCTCGCTGTTGTTGCCATAATAAGCATTGAGGTACATCTGCTTGATTTCCTTGAAGAGTGGGTATCTTGGGTTAGCGCCTGTGCACTGATCGTCGAATGCCTGCTCTGTCATATCGTCAAGTCTTGCAAGGAAGTCAGCTTCATCGATACCGTACTCCTTGATTGAGTTCTTAATACCAACTCTCGCCTTAAGGTCATTGACAGCCTTAATGAGGTTCTCAACGCTTTCAGCATCGTCCTTACCGCCAAGACCGAGGAATCTTGCTACTTCAGCGTAACGAGCCTGTGTCTTTGGATGATCATACTGTGGGAATGTACCCATCTTAGCAGGAGTTTCTACAGAGTTGAAACGGATAACCTGCTCAAGCATAAGGGCATTAGCAATACCGTGTGGAATGTGGTGGAAAGCACCAAGCTTATGAGCCATTGAGTGACATACACCGAGGAATGCGTTAGCAAATGCCATACCTGCCATTGTAGCACCGTGAGCAACTTTCTCACGAGCAAAAGGCTCATTCATACCGTTGTCATAGCAAGCCGGGAGATACTTGAAGATAACTTCAAGAGCTCTAAGTGCAAGACCGTCTGTAAAGTCAGTAGCCATCATTGATGCATAAGCCTCAAGTGCGTGGCTGACAGCATCGATACCTGATGCAGCTGTAAGACCCTTAGGACCGCTCATCATATTGTTAGCATCTACGATAGCCATATTTGGCATAAGCTCGTAGTCAGCGAGCGGGTACTTAACGCCTGTTTCCTGATCTGTGATAACTGCGAATGGTGTTACCTCAGAACCTGTACCTGAAGATGTTGGAACAGCGATGAAGTAAGCCTTTTCACCCATTTTAGGGAATGTATAAACTCTCTTACGAATATCGCAGAAACGCATAGCCATATCCATAAAGTCAGCTTCCGGATGCTCATAGAGAACCCACATAATCTTGCCGGCATCCATTGCTGAACCGCCGCCGAGTGCGATGATTACATCAGGCTCAAACTTACGCATAGCCTCTGCACCCTTCTGAGCAGAGATAAGTGACGGATCAGGCTCAACATCAGCAAATGTTGTGTAAACAATGCCCATCTCATCAAGTTTATCTGTGATTGGCTTTGTATAACCATTCTTGTAAAGGAATGAGTCAGTTACGATAAATGCTCTCTTCTTACCCATAACATCCTTGAGTTCCTGAAGAGCAACAGGCATACAGCCTCTCTTAATATAAACCTTCTGTGGTGCTCTGAACCAAAGCATATTTTCTCTCCTCTCGGCTACTGTCTTAATGTTGATAAGGTGCTTGACACCTACGTTCTCTGAAACTGAGTTACCGCCCCATGAGCCGCAGCCGAGTGTAAGAGATGGTCTAAGCTTGAAGTTGTAGAGGTCACCGATACCACCCTGTGAAGATGGTGTGTTTACGAGGATACGGCAAGTTTTCATACGGCCTGCAAACTCGTCAATCTTAGCTCTATCGTTAACAGCATCAACATAGAGGGAAGATGTATGACCGTAACCGCCGTCAGCAACGAGCTGCTCAGCCTTAGCAAGTGCATCTTCAAAGTCCTCTGCCTTGTACATAGCAAGTACAGGAGAAAGCTTCTCGTGTGCAAACTCTTCGCTGATGTCAACGCTTTCAACTTCACCGATAAGAATCTTTGTTTCTTCAGGAACTGTTACACCTGCAAGAGCAGCAATTGTAACAGGCTTCTGACCAACGATCTTAGCGTTAAGTGCGCCGTTGATGATGATAGTCTTTCTTACCTTCTCTGTCTCTTCGTCGTTAAGGAAATAGCAACCACGAGCCTTAAATTCCTTTTTAACCTTTGAATAAATCTTCTTTTCAACGATAACTGACTGCTCTGAAGCACAAATCATACCGTTATCGAATGTCTTTGAGTGAATAATTGAGTTTACAGCAAGGAGAATATCTGCTGATTCGTCAATAATTGCAGGAGTGTTACCTGCACCAACGCCGAGAGCAGGCTTACCTGATGAGTAAGCAGCCTTAACCATGCCAGGACCACCTGTAGCAAGGATGCAATCAGCTTCCTGCATAAGCATATTTGTAAGCTCAAGGCTTGGAATGTCAATCCAGCTGATAATGCCCTCTGGAGCACCTGCAGCTACAGCAGCCTCAAGAACAACCTTAGCAGCCTCAATTGTGCTCTTCTTAGCACGTGGGTGTGGGCTGATGATGATACCGTTTCTTGTCTTTAAGCAGATAAGTGTCTTAAAGATAGCTGTTGATGTTGGGTTTGTTGTTGGAATAACTGCAGCGATAACACCGATTGGCTCTGCAATCTTCTTAATACCGAAAGATTTGTCCTCTTCGATTACGCCACATGTCTGAACATTTTTATAAGCATTGTAAATGTACTCAGAAGCGAAGTGGTTTTTGATAACCTTATCTTCAGCTACGCCCATGCCTGTTTCTTCAACAGCCATTTTAGCGAGTGGGATTCTCATCTTGTTAGCTGCGGATGCTGCTGCAAGGAAAATCTTGTCAACCTGTTCCTGTGTGTAGGTTGCGAAAATCTTCTGAGCTTCTTTAACTTTTGCTAAAGCTGCCTCAAAAGTCTCTGCGTTTTCTACGATCGGATACTCTTTTGTGCTCATTAAATCTACCTCTTATCTAGCATTTTGTATTTTATTCAGCAAAAAGCTGAAAATGGATGACTTATTCTTCAACAGCTTTAAATTCAAGCTTGTTGGTTTTTCCGTTGGTTTTTACATAGTTTTCTGCGTAAGAACCCTTTGGAGCATTTATTGTAACAGTGTTTGCGTTATCACAAACGCTGTATTCAGACATTTTAGTTACATTGGCAGGAATGTCGATTTCTGTAATGGCAGGGCACTGATAAAAAACATATTCTCTGATTTCTTCAAGACTGCCTGATTCGATAGTTACTTTTTTAACTCCCGAACCCTGGAAAGTGAAAAGACCAAGGTCTGTTACCGAACCCGGAACTGTAACTTCTTCAAGTGAAGTACAGAGGAAAAATACATTATTGCCTAATGTTTTAAGATTTTTGGAAAGTGTAACCGACTTAAGATTTGTACATGACTGGAAAGCATGACCCTCAATCTCAGTTACCGTATCGGGAATTGTTATACTCTCAATGTCCTTTTCGCTGAAAGCGTTAGGACCTATTGATGTTACTTTATAGTTGTTATAGGTATCCGGAATAACAATATTTTTTTCGTTACCTGTGTACTCTGTTACCATAAGCTCATTGCTGTTTACAATGTAATAACCAAAGCCGTTGTCTGTAAGGTCAGGCTTTGTAGCTTCAATGGTATAGCCGGGTTCGTTTTTATTCGAACAGCCGCAGCCTGCAAGGCTGAAAACCATTGTTGCACACATTGCACCTGCAATAAGTGCGCATAATATTTTTTTCATAATTTGAAGGATCCTTTCAAACTTATACTGGTACTGATTTTCTAATTTTCAGTAATACCATTTTAACATCTTTGTTAAATATTTGTCAATGTTTTTTTCGTTTTTTTTTCGCTTTTTGTTACTTTTATCGCATTACATAATAAATTAGTATTGAGGTATGCTGTATTCTTACATATTCGACAAAATAATAAGAAATTATTTCTAATTACAAATTAAGAATAAAGGCTTAAATACTTGAATGTCTTTAAAATGGTAATTTAAAATACCATAAAAAAACAACTAATTTACTAAAATTTTAAAATCAATTGTATATAGATAAAAAATACATAAATATTATAGATAAATACTAAAAAATGTAAATAATGACAAAACTGTTGCTACTGTTAAGATATTAACAATACCGTCTTGAAATTTAAAGCAAAAGTGCTAAAATATATGGTGGAAAATTTTTAATATTTCCTATATTAATATGTATAGGGAGAAGGGGCGCACTATGGATTTAATGCTTATTCTAAGAAATCTTGCCATAATCCTTGTTGCTGCTAAGCTTTGCGGACTTCTTGCCCGTAAGCTCAAAGCACCGCAGGTTGTTGGCGAAATCATTGCCGGCCTTATTATCGGACCTTCACTGCTTAACCTTGTAGTTAAGGACGATTTTATTTCAGGTATGGCAGAAATCGGCGTAATTTTACTTATGTTCTCGGCAGGTTTGGGAACAGACCTTAAGGAACTTGTAAAAACAGGGCCTGTTGCATTGTTGATTGCTTTGTCAGGTGTTGCTGTTCCTCTTGTAGGCGGTATGCTTGTTTATATGGGCTTTGGATTCGGTACTCCGGATACACGGCTTTACGAAGGCATATTTATGGGTACTGTTCTTGCGGCAACATCGGTTAGTATTACCGTACAGGCTCTTAAGGAAATGGGACATCTGAAAGGAAAGGTCGGCACAACGATACTTTCTGCTGCGATACTTGACGATATTATAGGTATTATTCTTCTTACCGTAGTTATCGGCTTCAAGAGCCCTGATGTTTCACCTGTTGATGTTTGCATCAAGACAATTCTTTTCTTTGTACTTGCAATTGTACTTGGTTTTGCACTTTACTTCCTCTTTAAATGGATCAGCAAGCACTGGCCTCATTCAAGAAGAATTCCGATTTTCGGACTTGTTCTTTGTTTTGCGGCAGCTTATTGTTCGGAAGAATTCTTTGGTATTGCCGATATTACAGGTGCTTATGTAGCAGGTATTATTCTTTGTAACATCAATGATGCGGGTTATATTGAAAGAAAAATGGACATCAGTTCATATATGATCTTCGGACCTATTTTCTTTGCAAGCATCGGTTTACAGACAAGTTTTGATAACTTTAATATGCAGATATTATGGTTCTCAATCGCACTTGTTGCTGTAGCTCTCGTAACCAAAATTATCGGCTGCGGCGGTATGGCAAAAATTTGTAAGTTCAATATGACGGATTCGCTTAAAATCGGTGTAGGTATGATGAACCGCGGTGAGGTTGCTCTTATTGTTGCACAAAAGGGACTTGACGCAGGTCTTATGGACGCTAAGTTCTTTACAGCTGTAATCATTCTCATTATTGTTTCTTCAATTCTTACTCCTATCCTTTTGAAGGTTCTCTATGCAAAGTGGCCTGACAAAAAAGACAGTGTAATTGAAAACGAAAAGAAACTTGCTCAGGAAGGTGTAGGTGCTACTTACAATATTTCTGACAATGATTTCAAACATGATGAAAAATAATTTAATTATTACAAATTCAGCCGTACTCGTCAGAGTGCGGCTTATTTGTTGCCTCGTGTTTAATAAATAATTATATTTACAATTATTTCAAAATGTTACAAAAATTTACTTGATTTGTAATCTAAATGTGAATTAAAATTCTGATATTGAATTATAATAGCGTTTTTATTGTGCTTTTTAACAAAAAAGGGGAGGGATGCTAAACAAGGGGTTGATTTATTCTTGAATATCTGCTATAATTATTACAAATTTGTTAATAAGTGTAATTTTGATGTAATTATTACACTTAACACAATTTGGAGGTAATACAATGCAGCGAAGTAAGAAAATTGCTTCTGTGCTGTTGAGTGTAACAATGCTTTCGGGTGCGTGCGCAGTCGCAGGCAGTACTACAGCTCATGCATCAGGCACAGGTGCAGGTCTTGCAGAGTGGGCGCTCAATGCATATTACAGCGGTTGGAGCTATGTTTACGGCGGAGCTACTCCTGGTACCGTAGATTGTTCCGGTCTTATTTATTCCTATTGCGGAGGCAACGCAAGAGGCGGAGATTCACAGCTGTATGCATCAAGCGCAAGTGGATATGTCAGCAACGGTATTCCACGAATACACGGACTCGGTCTTCATATGGATGGTCATGTCGGTGTATATATCGGCGACGGTATGGCAGTTGACGCAAGAAACGATGACGAAGATGTATGCTATGACACCGTAGATTATATGGGGTGGACACAGTGGTACAAGGTAGGCGCTATTGACTACATAGAAAACGGTTGGGAAGAGTTCAACGGTGATTATTATTACTATGAAAACGGCGAATACATTGTAGATACATCAAGAACAATTGACGGCACTACATATTACTTTGATTCAAAGGGCAGATCAAGCAATACTCCGTCAGATCCGTCTTCTTCAAATTCTTCCGACAATTCTTCTTCAAGTTCAGACAACAACTCTTCAAACAACACGGTTGACGATTCTTCAACTGACAGCGACAACAGCAGTTCGACTGAAGAGGTAAAAGAAGAAACACCTACAGAGCCTGTTCTTTACAGAAACGGCGATGAGGGTGACGAAGTAACGAAGATTCAGGAAAGACTTAAGGAGCTTGGCTACTATGATGGCGAAGTAAACGGTAAGTTTGACGATGCAACAGAGGCAGCTTACATTCAGTTCCAGCAGGCAGCAGGAGTAGATGTTGACGGTATTTCAGGTACAGACAGAGATATTCTTTACTCGGAAGATTGTCCTACCTATGCCGATGTTCAGGCAAAACTTGCTGAACAGACACCTACATATCAGTTGGGCGATCAGAGTAACTCAGTTCTCACAATTCAGAACAGACTTGCTATTCTCGGTTTCTTTAATGAAATAGCTACCGGCTACTTCGGAGAAACTACAGTACAAGCTGTTGAGGCATTCCAGCTTGCAAATAATCTTGAAGCTACAGGTATTGTGGATCAGGATACATATCAGGCAATGTTCTCGGCAACAGCACTTTCAAGCAACGGTTCCGCACTTGCTTCTACAGTAAGCTACACAGGTCCGTATGCAATGCCGCAGGTAGGTTCATCACAATTTGTTTTGCAGAATACACAAAATCAGGATTATACACATTCAGCCGCAGTTGTAGCGCAGGCTGCAAATAAGGTTACAAAGGCTGCACTTTCAAACACATCAGCCAATACACCTGCTATTATTTCGGCAGTTGTAAAGCGCAATCTTAATGTTGGTCTTTGGTTTGTGGTAGTTCTTGCTTTACTTTCGATGTTTGGCGGTGTATATATTATTAAAAATATTAAGGCTTCAAAAAAAGCCCGCCGTACAAGAGCGAGAAGCAAAAAAGCATATACAAGAGTAAAAACCGAGGCTCGTTACTGGTAAAAAATTAAGCCGTATCTTATGGTTGTCCATATGATACGGCTTTTGTATTGCAAAAAACTTTACAGTGTGGTATTATTAACATAGGAAGTGATTATTATGGATAAAGATTTAATTAAAAGAATAAATGAACTTGCAAAGAAAAAGAAAACACTCGGACTTAATGCCGAAGAACAGGCAGAACAGAAACAGCTTTATGCCGTGTATCTTGCTGAAATCAGAGAACAGTTTGATAATACTCTCGATAATGTAAGTATTAAACAGGAGGACGGTTCGGTTGTTCCGTTTAAATCCGCCGCCAAAAAGAAAACAAAAGAAGATAATAAATCAGAATAATTTATATTTTATATCAATAATTAAAAATTTAGGTTCTATTCTAAATGCGGAATACTTTTTCAAAATTATTTAATCTTAACTGTGTGCTAAACCATAAATTAATTACAATTTTTGATAAAAAACAGGGTTGATTCTATTTTCTGAATCAACCCTGTAATTATTTTTATTAATCGTCAAGACAATTGTCAAGTCGTTCAATAATATTCTGCTTATCCATATGCTGACCGATAAATACAAGTTTGGTTTCACGGTCGCCGTATTTTTCATCCCAATGTTCTTCAATATCAGGATACTCTTTAAAGTATTTCTTCTGCTCGCTCTTAGGGAATGCAGCAAGCCATTTGCCGTTTTCTGTAGCGGTAATCTGTACGCCTGCCTGCTCAAATACATAGAGGTAATCTCTCTTGTCTTTATCGGAGAACCAAAGAATACCCTTTGCACGAACAACGCCCTTTGGCCAGTTGTTTACAAATTCCTGTAATTTTTCCTGATTGAACGGACGGCGGCTGTGGTACACAAAAGTACAGATACCGTACTCTTCGTCATCGTCACCGTGGTGGTGATGGTGGCAACAGTGACCGTGCTCGTGGTCGCAGTGAGAGTGATCTTCGTCATCATGATGATGGTGATGCTCATGCTCGTCCTCGTCGTGGTGATGATGTTCGTGTTCATTCTCATCATGATCGTGATGCTCGTTTTTCTCGTCTTCGTCCTTATCGTAAGCCTGTGCCCAGCCTGCTGAACCTGCAGTTTCTTCAAAGTCATAAAGATTTGTATTGAGAATGTCGCCAACGCTTACCTTACCGTAGTTAGCCTCAATAATTTTAGCCTTTGGCTGAAGAGTTCTAATCATAGCCTTAACTCTGCCGAGCTGCTCCTCATTTACCATATCAACTTTGTTGAGAATGATAGTAGAACAGAACTCAATCTGCTGAATAACAAGGCTTTCAATGTCTTCTTCGTCAACATCGTCTTTAAGAAGATTGTCGCCGCAGCCAAACTCTGTAGCCATTCTGAGTGCGTCAACAACAGTTACAATGTTGTCAAGACGGCAAATAGCAGGAGTGCCTTCCTCTTCGTCACCCTCAAGTACAGCAATAGACTGTGCAATAGGGAGCGGCTCGCAGATACCGCTTGCCTCAATGAGAATATAATCAAATTTACCTGACTTTACAAGTTCTGCAATCTGATTGATAAGGTCAACCTTAAGTGTACAGCAAATACAGCCGTTTGAAAGTGGAACAAGGTTGTCATCTTTTTGAGTAACAACGCCTGCTTTCTGAATAAGTTCAGCGTCAATATTAACTTCGCCTATATCATTTACGATAACGGCACATTTGTAGCCCTCCTGATTGCCGAGGACATGGTTGATAAGTGTAGTTTTACCGGAACCAAGATAACCTGTAAGAAGTGTTACAGGAATTGGAAGCTTTGGTTTTGCCATATATGTCATTTCCTTTCAAGAATAATTTTCTACGAATGGAATAATAGCACAACAGAATTATTTTGTCAAGTAGTTACGAGTTAGTTATGACTAATTAAGTTGATATTTTTACAATTATTAATAAAAATTACTATAATAAAAAGGAGAGAGGAAAACCTCTCTCCATAATAATTATATCAGTTTTCCGGAACATTCGGAAGACCGTCAAAGCCTTTCTGGAGTTCCTCGTCTGTCGGAATATAGTCGCTCATAAGACCGTCGTTAAACTTCTCATATGCAAGCATATCGAAGTAGCCTGTACCTGTAAGACCAAAGAGAATAGTTTTTTCTTCGCCTGTTTCTTTACATTTGAGAGCCTCATCGATTGCAACTCTGATTGCATGGCTGCTTTCCGGAGCAGGGAGAATACCCTCAACTCTTGCAAATTGTTCTGCGGCAGCAAATACAGATGTCTGCTCAACAGAAGTAGCCTCCATAAGACCGTCATGGTAAAGCTGTGAAAGTGTGCTGCTCATACCGTGGTAACGAAGTCCGCCGGCATGGTTAGCGGACGGAATAAATCCGCTGCCGAGTGTGTACATCTTAGAGAGCGGGCAAACCTTGCCGGTATCGCAGAAGTCATATGCAAACTTACCTCTTGTCAAGCTTGGGCAAGATGCAGGTTCAACGGCAATAATTCTGTAATCAGCCTCACCTCTTAATTTTTCGCCTACGAACGGAGATATAAGACCGCCAAGGTTAGAACCGCCGCCGGCACAACCGATAATGATGTCAGGCTTAACATTGTATTTATCAAGAGCTTTTTTAGCCTCAAGACCGATAACCGACTGGTGAAGAAGTACCTGATTGAGCACACTGCCGAGTACATAACGATATCCTTCTGTAGAAGTTGCAACTTCTACAGCCTCGGAAATTGCACAGCCAAGACTGCCTGTTGTGCCCGGGTGCTCCTTAAGAATTTTTCTGCCGACTGCAGTATCTGTAGACGGGGAAGGAGTAACACTTGCACCGTAAGTTCTCATAACTTCTCTTCTGAACGGCTTTTGTTCGTAAGATACTTTTACCATATATACCTTACAATCAAGACCGAAGTAAGAACAAGCCATTGAAAGGGCGGTACCCCACTGGCCTGCGCCTGTTTCTGTTGTAACGCCTTTAAGACCCTGCTTTTTAGCATAATAAGCCTGTGCGATGGCAGAGTTTAATTTATGACTGCCGCTTGTATTGTTACCCTCAAACTTATAGTAAATCTTAGCAGGAGTACCGAGAGCTTTTTCAAGAAAATATGCTCTGATAAGCGGGGACGGACGGTACATTTTATAGAAATCCTGAATTTCCTGCGGAATATCTATGTATGCGTCTGTATCGTTAAGTTCCTGTGCTACGAGTTCTTTACAGAAAACAGGATAAAGCTCCTCTGCTGTCATTGGTTTTAATGTAGCAGGGTTAAGAAGAGGAGCAGGCTTGTTTTTCATATCTGCACGAACATTATACCATTGAGTAGGTATTTCGCTTTCGTCAAGATAAATTTTATATGGAATCTTTGTATTTTCCATTGGTTTCAGCCTCCTAAATATCAATATTTATAATATTATAACATATTATTTGCCTCTTGTCATCACTTTTTATAGAAAATATTATTTCATAACATAATTAAAATAATTTTTTACGGGTATTTTACAAATAGGAGGTAAATAGCTTTACAAAAATTAACTAAACTAAGAGCGTACTCAAAAGAAGTACGATAATTATTTGAGGAGATTATATTTATGAAAAAAACAAGTACAAAATTATTATCGGTATTAGCAGCAGGCGTAATTATGGCAAGTGCATTTGCAGGCTGCGGCGGCAATTCTTCATCAACAGCATCAGGCGACAACTCAAGCAATGCCGGTTCATCAAACACAAGTGCTTTTGATACAAGCAAATCACTTTCTGTTATTACTAGAGAGCAGGGCTCCGGTACTCGTGATGCTTTCGTAGAGCTTACAGGTGTTCTTGTTAAAGACGGCGACACAAAGACAGACACAACAAGAACCGACGCTGTTACAGTAAACGGCACAGAGGCTGTTATTACTAATGTAAAGGGTAATGACGCAGCAATCGGTTACATTTCACTCGGCTCACTCAACGACAGCGTTAAGGCTCTTAAGATTGAAGATGTTGACGCAACAGCAGAGAATGTAAAGTCAGGCGAATATAAAATCAGCCGTCCGTTTAACATTGCTTATAAGGGTGACTTAAGCGGTGTTGCTAAGGACTTTGTAGATTATATCTTAAGTTCAGACGGTCAGGCAGTAATTTCTAAAGAGGGTTATGTTCCGGTATCTGAAAATGCAGCATATGCAGGAACAAAGCCGGAGGGCAAAATTACAGTTGCAGGTTCTTCTTCGGTATCTCCTGTAATGGAAAAACTTATTGAGGCTTACAAGCAGATTAATACAAAGGCAGAAATCGAACTCCAGACATCAGACTCTTCGGCAGGTATGCAGTCTGCACTTGAGGGTACTTGTGACATCGGTATGGCATCAAGAGAGCTTAAGGATACAGAAACAGCTCTTACATCAACAACTATTGCAAAAGACGGTATTGCGGTAATCGTAAATACAAACAATACTACAGAAAATCTCACAATGGATCAGGTAAAAGCTATCTACACAGGTGAGGCTAAGGTTTGGAGCGATATAACTAAATGAGATTAAGCAATATTAAAGAAAGGGCTATGCAGGGAGTTTTCTTCCTGACAGCCCTTGCCGGCATAGCGGCGGTTGTGCTTATTTGTATTTTCCTTTTCTACAACGGTGTTCCGGCAATGGCAGAAATCGGATTTTTTAATTTTATAGGCGGCACAGAATGGGCACCGACAAATGTTCCTGCAAGCTACGGAATATTTACAATGATTATCGGCAGTATCTATGTTACGGCAGGCGCTGTTGTAATCGGTGTGCCGATCGGAATTTTAACAGCGGTTTTCCTTGCTCGTTTTTGTCCGAAACCGTTATATAAGGTTATAAAACCCGCAACAGAATTACTCGCAGGTATTCCGTCAATCGTTTACGGCTTTTTCGGACTTATGGTAATTGTACCGTTTATCAGAGATAACTTTGGCGGCGACGGTACAAGTTTGCTTGCGGCGTCAATAGTGCTCGGAATTATGATTTTGCCTACAATTATAGGCGTTTCGGAGTCGGCAATCCGTGCGGTGCCCGAAAATTACTACGAGGGTGCATTGGCACTCGGCGCAACAAGAGAGAGAAGTGTGTTCAAAACAATGCTTCCTGCCGCAAAGTCGGGTATTCTCGCAGGTGTTGTGCTTGGCATAGGCAGAGCTATCGGCGAAACTATGGCGGTTATCCTGATTGCAGGCAACCAGGTGCAGATTCCTACATCACTTACGGACGGTGTAAGAACGCTTACAGCAAATATTGTACTTGAGATGGGTTACTCAACAGGACTTCACAGACAGGCACTTATAGCAACAGGTGTAGTTTTGTTTGTGTTCATATTAATTATTACACTTTCAATGCAGGCAATTAAGAGCAGGAGTGAAAAGAATGGCTGATAACAATGAAATAAAGGCAATCAATAAAACAGGATTTGCCCAAAGATTAAGAGAATATAAAAGAAAGCCGCTCTCACTTGTTTTGTTTATATTGGTTGTACTTGCAGCGGCATTATCGGTACTTGCACTCATATTTTTGATTGTTTATATACTTGTAATGGGTATTCCGCACATTACTCCGGAGCTGTTTGCATGGGAATATAACAGTGATAATGTATCCTGTATGCCTGCAATTATCAATACTATTATAGTTACTTTGCTTACCTTGGTAATTGCCGTACCGTTTGGCGTAGGTGCTGCGATTTACCTTGCGGAATATGCAAAAAGGGGCAACAAGTTTGTAAAACTTATCAGAACTATGGCAGAAACTCTTTCGGGTATTCCGTCGATTGTTTACGGTTTGTTCGGTATGTTATTCTTTGTAACTACTTTGCAGTGGCGACTTTCATTGCTTGCAGGTTCTTTTACACTTGCAATTATGGTATTACCGACAATTATGAGAACTACAGAGGAAGCTTTGCTTTCTGTTCCCGACTCGTACCGAGAGGGCAGTTACGGACTTGGCGCAGGCAAGCTGAGAACAATTATAAGAATAATTCTTCCGAGTGCAATGCCGGGTATTCTTGCAGGTATAATTCTTGCAGTCGGCAGAATAGTCGGAGAAACTGCGGCTCTTTTATATACATCGGGTTCGGCGTCGGGTCTTGCAAAAGGTCTTATGTCTTCGGGCAGAACGCTTGCTATTCATATGTATGTACTTGCAAACGAGGGATTGCATACAGATCAGGCTTGGGCAACAGCGGTTGTATTGCTTGTGCTTGTACTTTTAATAAATACGCTTTCGGCATTTATCGCCAAAAAGCTTACAAGTAAAAATAAGTAAGAGTGGAAGGAAAATAAATGGATAAGTTTACAATTAAGGATATGAACCTGTATTACGGCAAATTTCACGCATTAAAGTCTGTAAACTTTAATATGGAGGCAAACCGTATTACAGCTTTTATCGGCCCGTCGGGCTGCGGTAAATCAACGCTCCTGAAATCACTTAACAGAATGAATGATTTGGTTGAGGGTTGTAAAATTACAGGTGATATCCGTCTTGATAACGAGGATATTTACGGCAAAAATATGGATGTAAATGTTCTCAGAAAAAGAGTGGGTATGGTTTTTCAAAAAGCAAATCCGTTTCCTATGAGCGTGTATGATAACATAGCTTTCGGTCCGAGAACACACGGTATAAGAAGCAGAAGAGAGCTTGACGAAATCGTAGAGCAGTCTTTGAAAGATGCCGCTATCTGGGATGAACTTAAGGACAGACTTAAAAAGAGCGCACTCGGCCTTTCGGGCGGTCAGCAGCAGCGTCTTTGCATTGCAAGAGCGCTTGCGGTAAAGCCTGAAGTTTTACTTATGGACGAGGCAACATCTGCACTTGACCCTATTTCCACAGGTAAAATCGAGGAACTTTGTATGAAGCTTAAAGATAAATATACCATTATTATGGTTACACATAATATGCAGCAGGCAATGAGAATTGCTGATAATACGGCATTCTTCCTGCTTGGCGAAATGATTGAATGCACTGATACGGCTACCTTGTTTTCTACTCCAAAGGATAAGCGTACAGAGGAATACATTACAGGAAGGTTCGGCTAATGAGAGAGTATTTTGATTTGGAATTAAAAGCACTTAACGATAAACTCATTGAAATGGGCGCTTTGGTTGAAGGTGCAATAAAAAATACGATAACCATTATTACAAACGGTGAATACGATAAACTTGAAACATCAATAATTATTGAAGAAAAAATCAATACGATGGAGAGAGAAATACAAAACTATTGTTTAAATCTCCTCCTTTTACAGTCGCCTGTTGCAGGTGACTTAAGAACGGTATCTGCGGCTCTTAAGATGATTACCGACCTTGAAAGAATCGGCGATCAGGCTATTGACATTGCGGAAATGTCAACTTATTTGAAAGACTGCGAAAATATTTATTCAATGACTCATCTTTCTGAAATGGCAGAGCGTTCTTCAAATATGGTAACAACGGCTATTGACGCTTTTGTTAAAAAAGACTTGAAACTTGCAAAGACCGTAGCTACTATGGACGACGCAATTGATGACCTTTTCAATAAGGTAAAACAAGAGGTTATCGATATTATAAACGCAAACAAAGAACTTGATCAGCAGGCTATAGATGTTTTGCTTATTGCAAAGTATTTTGAAAAAATCGGCGACCACGCAGAGAACATCGGTGAATGGGTTGTGTTTTCAATTACAGGAAAGACAGTATAACCTTTGATGATTTTTGTTGCAAATCAAGACTATTGTGATATAATTAGGTTTAAGGCGGAAGTATGTCTGCCTTAAATCTATATCGGGGAGTTAGAATTATATGTTAATTTATATTGTAGAAGACGATACAGACATCAGGGAGCTTGAAACCTACGCACTGAAAAACAGCGGTTATGAGGTTAAAAGCTTTGGAGAAAGCAAGAGCTTTTTTAAAGCGTGTGCGGAAATAAAGCCGCAGCTTGTTATTCTTGATGTAATGCTTCCCGATTTTGACGGATTGTCTGTACTTGAAAAATTAAGAAAAGACAAGTCTACAAAAAATATTCCGGTTATTCTTGTTACCGCAAAGTCAAGTGAGATGGATAAGGTAAAAGGACTTGATATGGGTGCCGACGATTACCTTACAAAGCCGTTCTCCGTACTTGAACTTATTTCAAGAGTAAGGGCAATTTTAAGACGCTGTACGGTAGAAGAAAAGCCCGAAACCGTGGAACTTGGCGGAATTGTTCTTGACGATTCAAAGCATATTGTAACTTCAAACGGAGAACAGTGCAGCCTTACATACAAGGAGTACGAATTGCTCAAATACCTGCTTAACAATAAAGGTATGGCACTCACAAGAGAGAACATTATTATTAATGTTTGGGGTTACGATTTCGAGGGAGAGAGCCGTACGGTTGATATGCACATTACAACTCTAAGACAAAAACTCGGAGAATGCGGCAATCTTATTAAAACCGTGCGTAATGTAGGATACAAGGCAGGAGAATGATAAATGAAACTAAGAAAAATTCTTTTAAAAAGATTTATAATCACCGCTGGTGTATCCATTCTTTTGACGGCTGTTTTTTCAACAGCCGCTTTCTGGTTTATTTTTTCTTCTTCGGAAAAAACGACATTAAAAGATTATACAAATATAGCCGCAAATCTTTATAATAAAAACAGCAGCTATGAATTGCTGCACGATTTAAGTTCATCACGAATAAGAGTTACATTGCTCGACGGCAACGGAAATGTTCTTTTGGAAAGCGATGACGGCGTTGATGTTACAAAAATGGAAAATCACTCCAATCGTCCCGAATTTATAAATGCAATGAAAAACGGATACGGCGATGACAGCAGAAAATCAGAAACACTCGGCAATGTTACATATTATTATGCTGTAAAAACTTCAAACGGAAATGTTTTGCGATTGTCTGAAACTATGGAAAACGGCTACTCCATTTTTATGCACCTTGTTCCGATTTTGTTTGCTGTAATAATTATTGTATTTATTCTTTGCTGTGTGCTTTCAAAAATGTCAACGAAAAAAATTATTGCGCCTATAGAAAATCTCGAAAGCAATGTTGACGGCAATCAATATGAAGAATTAAGTTCAATTTCCCGCACCATTTCAAGTCAGCAAAAGCAGATTAACAAGCAGGTTTCACGCTTACAGCTTGAAAAAGACAGAATAGACACGCTTATTCAAAATATGTCCGAGGGCTTTATAATGCTTGATATGGATAAGAATATGCTTATGTGTAATCATTCCGCTTCAAAATATCTCGGCACGGATTCAGAGGGCACTGTTGGCGAAAGTCTTATTTCATTTTCACGCAATGAGGTTTTGTGCGAATGTGTTGACAAGGCTTTCAGCGGTGAACGCAGCAGTAATGAAGGCAATATAAACGGCAGAGTATTGCAGATAATTGCAAGTCCGGTGTATTCAAACAGCGAACAAAAAGGTGTAATCTGTCTTATAATTGATATTTCGGCTAAACGAAAAGCCGAAAAAATGAGGCGTGAATTTACCGCAAATGTTACCCACGAGTTAAAAACTCCGCTCACTTCAATTTCGGGTTATGCGGAAATTATAGAAAGCGGAATTGTTGCACCGGAAGATATTGAAAGATTTGCCGGAAAAATTCATAAAGAATCAGGCAGACTGCTTTCTTTGATTGGCGATATTATAGAGCTTTCCGAACTTGACGAAAACACAAGACCCGTAAATTACGATAAGGTCGATTTGTCGGGACTTTCAAGAGAGGTAGCGGAAGATTTACATACAAATGCAAATAAACACGAGGTTGTCATTAAAGTTAATGCGGAAGATAAAATTTTAATAAACGGCAATCGTAACCAACTTTATGAACTTGTATATAACCTTTGTGACAATGCGATAAGATATAACCGCAAGGGCGGAAATGTTACCGTTACTGTTAAAAAAGAGGACGAAAACGCCGTTCTCAGTGTTGCGGATACGGGAATCGGTATTCCGTTAAAACATCAAAAACGAGTTTTTGAGCGCTTTTACAGAGTTGACAAAAGCCGTTCTAAAGAAACCGGCGGTACAGGTCTTGGACTTGCAATTGTAAAACATATTGCCGAAAGACATGACGGTACTATTACATTAAAGAGTAATGAAAACGGTACGGTATTTACATTTAAAGTAAAAGCATTGTAAAAATTATAAAATGTACTTTTAGCAAAATTAAATATTAATATTTAATATTACGGCTGCGTCTTGTTTAAGTCTTACTTATATACAGGGCGCAGTTGTTGTTGTGTAAAAAACTTTACATAGATTTTACAAATGCAAAATAAAACTTTGACTTAATACTAATATCATTACAAAGGAAAAGGAGAGTTTAGGGATATGGATATTTTTTCGATTCTTCAGCTGTTGAGTGGCTTGGCACTCTTTTTGTATGGTATGAATACAATGGGTGACGGCCTTGAAAAATTCTCGGGCGGTAAACTTGAAAAAACTCTTGAAAAAATGACTAACAATACTTTCAAGGGATTTTTGCTCGGTGCAGCCGTTACAGCTGTTATACAGTCATCATCCGCTACTACGGTTATGGTAGTCGGCTTTGTAAACTCCGGTATTATGAAGCTAAGACAGGCAATAGGAATTATTATGGGTGCTAATGTCGGCACAACAGTTACAGCGTGGATTTTAAGTCTCTCGGGTATTGAGGGCGACAGCGTATTTATGCAACTGCTTAAACCGACATCTTTTTCTGCCGTTTTCGCTTTTATAGGCATAATTCTTATTATGTTTACAAAGAGCGACAGTAAGAAAAACCTTGCGTCCATTCTTTTGGGATTTGCAATTTTAATGTTCGGTATGGATTCTATGAGTTCTGCGGTAGCACCTCTTTCTAACGATCCTAACTTTGCAAATCTTCTTACAGTCTTTAATAACCCTGTATTCGGTATTATTGCAGGTGCATTGCTCACAGCAATTATCCAGAGTTCAAGCGCATCGGTCGGAATTTTGCAGGCACTTTCAAAAACAGGTGCGATTACATACTCAATGGCAATTCCGATTGTAATGGGTCAGAATATAGGTACTTGCGTAACTGCCTTGATTTCTTGTATAGGTGCAAAGAAAAACGCTAAGCGTGCTGCTTTGGTACACCTTTATTTTAATATTATAGGTACACTTGTAATTTGTGCGCTGTTCTACGGTTCAAATTTAATATTCCAATACGGATTCCTGGACGATGTGGTTGCCGAGGCAAATATCGCTGTTATCCATACAGCATTTAACATTGCAGCAACAGCTATGTTACTTCCTTTTACACGCCAGCTTGAAAAACTCGCTTGCCTTACAATTAAGGATACGGAAGAAGAAAGTGAAGCACCATTCCTCGACGAGCGTTTCCTCAACACACCTTCACTTGCAACAGACCGTGCTTTAAATGTTACGGAAAAAATGGCAAGACTTTCGGAGGGTACACTTCTCGGAGCACTTGAAATGGTTGGTAATTATAACGAAAAAGCGGCTGACACCCTTTCTGAAAACGAAGACACAATTGATATGTACGAAGATGTAATTTCGACATATCTTGTAAAACTAAGTCAGAAAAATCTTTCTGAAAACGACAGTAAAAGTGTTCAGAGAGTTTTGCACGGTATAGGTGATTTCGAGAGAATCAGCGACCACGCAATGAATATTGTCGGTGCCGCAAAAGAAATTGAGGAGAAAAAAGCGGTTTTCTCCGAAGGGGCTATGGCGGGTCTTAATGTTATGATGGACGCTATAAAAGAGATTATAAATAATGCAACGCTTGCATTTATTAATAACGATGTAAAACTTGCGGCGAAAGTTGAACCTCTTGAACAGGTTATTGACCGCATCAGAGATAAACTTAAAGAGGCTCATGTTAAGCGTCTTACAAACGGCGAATGTACAATAGAACTCGGATTTATTTTCTCTGACCTTATTACAAGTATGGAAAGAGTTTCCGACCATTGTTCAAACATTGCGGTCGGTGTTATTGAAATCAACAACAACGGCTACGATGCACACGAATATTTGCACGAGCTTAAAAATTCCGATGATATTCAGTACAACGCAGACTATAAGGAATACAAGAAAAAATATGCACTTCCCGCAGCTGCTTTGAAAAAATAATTTATTTAACCCACAGCAAATTTCAGCTGTGGGTTTTTTATTATGCAGATGACAAAATGCGAATTTTGTGTTATTATATATTATTATGATTATTGTTGAATAGGGGTAGATTAGTTTGGCAAAAGCGATCCCGCTTTTTAGCGGCAGTAAAGGTAACAGTTATTTTCTGGGTACGGCAACACAGGGTGTGCTGATAGACGCAGGTCGTTCATGCAAACAGATTGAAAATGCATTACTTACAAATTCAATAGATCCACGCATAATAGGTGCGGTATTTATTACCCACGAGCATACAGACCATTGCAGTGCCGTAAAAGTGCTTGCATCACGCTATAATTTTAAGGTGTATGCAAGTCAGGGTACACTTGAGGCGCTTGAAAGGGCAAATCGTCTGGATAAACGCTTTGAAACCGAAGTTATTGAAAACGAGGTTGCGGTAGGTGATATGCTTATTAAAAGAATCGATACTCCGCACGATGCCGTAGAGAGCTGTTGCTACAGTGTTACGCTTGCAGACGGAAAGACTGCCACAATAGCAACTGATATGGGATATATGACCGATGATGTAAGAAATGCCGTTGCACACAGCAATTTTGCGGTTATTGAGTCAAACCACGATGTTGATATGCTGAAAAACGGCCCGTATCCGTTTGTACTCAAAAAGCGAATACTCTCAAAATACGGTCATTTGTCTAATCCTGATTGTGCCGCCGAGCTTGCGGGACTTGTGCAGTCAGGTACTTTAAGACTTATGCTCGGTCACTTAAGTGAGCAAAATAATACCCCGTCAATAGCGCTTAATACAGCTGTAAACGAACTTTCAAAGTACGGAATGAATAGGGGAATAGATTATACTCTCGATGTAGCGCCCGTAGAAACTAATGCTAAATCGGTAATTTTTTAATGGTGAAAGATGATTAGAATAAATATAATTTGTATAGGAAAAATTAAAGAGAAATATTTTACAGACGCAATTTCCGAATACGCAAAACGACTTACTGCCTTTTGTAAATTTGCGGTAGTTGAACTTGCGGAAGAAAAAATAAGAAATAATAATCCGAACGGGGCTGAAATTTCAGAGGTAATTGAGGCAGAGGGAGAAAGGATACTTAAGAAAATCGGTGCAGGTGATTATGCAGTGGCAATGTGCATCGAGGGCAAACAGCTTTCAAGCGAAGAACTTTCTGCAATGCTCGACAATGCGGCAATTACAGGAAAAAGTACGGTGGATTTTATTATCGGCGGAAGTTACGGACTTAGCAATAAGGTGAAAAACAGAGCAGATTTCAAACTTTCTATGAGTAAAATGACATTTCCTCATCAGATGGCAAGAATGGTACTGTCGGAACAGATTTACCGTGCGTTTGAAATTTCTACCAACGGCAAATATCATAAATAGAGGTAAAAGATGGCTTTAGACGGAATTTTTTTAAGATATATAAAACACGAAATAGAAACTGAGGCGCTCGGTGCCAGGGTATCGCAGATTTATCAGCCGAACAGAGATGAACTTGTATTTGCGATGCGTACCTTTAACGGCAATAAAAAACTTTTGCTTTCGGCAAGGGCAAATTCACCGAGGGTGCATTTTTGCGGCAATACACCTGAAAATCCCGCTTCACCGCCTATGTTTTGTATGCTTTTGCGTAAGCGTATCGGCGGCGGAAAGCTGGTTGCGGTTCGTCAACAGGAATGCGACAGAGTGCTGTTCCTTGATTTTGAGTGTGTAAACGAACTCGGCGATACCGTTCTAATAACAGTAGTTTGCGAAATTATGGGAATGTACAGCAATATTATTATTGTGGATTCAAACGGAGTAATTATTGATTCCCTCAAGCGTGTTGACCTGACTATGAGCAGCCGTAGACTTGTGCTTCCAAATATAAAATACGAACTTCCAGAGGCACAGGATAAACTTTCAATTCTTAAACATTCGGCAGAAGAAATAGCGGAAAAAACAGTTGATTTTGATGGTGAAATGATGCTTAACAAGGCACTGCTAAGGGCAATTCAAGGTGTATCGCCTCTTGTGTGCAGAGAACTTGAGTACAGAGTGGGCGAGGGCACAACTACCCGTATGGATAAACAGCATTATGACAGACTTGTTGATGTGCTCAATAATTTGTATGTAAATGTTAATAAATATGCAGGCAAACCGTGTATGGTTATAAGAGATGACGGCAAGCCGATTGATTTTACATTTACAGATATTGAGCAATACGGAAATTTTGCTCAAATAAAGCACTTTGACACATATTCACAACTTCTTGACAGCTTTTACGAAACCAGAGATTCAAGAGAGAGAATGAGGGTCAAATCTCAAGACCTTACAAAAATGCTTGTTAATTTAAGCGAAAGAATTTCCCGTAAACTTGCAAAGCAAAAGATTGAACTTAAAGAATGTGCAAATCGTGAACAGCTTAGAATAAACGGCGATTTGTTGCAGGCAAATCTCTACCGTATTGAGCGTGGCGCATCTTTTGCGGAAGTGGAAAATTTTTACGATGAAAATATGTCGCTTATCCGCATAAAACTCAATCCTGCAATTTCTCCGGCGGCAAATGCTCAAAAATATTATAAAGATTATCAAAAAGCGAAAAATGCAGAGCATATTTTGACCGAACAGATTGAGAAAGGCAGGTCAGAGCTTGAATACATTGATTCTGTACTTGATACGGTAAGCCGTGCGGAGAGTGAGCGTGAACTTGCGCAGATAAGGGAAGAGCTTACCGAGCAGGGATATTTACGCAAACAAAAGGGCAAGCAAAGACCGCAGGCGGCACTACCGCCGCTTGAATTTACTTCAAGTGACGGATTTAAAATTTTGGTAGGCAGAAACAATACTCAAAATGATAAACTTACATTAAAAATTGCAAATAAAAATGATATGTGGCTGCACACAAAAGATATTCACGGTTCGCATACAGTTGTTTTTGCGGAAGGCAGAGAAATTAGCGATACCGCAATTTTAGAGGCTGCACAGCTTGCCGCATATTACAGTAAAGCAAGAGAAAGCAGTCAAGTGCCTGTAGATTACACGCTTGTGCGTTATGTAAGCAAGCCAAGCGGTGCAAGACCGGGTATGGTTATTTATGTAAATAACAAAACTGTTTATGTCACACCGAAAGCAAATATTTCCAAATAAAAAACTCGGCAATCTTTACGGTTGCCGAGTTTTGTGCTGTCAGTCAATATAATAAAGATATTTTAAGAACCGTTTTACGGCAAGGGAGGCGGTCTTTTTGTCTTTCAGTCCGACATTTTCAGATAATTTGATTTCTTTCAATACTTGAAAAAATATTTACAGTGTGCTAAAATATTCTTGTAAATTTGGACAAGGAAGTTCGGTAGGACTTTCTTGTCTTTTTTATTGGAGGTAATAGGTATGAAAAAGCCGTTAATAGGTGTTGTTCCTCTTTGGGACTCTGAAAAAAACTGCTATTGGATGTTGCCAAACTATATGCAAGGAATTGAAAAATCGGGCGGTATTCCCGTTATGTTGCCTTTAACCGAGGATGAAGAGATTATAAAACAGCTTGTAAATACTTGTGACGGATTTCTTTTTACAGGCGGACAGGATGTTGACCCAAAAATTTATAACGAAGTGAGAACAAAGCAGTGCGGAGAAAGCTGTACGCAAAGAGATAATATGGAAACAGAGCTTTTTCGTCTGGCTTATGAAAAAGACAAGTCAATCTTAGGTATTTGCCGTGGCATACAGTTTATTAATGCTGTTATGGGCGGTACGCTGTATCGGGATTTACAAACAGAGCATCCTACCTATACCGTGCATCATCAGCCCCACCCGTATGATAAACCTATTCACAGTGTAAAAATAATGAAAAATTCGCCTTTACATAAATTGTTGAATACAGATGCTTTAGAGGTTACAAGCCTGCACCATCAGGCAGTAAAAGATATTGCTCCAAATCTTGGGTGTATGGCTGTTTCAGAGGACGGACTTGTTGAGGCGGTGTGTGCGCTTGATAAAAACTTTATATGGGCGGTTCAGTGGCACCCCGAGTATTCATTTTTTACAGATGAATACAGCAGAAAAATATTTAAAAAATTCATAGACAGTGTTAGTTGATTACCTAAATATATTTCAAAGCCTTGCCTTGTGCAGGGCTTTTTTACTACCCAAAACTTTACAATCTTTTACAAGAGTGATAAAAGAATATGACTGTATTATAAAATTACGGTGTTAGAATATCGTCAGAAAAGGGGAAGAAAAATGGAAGATAAAAGTAAAAACTCAAAAGTTTTGGTAATTGTTCTTATTGCGGTTATAGCAATTCTTGCGGCAGTAGGCATTACTATGGGAGTGTTGCTGATGAATAACAACAGCTCACAAACACAGGATACGGCAAAGCAGCAGAGCGTTGTGTTTGACAGTGACGCATCGCATTACGAACAGGAAGTTTCAAATGCGGGCGGCGCTGAACAGGGAATTAAAATTCCGGGTTATCCCGATATGACAATCTCAAGTGAAAGCACAGACTTTCCTATCACTCTTTTAAATCCCGAGGGAAATCCGTGTAATTTTAAATTTACGCTTTCTTTGCAGGAAACAGGTGAAACACTTTGCACTACAGACTACAGTAGCGGTCTGTTTTTATTTATAATATCTTTAATTTTCTAAAAAAGTATGTTACTATTGAAAATTTAATAATTAATAGTCTTTTCCTTCTATTAATACCGCTCCGTCATCAATTTTGTAATGTTCAGAAACCTCAAGGGTATTTGCAACCCATAGTGCTAAATCGCCCGAAGAAAGATCTGCATCGTCATCAAAAGCTCCGCATACGGAAAAGTCGTCATCACGGTAGCAATTAATAGCTTTGTAGGTTTTATCTATAATTACATAGGAATATTCTACCGCAATAATCTTTCCGTTCTTACCGTTATATTCACTGAAAGTAAAATCAGTTGCCCATTTTTTATCATTCCATGACTCTGGCATTGTAACATCCGGTGTACTTATACCGTCAACAAGTATATTAAAGTAATCCATAATGCTTTCAGGAGTTTCAAAAGTAACGTCCGGGAAACTGTCTATTACCTTCCCTATATTTATATATTCAATGTTATCGCAAATTAAATCTTTAATACCATCATATTTGCCACTAAATAAATCTTTATAAGCTTGTTTATATTTGTCATCTATTGGCATTAGTGATGGAATGATATAGTTATCTATACTTAATTTGTAGGGAGAAATATTTTCGCTGGCATTTGTTTTGTTTGCATCAGGACTAAAACAAGCAATAGATGTATAATTCTGAGCGTATAATTTCCAGTTTGAAGGAATATCAAGTGAAAAAGTTATATAATCACCTTCGCTGTTTTCCGTCACAGTTTTTGTTTCTATATCAGGCTTAATAATGGTATTATTCTGCTGACATCCTACAAGTGAAATCATAAGCACGATGGATATTATTGCTGATAAGATTTTGTTTTTCATTTGTATGCTCCTATTCCTATTATATATTTTAACTGGAAATTATTTGGGATTTTTTGATTTTATGCATTTAATATTACTAAATTGTGATATTTATTATACTTCTTGTATTGCTTTTTGTAAAGTAATAATAAAAATAAATTTCAAACTTAATTAAAGTAATAAAGGTAAGTATATCAGGACTTATGCAAAGTTACATCAGAAGGAGAAGCCAAATGAAAGTATTTCTTTATATCCGCGTTGCCTGTGCGGATCAGCTTGCAGCGGCAAATCAGCGTGAAGAGCTGGAACGCTAACGATACTCCTACAACAGTTGAACTGACCTTTGTAAACGGCAACAAGCAGTATACCGTGAAACGCAATCCCGAGTATGAAAGGAAAAAGGCGAGAGGAAACGGTTTTACAAAACAATCGGCAGGCGGCATTAAAATAGAAACAATGTTTGTCGACGAAGGATTCGGTTCGCTTGATGAAGAAACTTTGAGACAGGCAATGCAAGCACTGTCGGGACTTTCGGAAAATAATCGACTTGTCGGTATCATATCTCATGTGGCTGAACTTAGAAGTGAGATAGACAAACAGCTTGTCGTAACTAAAGAAAAGTCAGGCGGCAGCAAGGTTGAATTGAAACTTAATTAGCAATTTGCAGGTTTGACATTTTTACACGAAATATGTTATAATCAATTGTAAATATCGGGGAATTGTACGCTGTTTACAATTCCTCTTTTCTATTAAAAAAAAGAGGCGGTAAGATGAAAAAAATTATTGCACTTCTGCTTGTTGTGTTAACTGTTTTGCTTTGCGGTTGTTCGATGGGGGACGGAAGTATTCGATTCGGAGCGGCAGGTTTGGGCGGTGTTTATCACCAGGCGGCAACTTCATTAAAACAGCTTGCCGAAAATGACAGCGCTCTTAAGATTGAAGTAAAGACCACAGCAGGCTCTGCGGCAAATGTTCGTTTGCTGTCACAAGGTTATCTTGATGCGGCAATTGCTCAATCTGATATTATAAGCGACGCATATAACGGAGAGAATTCATTTAAAACAGCATATAAAGATTACAGCGCTGTTGCGGCTCTTTACACCGAAGTGTGCCATATTATAGTAAGGGCAGATTCTGACATTAACAGCGTTCATGATTTACTCGGTAAAACGGTCAGCGTCGGTGAAGAGGAATCGGGTTCACAACTCAATGCAAAACAGATTTTATCCGCATACGGTTTGAATGAAAAAATGGTTAAAGAGGAAAACTTTAATTATGCGGATTCAGCCAAGGCACTCGTATCGGGTGAGGTTGACGCTTTGTTTTGGACAGTGGGCATAAACGCCACAGTTGTGGAAGAGCTTTCAAGACAGTGCGACATAAAACTTCTTAGCATTGACAAAGAAGCGTCAGACAAGCTTAAATCAGCGTATTCGTACATTGACTGCATGGTTGACGGAAACACATACAACGGTCAGACTAAGGATGTAAATACCGTTGGAGTAAAATCGGTACTTATTGTAAGTGACAGACTTTCAAATGATAAGGTGAAAACACTTACAAAACTTGTGTTTGATAACGCAAACGAACTTCAGCTTACTGTTTCGGCTGACCTTGATATTATAGAAAAAGATGCCGTAACAGGTGTAAATATTCCGTTCCACAGCGGTGCGGCAGAATATTACAGTGAAAAAGGCATTGAAGTAAAAACAGCAGAATAACTGCGAAAGGAATGTAAACATTGAGCATTACACTTGATATGTATCAGACAATCGCAGTTGCTGTAGTTGTACTGATATTAGGAGCTTTCCTTAAAAGAAAAATTTCTTTTCTTGAAAAATTCTGTATTCCCGCACCGGTAATCGGCGGATTGATATTCGCAATATTTACTTTGATTTGCTACTCTACAGGAATACTTGAAATTGATTTTGACGATACTTTAAAAGAAGTATGTATGGTATTTTTCTTTACATCGGTAGGTTTCCAGGCAAACTTAAAGGTACTTAAAAGCGGTGGAAAACCGTTGCTTATTTTTCTTGTACTTGTAATTGTTCTTATAATAACTCAGAACTTCACAGCCATAGGACTTGCAAATCTCCTCGGACTTGATTCGCTTACGGGTATGACAACGGGTTCAATCCCAATGGTAGGCGGTCACGGTACGGCAGGTGCATTCGGTCCGGTGCTTGAGGACTTCGGTATTAGCGGAGCAACAACTGTATGCACTGCGGCGGCAACATTTGGTCTTGTTGCAGGTTCGCTTATGGGTGGCCCAATCGGCAACAGACTTATTAAAAAGCACAATCTTCTTGAAACAATCAAAAATGATGACGATACTCTTCTTGTTGAAGAAGAAGAAAAGCACGAAAGACATTTTTCAATGTATGCGCCGGCTGTATTTCAGCTTATAATTGCGGTAGGTATCGGCACGATATTTTCAAAATTGCTCTCGCTCACAGGTATGACATTTCCAATCTACATCGGAGCAATGATTGCAGCGGCAATTATGCGTAATATCGGCGAATACACAGGCAAAATTACAATTCATATGGGTGAAATTAACGACCTCGGCGGTATTTGCCTTTCGCTTTTCCTCGGCATTGCAATGATTACACTAAAACTCTGGCAGCTTGCTGACCTTGCACTTCCGCTTGTTATATTGCTTGCAGGACAGGTAGCTCTAATGTTCCTATTCTCTTATATTGTGGTTTTCAATGTAATGGGCAGGAATTACGATGCGGCGGTATTAGTAGCCGGTACTTGCGGATTTGGTATGGGCGCAACTCCTAACGCTATGGCAAATATGCAGGCAATCTGTGAAAAGTATGAGCCTTCTGTAAAAGCATATCTGATTATTCCTATAGTAGGCAGCTTGTTTGCAGATTTTCTTAACAGCCTTACAATCACATTCTTTATTAATCTGTTGTAAAATGGAGGTAATATTATGAAGGATAAGGATAAATATTTTGTAGAAACCGAAAACCTTGCTTTTCCTGAAATTCACACAGGTAAGGTAAAGCAAATATCAAGCGAAAAACCTAATGCCGACGAATCTGTTATTTATGATACAGTGGCAGTTCCCGAAATTCATATAAAAAAGAAAAAAGATAAGCACAGCAAATAATAACAAAGAGCCGTACATTAATTTGTGCGGCTCATTTTGTCAGCCTTTAAAAAAATTTGATAATTTAGCATATATGACAAAAAGTGATTGACAATGCTTGTTATATATAGTATAATGATAGTCTTAAAACAGGCTAAACTTTGTTTATATCCGGGGATGTAAAGGCTTCGACGGGGAGCGTGAACCTCGGTAAGCGAGCAGTGGTGCGGAGAGCCACTATAAAATCCGCAACTTTTAAAATAACTGACAAAACTACAGTTAGATTAGCAGCGTAAGCTGCTCGTTCCTGCACAGAGTACCACGGCTGTGTAAGGGGCGTCGATTAGTGGTAAATGTGAATACAGCAATGCTTCGGGCTGTGTCACACATTAGAAGCTACCGAGCCGTATAACCCGTTGTCGGGTGCTGCGGTAAGGGAATTTTAAAACGACAACTACGCTCGTAGAAAGCCTTGGCAAATACTTTTCGGACAGGGGTTCGATTCCCCTCATCTCCACCAAAACAGAAATCCAGCAGATAAGCCAAAATCCTTGAGAATGGCTTGTTTGCTGGATTTTTTAGTTGTATTAATGCAACACAAGTTGCATTAAATTAACATCAAATTGCATTAATTAAACACATCAGATGACACGCAGATGACACGAATTTTTTTAAAAATTAAAAAAAATTTAAAAAAACGCTTGACTTTTGAGTTCCAAAAGTATATAATATAATTACAGTCAAGGGAGGTGAACACAGACGAGTAAGGCGGCAAGTGTCAGAAAGGAGATTAAAATGAACGAAGATATGACAAGACTTGAATTACTTACTTTATTGTTATCAATCAAAGCATTGCTTGACAGTGATAACATTGATAAAGCAAAAGAGTTAATCGATGAAGTAATTGCCGAGGCAAAAAGAAAAGGCTCTGACAATTAAGTCAGAGCAATAACATAGATGATAGAGGGCGGTACTTGCCACCGTCCTTTATCAAAATAATAATAACATATTTATATTTAAATGGCAAGAGAAAGGAAGTTATTTTACGGCTTATATTAAAAAAACAGATAACCCCAAAATGGGTAGACCAAGCGCAAATCTTACTTATGATATAAAAGTGAGAGTTGATGATAAATTAAATACTAAAATTGAAAAATATGCAATCAAATGCAATCTTTCAAAAGCAGCTGCAATAAGAGAGATTTTATCATCATTTTTTGCACAAAAAAATTAAAAAAAGAAATAACGGCAACTGTCCACCGACCAAAGCGAGTAGTTACCGTTACTGTATGACAGAGATAACTCTATCTTAGTGAATTATATCATTTTGAGTTACTTCTGTCAATTACAAAGTTATTTTGATAGGAGTATATTTTTATGTTACAGATTAAAACTAACAACAATACAATCGAGATTTACACCCCTTTTAATCGTGATTTTACTGACGAGTTAAAAAATGCTATAGGCGGACGCAAATGGGATTCAAGCAAAAAATGTTGGACCGCTCCTCTCTCGTCAGTTGACGAGGTCAGAGAATTAATGGTAAAACATTTTGGTGAGAGCGATATAAGTTCGGTCGAAAAAGTTGATGTTAAGATTTGTGTAAATAATTCTTTGGTTTCAAACACTCTGTCTGTTGCAATATTTGGCAAAACTATTGCTAAAGCTTACGGACGAGATACCGTTGCACCTTTACCGGCAGGTGTTAGTTATTTGTCTGGTTCATACGGTTCTGGTGGTTCAGCAAAACATCCGCATGTTGTTGTAAACAAAGGCTCTGTCATTATGTTACACGATGTGCCAATGTCTGCAATAAAAAATTGTCCATCTGAGATAACTTACGAGATAGTCAAACGGCAATCAAAGATAGATGCACTCAAGGCAGAAAAAGTTAAATTACTTGCAAGACTTGATGAAATTAACAAGGAGCTTGCAGAAGTATGACAGTCGCAATATATATTAGAGTTTCGACAACAAGACAAGCAGAGGAAGGCTTTTCACTTGCAGCACAGCAAAAGGTCCTTGTAGACTATTGCAAGCAGCATAAATATATAATTCATCAAATATATGCTGACGAAGGTATCAGCGGTAAAGATGTGCAGCATCGTGATGCTTTTAAGGCAATGTTGCAGGACGCTAAAGAACGAAAATTTCAAGCGGTGCTCGTGTGGAAATTAACAAGATTTACACGCTCTGTTAGAGATTTAATTAACACTTGTGATGAGCTTGAGTTGTATAATGTAGCGTTAATGAGCTATTCTGAATCATTTGACACATCGACTCCGTCGGGCAGACTTATGCGAAATCTGCTGGGTGTAATTGCTCAATGGGAGCGAGAAATCATTGCAGAAAATGTTGTGCTTGCTAATAGCGAAAAAGTTGCGCAAGGTCATTCTTTAGCGAGTTTTGTATTAGGCTATGATTTCATTGAGAAAGATTTGGTTATCAATGCATATGAAAGTAAAGTAGTACAGCATATTTTTGAATTGTATATAAAAAAGCAGAGCCTCTCCGCTGTTGCACGACAACTCAACAGTGAGGGATATAAGAGTAAGTGCGGTAATGACTATACTCCGCAATCTGTTTTAGTTATTCTATCAAACTGTACTTATTGTGGCTACAATCGTAGCAAAGGAAAACTTTTTAAGGGCAATCAGAAAGTAATAATTAATGTTGAAACTTTCAATTTTACACAAAAAATTATTGCTTCAAATAGTCGAGGACGAAAGCGTAAGAAAAAATTAATACTTTTAGACTAAAAAACAAATTCCGCTGCAGTTGTTAAAAACTGCAGCGGAATTATTTTTGCGCTTTTCTGTTTCCATTTTCCTCAATTATGAGATTTTTGCCTGTTTTTTTAATTCGGTTCGGCTTATATTCGAGAATATCTGATACATTACAATTTAGTACTTCGCATATCCTGTCTAAGTGTTCTAAATTGATTCTGTCACACATCTCGTTGTAAATGTCGCAAATTGTTGACGGTCTAATGCCTGTTTTTCGTGCAAGTTCCGCTTGCGACATTCTGTATGTTCCCAAAATTTTAGACAAATGAATTTTAATCATAATAACGCCCCAAAAGATATTATATCCTAAAGCGTTATTATTTTATAATAATTGTTAGTTCGTAACAAAATTCGTTATAATTAATTCTTTGAATTCTTCACGATTTCCGCTTGTCGCAGACAAAAGATTATGTCTGCTTATGCCTTTTATGTAATAATCTTTGTATAGATTTCTGATGAACTCACAATCGTTATAAGATAAAATAAAACGACCTTTTATGTTATTTAAAACTTGATTTAATCGTAAATGGTCTTTTTTGTTGAAATTACAATAATTACGATTGTAGTAGCGTTCAGATTCCACATAAGGCGGATCAATGTAAAATACAGCGCCAGAGCGGTCATATGTTTTTATAAGGTTTTCAAAATCTCTGTTTTCGATTATAACTGATTTTAGCCTTTCTTTGTATGTTGGTAACTCATCAATAATATTGCATATTGATTTTGTATCAGTAGCAAACGAGTTTCGATTGCTGCCAAAACTACATTTAATAATGTATAAATATCTCGCAGCTCTCTGTAAATCAGAAAGTTTAATTTGATTTTCAATTTCATAACGATACTGATTAAATAATTCTCGTGATTGTAACCAATCTATTTCTACTTGCAATTCAGAGCAATTATATTTGATTTGCTTATACAAGTTGATTAAATCTCCGTCAACATCATTGAAAACTTCCATCTGACCCTTGACTTTTTCTTTGCCAAACAATACCCAACCTGCACCGCCACACACCTCGATGTAACGGCTACAGTCTGTCGGTATAAGTGATATTATTTGATTTCTTAGACGACTTTTTCCGCCTATCCAACCGATAAAACTTTTCATTGTTTTACCTCCGTAATAATTATTTTATGGGGGCGTTATTACGGCGGTAACGCATTATTTATTCTGCTTCCGGTAAACCTGCAACACTCGTTAACAGCGAAAGAACTCCCGAAAGCACGCTTGCGGAAGCAACCGCCACCCAATTCACATCACTTAGCACCGCAGACACGCCGATAACCGAAATTGCAGTTTGAGCAACGGTTTTTACTGCTCTTACACCTGCACATTTTGCCCACGATTTCCAATTTGTTTTTTTCATATTATTACCTCCTTATTTTTGCTCAAGGTCCGCAATTCTGTGATTTGCGACTCTGATTTCTTCATTTACTACAGCTGAATCTTTTTCGAGATTAAATACTCGCTCTTGCAAGTGGTTGTATTTATCTTGTTTTTGTTCGAGTTGGTCTATCCTATAGACGATGAGCGACTTAGTATTTTCATTTTCAACCTTTAATTTTTTGCGATTTGAGGCATTTATTAGCAGCTGACAAATTATGCTTCCGCCGGCCACGATTAATGCCGTAATAATTTCTGTTGCCATTTTTACACCGCCTCATGTAAGCGTAATCTGCAAGCCGTCAATCTTAGTGCCAATAACACCTGCGTAACCGTCTTGCTCTGTATCGTGCTCGGTATTATGCTGATATGGCATAAATTTGTTTTTGCCTTGCTTGCGTGCTCTGTATGTAGCTTTATAGTCACCCACACCCGAGAACTCGACCTGAATGGCGTCAATGACCTTGCCTTTAATTCCTGCGTAGCCGTTGATATCGTCCTTGATGTCGTATCCGCTAACCCACGGCAGCCAGTCACCGTTGAGCAGATGGACACGATAGCAAATTTTTCCTGCTGATGCCTTAACCGCAACGCCTGAAATAGCTTGTTTCTTTCGTCCTGCTACATTTGATAACCCCTTGACCTCATTGTACCACTTGCCGTCTGCAAAGACTCTATATGTCAGCGTTGGCTTTTCAACTTTACCACCAAGTTGTTCTGTAACCTGCTTAGCAAGGTTACCAAGGCGGTTATAAAGCCAGTCGCCCGGGCAAGCCTTGTCGTCAAACCACCTGTGAACGGTCAGGAGCATTTCGTCTGACTTAGTGCTATAATTTAAAGCCTTGTTTTTATCGTTAATCCACAGAAGCTTTTTCTTGCCGTTACGCTTGCAGATGTCAACGCAAAGCTTAACCAGCTTATTATAAACTTTATCGTTAAATGCGTAAGGGTGTTTAAGCTCGCTTGCACATTCAATTGTAACGGCTCTCTGGTCGTTTGAGTTTGAAGAAGAACACCACGAACGGTTGTCCTCATCAACACAGAGGAGAACCCTGCCGTCTGTACCGATGCCGTAGTTACAGCTTGCTTCACTTTTTTTATTCATAAAAATGTTACCAAGAGTTTCAACCGAACACTGGCCGACAACACAGTGAGGAGTAATGCGGTCAATACTGTGTGTTCTTGTTCCTGAATGGTTCGGGCTTAATTTTGTGTAGTTTACAAGTTTTGAATTACTCATAAAATTTCCTCCTTGTTTTTGTTGTTTAATATGTTATAATAAAATTCAAATAGATTATTTTGCTTGGTGATAATATGAAAAATACAATAAAATGGTTCTGCAAACTTCTGCTAAACAAACTTAGTAATATAAGAACAAAAATACTTGTTTCTTCTTTCTTTACAGGTTTGATATTTTTAGGATTAGGAATATACAAAAAGAATATTGGGCAAGATGTCACTTTTTTATCATATACAACATCCGTATTTTTCGCTATTTGGTGGATTTTAATGCCACTTACAGAAAAGCAGAAAAACAAAATGTTGCTAAAAACTTTCGGATATTGCATAATGACTTTTATAACTCTTTACACAATAGTTTATTGCTTAGAAGTATACTTTGTAATAAATCCCACAACATCACAATTAATTCTTTCTGCAATATTGATATTTGCAGTTGTAATCTTTTTTGTTGATGTTTTTCAAACATTGTTTCATATAGTGTTACCGCTTATAAGTAAGGCGTGGGGCAAACTTTCGTCAAAAGAACCAAGCCCATTTATGAATTTCATCAAGAATACTATGGCTGGATTAGTAACTGTTACAGCCTTTATCACAGCCATAGCTGGTCTAATTAAATTATTTATACCTTAAATAAAATATAAATTCTATCAATGGAGTAACAAAGCGTTACTCCATTTTTAACAGTTTGCTTTTGTATTATCAACAATTAAATGTCTATAAATCATCACTCTACCTCGTTTCCGTCAACTGTAACTTTCCAATCACAGCGCTCCGCAGGTGCAGAATACATCTTTTTGACTTCTGAAATATTAATACACTTTTCAATATTAACAGTGTTTGGAGTATCAGAATATGCGCCCTTGAGAGTTCTTGCTTGGATTTCAGTCCCGCCAAAGTCACAATTGCGAATCGTAATGCTTGCGCCTGTTTTAATTGGCAATCCGAAATCGCTATTGTCGGCGTTGTCATGGTTCTGATAACCAATAGTGCAGTCAGTGGGAATGATTTTACAATTTTCAATCAATCCGATTTCACCAAAGCTACAGCCGCAGCCAAACACAGGAACGGTTGTTTTGCCGACATAATCTGTACAGTCTGCTCTGCCGCCCCACTTGAAGATACAATTAGATACCGTCCATTCAGTTGCATAGCCTCTGCCGCCGCTTTCAAGGTGAAGAGCATAACGGATATTTTTACAATCAAAAGTGAACCCTTTAATGTGTGTGTGAACATTGAGGTCGAGATGGAACGGACATTTTTTGATTATATCCTCAGACTTCAAAGTAGACTTATCAAATCCTGTTGCTCCGTCCCACTTAATTATTGTAGCCTGTGGATTGTATATATTTTCAGACTCATAATAGACATAGTCTTTCATCATTACACCACGATAACCGATTAATTTTACATCGGACAAACCTGCGTATCTATCTTGCATATCTGTATATGTGCCAGCCATGACGATGATCGTGTAACGATTACGGTAGCTATTATCCGAAATGCTGTCATTAGCAGACAAAATGGAGTTGAATTTTGTAACTCCAAAATCGTCAGTATTTTCGTCATAATCATTTGAAACATACAAGTAATGCATCGTATGGTCGGGAGCTTGATACAATTCTGGCTTAATGCTTGACTTAATCAAATCAGGATTAGCATACGCTGTGCTTTTGTTGTTTTGCTCAATCTGCAAGTTACAAGCATTGTCTACGATTCTATCGGTAGCAATTGCTACTTTAATCGCGTCTATGATAATACTTGTAGTTGCCGTATATGTAGCAACTGCATTCTTGAAAGCACTAACTTCTGACAAGAGCCACGATGAGCTGATTACCTTCTGACTATTCGCAGGATAGAACACACAACCGCTGTTTGCAATATTAGCAAAATTCTGCAACGATAAGCAATACGCTTTGCCTTGTTCAAGAGTAACAGCACGCTTGAGTTTGAGATAGAAATTAACCGCAGCGGTAGATGTGCCGCTTAGTGTTATTTTGTTGTTGCTGACTGAAATTGTAACGCCGTTTGCTATCTGTTCTGTGTCCTCAAGCGAGGTGAGATTAATGCTCGTAGTTATGTCGAGCAAAGAGTCTTTTGCTATCATTTTTGCAGATGCGGTTTCGATTGCTTCTGATTTTGCTTTTGATATTTCAGCACTGACTTCTTCCTTGTTAGCTTTATTGTTGTTAAGATCTGCAATTTCTTTATTAAACTTTCTATATGAGCCGTCTGCTTTTGAAACATACCCATCAGGCTTTGCTCGTTCAACGACAGGAATATTAATTGTGCGAATTGTTGTAACTTCGTTTTCATCAATTGAACACACCCATACCTTTCCGTTACCTGCACTTTCAAGAAATTCATCAGGAATAACAACAGTTAATGATGAACCGTTTAATGTGCCTGTTGCTATTTTAGCAATTTTAGAATAAGGACTTTTAAAATGAACTTCTGTATTTTCGTTTATATCAAAACCGGATATTTTGAGCTTTTGACCAATATCGTATTGGTATAATTTTTCTGTAGTAATTTCTTTAATGTCATCAAAGAAAAGTGCATCTGTTGTCATATTATCATTCCTTTATTTTATAAATTGTTTGATTAGTTATATTTACAAATGATTTAAAATTTGAATTAAGTTTGTATTCCGCTGCCTGCGGCTGTAATAAATCTATATCATATTCAGAAATGATAGCGTACATATCTGTTTGATGATTTTCACTTATGATTTTAACCTTTTGCCCGATTTCAAAACAGTCAAGTGTATCATCTACAATTGATAAATCTACAGCTTTTACACTTAAGTTACCTGACAGACTTATAATTTCATCAAGTTTATTTTTCGCGAGTTTGAGAAGTTCAGTAGGGGAGAGAACACCGTCAAAATTAATGACTTTGTTAATTCGTCCGTACTTTTTAACTGCATCATCATTAACTAAAAATTCATTGTTATTATTTACACTCACAATTGAGGTTTTGATCTTACCTCCCGTTTCTGTTTCGTATTCGCCGCCGAGGGGTAGAATTGCTGTTGCAAAATCATCAGCACATATTTTACGCTCAATGCTTGATAGATTTACAGCATACTTAATTTCTTGATTACACGCACGAGATAGTGTTGTGTCAAAGTGTAAAACATCTTGTTCAGTTGATAATGTTAATAATTCGTTGTTGTACTCAACCCACAAAAATCCGTCAAGTTCATTTATAAATTTACTTTTTATTTCGCTCCATGTATCGCTATAACTTGTGTTTTTACAAGAAAAATTAAGATTTCGTAATTTATCGCTCATTACAGTTTCAAAAAAGTGTGTATTTTCTGTTACTTGCTGATTGTGATTGTTTGTCAGTTGGTAAATCCAATTACCGAATTTTTGTGTCGATTTAGTGCCGTCAAGACTTTTATATTCACTGTATTCGTATGGTTTTATAATACTGTCATTTAAAACTGCAAGCATACCTTCGCATTCAACAGTTTTAATGTTGTAATTATCTATTGTAATTGAATATACTCTTGATTTAAAAATGATTTTATCGTTTTTATAAAGGACAACTATTCCTACAAGCGTTTCTATACTGTTATAAGCTGCGTGCAGCGGACTAAGTTTAAATGTCAGAGAGCCTGCAGAATTGACAGCAGCGTGATACTCCGCAGTAATTACGTCGATTTTACCTGTTTCAAAAATTTTTATAATTGTGTTTTCTGTTAAATATTCGATTTTATATATTGTTCCCATTTAAATCCCTTTTTGTTTTTATTATAAAATTAAAAATGTCCGCAATGTTGTACAATTTTATAATTTTATACCAAAATAAAAAAACAGCGCACACTCGAAGATGTGCGCATAAAAAGCAAAAACTTAATTTAGCTTAAATAACCGCAAACTAAAAGCCACTCCAAACGGGGTGGCTTTTCTATGTGTAAGATTGAAATGCAATCAGCTTGTTTTTATGGCTGCCAATGACAATTAGGACATTCTGGATTACCATTATAAGAATTTAAAGAATGACATTTAGGACATTCCCATTTATCGTCTGACTGTAGATTGTTATTGTGTTTCAAATGACAGTTAAAACATTCGGTTGCTTCCTCTTTGTTCATACAATGACATTTAGGGCATTCCCAATCTGTTGTTTGAGTACTTACCGAATTACCTGCGCCCAATTCTTCAAGATATGAAAGAATTTTTGCAATACCGCCAAAAACTAAGCATAAAAATGCAGTTGCAATCCAACATCCTACCATTAGTGCAATATTAAAACTGCGTGTTACTGTTTCTGTATATATATCAGTATGTACAGTTTCAAAAAAAGCTCCTGCTATAAATCCTGCACAAGCTCCGCAAATTAATAATATTACTGTTAGTGCTGTGTAAAACTTACTGTTCATAAAATCAACTCCTTTGTTAAATAATATAACAATTGCTGTTAATTGTCAACAAATATTTTTAATTTATAGTTTTATTTCTGTGTATTCGATTTTAATTTTACAAGATGCTAAACCTTCAACAAAATTGCTGTTTATCATATGTCCTGTGTGCATATTAAATTCATTATCATTTGCTTGAATTGTGAATGTTGCTTCGTCTGTTATGTTGTACAGAATACTCGAATTATTATCAATATCAATTTTTAAAGCGATGTTACCTTCTGTTTCATTACCTTTTTTTTGAATGAAAGTAATTTTTGCAGTCGTTGCACGACCTGTGTTTTTTATTTTTAGTGTTTGATTGTTTCTTATAATATGAACTGATGTCGTGACTTCTCTTTTTATTTTAAAAGGTTCACAATCAAATGAAAGGACCACATATGCGTATGTAGCTTTTCTTTCTTCAACACTAACAAATAAACGACCTTTGTAATAGTAATTATTATCATATGTTGAATAAAGTTTAACATATTGTCCGTGATAATTGTTGAGTAAATCAAGTCTTTCGTTAATTCTTTTTCCTGCAATAAACACTCTGAATTCAATATCACGATTGTTGTAATGAACTGAACCATCAATGCTTTCTGTCAAATCTAATAGACCGTCTTTGCCAGGAATTTCAACTGTATATGTACGAAATTCGGGATTTCCGATTTTTCCCGATAAAATTACACTGTCGAATTCTTGATTAATAAATAATTCATCGTTAATGACTATTTCCCTGTATTGCATATTACCAACCTCTTTTCTTTTTTGTCGATAAATCGGCAAGTGAATTGTCATATTTTTTAGTTGTTGCTCCAACAAGCAAATTACTGTCAAGATACAGCTTCGGGTCAGGCAAGTTCTTAATTATTGAAATTAATTCATCAAGTTTGCTTGCGACAGATTTTAATTCAATGTTGTTTGTTATTTCGCCTTGAAAATCGTTTGCTTTTCTAAAATTTTGAGTTGCGATTTTTATTGCTTGTTCATTATTATTAAAATCTAAACTGTCGAGCATAGCCTGTGCCATTGATTCGGAACTTCGTTTAACTTTGTACTGTTTTCCGTCTATTCCTATTGATAATCCTTCCGCAAAAAAACCGCCGAGCTTTTTTGCTTCTTTTGAGGGGGAGTTGATGCCGAGAACTTTTTTAACTGCTGAAATAGCTTTATTTCCCATAGTAATTGCTGCATTTTTTACATTATCAAGAATAGACCCGTCAGAAATTCCGTTGATGAATCCTCTGACAAAATTTACGCCGGTCTGAAAAAGTGATATGCCGCTTGTTCCGTTTTTTGCTCGTTGTGCAATGTTACGACCCGAGTTGCCGACTTCTCCGTTTTTGCTTTGCAATCCGTTAATTAATCCCTGAACAGTATACACACCTCTTTTGTGCATCTCTTTAGACGGAGAGTGCATATCCATTCCTGTTTCATATTCAGAGATAATTATTTCAGCCCAACCTTGACTATTTTCCGCAAGAGCGCCTTGATAGTCTTTTGTGCCTTCAACAAGTCCTAAAACGGTATTTTTTCCGCTTTCTGTTGCTGCCTCTTTTAATTTATCCATTGATGCCCAAAGTATTTTACCATTTTCGTCAGTTGCTGAAAGAATATCGTTTTGTGAAATCATCTGTTGATTATATGCCATTAATACCGCTGCGGCATCTGAATAATCTCCGTTCAGAACTTTTTGAACATCTATTAAATCATCGTTAGTCATTATTAATTTATTAATTTCACCAACTGATTCGTTATATTTGTCTTGTAAATCATCATATGCTTCACTTTCATCTTGTAATGTTTCCAAAAGTTCAATGCCTTCTTTATAAAAAGCATCGTTTTTTGCTCCCCCTCCATAGTAATAATTTTCAAGTGCTTTTTGCGTAATATTTCTTTTTTTTAGAAAATCATCCAACTTTGTTTGTGTACTTTTGATCTCGGAATATTTAGATTCCATTTCCGATTTGATTTCAGCAGTATTTTTATTTGCTGTAATTTTAGCTTTAGCGTTTTCAGTTTGTAATTCTGAAAGTGCAGATTGATTAGCAAGTTTTTGGTAATCATCAATAGTTTTATTGATTTCTGTTCTTATTTCGCCAAGATCGCCTTTAAGGTTTACTTTACCACCATCACTTATTTCAACATATCTATCCCAAGTGTCTTCAAAGCCGTCAATGTTATCTTTAAAGTATGTAACAATTGTTTGCAATTGTGATTGTTCTTCTGGGGTTAATGTAGCTTTACCGAGAAGTTCGTCCAATTTAGCTTGATAATCATCAATTAAAGTATTGTCAGTATATAAATTATTAATACTGTCTAAAGTGTTTTTTAGAGTGTCTGTAATTCCTTGAGTTGTTTCTTCAAGTTTTTCTTTTGCTTCGTCAAGTTCAGCGCAAAATTTTCCCGCTTCTGAATTGCTCCACTCTAATTCGTTATATGTCTGTACTGCAGATATAAGCCCTATAACAAGCGTTGTGATAACACCTATAACATTTAGTGCCTGTGCTGTGTTAAGTCCTTCTTGAGCCGTTGTAGCGATGTTTGTAGCTGTTGTAAGCGTTTTGTATGTTCCAATTAAATTAGTAATACCTGTTGTAAGTTCTCGAGCTTTTTTAGCACCCCATACAATTGCTACTTGTTTAGCAATTCCTTCTATTATTATCTCTAAATCGTCAAGATGTTCTGATGTCCAACTTATCGCTTTTTTTGCAGTAGGATACAAATCTTTACCGATCGGGGATATTATATCGGTTTTGATAGTTCTGCCAAGACTTTCCCAATCAGATTCTATGTCGCTATATTTAATATCTTTAATATCTTGCATTGATGTTTTTGTTTTATCTGCAGAGCCTTTTACATCCATCAATGCCTTAACACCGTCAATGCCTAAGTCTTCCCACATTGTGCCGAACAAGTCAACGCCTGCTTGGTTTTGGGCAACTTGATCGTCCATATCAAACAGTGCTTGCAAAACTTCGTCGGTTGCTTGCCTTGCACTTTCTCCGCCGGCGGCAAACTTTGCTTGCAACTCTTCAATAGTGCCTTTTGCACCATTACCAGCTGATTCTAAAATTTGTAATTTTTTTTTTGCTGTTTCAAGAGCTGAACTGTATTCTGCTATTTTGTCTGCGTTCTTTTGCTTTGTTAATTCACTTGTTTTTTCGTTAAATCCAGCTTGTTCAGCTTTTGCATACGATAGATTTTGCTCAAGTTTAGCTATTTCATCTTTTGCTTTCTGTATTTCTTCTGCTGATGCTTTAACTCCATATCCAAGTAGGTTAAAGCCTTCTTGGGTTGATGTAGAAGTGTCTTTAACTCTGATTCCAAACTCTTTCATTGTATCACCGAGTTTATCAACACTGAATGTACCTGCTGCGGTACCGTTTTCAAGTGAGTTGAAAAATTCTTCTGCGGAATATCCTTGCTGCTTATAGTGAACAGAATACTCATTAATTGAATCTAATAAGTCACCGTTTTTATTTAAACCGTTTTGAGCGCCTTGAACAATCAAATTAAACGCTTCATCAGCAGATATACCAAATTGATCTATAAGCATTTTAGCAGCTCTTAAAGTTTCTGTGTAGTCAAATCCGAATGTATCTTCAAGTGTAAACAAATTTTCAACTACATCTTGCAATTTTGTATCGTCTAAATCGTTTAGATTTTGCTTAATAAGAGCGATTGCTTCTGCAACATTTTCTTGGTCTTCACCAAAATTATTTTTATAAACGCTTTCGATTAGTTCTTTGTATTCTTTAACTTCGTCACTTGATAATCCTGTCAACGCTTGCAAGTTGTTTGTAGCTTTAACATTATCATTAGCTGAACCGATAGCAGTTGCTGCACCTGCAACAAGTGTTCCGCCAATTGCCGAGGCTTCTGCAATTGTATCTTTAAAAACATCTTTTAAGTCACTTGCAGATTGCTTAACATCATCAAGTTCTTTTTTAGTTTCCGACATATCTTTTTTACCGAGGTTTTCGGCTTCCTTGCTTGCATCGCTTAAAGCTGTATCGGTGTTGTCAGCTGATTTTTTTACTTTATCAAGTGCCTCTTTTTGTTTTTGCAAATCATTTTCAGCTTTAATTACTTCTCGCTGAAAATTTCTGTAAGTTTCCTCACCGATTTCACCGCTTTTGAATTTTTGATTGACTTCATCTTGTGCTTGTTTAAGAATATCAAGTCTTTTTGAACTTTCCTCAACCTGTTCTGTAAGTATTTTTTGCTTTTGAGCAACTAACTCAACATTTGTCGGATCTAACTTTAACAGTCGTTCAACCTCTGATAATTCACTTTTTAACGACCTTGATTTTTTGTTACTTTCTTCCATTGCTTTGTTAAAGTTAGATGTATCTGCACCGATTTGAACAGTTAAGCCTTTAATTTTTTTATTAGATGCCATAATCAATTACCTCCGAATTGCTTTCTTAATGATTCTCTGTCAGGCTCTTCGCTTGCAAAGCAATAACATTGTTCAAGATAATCTTTACCTTTTTCAGTTTGCGATAATTTATAAACATATGCGTCTTTACGCAATATTAAATAGTCAATATATTTCAAATTTAAAACATCTGTAATTTTCATATTTGCGTAATCGGCAACAGCCTTATCCGTTTGTGTGAGAATGTCGAAAGAATAACTGTCATCTTCAATTTCTGCACAAGGAAGATAGGGGAGAGAATATTTTTTATCAAGTTCTGTCAGTGATTTAAATAGCTGCACAAGTGCAATAATCAAATCATCTACAGAATATTTTTTTATAAGTTTTTTGGCTGAAATCTTTGTTATTTTTGACATATAATCATAAAATATGTTAATTTCAAATTCATTTGCGGTATTATTAAGTATTTTCTGTGTGATTTTAAAAATTGATTGCCCTTGTTTAACTAAATACAATTTCGGACATTCAATCATATTAAATCCTTTAATTTCAAAAGCTGACATTTTATTTCCCGTCAAGTCAAACATTAAAACACCTTCTAAAAAAGCCAGAGAAAGACCTCTGGCTTTTTGTTTATTTCAAATTTTTTATACGGTTGCTTTTTCTGCAGAGGTAAGTTCTTCATAATAATAAATAAGAGTACCTTCGTCATCGCAAGGCTCTGCTTTGATTTCTGCATCAATTACAGAAGCCGAATCTTTCGAAAAGCTGAATGTGCAACCTGCGCTGTTCTTGCCGACAATGAGAACAGTGATGTCACCGTCTTTCTTGTCTTTGTGCTGAAATGCCCAAACATATGATGTTTCATCAGCGTTTGTAATACCACCGATTTTTGTGAGGTAATGATTTCCGTCCTCCGTTGTTGAAACTCTTGCAGTTTCAATAAGATATTTGAGTGTATCCCCGCAAAAAGTCATAAGACCTGCTTTTAAAACCGCATCTTCTGTTGTAATAACCGTTTTACTTACAAGACCAAGGTCGTCTTTTTCAGTTACTGTTTCTTTTGTGTATTCAAGAGTTGCACCGTTTTTAATGTTTGAAAAGCGGTTTTCTTCTTTGCAGATTTCAGAAAGTTCAGGAAGTGTTCCGCTGAAATCCATTCTATACAGACTGCCGCTGCCTAAAACTATTCTTTTCTTTTTCTTACTCATCTTCTTGCTCCTTTTCTGTATATGTAAATTCATATACCGTTTGATAATATTTTTCTGATTGCAGCCAAATTCGTTCAAACTTTGTATAATGAATACCGAGTTTTTTTAACGCTTTTTTAATGCGCTTTTCAGCGGCTTTATCAGGCTTATTAAGTGCATAAAGCTCTATGTCGATTGTGTGAGTTTCAAGTTCACAATCAAAGTCAGAGCCTTCGGTTTCGACCTCATCTGAATAAACGCAAAAGGTTACCGCAGGAGGATTTCTGAAAACAGTTTCTGTATATGTTTTGTCTTTAATAAAGCCCGCAGATGTTAAAATTTCGTCAATCATTTCTTATAACTCCTTCGAGTTCTTTCTCGTATTCAGTTGCAATCTCTTCGTATATTTTAGAAATGAAATGCATTCCAGGTGTTCTCGTTCCGTTTCGGTTTTGGTGACCGTGCTCAAGCAGATGCGTTAATCTGTAGTTCGGGTCTTTAACATACCAAGTGCCGATTACTTCATTTACCGCATTTGTTTCTGTTGTACTTGAAATGCTGTCAGCAAAATGTTTTCGTCCTTTAATCTTACTTTTCGGCGCTTTTTCTTTTGTTCTTTTCACGAATTTAAACATTGCCTTTTTTGTAATTTTAAAAGATTGTTCTGCAATTTCATCTGAATAAACTTTAAAAACTTTTTGAATTTCTTTTTCTATGTCACTTGCTTTCACACCTTTAGCCATTTGCAACACCTGTTAATTTTACAGTTTTATGACTTTCCATATAATCATCATAGTCGTTTATGTAAAAGACCTTATTTCTGTAAATAATTCTGAAATTCTGAAAATTGCCAAAAATCTGTTCTAAAGCTGAGAAGTAACGCACTTCAAAAGTTAATGACATACCTGTTCGTTCAGCGCCGTTTTCAGAGAAATTTTTTGCACTCGTTTTGTTGACTTTAGCGTGAAGTTGGAATTCTTTTTCGTATTCGTCAGTATCACTATTGAGTTTTTCAATTGTGATAGGTTTATCAAAAACCATTCTCTTCACGCTCCTTTTCAATCTCAAGTTTGAGTTGTTGTGCAAAGTCGGCTGTCAACTTATTAACACTTGCATTGCTTTTAGCTGACAGTGTTCGAGTGTCGTATAAATCAGCGACTACCCTTAGAGCGAGTTCATGCACTCGCTCATCGTCTTGAGGATAGTTCTTACCGATAGCCCCTTGAAGATATTTATCCGCTGCATTAATGGACCGCTTGATGTTTATTGCTGACATTTCATCGTATTCATCAATGCCTAAAAAAGCATTAACATCATTTATAGTAATAAACATAGCTCATACCTTTTTCGTCTTATTCTGTTACAGTGTATTCACAATAACAGAATGCGTCATTATCCTTAAGCTTTGTGTCATCGCGCATAATTCCTCTAAAAAGAGTTAAATTCTGCGAGAAAGCATTTAATGAGCCCACACTCGCAATGTCGCTACCCTTAATTTCAAGTGACTGGCGGTCAAATCTCTTTATAGCTTCATGTAAATCACCTACAACAAAAGGAATTTTCTTGCCTGTTGTTTTGAGAACGCTGTTTGGGACATTAACAATCTCAATCACTCTTGCACCAACAGAAAGTTGAAGTTTCTTAGGTTCTGTTGGAATAGGATTGAGAAGAGGTCTGCCATTTGTATCAACGAGATTGTCAAGAAGATCTACACCGTCGTCGTTAGTGTATATTTTACTTGTGCCTGCATACGCAGCACCGAGAGTAACGTTGACTACTTTCTTAAGACCTTTGACAACATCAGTGATAGCTGTCTTTGTTTTTGTTGCAAGAAGAGTGAGAACATCATTATTGATAGTTGCACGTCTGTTTTTTGCAAACCATTCAACAATTACATTTTCAATATTTTCTGCTGTATCCCTGAGAAGAGAATTTGTTACAGCAAGAACGCCGCCTTTCTCTGTGATTTCAAATGTCTGCTTTTCAAATTTCGGTTCAGCAATTTCAGCAAAATCACTACCTTCGTCAACCTTTGAAAAACCTGTAACGTCTGTTTTCTTCTGATAAATTCTTGAACCTTTTGCGGTAGTAACATTTTCCTTGTCAATATAATCTTCAAAACTAAAATCAGCTGTTTTGTACTGATTAATTTTTGTCTGAATATCCTCTGGGACAGTGTAACCGCCGTCGTCGTTCACACCCTCTGACAGCTTTTTTGTTGCAAGAAGTTTAATGTCATTTGCGAACTTCTCTGTTGAGTTTGTTTCTTTTCCTTTTTCGCTTTTGCGTTCGTCGAATTTCTGACCCGCTGCAATTTTATCATTTTCAAGTGCTTTCTTTTCTGCTTCAAGTTCAGACTTAAGTATTTCAATTTCATCAAAAAGTGCATTTGCTTTCTCAATGTCCTTGCTTTCACCGTCAAGAAAAGACTTAGCCTGTTCGTTTTTAGCCTTAATTACCTCAAGTAATGCTCTGATTTTCTTATTCATTCTGATACCTCCGTAAGAATATAGTTTTCATTTACTTTTACTTTCAAAAGTAAATTTTTTGCGTTTTCTGTAACCTTTTTTGATGCTTCAAACATCTTTTCGAACGATTTAACAGTTCCGGCTCTTGGTTGAGCAGGAACTGCAACGAAAGAAAGTTCGTATGCTTCTTTGCAACCATCGATAACCAAATTGCAGATTTTTTCTTTGCCATCGACAAGATATTTTCTACCGTTGTAGTGATGACAGTATTCTTTCATATTGTCTGCTCCGCAAATATTACAAATCAACTTTTCTGGTAAAGTGGACGTCGAAACTTCTTTGTGAATACCGCCTGCAATATTTTTGATTAAATTTGCGTTGCTTGCAGTTTTAATCATATAGATTTTTGCAATAAGTTCAGCGTGATTTTCGCCGAGCTCTGTCTTATCTTCACTCGTTATAATTTCAGTGTCATAAACCCGAGCAATCTGTTTTTCCGCTGCGCCTGTGTGGTCGAAAATAAAAGTTTTCCCCATATACAAGGATTTGAGGTCCTGCAAAGCCTTTAATGTGAATGGCATACAGTTTCTATCGTCTTGCTCATTATCGGCAATCATTGCTTTAAAAACAAACACATCATCCGCAGTCACGACGGATAAGGTGTGTTTGTTGATTTTAGCAAGTTCTTCATCACTTAACTTTAGCGAATTGATATTTACAGTTTTTTCAATAATTCCTTTCATTAGCTTTTTCCTCCTTCCTCGTGGTTTGGTATATATTGAGCACCTACAGCCGTAATCGGTATGCTTGCACCGTTTCCGACGAGGACATCTCCGCCTTCACGATTTGATAAATCGAGCTTTGCTCTTGCTTCGTTTGGTGTCATCATAAAACTGTTGACTGCAGTAGAAAGTGTTTCGACTTTGTTTCTGAAATCAGCTCTTAAAATAACATCAACATTAAATTTAGCGTAATATTTGTCACTTGTGATTAATTTGTATGTTATTTCTTCTTCGTATTGCTTTATGATATAGAGCAAAGTATCAACTAAAAATGATAACTGTTGACTTTCAGCGCTTGCGTAGCTTGATTTTGTATAATCGCCAATTTGCACAGGCTTGATTCCGAAAGCGGCTGCGACTTGCAAAGCTGAATACTGTTTTAATTCTAAAAATTGATTTTCGGATAGCCTTGTATTTGCTAAGGTTTCCATTTTTGTACTGATTGGCAATGGAATAACATTTTTAATTCCGTTTTTTTCGTACTTTCCGTCAATAAAATTTTGAATACCTTTAGAAAATGTTTTTACAAGGTCGTCATTTAAATCGCCTGTATAATAAACCGCTGCTTTGCCTGAAAAGCCGTTATCATATAAATTGTTTATCATCTTTTGACTTTTTATATTTGCATTAATTGTTTCTGAAAGAACTGTTTTAACTGCTTTTCCTACAATACCGTCATATGTTGCTGAATTTCTAAAATGCAAAACTTCATCAGAAGATAAGATGTATCTTTTCCCGTCATTACCTGCATAGATATAATAGACATCGTCTACATCGCGCAAAATGTGAGCATTATCATACCAAAGTTCAACAGCAGAAGAGGGGAGAGGGTAAAGCTGCATATCTCTGCCGGCACCGACTATCATTGCGTACGCATTGCCATAATGATTTCTGTTGAATTCCATTGTGCTCCAAAAAAACGAAGCTGGCATATATGCATTTGGTCTGTCGTGTAAAACTTTCCAGAGCGGATGATTATATTCTTCTCTTACGCCGCCTGTTGTAGGATGACTAAGAACTTTTAACGGCATTTTACCAATTGCTTCACTTAAAGTCTTTAGACATGCATAATATGTAGCGTTTGACAAAGCACTCTTAGGAGTATTTTCAACATCAATTCCGAGAAAATCAGCAAGTTGATACCATCCGTCAGTATTTTTCTTTGTCTTTTTAGCTTTCCAACTGTTAAAAAAACCCAACTATAACCACCCCATTTCTTTGATATATTTTTCAATTTCAGCTTGTGAATTAATAATTTCGCTATTTTTATTTTTCATAGCTAAATAATGAGAATCAATACAAGCATCAACAGGATCAATCCTGTTTGTATTTTTGAAATCCCTTTTTTCAATTTTGATTTCATCAAAGCTGTTTTTAACCGTAACGGCGTTTGCAAATGAATATTCAAGTAATGTGTTTTTTGCATTATATCTGATTTTGCCACTTTTAATTAAAAGCCTTAAATCAACAGTAGCATCGTTTAAATTCCTTGCTGATTGTGTTATTACAAAAACATCACATCCAAAATCTTCAAGTTCGGATAATATTCCGTCTGCGTTATGCGGATCAATTCCAATTCCTCTGAATTTTAAATTGTATTTTTGTTTAAGCCTTTTTAAATCTTCAATGATAAATTTGTAATCGTTTTTGTAATCACTGTCTGAACCTGTAACAGTAATTAAACCTTCTTGTTCCCATAAATCGTAAGGAACAAGGTCACTTTCGAGATGTTCTGCAAAGCGACCACGGGGCATATATGAATGAGAATCAAAAAACAAACTTTCTCCTGTCAAAACTTCTATTGAAAATGAAGTCAAGTCACCACCTGATGAAAGGTCAAGTCCTACATAGCATTCATAACCTTTATAATTTTCAAGTGATTTTTCAATCGCACATTTTTTCAAGTCTTCCGGACTAATGTAGCTATTGTCACTGTTTGTTGCCCACATGTTGAGTGATTTTACAATGTAGTCTATTTTTTCTTGACCGCCCATATTTTTTGCTGTTTCGGCTTCAACGAGAATGTTTTTTATTTTTTCTTCATCACCGATATAAAGAGGGTTTGCTTTCAGTATGTTTTCAAGTTTGTAGATATTGTCACCGTCATCAAGAGTGAAAATGTCTACAAATATGTCATCTGCAACAATTATCCCTTGCAAGACTTTAATGCAATAATCATCAAATTCTTTACAAAAGGACCGAGGATTTTTACCCCGTGTGGTAATAATCGATAAAAGCGTTTCTGGCAAATTTCGTGTGCCTTTGTACAAAGCGGAATAAATGCTATTATCTTTGTGCTGATGTAATTCATCAAGACTTGTAAAAATAGCTCTGAATCCGTCGTCAAGACCGCCTTCTTTTGAAAGAGCTTCAATCTTGCAGCCTGTATTCAGAGCTGTAATAGTTGAAATGTAATCTTGAATTTTAAAGTATTCTTTTAAATCATTGTCAACTTCAATGAACTTTCGCATTTCATTCCACGCTATTTTTGATTGTCTTTTTTTCGTTGCAGCGGTAAAAAGCAAACCATCTTGATAGCCCGAAAAAGCAGCTATGTACGGACCCATTATTCCATTTTCAAAACTTTTTCCGTTTTGCCTTGCAACTGATTTATATCTTCGCCGAAATCTTCTGTAACCGTTTGTTCTTAACCAACCAAATGTACAGCCTAAATCAAATATTTGTGATGGAATGAGTTTAACCGGCTTTTGCTTAAAGCCTTCTTTGATTGTTAATGTTTCAGCAAACTTGAGAATATTCTCCGCTGCTTCTGCATTCCACACATATTCGAAATCCTCTGTGCCTTGTCGTTTTAAATCATTTAAATGTCTTTGGCAAGCTAAAATGTGTAATTTACAACAGTATTTTACTTGATTGTTTACGACAGCTTGAGCATACTCTGTTACTCTGTCATTCATAAGTTTTAACCAACTTCGTATTTTGCAAACTTGTTTTCTTTAGCTTTTTCTGCTGTTTTTGGAACAACAAGTTTACAACGGCTCGAAATAGTCATTCCAAGGTCAACTGCACATTGACGACATTGTTTAAAAGCTCTATCTTGATTTTTATAGTATGCATCAAGCACATAAGGGTCTTTGATTACTTCGGATTTTTGGATTTGTTTTGATAATTTTACATACATTTCATACGCAATAACATATCGAGCAATAGCATCTGTATCTGTTATATTTACAATTTTTAGTTCTTTTAATTGCTCAACAATTAAACAGAATCTCTCACGCTGTTTTTTTGTTGTTAAACATTCAGGCGGTGAGAGATTATCGCATACAGGCTTAATTTCGTTGTTTTCTCGTTCGGCAATTTCTGCTTTTGTTAAATGTTTTTTACCTTTAGCTTTTAAAAGTTCAATAGGTTGTCGTTGTCCTGCCATAATCTCACCTCCTGATTTTGAACGCCGTGGGGAGTTTTTTCTACAAAAAGGTTACCTGCACCGTTTCCTTTTTGGTTGTCGTGAATTTTTTTGACTACCCCTTACTGTTTTTTGGTAAAAACCGACGGTGCTTGAGATTGTGACACTTTGTACAAAGTGATTGTGTGTTCGAAAAATCAAGTCGCATTTTCCAACCTTCATCGGTTTGAATTGGTATAATATGGTCCACTTCTTCTGCAAGTTGACCACATCGTCGGCATTTATATTTATCTGTTTGAAGCCTTTTCCGTGCGAGCATTTTCCATTCTTTCGATTTGTAAAAATTACTGTACTTTGGATTTCTTTTTCGATTATATTTTGCAGATAATTTAGCTTTGTTTTCTTTTTCTCTCTCAGCAGCAATCGACTTACATCTGTTGCAGTATCTTTCACCGTAAGGAATGAAAACATTACATGTAGCACATTTTTTTAATAGCACTTTTGACCTCAAAAAATTAAAATAAAATTTTATAATTTTATTTTAAAACTTATTTTGTCCGCAATGTTGTACAAATGAAAAATATTTTTATCTTTTAATATAAATGTCAAGTAAATCATCAGCTGATACTTCAAGAGCAATTGCTATTCTCTTAATTGCAAAGGCGCTCGGTTGAGTTCCTTTGAGATATGCGCATATTGAAGTTTTTGAAACACCTGATATTTCTGCTAAATTTCTCGCATTAAGTTTTCTTTGACACATTATTTTTTTTAGATTTTTAGAAAAACTTAAATCAACTCTAAAATGTTGTCCGTTTTTTTCTGACATTTAAACCAAACTCCTTCCGTACCGCTGCGTTTGATAATTTATTAATTGATTTTTTTGCGTAGCTATTTCTGCTGCTTTTTTGATAAGGATTTCAACATTGCCGCTCATTTTACAATCTCCTTTTTAAGATAGATTGTTTAAATTTCTTTTTGCTTGTTATACCATTCAGCAAGGCGACGGGCGTATCTGTCTGCCATTGTCGCCCCTTTTTCTTTCAAGTCGTCGGGTAACTTATCAACAAGGCTGTAACACTCGTCAACTTGTGCTTTATATTCTGCTGTTTTACTGCCTTACTGATAATCTCTAAAAGACCAACATTCACGGGCTTGTCTTGCGGCGGTTTCGATATTAGGCTCAAATTTTCCCTGCTCATAGTGAGATATACTTGTTCTGCTCAAATAGAGCTTTTCGCCCAACTTATCTTGCGTTAATCCATTTTTAAGTCTTAACGCTTTTAGCTTTTCAGGGAATGCCATTATTTTTCACCTTCCGTTTCATCAGACCAATCTACCTTCTGCCCACAATTATAGCAGTAATTCAATAAGCCGTTGCCTACGAACTCCCTTCCGCAGTTAGGACATTCGTATGTAGTCACATAACGGGTAACCTGTTCATCAGATTTAATAGGCTTTCTCGGTTGACTCAGATCTAATATTTTTTCAAAATTGTTGTAATCTTCTTCGGTTTCACAACCATAATTTTGCTTGATATTTGAAACAATTTCACTTGGATTTGTAAAGATTTTTTTATCTTTGCAGTCGATTTCGATAATTCTGTTGACCGCACCTCCGCCTGATTTTTCCGAACTAATCGGAAATTCTCCTGATGTTAATATACAGTTTTTCCAAGTTGCAATTTTTTGAACTCCTCCGTGCAGTCAACTGCATTATTGCAAATAATATTGCTTAATCGTTGAGCGAAACGAAATAATATTTATGTTTTTTCTCAAATTTAAGCGGATTATATACTTTGCAAAATTTGCCGCTAAAACAGCGTTTTTCTTTTTGCTTAACTTCGCAATAACTATTTCTATAATATTCACAAGTAGCACAACATCTGTGCTTTTGCCTGTATTCATTAGGTGTCATTATTAATCATATCCTTTCTACGGTATTTGTGATTATCGATTGCCAAATAGGTAAAATAAAAAGACGCTCCAGTGAAGTCATTAACCCACATTTCGTCACGCACGAGATAATAGCCTTGTGGAATTTGCAAAGCCTCGCCTTTTTCAAGTTTTTTGAATTCACGCTTTTTGCCCTCTGTTACCGTAACTGTAGGTTTTGTAAGATTGTGAGAAGTCTTGAGCCTTTTAGTGCCTGTTACATCTTTGCGTATGTATTTTGCAAGGTCAGCAAAACTGCCGTCTTCGTACAATGGTGTGAGATTAATTCCGTTGCTCCACTGCCACATCTTCATGGCTATGTCTTTTACACAATCCTCAATGATTATGTGCAAATGCCAGTTGCTACCACGCTTGCCACACTCGCAGAAACCGATGTACTTAAACTGCAAGCCTTGTTTTTTTACGTGATACTTAATGCGTTTAAAAAAATTGCTTACAATCTTTTCAAATTCTTCTTCTGTGAAATTTTGATACGGCGCTGAAAATCTTACCCACCAATCGCCCTGCTTGAAGTTTGCAAGAATTAATCTCTGTGTGTGCTGTTCACCTCTTATGCGATTAGCCAGTGCCATTTTTTTCGAGGTGATGGCTCTGTTGATACTGCGTGATAAATTTTTCTTATTACGCTTTCTCAAACTTTTGTAGTATTTAATTTCAAGCATCGGTCCGGACTGGATCTCGCATTTGTATGTAAACATATTTAAACTTCCTATTATATATATAAAAGTAATTTTCGTCACTTAATTAATTACTTGAGCAGGATATGCAGGGGCATTTCAGCCCCTGCGATTTTTACTTGAAATATTCAAGATATGATTTTGCTATGCCTTTGCAATTTTCGGATTTTACAGGAACTCTATGTGCAACAACATTAAGATTATCGCAATCAAGCTCTTTGTATATTTCCGCTGCTCTGTTCTCTTCTGTGGATTTATAGAATTTAAAAAGCAAATCTACAAAAGGTATATTGCCAAAGCGGTCGAAGAAGAGTTTTTCATTTTGTGTAAGAGCTTGTACACATTTCTGCTTATACTCTTCATCAGCTTCTGCTTTTATAAATAATTGATTATATACATCTTGTTTCGTGAATAAGTCAATAATCTCGACAGCTGTTTTTAATGCATCAGTATCTTTGTTATTAATTTGATGTGCAAGTTCTGTAAGTTTGCAAGATGTTTCTCTCGTTCGTTTAATCCATTCACGGTGCTCAATCTCTGCGAAATATGTTTCTGTTCTGAATCGTCTGTATTCGCTCAATAACTTGTATTTGACCTGCACACAACTTTTAGCCGAGAGCAAGCCAATCTTGCCACAGCTGTATATAGCTGACATGGACAGAACAAACCACCTGTTGTATGTATCAAGACTGTTTATTATATCTGTATCAATTTCACCTGCGATAAATCCGACCGCAAGTTTGTCAAGTTCACTCAGAGTGTCAAAGTTACTCTCTTCTGTGACTTCTTCGACTTTGGTTTCTGCATTTTCATTTTCCATTGTTATTCTCCTAAATTCAGATACTTGAGAATTTTATCCTGTGCTTTCTTGCAGCCATAGCAGACAGCAACTGCATAACCTTTTTCATTCAGTTTTGCAAGCCATTCGTCTTGCTTTGCTGTTGTCTTGTTCTTGCCAAATTTAAGCTCAATAAACAGTCCGTGATAACCTCCACAAGCAACAGGTAAGCATATATCCGGCACGCCTGCACGCACACCTTGTTTCTCTGAGTATCGTTAATATCATAGAGCTTGCATATGCTGTCTTCTGTCAGCATTGGTAAACCTGTGATAGGGTAGCAGGCGCTTCCGTCAGGAAGCCACTGCTCGTTATATTCGGCTTGATACACATAAAAGACTCCACTTTTCTTGCAGATGTCAAAGCACTTTTTTGTTTTCATTATTTTTTAACTTCCTTTCTGTCACAGTCGGGTATAATTTTACCTATTCGGACTAATGCTGTGTACATACCGTAGCTGTAGTGAGTTTTATGCTTTTTGTTGTATTCGTCGATTTCACGCTGTTTTAAATCCAAGTTGTCAAGTTTTCTCTTTTTCATATGTATATATCCTCTCTATAAAAGTTAAAAGAGCAGCCGCACCTGCTCTGCAGTAACATTATGCAAGTCAGTATTATATTTTAGGAAGAATAATCAACGAAAGTTGTACTTTCTGATATATAGTAAAGCCGTGCGGAGCTTACTAACTGATTAATTAAGATTTGCAATAGTATTGCTCAAGAAGTTTTGTGCCTCTTCCGACATTTCATCCATCAACTTGTCCCTGTGAGTAATGCAGCTTTTTAAGTTTTCTATCTCTTCCTTTGTTTCCCTTTTATCAATTCTGTGAATTCCATAAAAGATAAAAGAATAAGCCGCAAATAGTGCAATTACAATAACCCCGTACATTCTCTAACCCACCTTTCTATAAACGCACTTAATCGCCTTAATCTGATTATCAGTAAGATTAACAATGTCCTCTCTTGAAACGCCTACAAACATCACCGTTCCCTTGTAAACCTCGCCTGTATCCTTGTTCTCAAGATTATCCTTGCCGCTGCCCGAATAAATCATCTTAATTCTGCCTTTAAGCAAGTCCTTGTTTTTGAGTTTCTCACTCCTCAAAAAGTTCTCAATCTCAACCCTGTCAATCATCTCAACCATACCTCTAATCTCGTCCTTGTAGCCGAGCGGCTCTGCGTACTTAAAAACCAGTACCTTTTCCTCTGCCATCGTTTTTATTCCGTCCTTTCTTCCTGTATATTTTCCCCAGCAGTTGCACACCACTCCTCTGCTCCTCGCTGAGCAGCGTGTAAAATGCCTGCAATTCTCACAGCTTTTCATCTTCACTGTCCGCCTTTAGCTTTATGTACTTAAGCAGTACAGCCGAGGCCTCCTCCCAGCCATAGCAAACAAGCGCCAAATTGCCCTGCTCTCTCAGTCTCTTTATCCATTTCCGCTGCTTTTCAGTCGCTTTGTTGTTGCCCACCTTGAGTTCAATGTAAAGTGCGTGATATTTACCCCTCGATACAGGCAGGCACAAATCAGGCACACCGGCTCTCACACCTTGCCTTTTAAGGTTAAACGCCTCTTTCTGATTTCTCTTGCCACCATTTGGTACATGATACAGCAAGTCAAGCTGCGGATAAGTATTTCTCGCATACGCAACCCAGTTGAATAGCTTAATCTGCTCATACGCCTCATTTGTCATTCTTTATATTCCTCCTTAAGCCACTTTGCAATAATCTCCTCATCCTCCATACAAGGTGCAGTGTAATATTTACAATTATCATCCCGATACTCGCAATAATCACAAACATCAGTATCCATTGCGCCGAGGATAAAATCTGTCATCTGCTCAATACCCATTTCCTTGATTCTTTCAATGTTCGTCATCGCTCTTCACCGTCCTCAATAGGAATAGGCTGATTCCAGCACTTAACGCAGTTACCGTCTTTTCTGCAATCATCTGCACCCATAAGTCCTAAACGATAAGGACAAAAAGTGGGTGTTCCGTCATTATCAAGCAGAGCATTTGGATGAGTCTTTAAAAACTCACTCAAATAAGTTTTCTGTGGATGTTCGTCGCTCCACTTTTGCATAATTGCAATCGCCTTTTTAGGGTAAAGCATTTCAAAGTTTGAACACGGAACATCTGCACCATTATTCTCAATGCCCAAAGGACAGTCTGCACATTCAAGTTTGCATGTTCCGTCCTTTTGCTGTTCAGTCATTCTTCGTTTTTCTACAAGATAAGTTTCAGCTTTTGAGCAATCAATCATTTTCTTCACCTCTCCAAATCCATTTTTGCTCCGCAGTCCTCACAATAACTCGCTCTATAATCTTGCCATTCGTGTTCTTCTCCGCACTCAGAACAAGTTTGAACACCGTTATCGTATTCAATCCATTTTCCGTGCCTGACCTCCTGTACATTTGCGGTGGGTTCTATTTTAATCAATTTAAGCACGGTATAATTATAAAGTGCTGTGCTGTTAATTATTGTGTTAATTAGGTGATTTTTCTCTATGTATTCTTTTTCAGCCATTGTCAGCCTCCTGTTTAAATATGATTTCATAAATAACATCATTGTGATACTTTCCACACCTGTCTTTTAACACATCAGTTAATACATATTTTTTGCCACGATATTTTTGGCAAAATTTATCATAGTGCTTTTCAACAGGATTTCCGCCTATCATGCGCCATTCAATCCTATGAATATGATAGGCACTGATTATCTTTTTTAATTCCCTATAAACATCAATACCTATTGTGATATTATTCCTATCAAAAGCGAACAACCCAAAGTTATAAACACAAGAAGAATACCAATCAATAGAATATGCAAAATACCCTATTAGCTTGTTGTCCTCACCGATAATAGCGTATTGATAGACATTTCCGCTGCTATTTTCTTCGATTTTAGGCAATTCATTGCCCAAACACCCCATATAAAAAAGCATATTGTCGGTATAGCTATATTCTAATAGCTTTGCAAATATTTCATCTCTGTATAATATTGCAGGTTTAAGCATTGTTTTTACTCCTTATCCATTTTTGCACCGCAATGTGGGCAATAGTTTTCAAATTGATAACGGTTGTTAATGACTTGATAAACAACCTCTCTCCCGCAAGTTAAGCAGTATGCTTCCGCTTCACCTACTTTTCTGTCTTTCTTTTTTACCCACTTTGAGAGTTTAACTTCGTCAACAACTTTAAGTTTAATTTTTATACGACTGATTTTTTTAATGTGGGACAATCTAAAAACACAATTACTAACAACCTTATCCCCACAAGTGCAGAAATATCGTAACTTTGGTATTGACAAATTAGCGTCATTTTCAAAGGCTTTTTCACCTGTTTTATGTAAAATGCCCTCAATCACCGTTCCGTCAAAAAGTACGATTTCAACATATTTCCCTAAATGTCTTTCGAGTTCATATCTTGTCATAATTTTTACTCCTTTAAAAGTTCGGGGCTGTCATAGATATTGCCGATAACTTCAATATCTCTTGAACAATAGTGTCTGCCCAATCCATCATAGATTAAATTATACACAAATCCAAATTCAGTTTCATCAACATCGTACTGAACGATTCCATAGTCGTCACCATCCGAGCGGTAAAGAAAATCAATGATATCACCCTCAAAGATTTTCGTGCCATTCTTGTCAGTCATTCCTGTGTACTGACCTATTGTGTCGCTTTCGATATGCCACACATTTGAACTACCATTTTTGTACTGCTCTTTGATTACCAAGCCTCTGGGTTCAATACTCAAAAAGCCGTACTTCCATTCGTTTCCGAATTTTCCCCTGAATAATATTTCTCTCATAATATCCTCCTTATTTATAGCCGTCCATAATAGCATTACTGCTGTCTACATAATCGTCACTAAGTGTACTTTTGTAATTCTTCTTGTTTTTTCGCCTCTTTGCGCTTTAGAAGAGCTTTTTTCCGAGCTATACGCTTACTTTGTTCGTCTGCTTCATACTGTTTCATTGTACTTAATCGAACCTCCTAAATTGTTCAATGCTATTTTTGACTGTGAGTATAGTTTTTCAATCTTATTTACAAATTCGTCGTTAATCACATCAACAGGAGCAATAAATGCATATGCTATCAAGCCAAACTTGACGCATACATATTTCTTGCCATTAATCCCATCTCTTATACTCAAACGCATATCGCCATTTGGCATATCGGTAAACGGAGCTAAATATTTTATATCAACAAATAAAATTCCCTCTTCGGTCGAAATCGGTATGACTATCTTATCTTTGATTGCTATTGTAATATCCCACATCTCAGCATCTGATTCATTTGGATCACTGTCAGACACTAAGATTGGAGGAGTGCCAACAAAAAATTCAAAGCAACACTTGTTTCTCTGAGTATCGTTAATATCATAGAGCTTGCATATGCTGTCTTCTGTCAGCATTGGTAAACCTGTGATAGGGTAGCAGGCGCTTCCGTCAGGAAGCCACTGCTCGTTATATTCGGCTTGATACACATAAAAGACTCCACTTTTCTTGCAGATGTCAAAGCACTTTTTTGTTTTCATTATTTTTTAACTTCCTTTCTGTCACAGTCGGGTATAATTTTACCTATTCGGACTAATGCTGTGTACATACCGTAGCTGTAGTGAGTTTTATGCTTTTTGTTGTATTCGTCGATTTCACGCTGTTTTAAATCCAAGTTGTCAAGTTTTCTCTTTTTCATATGTATATATCCTCTCTATAAAAGTTAAAAGAGCAGCCGCACCTGCTCTGCAGTAACATTATGCAAGTCAGTATTATATTTTAGGAAGAATAATCAACGAAAGTTGTACTTTCTGATATATAGTAAAGCCGTGCGGAGCTTACTAACTGATTAATTAAGATTTGCAATAGTATTGCTCAAGAAGTTTTGTGCAATCTGCTTGAGCTTTTCACCTTGCGCCGAATTTGTTTCACAAATTTTCTCAACGCTGTTAATAAATTTATCAAGCTGTGCTTGCAATTCATTGAAATAAAGCGTTGCAGTGACAAGCTCGGCATCTGCATTTTTATCAAGTCTATTTGCTAACTGTTTTGCTTTATCAAGAGCGGCTTGTCGTTCTTTTTCAATAGATTCAAGCTTTGCTTTGTAGTCTTTCTCAAGAGTTTCTTTAACGCTTGATTTTGTTTTTTCTGTAGCTTGTTTAACGGCTTCTTCAACAGCGTTTTGTTTTTCTTTTTCAAATGACGCTTTTAAGCTGTTTATTTTGCTTTTTGCCGCTGCTTCAATTTGTGCTTGCGTTGGTTCTTGTACAGCAACCTCAACAGGCTTGCTTTCGAGTTCTTTAATTCGTTTGTGCAATAACTTGTTTTCCTCTGCGAGATTTTGTTTATCTGCTTGTAACGATTTCTGTGCGTTGTTGCTGTCGTTAAGCTCATCACCGAGAAGAGCAAGCTGTTCACCTTGCTGCTTGCTTTTTTCAACAAGTTCTTTAATTTCTTTGACCGACATGCCGGCAAGGTCATTTTCTGCTATAATTTCAGCTCTGTCTACTGCACATACTTCTGTAAGTAATTGCAATTTAGTAATACCAAGCTGTGCATTTGACTGCAAAACCGTACCGCCAAGCTTTTCGTATGTGCTGATGTAGTTGTAAGCTTGTCTGCGTTTAATGCCACAGGCTTGCTCTGTGTATGTATCAAATGTTTCAAAGCCGAGCGCTTCGTATAAGTGCTTATCTCTCATTAATTTAAGATTTTCACACAAGCTAATCATTGCATTTGCAGCCGTCTGCTCTGCTGTTATTATTTTCTGATGAGTGTTTAGTGCTGACATTGTATCTGCTGACATTTCAGTGATGTTGAAATCAGCTATACTCATTATGCTTCTGTTGTCTGACATTTTTCTTTACTCCTTTTCAATGTTTTCAATGGTTCTATTTTTGTTTTGTACCATTTATCCATAAATTTTTTGACTTTGTTCGGATATGAGCAATTTTCAAATCCTCTGCACTGCTCAATTCTAAGTGTCACAGGATTAAGCTCAAGCGTAAAGTAAGGCTTTTCTTTTTCACTTGTCTTACGAATGAAAAGTATAATTGTCTTTTCTGTTGCTACTTTTTTTGCGTAGGTCGCTACACAATGGCATAGTGTTTTACCCTCGTTTTTTAAGTCATTGTGTCTTACGGGCGGCATAATACAGAAGTCTTTATCTTCATAGCTGTACAGATTTCTATATTTTTCATACTGTCGGGCTATCTGCGGCAGCTCTCCTTCGCTGAAATTTTTGTCGTTGACTATATCCGACGCTAAATCGTGAGCCTGCTTAAAATTTTTAGGGTAGAGGACTTCTAAATTCGATAAGTCATATTCGAGCAAGGTAGCGTTTTCTATATAGTCTTTATAATCTCTAAAAAATGTTCTCCTTTGGTCCCAATAGTAGCTATCATACTGTTTTGCGCAATTTCCGTTTTCCCATCGGCGGAAAAATTGACAAAATTTTCTTAGCGAGCTGTGCTCTAAAATTCTTCGCATATCATTAACCCCACAATTAATCATTGCGTTGATTGTAAAAAATTCTTTTAACTCTTCAATGTCAATTTTTCTGCCCGTTTGTTGATATGCTTTGTATAGTTGCAACTCAAGTATGCCGGGATTGAGATGCTTTAAAATTTTTAAATCATCTTTTGTAATCCCAAAACTTTTAGATAATGAGCCTTTCGTTAAGTCATATCCGTCGATATTACCGTTGTATCTATATGTAATGACATCTCTTGCAAGATTGATTAATCCGTTGTTAATGATATTATTAAGACTTGCAACTTTATTGACTGCGTTATATAACTTTTCAAACGCAATCGGGTTGCACAACCTCGCAATCTTGCCGTAGTCGATATGCCACTTGTTGAATCCTTTTACACGCTTAAATATCTTATTGAGTGTGCCGGGGTAGAGTTGCAAACTTGAGTTTACACTTTTATAAAAACCCTTTTGCCAGTCACCACCTTTGTAATCTTCGTCATATGTGTATTGTTCCTGCACTCGCATTTCTTGTCCGTCAAAGTCGCAAGTTGTGCGTACAAGTTCTTTAATCCTGATGTACGGATTAATTCTGCCGCAATCGTAGTAGTATTCGATTATGAACTCACGAGCACAAAATCTTGTTCCTTTGAACGGTTGCAGATACATTATTGTTTCTCTGTTACAAAAGCCGTTTGAATTCAAATATTTTCGATATGGTTTTGCAGTGCACTTTTTGTGACAGACAGGGCAAGTGACTTTATCTCCGCTGCGTACCTTGTTAATAGTAACCTCGTTACCGCATACGGAACATCTTGCAGTAGTCTGCTTTTTGCTGTTGGCATCATAAAACATATATCGGCTATATGCCATTACGGTATTATCAATCCATTTATGTACCGCCTGCGGCAGTGGGCGAATTTCTGCTAATTCATAACTTATGCTGTCTTTAATTTTTTGATATTTATCTTTGAGCCTTTTTTCCCTGACTGCTTTTTGCCAAGCTATTATTTTTTTGATGCCTTTACCTTTTGCATATGATTTAGTATCTGACAAATACTCATCAATGACCTTATCAGTATCAGCGCTGAACTGATAATAGAATTGATTGCAGTAATAATCAACCGGCAAACTGCTTTCACTGACTGTGCCGTCTGATTTAACGATAAACCATTTGTCATCACCTTGCTTGTTTTTCCCGATGAACAGTCTATAGAGGAACTCCGCCGCCGGGGCAGGCTTAAACATATCAACTATAAGAGTTTTTTCACCTGTTGACTCATCAATAAAGGCATCATAAACATAATTGTATTGGTGTGTCGTATAATTGACATACTTGCCTTTATGCTGAAACTCAACTACAGCTTGCATTGCAGGTACATCCGCACGGTTTTTATTTATTTCTAACGCTAACAGCTTTTTTCTCTGCATTTATACTCACCTCACAGTAAATCCATAAGGTTTATAAAGCCTTGTTTTTCAGACTTTGTCGGGGCAGGAGAGGTGCTGTTCATTCGCCACACTTCCGGCGGCAATTCGCTCGGTTTTGGGATTGAGTAAAAGTCGCAAATAGCGTTCATAACTTCAACAGGATTTGCAATTTTCTTGCTTGTTATTTTCTTCACGAGTGCAGGCACATGCATTTCTTCAACATTTAGGTCCTGCAACACAATTTCCGCACTCTCCGGCTGTGCTGTGATGATGTCAATGAGCTGCTGCATAACATTCCACTCATTTGAGTATTTTTTATAGTCTTTGCCTTGATTTTTTATGCAGTTGACTGCATTTTCTAAAATATTCATAATTTCACCTCTTGATTTTTTAAGAGAGAAAAGATATAATAAAAACGGTAAATATTTTTATATCTTTTCACTTTGCCGCCAGCTGTGCATTAGCTGGCGGCTTTGTCTTTTGCGCTTAAAATGTAATCGACTTTGGCTCTGCAAGCCTTGATGTTCTCGGCTGTGGGATTTTCAAGCAAATCCTTCATATCTTCGAGGATATAAGATATTGTGTCGATAAAATCGGGATTGTAGCCAGTTGCCTCATAGTCATTAAGCTTATGCACCAAGCCTATAAGGTTATCAGGAATGTCCTCAATTCTAATCTGATTGTTGTTGACATCAATAATTCTGTACGGCTCGTTGAATCTGTTGTGTATTAATTTCTGCACTGTTATCACCTCAATTAGTTTTTCACACCGCTGAAACTGTGCGAGAGTTTCAGCGGTTTTCTTCATATTTTGCGATAATAGTCTTGAGGTCCGTTAATGTTCTGTCGAGTTCTTTAGCCGCTGACGGACTGTCCAAATACATCTGTTTAACATCTTTGTTGGCTGAAGAGCTCCACCCGTCCATATATATGCCAACATCTAATTCGCACACATGTCCGGCGAAGTCAACGAATATCGTCGGTTTATTGCCTGTGAGCTCCTGTTTGGTCGGCTTACCATTAAACTCGAGTGCAAGTGCCATAATCTCAAGCACTTTTTCTTTTATAGATTTTTTCATATAAATATCTCCTTTTAATTAATTTTTTATTGCGTACTTACAGCACTTAATAAACTTCTTGCAGTTCTTAACAACACGCTTAAATCCGACTGCTTTGTTACAAAGTTTGTGATTGTCGAGGCTCTCTTTAGTTTCAGCTACATAGTTTAGTATGTCTTCGAGCCTTTCAGCCGTAACGGTGTCTAAACCCTGCAAGGCTATGACTTCACCGTCTTTGATGCAGATTTGTATATTTTCTTTATTCACTTTATCACCTCAATTCGTGTGGGATTATCAGCAGCTCATACGGTTCTACACCGAGTACATCCGCTGCTTTTACGATTTCTTCAAGCCGCAGGTTCTGCGGCTTTTGGTTTTTTCGAGCTGAACAGGTAGCAGGGTTAATGCCAAAGAGTTTGCTAACCTTTTCTCTGTTGTACCCTGCGCAGCACAGTTTCGCAAAAATAAGCTGCGCCACTCTTGACATATATGCTTGTTCCTGTTCAGCTTTGATTGTCTTTTTTAGCTTAGGCATATAATCACCTCTTATGCTGTCTTAATATGTTCAATGTTTTGAACTTTTGGATCAAAAAAATATTTCGGTATATCTTCATTACTAATTCCTAAAATCTCACAAGCTGTGCAGATTTCAGTTTGTTTCCATTGTGTTTTTCCGTTCATTTTTAAAGATATGCTTCGTTCTGATAAGCCCATTTTATATGCAAAAATGGCTCTAGTCCTACATTTTTCTTTAACAAGTCCTTCAAGTTTTCTATAATCGAATGGCATTTAATCAACTCCTTTGTAGTTCAATCTCTTTGAACAATTTTAGAATAACACAGCTTGATTACTATGTCAATACTTTTCTTCAAAAAAATTGAACTTTTTTTCAATATGCTATTGAACTTTTGTTCAAGATGTGTTACAATACACTTAAAGCAAGGTGATATAAGTGAAAAAGTATACAACTTCGTATAGATTGAAACAAATAATGTCAGATTTAAATCTTAAACAAGTTGATATTCTTAATTTAGCTGCTCCATATAGCAAAAAATACGGAATTAAACTTAATAAAAATGATTTAAGTCAATATGTTAGTGGTAAAGTTGAACCGGGACAAAATAAATTATACATATTAGGTCTTGCACTAAATGTTAATGAAGCTTGGTTAATGGGATTTGATGTTCCTATGGATAGATCAAATTATAATTGTGATAGTAACGAATTAACTCTTAATGCACACGAAAAGAAACTTGTTGTTGCTTATCGCAATCATCCTGAACATCAATATACTATTGACACTATTTTACATATAGATGAAGAAGAATTAGTACCAACGGTGAAAGCAGCACGCAGCAAAGACAACAGTCAGCCTATTGAAATAGTAAATATGCCTGACCTTAGCGAATTCACTCCTGACGATTCAGATTTATAACATTTGTAAAATAAAAAAAACCTCATAGGGTACAATACTCTATGAGGTGATTGGATTGAATTATGGATGTTACAAAAATGCTCGTAATGCTTCTTGGCATTGTTTGATTGATTACAAAATTAACAGTTTGCCTGTTAAGGTTAGTCGAATAGCTAAACAAGCTGATATTACTTTACTAAAAAATTCAGCGGTCAATCTGCTTAATAACAGCGAGAGTGGCGCAACGCTTATGCAGAACGATAAATTATATATCATTTACGCAGATGAACAATCTGCCCAACGTTGTAGATTTACGATTGCACACGAACTTGGCCATATATTTTTAGGTCATTTGTTCAACAAAGACGGTGCCGGCTTTGCGACAACAGATGGTGCAGAACACTCGGCAAATGTATTCGCTCGTGACTTGCTCGCTCCTGCGTGCGTACTGCACGAATTGCAGATTTTAACCGCTGCGGAAATATCTCGGTTATGTAATATAAGTCTTGAAGCTGCGACATATAGATCAGAGCGTATGCAAGAGCTTGAAAAAAGGAATGCTTTTTATAAGCACCCACTCGAGCAAAAAGTTATAAAACAATTTAATCAATTTATTAATAAAAATAAAAGTCAGTCGTAGCACCACCTACGACTGACTAAAAAAGATGTGAGAAGAAATCGCACTCCTCTAAATCTATTTTACAATATATTATATATTTTGTCAAATATTATATTATGTGAGGAGCTTAGCAATGGGATTTTTTGATATTTTTAAAGTTTCACAATATAAGAGTGAAATTGAAACGCTAAAAAAACAAAATGATGAGTTAAAGCAAAAATTAAGCGAATTGTGCTTTGATGATTACGATACATCACAGAGAATTATTCAACAATTAAAGCAAGAAATTGAGAAAAGCAAAGAGGAAGCTTTAAATCTTGAAAATCAGCGTGCTTTATTAAAAAATAAGCTTAACGATGAAACTGAATCAACAAAAGAAAAGCTTAATGATTTAAAGATTAAAACAGATGAGAGAATACTGAGCTTAAATGTTGAAATCGAAAAAACAGAAAAGAAATTAAAAACAGCTAAAAACAAATTAGACAGAACGAAAGAGCTATACAAGAGTGTTGATTATTCTATATCTAATTTTTTTGAATATTCTCCTGATTTAGCAGAATTGAAATTATATAAATCAGAGTTTGATGAACTTGAAGAGTTGTCACCGTCTGTTATTCTTAAGCTACATTATATGGATGTTAAAAGTTTAAGAAAAGCATTTAAAGATAATGACAAACAAATCGAAAAAGTTTTATCACAATATCGTAGCAGGTACACTACAAAGGCGAATCAAGCTATTTATGATTTAATGGTAATAGCTTTAAGAGCAGAATTGCAGAATATCTTATATAATCTGAAATATGAAAAATTAGATAATGCTATTGAGCAAGTAAAAAATACTTCTCAAAAATATCTGAATATCGCAGCTCAAGGTAATCAGAATATAGCTGGAACTCTTACAAAATTTATAGGCGAAATAGAATATTTATTTATAAATGCTGTAAAAATAGAGTATAACTATTATGTAAAAAAAGAGCAGGCGAAGCAAGAGCAACTTGCTATTAAAGAGCAAATTCGTCAAGAAGCTGAAGAACGCAAGGCACTTGAGCAGGAAAAGAAGAAGATTGAAAACGAAGAACTTAAATATAACAATGAAATTGAAAAATTAAAAGAGCAGTTAAAAGCTTCGGCAGATGAAGAAAGTAAAGCTTTAAATGCTAAAATTCTCGAATTGCAAGCAAAACTTGCTGATGTCACTATTAAAAAAGATAATATCGTTCAACTTCAAAATGGTAAGGCAGGTAATGTATATATTATAAGTAATCTTGGATCGTTCGGTGAAAATGTATTTAAAGTTGGTATGACAAGAAGAATTGACCCGCAAGACAGAGTAAACGAATTAGGAAATGCTTCTGTACCATTTAAATTTGATGTACATAGTTTCATTTTTTCGGAAGATGCTGTTGGACTTGAAAGTAAATTACATAGCATTTTGAACGATAAAAGAGTTAATAAAGTCAATATGCGTAAGGAGTTTTTCTATACTACAGTAGATGAACTTGAAGAGCTTGTAAACAAAATTGAGCCGACTGCTGAATTTAATAAAACTATGCTCGCAGAAGAATTTAGACAATCTCAATCATCTAATGAAAATTATACAAATGATTACACAATAGATGAAGAAGATGAGTAAATAAATCCGCCCTGCTCGACTGGTCCTCGAACAGAGCGGAAAATCACCTACACAGCGTGCAGATGATACGATATAACGCAATAATATTGTATCACACCCTTGTAAATTTTTCAATGACTAATTTACATGGGATTTTTGCACACTTTTTAGATAAAAAGGAGTGTTTCAAATGGCAGAACCTAAAAAAATGCCATCGGGCAACTGGCGTGTGCGTGTCTTTCTTGGTAAAGACAAAGACGGAAAGAAAAAGTACAAATCAATTACAGCCCCAACAAAAAAAGAAGCGAAAAAGGCAGCGGATAGATTTGAGCTGTCGCTGACTACCTCTTGTATCGATTATAATGACCTCACGCTTGAGCAGGCTTACGAAATGTATATTGATAGTAAGTCAGCAGTTCTTAGTCCAAGTACCATAGCTGGATATGAAAAAATTAAGCGTAACTACTTTACTGAATTAATGCCGTTTAAGCTTACTAAGCTTACCGCTGTATTGATTCAGAACTCAGTTAATGCGTTGTCAGTTGCTCACAGCCCTAAGACCGTTCGCAATGCTCACGGCTTGTTGTCCGCAGTTCTGAAAGCTTATTATCCTTCCTTGACTCTCAATACAACGCTACCGCAAAAAATAAAGCCGCAATATACCATTCCGACAACAGAGGACATTAACAAGTTGCTCGAACTTGCAGATGATAGACTGCGAGTCCCCATCAAGCTCGCAAGCCAAGGTTCTCTACGCCGTTCCGAGATATGTGCATTACAGCCTTCTGATTTCAACAGTTTCGGGGTAAGCATAACTAAAGCGGTAGTCGCTGACAGTAACGGTAAATTTATTGTCAAGACAACAAAGACCGAGGCAGGCACACGCTTTGTACCACTGCCGTCTAATCTCATTAAGGAGTGTAGGAAATGGCAGCACTTTGGTATTTCACCGTCAACTCTTTCAAGTGCCTTTAACCGTCTTGTTGAAAAAGCAGATGTGGCGCATTTTAGCTTTCACAAGCTCCGTCATTATTTTGCGTCTGAGTGTCACGCACAAGGTATCCCAGACCAGTATATCGCCGAGATAGGAGGGTGGCAGACAGTAGAAATGCTACACAAGATATATCAACACACATTAAGAGATAAGACTGATACAATAGCCGCAAAAATAGTCACGATGTTTAGTGCAAATTTCGCAGATGACCCGAAAGATGACACAAAAATAAAAAAGGCTTGATTTTATCGGCTTTTTAATTGCTTTAAGTGAGGGTTCGATTCCCCTCATCTCCACCAACTCGGTCACGATTGCATATGCAGTCGTGACTTTTTCTGTTTATGATAATTCCCATATCTATGCGGTGTTTTAGACAAAACGATAATCATTTATGTAGTAAAAAATGCTTCAATATAAATCATATAACCGTACACAGAATAACCCACCACATATAAAAATTTCCCATTCCAATCGCATTTTTAGTATTGTGAGTATGTATACGGTCAGTCGCCACCAAATAAGTCCTTTTTTCTATGCTCCTTTTCTATGTTCCGTTTCGGACTTATTCAGTTTTTCTATGTTCCATTGCTCAAAATCGACCTTTTCGCAGACATAATCAAAAAGATATTTTCTCTTTATAGTTTCAGTATGAACACAAAAACAATCCCCATCAGTATTACCTGATGGGGACATTGATACTTTGAATTGCACCTGAACATTTTCGTTTGAGATGTCAATTCTGTCTATATATTGAGAAAGAACATACTTTGTTCTTATTAAATTCTTAGGGTTGTAAAAGTAATCTTTGAGATGATTGATTTGTTCTCTGATTTCATCTTCTGTTATTACTCTGTCAATTTTTTGCTTTTCATACTTTTGAATGAACTCGGCAGTCTTTTTGATTTGTTCTTCATACTCTTTGATTTTGTCTGACATTATGTCATTTATGCCTGTTTTGGCTATTGCTTCAACGAGATTGTTTCTGCTCTTTTCAAGAATTTTTAAGGTTGATTTTGCTTCGTTGTATTCCAAATCCGATATACAGGATTTGTTGTATTGCTCATTGAGTTGCTTTGTTATTACTTTTATATTATCATCATTAAAGAAGAATTCAACAAACTTATCAATAACAAAGCTGTCAAGATATTCGCACCTTATTTCTTTTGATTCGCATTTTCTTTTATTTTTCTTGAAACTACATCTATATACCAGATTTGTGTTATTTTTGTTGTAGCGAACATTTCCGTGAAATTTTCCGCCACATTCTCCGCAATGTATAAGACCTGTTAGCAGATATGTATTTTTTGCATTTGTATAACTGCTTCGAGTTGCTTTTTTGACTGCATTTGCTCTGTGCCACAATCCTGATGAAACAATTGCAGGACAGCCGTTTTCTATCCTAATTATTTCTTCTTCAGGCTTTCTTCTGTGATTGTTCCTTTAATTCAGACTGTTTGCTGAACAACTGCGGTTGAAGATGTATGTACCTTTGTATTTTTCATTTCTCAGTATTTCATACAGACTGTTTTTGACAAAAGGCAATCCTTTTTTAGTTTTGTATCCGAGAATATTAAGCTTGTCTATTGTTTCTCCATAGCCGTATCCTTCGGCAGACATTTCAAATATCAATCGAACTGCTTCGGCTTCCTTTTCATTTATGACAAGTTTAAGGTCTTTGTCAACATCATATCCTAATGGCGGTCTGCCACCAGTAAATTTGCATTGATAGGCATTTTCTTTCAGTCCTTTCATTACTTCTCTCGCAAGATTTTCATTGTAGAACTGATTGACCGAACCCATTATATGATACAATAAATGACTTTCGGGATTATCTTCAAAACGCTCATTAACAAATATGACTTGCACACCGTATTCTTCAAGAATTTTTTTATATTGAATACTGTCACTCAAATTTCTTGAAAATCTGTCTGTTTTATGTACCAATACCGCCTTAAATTCAGGATTGTTCTTTGCGTCATTTATCATTCTCTGAAATTCAGGTCTGTTGACTGTTTTTGCTGATTTTGCTTCATCACAATACCAATCAATGACTTCCATATTGTTTCTTTTAGCATACATCATCATATATCTTTTTTGAGCTGTTATAGATTCTTCTCGTTGCATTGAAGAAGAAAATCGTGCATATCCGACTGCTTTTATTGTTTCTTCCATATATACCACTCCTATAAGAATAATTCTTCATTTTAATAATATGTATTTATAATTTAATAAAGTGCAGTCACTGAAAAGCAACTGCACAGATGATTTTCAAAGTTTATATTTTAATCTATATTAAGCATTTCGATGAGGACATCTATTATTACATTATAGAAATCCGAAGAAATGCGGTTGTCTGTATGTTCAGCTTTATCTATACTCTTGTCGTAATCCTGTTTAAGCAGAAGATTGCGGGGTATACTGCAACACACTAATGATTCTTTCATATTAAAACCTCCTAATATTATGTATATCAAGAGATTAAAATAGAGTAAAACTCTATATGCTTGGCTTGTGTATCCCAGATTACACAACTCTTATGCCAAACCACTAATAACCATGTATCTAATAAAATCTGATGATTATTTTTTGCAGATAATACTGCAAGCAGGGATTTTTTATTTAATTTTTTAAAATATTATTCTTTATCGGAAATAACTTTTATTGCTGTTATTTTTGAAAAAGATTTGTTGCCGTATTTTCTTTGACTTACAGAAAATTCAATTTTTTTGCCGAGTACATTATCACTGCAAAAACAGTTATTATCATCTACATACTCACAACAGAAGTTATTTAAAACTATATCCATATTAGAGAACATACAGTTAAAATAGCCGTTTTCTATTGAATCTACCTTTATTGTGAACCAGCAGTTACGGCAATCGGGACTGAAATATATATCGTCAAGAATACCTGTGTAGGTACCGTCATCAATATATTCATATTTTTTCTTTGGTATAAAATCAAAAGTTGGCATAATCATTCACCTCCAAGACATTCTTCTATATTTTGTACTTCATCATCTGACAGAAAGTCTTTATTATCGGAGTTTTCTATTTTGTCAAAGTACATTTCTTCATAAGCATTGTGAAGTGACATCATCTTGTCATTAAACTGAAATCTGAAAATATATACTTTCAGGTCAATGATTTCTATGATTTTCTCTCTTGCGACAAGTCTGTCTTTTTCTGCAATGAGTACACCTGTTGCTCTCAGATTTTTAAGTCTTTTGCGGAAATCAACTATTCCGTTATTCTTCATCATTTGCTCAAAGTAGTTTTTAGCTACGCATATTTCATAGTGATTGTCGCTTGCACTAAGTCTTACCAGTCCGACATAACCGCTATTGAGCGAGTCATAGTCAATCGCTTCTGCTTTTCTCTTGTCAAATACTTTTAAAGCAAATGGATAATTCATATTGTACTTTTTTATATTCTTGACAAAATCTTCGTGAACTATTGTCATCAGTTCATCCTCGGGTGTCTGAGTGGACTCTATCTTGCTTGTAAGATTGAGGGAATAATCTATCATATCAGATATTTCAATATTGAAATTGAACAATTCCTTTGCATATGCTGTTGCTTGAACAACAATTGCAAGTTTTGATAATATTCTGTCTGTCAATCTTTTTCTCTGCTCAAAACAAGCCAAGGAGCTTTCACTCATTATATTTGAGTGTTCTGACTTCCACTTATCATCAATATTTTTATTCTTTTCAAGAAGAATATTTTTGTATTTCTGATAGTCTGATTCAATTTCTTCCTGACCTTTGTCAACAAGCATTTGCAGATACTTATTTCCTGCAACACCATAGTTTGCCATTGCAATACTTTTGATGTTGTCAGAATTCTCTGCATTTTTTGTAAGCGTATCTTCAATCTGAAATACACGGGTTTTTATGCCGTCCATAGATTTTTCGCTTACAAAGCTTATTTCTGATGTAGTGAAAATAACTGAAGAAAATTCTTTGACTTCCTGAAGTGAAGCATCGCCATTCAGTCTTAGTTTACTTCTGCCTAAACAAAAGTTGTACATAAGTCTTTCAAGATTAGTGATTGTTGAAGAACCGAGTTCGTCAAACACAACACTAAGACCGTTTATTTGGCTTAAAAACTCTTGGAGTGCATTTTCTGTACCGTTAAATGTGATTGCAACACCTTTATTCAATACAGGAGATGAGTACACACTTGCACACAACATTGCTGTTGTACTTTTGCCTTTGCTTGAATTATTACAAAGACAGAAAAGTATTGAGCCAAAATCGTGTGAAAAATTTAAGATTGAAAGAAGTGGGGAAGCGAAAGAAGCCATTAAAAGATAGGTCATTGGAATATTTCCGCAGACTTCATTCTGTATCATATTGCACCACTCGTCTAATGTACCTTTATGGTTCAGACAAAGACTGCCGTTGTATATGTATTCTTTACTTAGTTGTTCATTGGCAATTAGATGGTTATATCTGAATACAAGATTATTGTCAATTTTATCCCAGCCAAGCTTAGAGTAGCCATATACAATTTCAGCTTTCATATCGGTATTCATAAGATACTTGTTTACTTCATCAATATCGGTTTCATTGAATCTAACACCATATGAAAAGAGTGTTTTTAAACCAAACTTTGACAGAGATTCACCGTCAAGTTTTACAGTATCAATTTCAATACCGTTATGGTATTCATATTCAATCTTTATTTGTTTTGTACCTATATCAATAATTTTACGCAATACCTTGCAATAGGTCATTATGTATCAGATTTCGTAAGAATCTTTATTCTTCTTAACAACACCGATGAAGTTATTTTCCTTATCGACAATGTAATGTGTCTTTAGGGTATGGATGATTGTTTGATATTCCTCTTCTGAAATATCTACTTTTTGAAATTTTTTACTCAAAGAAATTTTTCCTTTTATGCAATCATTTGAATTTATATTATTTTGCATAATAACACCTCCTATTTATTCGGTATTGCTATTATAGGCTCGAATTTATTTGTTGTCAATGCTTTAAAAAATAACTGTGGATATAAACAAATTGTGTATTATTGCTATTTAACTGTTGAATTGTTGTGGCGAAGATTTTTGCCCTTGAAAGTCTTCCTCAAAAGTTTCTGAAAAATTCTGACAGAGGTTGTTTTTTGCAAAAAAATAAAAACCATGGTTTGTGCAAATCGACGGACATTTTGCCAGTCAAAATTCCCAAGAAGAAAAAAGGGATTTTCGGAACGAACCGAAAAAGGAGAGAAAATTTCGGGAGATTTTTCGCTTTGAAAAACCTCCTCAAAAATCTTCTTCTCCGAAATCCCGTTTTTTCAAGCAATGCATACTTGCACACAAAGAGAAAATCTCAAGGCAAAGCAATCATCTTTTCCACTCCAATTTCTGAATATTCCAACGATGTGCCAAAGGGGAAAGAGGGTGTGAGAACATCAATCCTTTTGAGTCAATGATTGTGTGCAGTTTGTCATTATAGTGTTCTGTCAAAGCATTGAGAAAAGCCTTCTTTTCTTCCTCAAAGCTTGTGCTTCTGCCATATGCAACTATTATTACATCTGCATTGTCACATTCTCTCATTACAAAAGAAGTGTTTGTTTTGTCTGTTTTAGGCAAAGGGTTGTCGATTGATGAGAAGAGATTGATTATTGAAACAGAGCCGAAATCATTTTTTACCACTCCGTTTCTGACAAGCATTGTTGTTTGGTCAAAAATCAATTCATCGGCAGATGAGGGATAGGTCATTATTATTGCAAGCGACTTTTTGTTGCTGTCCCATTCTGCTTTCAACAAATAGCGGTCTTTTCTGCTTTTGGAAAAGACCGCTGTTGTTTTTACTGTGCTGTTTGTTTCAATTGTGTTCGCCATACTCATTGTTCAATACTCCTTTTTTGAAATAGTCAGCTTTTCCGATGATATTTATCGCCCTGTCATTGTCAAGGACTATGCATCCGTCAAGAAAATCATTGCCTATCAAGTCAATCCATTCAAATCTGCTTTCTGTTATTTTTGAGGATAAACCAAAACTTTTGTAATCGTCAAAGTCTTTTTCATTTTCAACATAAAAAATACCTCCGACTGTTTCAAGCGAACAGTCAGAGGTTTGTGTCAGAAGATTTGTGAGAAGATTTTTAATATATTCTGCAATGTAACAGTCCTTGATTTTTGATACATCATCAGGTGTTAATATTTCAATCATTTTCTTTTCCTCAGCTTTGTTCCTGTGCAGAGAAGTGTAATAGCCGTTCCTGCACCTTTTGCAAATATTTCTACTGCGACTTTTGCAGTCAATGTCATTATAAGTCCAAACATTTTTACCTCCGATTTTAGTTTTTGATGATAAGTTTTTCCGTTGCAAGTACAACTGTTGTTGTCACAACAAATCCAAGCACAAACCATAATGCTTCCATTGTTCTGCTCCTTTCTGTCATTTATTTATGCAAAAATGCACCCACCGCCTTTTGGTGAGTGCATTTTCAGATGATGAAAATTATTTGTTTTTTTATACACTTTTTGCAAATATATGCGTTTACTAAAAAATTGCATTACTTTCTTTTGCGGAAGAAACCGCCGAATCCGCCTATGCCACCGTATGGACTTGACAAGCGTTTCCTCTTTTTCTCAAGATATTCTTTTGCTTCAACAGCTTCATCAATGTTTACGCCAAGATTTTTGATAATAAAATCTTTATATTTTTCGTATTCTCTGTCAAACTCCTCAATTGTAGAATATCGAAGTCCTTTTGCATATGATAAAGCTCTGTCTTTTGCCGCTTGCTTTCTTGGAACGCTTGAAAATAATTTTGTTTTACAAAATTGTTTATCAAAATCACTTAGATATGTATTGATAGTTTCTAAATGCTTTTTAGAAACCTCAGAAGAAAATGTGTTGATAAATTTTTCTTTCTTTGCTAACAGGTCATTTTCATACGGCAATATCGGATTTGATTTTAAAGGCTGAATTTGTTTCATAAATTCAAGTATATCAGGTAATTCGCTTCTTGAAAAATCAGCACTTTCTCTTGTTTCACAGACCACACCGTCAACTGTTCGATATTTTAAATCAAAATCATCAAGTACGGAATTTATGTATGTAATACATTCGGACTCATCTGTAATGTCAAGTCTTATGTTTTTGCAATATTCGATTAAATCGTGTTTAGCTTTAACGGCATCTTCTTCTGTTGTACCCTGATTCTTTTTTACATAGTCAAGTGCCATAGATTCCTTTATTGCAGAAAAACCGTCTATGTCGAAGTATTCTGCCAATGTACTCAAACTTCCGTCATCACCGTAATTTTTTAATAAGTAATCATATATTTCAATGTTATACGGATTAAGAGAAAGTACATCTATGCAGATTTTTGAAATATTCTCTGAAGCAATTGAATTGCTTTTAAGGTTATTTATCAATCTTTGTGCTTTATCGCTGTCGCAATCTTCTACATATCCCCAGTCATAATCTTGTCCGACTGTTTGCATAAATACCTCAATTACGGAATATGCTGAGTAATACACACCCTCAGAAAGTAAAATCTTAACTTCATTATTTTGGAATAATTTCTTCAGGTCTGATTCAGCCTGCATTTCGGTGAAAAAGTTGCCGACAGCATTTGCAACACTATGTGCCGCACCACTCGCCATATTCATAGCACCGACATCAATTTGATGGCTTATTGCAGTTATGGCATTTCCACCTATAGTAGCACCCTGCCAACGACCTCTGTTTTCTTTTCTTTGTTCTCTGTATTCTCTCTGAGCTTCAACATCACCCATAATAGAATACACTTTTTCGGCAACAGAGCAAAATCTTTCTTCAAATATTTCTGTGCAACCTGCGGATTCGATTAGTTCAGAAACGGCATTGGTGTCATAATCATATTCACCTAAATTTATAAAGGTATCTTTCAAATCTTCAACAACAATTGCCATACTGCTTTTAAAATCATCTTCTGCTTTAGAAATAATGTCCTCACAGTTATTATAGGATGTATAACCCTCATCAAACGAGTTTTGTGCTGATTTTGCAAGGCTTTTATACCATTTTCTTAAAGCATTGTATAAATTTCTTTCATTTGAAACTTTTATGTTGCCCACACATATATTAAATTCTTTTGCACAGTTTTCTTTTTGTAAAAATTCATTTAGATTCATTATTATCCTCCTGATTATTGTCAATTGGTTCGTTGTTGTCCATTTGCAGAGGCTTTTTCTTTTTTATTATGTAAACAATCAGAGCGACAATAGCTACAATTATTCCAATCCACCACGCTATATAGGAAATACAAATACTTGCTCCCCATAAAAGTACAAAAATGAATATTGCCAATGGTATGCAGTTTGTAATGGACGGAAACTTGTCTGCTATCAAAGCAAAAACAAATACTGCAATAATTAAACCTATGATTGAGATGATAACTTGTAACACTAAAATTCCTCCTAAGAATAAAAATATGATTTAAGCTGATTTGCTTAAATTGAGTTTAAATGATTTTTTAATAGTTTTCTGATTGTTCGTTCCGAATACGAGTATTTTGTCGCAATCAGATTGATTGATTCCGATGTTCCGTCATATGCCTTGAGTGCTTCTTCAAGGACAAATTCCTTAGAAAAAAGTCGGGTAGGAAAGTTTATCTGACTCCCTTTAAAGTTTTCATACAGTTTTACCACATTGTCAAAGCCTATGATTTCGCTCATTGTTTCATAAACTCCGTTTAATGTTGTGCGTTTTTGTTGATTTTTATCTATATCAATCACCTGCCTTGTTTCACCCTCTTTTTACATTATATAACAGCAAAATGGAAAAATCTTACGTGCTTTTCCACGCAAAAGTGTAAAAATATATATAGACAAAAAATTCGGCAACAAAAAGTATATTGCAAGCCAAAACACCACACCACGCACTAAGCGTGAGATGTGGGGGAGGCAGTTTTAACTGCCTTGCAATATCCTTTTGTGTTGCCGAAAATTGGTGAGTTAAGGATATTCAAATTTATAGTATTTATATAGGTATTTATCACACTCCTTAAAAGCCTTTTAATTCACTCGGCAGATACAAGTATTTTTAAACCGTGACTTTCTCCGTGTCTGAATCATCTCCACCATTATAGTCACGACTGCATATGCAGTCGTGACTTTTTTAGTATATGATTATTCTCGTATTTATGCGTTTTTTATAGCAAAACAAGAATCATTTATGAAGTATAAAACAACACAATATAAATTATGCAACCGTACACAGAATAACTCGCCACGCAAATTCGGCAATTTGATAGGAAACATCTTCACCGTACACGGTTTCAATTTTAGCGCCTAATTGTTCTGCAAGACGCATATTGCTTCGCAGGCGTTTTACATCTTCTTCAGGCATAACCTGATAATCAGGAGTTTCCACAAACAGCGCTGTAAAAGCGCCCTTAAAGACATTCGCCATCCGGGCGGCAGTGCGAATTATTTTTGCATTCGACGGTGACGACGAAAGGCATACAAGAATATGCTCATCGGTATGATAATCGCTGTGACTTTTCGTTCTGACGGTTTCGGTAAGCAGATTCACCCTGTCGGCACAGCGGCGCAAGGCAATTTCCCGAAGCGCCGTTAGATTTTCCACGGTAAAGAAATTCTCTGTAGCACGCTCAGCCTGAGTCGGGCTATAAACTTTGCCCGCTTGTAGCCGATCAATCAATTCCTGCGGCTCAATATCCACAAGCTCAACCTGACTAGCGTTGTCAAACACCGAATCGGGGATTCGCTCATGTACCATAATGCCCGTTATAGATGCAACGGTGTCATTTAGACTTTCAATATGCTGAACGTTTACCGTGGTATAAACGTCTATTCCCGCATTAAGTAACTCTTCAATATCCTGATAACGCTTTGTATGTCGGCACACGGGGGCATTATTTCATCCATATAAACACCCATGTAAGTCTCATATTTCAAGTTGGAAAAATTAAAAGAATTTCTTCTTTTTGAAGTAGATGATTTCTCCTATTGCGATAATAAGAGAAACAATAATCACCGACAGATAACCGTATCGCCACTTCAGCTCCGGCATATAAGCAAAGTTCATTCCATACCATCCCGTAATTAAAGTAAGAGGCAGGAAAAAGGTGGTGACGATTGTGAGAATCCCCATAATCTTATTTTGCCGCGCATCCTGCATAGACTGATAAAGCTCACGAAGCTGAAGCATATTTTCACGAAGCAACTGAACATGATTTTGCAATCTCTCGGCACGGTGGGTAAATTTTTCCCAGTCCCCGGTATCGTCTGCAAATGAAGAACACGCGCGGGATTGAAACAACTCTCCGATATCTGTCAATTGTTCATAGTAAGCATTTAATTCAGACAGCTTTTGCCTGTGTTTTGTGAGCAGAGGGAAAAAGTCTGTCGAACCGCCGGAGCCGATATTTTCTTCCATTTTTTCTGTTTCTGACTCGATGTGAGAAAGATAGAGAATATCATCCTCTATCATTTGCTCCATAAACTGCAAAAGAAGATGAGCCGGACTGTTCAGCTCCTGAAACATACTTATCCGTTTGTCTACCCATAATTTCAAATCGCCTACATCTTCGACAAATAAGAGCGACTGTCCCGTCAAATAAAAGCTGAAGGAAAGCTGCGGTGAACGCTGTTCGCTTTTTTGAGGCAGGCGTAATGTTCCGATGATGCAGTTTTTGAAAACCTCTGCCTTACAATAACGAATCGATCCAAGACAGTGAAGAAGTTCTTTATAATACGGTAGTTGTTCTTTACATTTGTGAAATTCCGCCGTACTCATAAATGTAAAAAACGGCTTTTTATCGCCGCAGTTTTGGGCGGCTTGCAGACTCCCGTCTTTTGAATTTATAAAGTATTGCATTACAACTCCCCCTTTCTACTTTTTATTATATCACATATATCACAAGTATAAAAGTATTTTCTACTTTACATATTCCGCATTGATCACCGCTTGATTTGAAAAGAGAAAATCAGAGAAGCTATTTGCAAAGGCATTATTTGAAGCCTTTTTCCATATCACAGCGGTCTGAATTACGGAAGGATCCGTCGGTTCTATCGTACATCCTGCTTTCTCACAGATAATACTATTTTGCTTTGTAGAAATGATAAGACAGCGGTATGTATCGTCATTTGCAGAAGCATTGTTTTCAATAAAGCCAAAGTCAATGCGATTTTTGTTTAGCTTATCATATATATCCTCTGTATTTCCAAACAGGAAATGAAGCTGACAATTCGGATTTCCTTTTGAAAACTTTTCAAATAGCGGTATCAGCGAATCCAAGATCATAGGATTATCAAACGCAATAAAAAGGCTGTTTACTGCAATTTCTTCGTCAATTAAGTGGTGGTTATTTGCTAAAAAATCGTCAAGCCTTTTCATTATAAAGTAACCGAACACAATCATGACAGCCACTGCGCACACTAACAATAATTCTTTCATGCTTTCCGTCTTCTTTCGGAATTTATATGTGAAAACACTTTTGTATGTTTTTGGTATCACCCAGCACCAAAATAGTGTCACCCGGTATAAAGCTTGTTTCAGGCGCAAAATTTAGATTCATTTTACCGTCGCGTTTAATCGCCATAATATTGATACCGTGCTTTTTACGCACATCTGCTTCAATAACGGTTTTTCCGATCCATTTTTCGGGTACGGCAATTTCAAAAATTGCATGATCGCTGTCCAACTCTATGTAATCGAGGATATGGTCGGCAGTATAGCGGATAGCCGTCCAATCCGCAAGCTGCCTTTCGGGATATACGATTTCATCCGCACCGTTTCGCAGAAGGAATTTTGCGTGTACTTCCCGTGCCGCACGGGAAACTATCTTTTTGGCATCCAATTCCTTTAATAGAGATGTCGTTTCAAGCGAGCTTTGAAAATCGTCCCCGATTGCAACGATGCAAACATCAAAATTATTTACGCCCAAAGACTCCAAAAACTCCTCATTTGTTGCATCACCTATTTGCGCGTTCATAACAAAGGGCAATACCGCATTTACTCTTTTTTCGTCTTTGTCTACAGCCATAACCTGATGCCGCATCTCGTGCAGAAGACTTTGTTATGAAACCTTGCGAGCATTACCGCCGCTATCTGATTCGACAGCGTGACCAAGAACGATGAGGTGAGCCTATGAAGAAATATACAAGGATTGATTATACCAAGGTAGAGTTACCCGAAGAAATGCTCACTTCTTTTGCAAAGGCATTAGCGCCAGAGATTAGGAAGTTCTATGATAGTGACGAGGGCAAAGCTTACTTTGAAAAATGGCTTACCAAACACCATGAATATGATGAACGGACTCCTGATGCAACTGCATCGGGCGTCTGAGTTTTCGCACATTCGACAGCAAATAAAGGATGCTGCCATTGAAAACCTTTGAAAAGGTATTGAACAAGGACAATCGGTTGATATGCTGACTGAGCGTCTGCATAAACGACAAGCAGAAAAAGAGGAATTGGAAACTCAGCTTGCTATTGAGAACAACAAGAAAATCTGCCTATCCGAAGCGCAGATTTTAGCCTTTCTTGATTATGTGTGCGAAATGCCGTTTGATGATTTTAATAAGCGCAGAGCGATTATCAATTTATTCGTTCAATCCATCTACTTGTATGACGATCATTTCACCCTAATTATCAACGCAAGTAAGAAGCCTTTGAGCATCGACAATATCCCGCTTGATGATATTGAGGAAGCTTTTGAGGGCGAAAATACCGAAACGGAGGGGTGTTCATCCTTGATGACACCCGCTCCACAATTATAGTCACGATTGCATATGCAGTCGTGACTTTTTTAGTATATGATTATTCTCGTATTTATGCGTTTTTTATAGCAAAACAAGAATCATTTATGAAGTATAAAACAACACAATATAAATTATGCAACCGTACACAGAATATTATGGGGTGCCTTTATTTTGTGTTATTTCTTTTTCATACAGTTTTTAAAACATTTTTTATCAAATGACGGGTTGAATGCGTAGAAATTCTTTTCGTCAAGTTTGTCGGTCATAAGCCTCAGATTTTCACCGAAGCGTTGATAGTGTACTACTTCACGCTCACGCAAAAATCTTATTGCATCTTTTACATCGTAATCATCGCAAAATCTTAAGATATTATCATAGGTTGATCGCGCTTTTTGTTCGGCCGCCATATTTTCGTGGAGATCTGTAATTGGATCGCCTTTTACCTGCATAGATGCGGTTGTATAAGGTGAACCTCCTGCCGATTGCGGATATACGCCTGTTGTATGGTCAACAAAGTAATCTTCAAAGCCTTGCTTTTTGATTTCATCTTCCGTGAGGTCTTTTGTAAGCTGATATACAATTGCACCTATCATTTCAAGGTGATTTAATTCCTCGGTACCGATGTCGGTTAAGGTGGCTTTTAATTCCGGCAGCGGCATTGTAAATCTCTGACTTAAATATCTGAGTGATGCGCCGAGTTCTCCGTCAGGTCCACCGTACTCCGAAAAGTGATAATCAGATATAAAGAAATATATCAACCGAAGAAGTTGAGCGGTTAAAGACTATGCAATCTACAAAGTCTTTTAGTATTTCGTTCTTTTCTTTTTCGCTTATTGCAGGGCTTTTTAGAGTTGCTAAAAAGTTTTTCTTTTCTTTTACATTTTCTTTTCTTGGTTTAGTTTTTTCTTGTTTTAATTGAACTTGACGGGAAGAGAGATTTTTTATTTTATCTTCTACAGACTTTTTGTATTCTTTTACTTCTTCAACGGTGTAGATTCCTTCAAGATATGCGTTTTTTATCCGTTGTATTTTTTGATTTTCTTTTTCGATTAAGTTAATGTAATCAATGCAGTCAGCACAAGTTTGAGATAAAGACTTGACCGAAAGTTTAAAATCTTTGTTTTTAAAAACCTGTTCAAGTCCGAGTATTACAAGATTATTAATATTGGTAAGGCTGATGTAATGTGACTGTTTACATATTGATTTTGAGTATTTAATACATTGCAGTCCTTTGTTTGAATATGCTAATGCAGAGCCGCAGTTGCTGCATTTTATTAAACCGTGCAGCATATATTCTTGTTTAATATTATTGTGTATGCCTTTTCTTTGTTTACGACCGTTAGTTTCTATCAAATTTTGAACTTTATAAAAAATTTCATCGCTGACAATAGATTTATGTACTCCTTGAGTGTACACAATATCTTTGTTGCTTGAATATCTGTAATCTGTTTTTCCGTTTTGATTCCAACGGATTTTTCCTATATAAACGGGATTTTTCAGGATATAATCTATTGTTCTGTTTTCAAAAGGATTTCCTCTTGTAGTTTTGACACCGATTTCGTTTAATTCGGATGCAATTTGCATGCTGTTCTTTCCGTCTATATAATCGGTAAAGATTTTACGAACAATTGCTGCTTTTTCTTCGTTGATAACATATTGTTTATCGACTATATCATAACCGAAAGAGGGAATAGTCACCGGCTGACCTCGTTTGACTTTTTCTGACATTCCTCGCAGCACTTCCCCGGAAAGGCGGATTGAATAATATTCGTCCATCCATTCTATGATACGCTCAATAAGTGAGGAAAACGGATTTTCTTCATCAAGAGTTTCGGAACAGCTTATTACCGAAACATCATTCTTTTTAAGCATAGATTTATATACAATGCTTTCTTCTTGATTCCGTGCAAATCGACTGAACTTCCACACAAGTATTGCACTAAACGGTGCAGGCTTTTGCTTTGCAAGGCCTATCATCTCGATAAATTGCGGCCGTTTTTTGACATATTTGCCTGACAATCCGTCTTCTCGAAATATGTACTCTGACGGGATATTGTAACCGTTTTGTTTTGCGTATTCTTTTATTATACGCAGTTGACTGTCAGGAGAAAGCTCGGTTTGTCGGTCTGTTGATACTCTGATATATGCCGCAGCGGTTTTAAGTTCTTTTTCCATAATAATCACTTTCTATCGCTTAATCTAAGTGAATTTGCTATAAGTCATAATATGTTTCAGAGATAAAAATGTGTTGATTTTTGCTATATATGTTGCTTGGCATCTGTTAATTGATTTTGCAGAGCACATAATATATATGTAGGAATAGAATAAAGTTAAGGGGTGGTTATAAATTGTCAAAGAGGCAAAGTTTTATGGTTAGAATACATTTACCGATTAACGGGAAATATTATTTGTGGTATGAAGTTGACGAAGAGAGAAATGTAAAATGGTATTTGCCTCGTGACGAGGCAGAGGCACAAGAGGCTGTACAGAAAATGCTTGAAAATGTCGGAAAACATATGAGTAATTTTTACTCAAACAATTCAGAGTACATTAAAAATCTGTAAATATTGATATTTCAAAAAAATCAGGTCAATCTTTTATCGGATTGACCTGATTTAATATAATAGAATTTTGTATAAACAGTTTTATTTAGAAAAATCCCAATCAAGGAGTCGGTTATCTTTTACGATAAATGCCTTTTCTGAAATTTTAGCAAGTGGAGTGTCACTGTAGCTGTCGGAATAAAATTCGTAAATTTTTGTGTCACCAAACATTTCTCTGTATCGCCTTACTTTTTCTTCACCGTGGCAGTTTATACCGCTGTATTTGCCTGTATGTTCGTCAACGACAGATGCCATAAGATAATTTATTTTGAGAGTTTTGCATATTGGTGCAAGTAAAAATTCTGGGGAGGCGGATATTATTACATCATCTTTTTGCTGTTGATTTTTATAAAACGGCTTGATTTTGTCAATATTAATATTCCAAAAGTCGGTTATGTCTTTTTGTATGTCGCAGTATTTTAAAAATTTATACATTTTTTCTTTAAACTGCGTTTTTGTGCCTATTTTAAAAACATAGAATTTAATAAAAGCACCGATAAGTGAGGGGGCAAGCAATAAAATTTTTTTATGCCTTTTTAGAGAAAAAATATAGAAATCGGCTGTTGAGTCGCCGTCATATATTGTTTTATCAAAGTCATATACATTCATAAATAAACCTCTTAGTTAATTATTAGTTTTATAAATATTTATATTTTATAATTAATTATAGATTTTTGCAATACCCTTGTTCACCTAATAATCACTTATTTTCGGCATACTTACTGTTGCTTTTTACCCTGAAATATAGTATAGTATAATGTGAGTAATAATATAGGAGTAATACAGTGTTCGGTTATTTACAGATTGAAAAAGAGGAACTTCTTGTAAAAGAGTTTGAAACATATAAGGCTGTTTACTGCGGACTTTGCAAGCAAATGGGTAAAGATTATTCTTTTTTAACCCGTCTTACATTGAGCTATGACTGTACTTTTTACGCAATGCTTTTGATGTCATTACATTCTTCGTGCGGCGGTTTTAAGAAAGGCAGATGTACCTGCAATCCTCTTAAAAGATGTAATTTTGCTTACAGCAAAAATGACGATTACCAAAAGGCTGCGGCTTTTTCAATTATTACCGTTTACTACAAACTTATTGATGATATAAATGACAGCGGATTTTTTAAATCTCTGTTTTCGAGAATGGTTAAGCCGTTTTTCTCACATCAGAGAAAGAAAGCTAAAAAGCGTTATCCGTGGATTGACGAATATGTGGCTGAAATGATGGAAAGACAGGCTGTTATTGAACAGGATAAAAGCTCTTCCGTTGATATTTCGGCAGACCCGACAGCTCAAATGCTCGGAAAAATCCTTGCAAAAGACGGTAATGACGAAACCGAGAGCCGAGTTTTATACGAATACGGATATAATATAGGCAGATGGATTTATCTTATGGATGCGGCAGACGATATAAAAAAAGACGCTAAGTCATTAAGTTTTAACCCTTTTATACAAGAGGATGGTTCAACTTTAGACAACAATATTATTTCGCTCACTCTTAATCAGTGCCTTGCAAGGGCATATGATGCGTATAATTTACTTGATATAAACGGTTTTAAGGGGATACTTGACAATATGATGCTTAGAGGATTCCCAAAAATTCAGAATAAAATTACAGATAAAACCCAAAAGGACTCGGACAAATCTTTTGAGTCGCAGAAAGGAAGTAAAGATGAATAATCCTTATGAGGTTCTTGGCGTATCTGAAAATGCCAGCGATGAAGAAATTAAAGCAGCGTACAGAAAGCTTGCCAAAAAATATCATCCCGACAATTATGCGGACAGTCCGCTTGCAGATGTTGCCGAACAAAAAATGAAGGAAATCAATGAGGCTTACGATACAATAAATCAATTAAGGCAAAAGGGCAGAGGCTCGGGTTCAACTTCAAATGCAACCGGCGGATATTCTCACCAATCCACAAGATTTCACGGTGTAAGAATTTATATTCAGCGCAATATGATTAATGAGGCCGAACAGATTCTTGATAATACAGAGCAACAGTACCGTGACGCAGAATGGCATTACCTTAAAGGTATGTGTGCATATCGCAAGGGTTGGGCAAATCAGGCTTATTCTTACTTTACACAGGCTGTAAATATGGACCCTAACAATCAGGAGTACCGTGCGGCTCTTAATAATATGAATAATCAAAGGGCTTATAATTACGGCGGCTACACTCAAGGTACACCAAATACAGGTGATGGTGCTATGTGTGATTACTGCACCACATGTCTTTGTGTAAACTGTCTTACAAACTGCCTTTGCAACTGTTGCAGAATGGGCTGTTAATATGAAAAAGTCATCTTCAAGTCCGTTAAAAACAACCTTTAAAGTTACAATTTCGGGTGTGTTGTCGGCACTTTCGCTTGTCTTTATGATGCTCACATCATTAGTGCCGCTCGGTACTTTTGCCTTTCCTTGTATGGCAGGAATTGTGCTTATGGTGATTGTAGTCGAAGCAGGTCATAAGTGGGCGTGGGGCGCATTTATATGCGTTTCACTGCTTTCGCTTTTCCTTGCGGGCGACAAGGAAGCTGTTGTATATTACATTATGTTTTTCGGTTATTATCCGATAATTAAAGGTGCAATAGAGGGAAAAATAAAAACAAGAGCAGTACAGCTTGTGCTTAAATATGCGGTATTCAATGCAGCGGTAATAGGAGCATTTTTTATAGCGGCTTTTTTACTTGCCGTGCCTGCTGAGGAATACACTATAGGCGGAATGTATGTACCGTGGATTTTCTTGCTTGCAGGAAATATATTCTTTACAATTTATGACTTGGCGGCAACAAAACTCGTTACATATTATATAGTTGTACTCAGAAACAAGCTTATAAAACCAAAATACAGAAAATGACAGAGGGTAGTATTATGAGAAAAGTAAGCGCAAAAAAATTAATAGTCCCGATTCTTGCCGCCGTATTGTTGCTTTTTTCACTTCCTGTAAATGCGGCTGAACTTTCACAGACAGAGCAGGCTGTGAGCGCAAGTGTGACGGCAGGAGCGTCAGGTTATGTAAATGGTGACGGAGTAAATCTTCGTTCGGGAGCGGGTACAAGCTACAGTGTTGTGACTGTTATGGAATACAAAACAGAATTTACCTTTGACGACGGAACTCTGTACAACGGCGAGTGGTACAAAATCACTCTTTCGGACGGTACAAAGGGATATATTTACTATGAATATGCTACCGCAAAAGAGGTTACAGATACTCTCGGAACGGGTTACATAAATGCAAGTGATGTAAATATGAGATCGGGAGCGGGTACAGATTATTCTGTTATTGCTACTCTTGATTACGGTACAAAAATTACCGCTGTTTCAAAAAGCGGTAATTGGTATTACATTGAACTTAGCAGCGGTACAAGGGGATATGTTTATGCGGATTATGTAACGCTTAATGCCGATGAACCGCAAAAGTCGGGACTTTCAAAGACAAGTCTTAGTATGTACAAAGGAAACTACAGCACTTTGTATGTAAACGGCGCAAAAGGTAATGTAAACTTTGCTTCATCAAATTCTAATATTGTATCTGTAACTTCGGACGGACTTTTATATGCAAAAGCTGCGGGTTCGGCAGTTATTACCGCAAGATATGACGGAATATCAGAGAGTTGCTATGTAACGGTTACAAGCGGAAGTTATGTAGGTATTTCCGATTCTGCGGTTCATATAAATAAAGATAAATCTGTTTTTCTTACCACAGATTCATATGTAGATTGGAAAACTTCAAATTCAAATGTAGCTACAGTCAGCGATGGTGTTGTATATGCCAAGAGCGAGGGTACTGCCGTAATTTCGGCAGAAACAAGCTACGGTGCAGGTACCTGTATTGTAACTGTAGAAAAAACTGCGCCTGTTCGTTTCGTATATGCCACACCTAATTCGGCGCCTCTTAACAGCCTTGTTACTTTGAATGCTATAACCGATAATACAAAGCGTGGTTTGTATTTTACGATATCCAATGAAAAAGAAAGCTATACGCTTCACGCCGATTCAATTAAGAAAGACGGCGACAATATTATTTGGTCTGCAAAAACTGTGCTTGATACTTCGGGTACATGGAACTATACAGCGTATTCGCTCGCAGAGGACGAAAACTATTACAGAACTGTCGAAGATGATGCAGAGGGCGAAGTTTTTGTTACAACTTCAACCGATACTACAACTGCGGTTCTCGGTGAACGCCGTGCAAGCGATGAAATAATCTCTCTTATCGCAAATTATGAGGGATTTTTGCCTACGGTAACACCTGACTATATTACGGGTGACGCAACATTAGGTTATGGCAAGGTTGTGTGGTCCGGCGAACAATTTTACAATAATCTTTCAAAAACCGAGGCATATGCTTATCTTTGCCAAACCGTAAACAGTGGCGGATATACTTCTCGAGTTAATAAGTTTATGATTTCAAATAATGTAAAGTGTAACCAACAGCAGTTCGATGCACTTGTGTGCTTTACATATAATGTAGGAGCATATGCGCTTGACAATGACAGCGATTTGTCGGACACTTTACTTAATACAGCATATCAGCCTGCATTAAAACCATCTGCAAATGCGCAAGGCTATGTAAGCGGTGACGGCGTAAATTTGAGAAGCGGAGCGTCAACATCTTATTCTGTTGTATCCCTTATGTCTTACGGTACAACCTTTACTTTCGTTGACGGCAGACTTTATAATGATAATTGGTATAAAATTAAATTGAGTGACGGCACGGTGGGATATATTTATTCCGACTATGCCTCTGTAATGTCAGCAAGCAGAAGTCTTGATAATGTAAGTCAGTCTGCATATGCTAAGAATTTCTTTGCATATCACCATGCGGCAGGCGATTGCTATGAGGGACTTTTATACAGAAGAGTTGATGAGGCTGAAATATTCTTTTACGGTGATTACATAAGGGACGGTTACGAAAACAAGTACGGTTTCAGTTACACTTGCGCCCGTAACCCGAGCTTTGGATTGTGATAAATATTTAATTGGTATTACTTATTTGAAAGGGAGTATTATAATGAAGAAAATCGGTTTTATTGGTGCAGGAAATATGGCAACTGCAATTATCGGCAGTCTTATGGGACAGAATGATGGCAAGGCTGATTTTATTAATGTTTTTGACCTTGACAAGGAAAAATGCGATATTATGAGCAAAAAAGGCATTAATATTAAAAAATCCGCCGCTGATGTTATGCTTGAAAGCAACATTACCGTTCTCGCTGTTAAGCCGCAGAATTATCCCGAAGTGCTTGAGGCATTAAAGTCACAGGTAACAGCTGACAAAGTTTTTGTTTCAATTGCGGCAGGTATTTCTATTGCATATGTGCAGAATCTTCTTGATTGTAAATGCCCTGTAGTAAGAGTTATGCCTAATACTCCGCTTTTGCTCGGCAAGGGTGCGTCTGCACTTTGCCCGTCAGATAATATCTCCGAAGAAGACAAACAGATTGTTTATAATATGTTTGCGGGCAGCGGTGTTTGTGAATATATTGCAGAAGAGCATATGAACGAGATTATATCTGTAAACGGAAGCAGCCCGGCATATATTTATCTCTTTGCAAAAGCTATGGCAGATTATGCTCAAGAGTGCGGCATTGATTATGACAAGGCAATGAATCTTATTTGTGCAACTCTTGAGGGTTCGGCTAAAATGCTTAAAGAGAGCGGCGACAGTGTTGATACACTCATTGAAAAAGTAAGTTCAAAGGGCGGTACTACCATTGCTGCTCTTGATGCAATGAAAGACCTCGGCTTTTATGATGCCGTTAAAAAAGGTATGGCTGCCTGCACAAAGAGGGCAGAAGAGCTCGGTAAGTAATTACATTAATAGATAATTAGCATACAAGCAAAATATTCCGCATATTTTTATTAAGGATAATTATATGGAGGAATGTTTTGTGAAAGGCTTTATATTTTCGATAAAGGAAAAAACAGATTTAATCAGAACAGGCAGGTTTTCTCTGACAACACAAGATATAAAATATTACATAAAGAGATACGGAATTTATATATTGTTTATTTCAATGTTGATTGTCGGACTTGCCTGCGGAACTGTGTATGCAATGTCTGCCGACAAGGAAATGCTTGCTTCTCTTGATTTTTTGTTTTTTACAAATCTTGACGCACGGCTTTCACAAAATGTAATTAACACATTTTGTGCCTGCTTTGCATCTGATTTTATATTTTTGTTCGCAGTATTTTTACTCGGATTAACCCCTTGGGGAATCCCTGTACTGCCTTTTATTGTGTTTTTAAAGGGCTTCGGTACGGGAATTACTGCCGGATATTTGTTTTCGGTTCATTCGTTAAAAGGTATAGTTTTCTATCTTTTTGTACTGTTGCCCGGAACATTTTTATTTTGTCTGGCACTTATTTTATTTTCTTCCGCCGCTTTTACCGCATCGGGAAATATGTTTTGGCAGATTATAGCGGATAAAAAAATGGGCGGATCTTCGCACAGGTATATATCGGACTTTCTTTCAAGGGGAGTGAGTTGCCTTATACTCGCTTTTCTTTCTGCCGTGCTTGACGCTGCATTATGGGGAGTTTTTGCGGGGAATTTTAATTTTTAACCTATGGAGGTCGAACAATGGCAGGGAAAAAAGCAAAGTTCGCTTTGACTGATTTTTTCAACAACCTATTTAATAATTTCGGTAAAATAGTTTTTACAAACCTATTGTTTGCCGTACCGCTTGCGGTGTTGGTTACGGCTTTTTATTTTCTTGACAGTGCATTAAAACTTAACGGATATTTTATTCTTATGCTTTCGATTATTCCGCTTTCACCTTTTTTTGCAGGCGTAACCCTTGTTACCTCAAGACTTGCAAGAGGAAAAGAAAATGTGGATGTTTTCAAAACATTTATTGAGGGCATAAAAAACAATTGGAAAAGATTTTTAATTCACGGTGTAATTACATACTTTGCGGTTATATTCAGTTATTTTTCAATAAGGCTGTACAGCGCATTAATTTCACAGCCGAATGCAGACTCGTTTTTCCTTGTAATGCTCTATGTTTGCCTGATAATTTCAATTATTATTGCAGTTGCATTTCTTTTTATTTTCTTTTATGTGCCGTCAATGACAGTTACATTTGATTTGTCACTTAAAAATATTTATAAAAACAGTGCTCTTATGTCATTCGGTGAGTTAAAGCATAATATTATTGCAACATTCGGTCTTTTTATAATTGTGCTTTTTTGCGCTACAATTCTTATTTTTGTAGGCAATACAGACAGCAGTATTGCGCTTATAATTACAACCGCAATTCTTATGTTTGTACTTGTGCCTGCGCTTGCTTCTTATGTTATAAATGCCTCGGTTTATCCCGGAATGTATAACCTTATGACAGAAAAAGAAAAACGCTCTAAAAAAATTGATAAGAAAATGGACAACAGAAGAAAAGGTCAGTTTATTGACGAGGAAGATGAGGAAAACAATATAGCCGAGGAATTTCTTGACCTTAATGTCGAAGAGAATAAAGACGGCGATGAATATATTTTCTATAACGGAAAAATGGTTAAGCGAAGTGTAATCATTAAGATGAAAAAGGAAAGAGAGAAAGCAGAGGGGAAATCTGATGAAAGCAAAACACGCTGAAAAACGACCTAAAATAACAATAAGTCTGTGGCTTTTTATTGCTATAATTGCGTTTTTGGTGCTTTTGATTATCGGTATTACTTTTTATTCGGTACAGAGAGAACTTAATTCCGATAATAAAAACAATAACACAACGATTGCTGCAACAGAACAGACGACGGCAGCAGAAACCACACAGGCTGTTACAGAAGAAACAACCGAGCAGTCTATACAGAAAACTACAGAGGAAAGCACTGAAAAGGAAGAAGCTGCTGTTGAGCCGACCACACAGGCAATTGTAGTAAGCGGTGCAGAGAGTGCGGACAAAAATCTGAATTTTGACGCAGAGATGTATCCGTATAAGGCTTTTGACAATGTAGGCAAGCGTGATGCGTCTGTAAAAGAAGTTTTCGGCTCGGTATATGGCGGAGAGGGAATTACCTTTGATAAAAACGGACTCTTTTCCGATAATATAACCCAGTCGGAGTATAACTATGGTGCATATACCGTAACTGACGGCGTAATTAATATGACATACTCAAATGACAAAAATAAATCTGCGGAAATTATCTCGTACAAAGGCAATGTTCCAAGCGAAATAAAGATTGATTATGTCGGATATGATGTTTATTTTAAAATTGGAAGTGCAAATTAATGAGCAAAAGGAAAAAGAATAAAAAAAGAAACAAAGTAAATCATACCGATAATAAAAATAAATTTAACCGTAAAAAGGCAATTACAGTCACTGTTGTTCTACTTGTAATTGTCGTAGCGGTAGTAGCTTTGATTTTTACAATGCATAATAAAGCGAATGATATTGTCGGTACAGATTGGGTATCATCGAGTGCTGTAAATGCAAGCGGCGATGAAGTGGAAATGGCAGAGGTTTATAATACAAGCTATACTTCGTATCAAGGCTCGCTTTCATTTAAGGATGACGGTACTTTTTCGCTTTGGCTCACACCCGGCACATCAGAGGACGGTACGCACTCCGGAAAGTATACTGTAAACGGCGATTCAATTACCGCCGCTTTTGATGACGGAGAAACTACAACAAGTTTTTATATTCACCGTAACGGTGATAAAATTGAATCAATTTCATTGAATTATGAAGATTATGAAGTTTATTTTACTTTAAATAATTAATATCAAAGCAACAGGCTGTCGCACTTTTATAGCGGACAGCCTGTTTTTTATATGTTTTGGAGTATGCACCACCGTACTGCGTAATAATGATTTTAGCAAGTTTTGCATTGGTTTGTTTGATGTTTACGGGATACTGCAATTTTTTTTCATATACAAACATTACAAATCCTCCTCGTTATCCCACGGCCAAGGATTTTTAACCCACTGCCATTTATTAGCTGTATTTGCCTCTTTGCGTAAAGGTCCGTATTTTTCTTCGTATTCTTCAATCAAGGGCAAAAGTTTTTCTTTACATTCTTTTATCTGCGAGAGTACCTGTTGGTCGTATGGGTGAGTGTCAAGAAAAATCTGTAAATCAAGGATTGAGAATTGATATGTTGATATTTTCTTTAAAAGAATTTCTCTTTCAGTCATTTTTTACACCACCGCATTTATTACCGTAAAAAGGCTTGTTCAATTCCGGAAAAACTGTGCCTGCGTCAAGCGCCTGAACAGGGGAGTAGGTTTTTGGATTACTTTCCTGAAACGGAACATATGCCATTGCCGGAGGTGTTTTTTCAGGAAATTTTGATGTTGCGTATCTTGAAATTACTGTATTGATAATGTCCACATAAATTTCTCCTTTCCGAGCTTGTTTACTCAATAACATATTATGCACTTGTATAAAATTAGTACCAAACTGCTTTTACGGGAATACTTTTTATGGCAAAAACTTGAATTGTCAGTGAAATTTTGATAAAGTATATAGGGAAGTTTTGTGTACGAAAGGATGATTTTATGAGCTGTGTATATTTTGTAAGACACGGTGAAACCGTATGGAATGTTGAAAATAAAATTTGCGGTTCTACGGATATTGACTTAACGCAAAAGGGTCATGAACAGGCTATAGAAACAGGTAAAAGGATTTTAAACGATAACATAAAGGCAGATAAAATCCTTTATTCTCCGCTTATCAGAGCTAAAAAAACGGCAATGCATATTTCAGAAATAACAGGTATTCCTGCTTTTGAAGAGCCAAGACTTACAGAACAGAATTTCGGAAAATTTGAGGGAACTCCAAGAAACGGTGATGAGTTCAGAATTGCCAAAGGTGAGTTTGTTTGCAGATATGACGGCGGCGAATCTATGTTGCACCTTGCGCAAAGAATTTATAATCTGCTTGATGATGTTAAGGCAAGCGGAGAAACTTGCATTTTAGTGGCGCACAACGGAATTGCAAGGGTGGTTAATTCATATTTCTATGAAATGACTAACACTGAATATGCAAATTTCGGAGTTAAGAACTGTGCTGTTTTAAAATATGAATTTGAATGATTTGTGGAGGCAAATTTAATTGGATAGGGTAAAGAAAAAAGAATTGGATTTCGGCAATGATAAAATATTCAGTATATTGTTAAGACTTGCACCGCCTGTTATGCTTGCCCAACTTATACAGGCATTGTACAATATAATAGACAGCTTTTTTATAGGTAATTATTCAGAATCGGGACTTACGGCGCTGTCAATAATTTATCCGATACAGTTATTGATGATTGCGCTTGCGGTCGGTACGGGCGTTGGTATAAATACTCTCATGGCGCATTTTCTCGGTGTTGACAACAAGGAAAAAAGTGATGAAACCGCAGGCGTAGGAAATTTCCTTGCGTTTGCAATGTGGTTTGTTTTTGCTCTTATATGTTGGTTTATAATGCCGTTTTATGCACAAATATCGACAAATTCGCAGGAAATTATAGATGAAGTAATTGTGTACGGCAGAATAGTTTGTGTATTTAGCTTTGGTTTGTTTTTTGAAAGCATTTGGACAAAAGTTATGCAGGCGACGGGAAATATGAAAATACCTATGATTGCTCAAATTGCTGGTGCTTTTGTTAATATTGCTCTTGACCCATTGTTAATTTTCGGTATCGGATTTTTCCCCGAATTGGGCATTGCCGGTGCAGCTATCGCTACAGTAGTAGGACAGATTGCGGCGGCTTTAATTGTAATGAAAAAAGGCTGCAAAAGATCGCCGAAAATATGCAAATACAAAGAATACATAAAGAGAATTTACCACTTAGGTTTTCCGAATATTCTTATGCAGTCTGCATACACATTGTATATATTCGGATTAAATCTAATATTAAAGGGATTTTCCGATCAGGCAGTCACCGCTTTGGGTTTGTATTATAAATGGCAGACAATATTTTTTATTCCTCTCGGTGCAATGCAGACCTGTATAGTGCCTGTTATCAGTTTTAATTACAGTGCAGGAAACAGAGAAAGATGCGGAAAAACTCTAAAAGATTCGGTTATACTTGGAATGGTACTTATGCTTATCGGTGTACTGTGCTTTGAAATAATGCCCGATGTACTTATGGGTACATTCTCAAAGGACAGTGAGGTAATCAGAATAGGCTCATATGCGTTAAGGGTAATTGCCGTTTCTTTTATACCAATGGTTACATCACTGATTTTTCCTGTATTTTTTCAGGCAATTGGTTCGGCTTTTAAAAGCTCCGCACTTACAATTCTGAGAACAATTGTGCTTTTTGTACCGCTTGGTTGGGTGCTTGCACATTTTGGACTTGAAAGTTTTTGGTTTACATTCCCGATAACCGAAGTTATTACAACCGCAGTAGGTTTTATTATGTACAGGAAAAGCATATTTGGCAGAAGGTTAAGTAACGGATATACGATATAATGCTTACAAATTATACAAATTGCCCTGTAATGTTATTGACAAATTTCGCATAATGTGGTATTATAATAAAAATATAATCTTACAAGGAGTATGATTTTCTATGAAAAGAATTAAGACTATTGAAACTCGTGACCTTAAGAAGAGCGTTAAAACAGGCGGTTGCGGTGAGTGTCAGACATCTTGTCAGTCAGCTTGCAAAACATCTTGCGGCGTTGCTAACCAGCAGTGTGAGAAGTGCCTCAGCGAGAAATAATTTAGCTGTGCAAATTTTGCATTAAAAAGGATTTTCAGCCGTTTCACCTTTTGGAGAACGGCTTTCCTTTTGTCTATAAAAAGGATTTGGAGAAAATATATGATACACCAGTATAAGTTAAACGGATATAACATAGTGCTTGATGTTTTCAGCGGCAGTGTTCACTGCGTAGATGACCTTGCTTATGATGTTATTGAAATGTACGAAAATTCCGATAAAGAAAATATTATCAAGGCTATGCTTGAAAAGTACAAAGATAACCCTGAAATTACAGCAGAAGAAATTTCGGATTGCTATGATGATGTTACAGAATTAAAGGATAACGGCAAGCTCTTTACTGCTGATAAATATGAGGACCTTGCATTTGATTTTAAAAAGAGAAACACTGTTATTAAGGCTTTGTGCCTACATATTGCTCATACCTGTAATCTTAATTGCGAATACTGCTTTGCAAGTCAGGGTAAGTACCACGGTGACAGAGCTTTAATGAGTTTTGAAGTAGGCAAGAGAGCTATTGATTTTCTTATTGAAAATTCAGGCAGCAGAGTAAACCTTGAAGTTGACTTTTTCGGCGGCGAACCGCTTATGAATTTTGATGTAGTAAAGCAGATTGTCGCTTACGCAAGAAGTATTGAAAAGGAAAAGAACAAGAATTTCCGTTTTACTCTCACAACAAACGGTATGCTTGTTGATGATGATGTAATTGAATTTGCAAATAAAGAATGTCATAATGTTGTACTTAGCCTTGACGGCAGAAAAGAAGTACATGACCACCTTAGAAAAACCGTAAGCGGCAAGGGCAGTTACGATATTATTGTACCAAAGTTCCAGGAATTTGTTAAAAAGCGTGGTAACAGAGGTTATTATGTGCGTGGTACTTATACACATAACAATACTGATTTTACAAATGATATTTTCCATATGGCAGACCTTGGCTTTACAGAGCTTTCAATGGAGCCTGTTGTTTGCTCACCGGAAGACCCGTATGCGCTTACATACGATGATTTACCTGTTCTTTTTGAGCAGTACGAGATACTTGCAAAGGAAATGCTTAAGCGTGAAAAAGAGGGCAGACCGCTTACTTTCTATCACTATATGATTGACCTTACGGGCGGACCTTGTATTTACAAGAGAATTTCGGGCTGTGGTTCGGGTACAGAGTATATGGCAGTTACACCGTGGGGTGAGTTATATCCTTGTCATCAGTTCGTAGGCGACCCTAAATATAGTCTTGGAAACATTTATGAAGGTGTTACAAATACTGCTATTCAGGACGAGTTTAAACTTTGCAATGCGTACGCAAGACCGAATTGTAAAGATTGTTGGGCAAAACTTTATTGCAGTGGCGGCTGTGCTGCAAACGCGTACCATGCTACAGGCTCAATTACAGGCATTTATGAATATGGCTGTGAGCTGTTTAAAAAGCGTATGGAATGTGCAATTATGATGAAAGTTGCCGAAGCAGAGCTTTAATACAATAAATTCAGCGGTATGGGTTTTCTCATACCGCTTTTTGGTGAGTGATTTTATAAATGAGTAAAATATTTACTTTTTTAAAAAAAGAGATTGTGCTTACTGTATCGTTTGTGCTTGCGATTATTTCAATGATTTTTGTAACGCCAAACGAAAAATATTTTGATTACATAGATTTCCGCACGCTTGGACTTTTGTTTTCTCTGATGACAGTAATGGCTGGGTTTAACAAAATGGGTGTATTCAAAGTGATTGCTGAATATCTGCTTAATAAAGTCAATACAATGCGAGGTGTTACGCTGTCGCTTGTACTGTTATGCTTTTTCAGTTCCATGATAATTACAAATGATGTTGCATTGATAACATTTGTGCCGTTTACAATAGTGCTGTTAAAACTTGCGGACAAGCAAAGCCGAGCGATATATATTGTAACGCTTGAAACAATAGCCGCTAATCTTGGCAGTATGCTGACTCCGATAGGCAATCCGCAAAATTTGTACTTATTTTCGGCTTATAATATGAATATATCTGATTTCTTTAAGACGATTTTGCCGTATGCCTTGATTTCTCTTGTTATGCTTGTATGTTGTTCACTATTTTCAGGTAAATCTCCAATCGTGTATAATGAAAATAGGGAAGAATTAAATTTTGATAAAAGACTTATAGCAATGTATATTGCATTGTTTGCAATTGCTCTATTAAGTGTTTTTCGAGTATTAAACTATCTTATACTCCTTGCTGTTGTAATTGTTTTTGTACTTATATTTGACCGCAAGGTGCTTTTAAAGGTAGATTACAGTTTGCTGTTTACTTTCATATTTCTTTTTGTATTCATAGGTAATCTCGGTAATATAAGTCAAATTAACGGTTGGCTTTCGAGTGTAGTTAATGGCAATGAAGTGCCGGTTGGAGTGCTTGCAAGTCAGGTATTTTCAAATGTGCCTGCCACAATTTTACTTTCAGGTTTTACAAATAATGCTACAGATTTAATGATTGGTGTAAATATCGGAGGTCTTGGTACATTGATAGCATCAATGGCAAGCCTTATATCGTTTAAATTTATTCAGAAAGAAAATGTAAGTATTGCAAAATACTTTGGATTATTTACTTTATTTAATGTTTTGTTTTTGGCGGCAAATATAATTTTATGGCTTGTGATTAAATGATTTTTGCGTTCTGTTTTTTATGTTTGATAACATTAAAAATTGTGGTTTAGCGGAATAAATTGGAAAAGCAATTATAAAAGTTTGGTCGACCTTTTCAAAGGTCGTGGGTGTGGGAAAAGCCCACAAATACTTTCCGTTTATGTAATCTGACGATAGCCAAACAGCTTGCTGTTTGGCGGCTTGAAAACAACGGCGTTAGCCTTTAAAAATGCGATAGCACCAAGAAAAGGAATCAGTTATTCCATTAATAAATATAGGTTTTTTTAATGGCTGTCGCCTGTTTTAACAAACTTAGTTTTAGCACGCAAACAGCCACGCTGTTTGCGCCTGATAAATTGTTATATCGGAAGATTTTATGGGCGCTGCCCAAACCCGCAATTTTTGAAAAAATTGAGTAAACTTTTTTTGCTTTTGGACGGATAATTTAGCGTTAGCTAAATTTCAATGCCCGACCGACACTCGCTAAACCATAATTTATTCAACTATTGATAAAAAATTTTCCCTTAAAATAGTAAAATCCCACTCTGCTTTTTCAGAGTGGGATTTTTTTAAGCATTTTCTGCTTGTGTTTGTTTTTCTTTTTCAGCCTGTGCTTTTTTTAGTTTTGTTCTCTTAATAACCTTAAGACGGCTGAATTCTTCTCTTTCCTTTTCATCAAGAGCATCGGAAATAAACTTTACGGTTTCTTCAAATTTAGGAATCATAATGTTCTTAAGAGCGTTGGCTCTCTTCTGTGTTTTCTTGATTGAAACCGCAAGACGGTAAACACTGTTTTCTATCTCGGCAAGCTCTGCGGTAAGATACTTAACTTCGGTGAATTTCTCGTAAGTTTTATCAATACCTGAGTTTGTAAGTCGCAGTCCGTAGTGCAGGTAGGTTTGAGGTTTTTTCTCGCCAATGGTGAGAATCGGAATTTCAACACCCATTACACTTCTTGAATCAAGTTTTAATGAGTCTTCTTCAGGAATCGTGTTTGAAAGGTCATCGCAAAAGCCGTTTGTAACATTGGCAGTCTGAAGTGCTATGTAAGCTTCTTCATATGCATTGTCGATCTTCTCCTGAATTGCATTGGCGTGGTCGATAAGCGTCATCATTTCTCTTATAAGAATATTACGCTTACGGTCAAGCAGTTCATAGCCGTTTTTGGCAAGAGCAAGCGACTTTTTGGTGTTCATCAGATTACCTTTTGTAGGTACAGCCTGTACAGCCATAGATGCTCAGCACTCCTTTCTGACGGTTATTTCTCAACATAATACTTGTCAAGAATCTGATCGTCAACACGGTCAAGTTCTGATCTCGGAAGTGTAGAAAGTAATTCCCAACCGAGGTCAAGGCTCTGTTCAATACTTCTGTTTTCGTTGAATCCCTGATTAACAAACTTTGATTCAAACAGTCTGCCGAATTCAATATATTTCTTGTCGACAGGGGAGAGTTCTTCCTCACCGATAACAGATGCAAGTGAACGAGCGTCAATTACCTTTGCATATGATGCAAAGAGCTGGTTTGCAAGTGCCTGATGATCTGCTCTTGTGTAACCCTCACCGATACCGTCCTTCATAAGACGGGAAAGTGAAGGAAGAACGCTTACAGGCGGATAAAGACCTTGTCCCTGTAATGAACGGTCAAGTACGATCTGACCCTCTGTGATGTAACCTGTAAGGTCAGGAATCGGGTGAGTAATATCATCGTTAGGCATTGTAAGAATAGGAATCTGTGTAACAGAACCGTTCTTGCCTTTAATCATACCTGCACGCTCATAAAGTGATGCAAGGTCTGAATAAAGATAGCCCGGGTAACCTTTTCTTGCAGGAATTTCACCCTTTGATGATGAGAACTCACGAAGAGCCTCGGCATATGAGGTCATATCTGTCATGATAACAAGAACATGCATCTCAAGCTCAAATGCAAGGTACTCGGCAATAGTAAGAGCACATCTTGGAGTAAGTGTTCTTTCGATAATCGGGTCATTCGAAAGGTTTAAGAGCATTACAACTCTTGAAAGTACGCCGCTTTCTTCAAAACTCTTTCTGAAGTATTCGGCAACATCTTTCTGAACACCCATTGCTGCGAATACTACGCAGAAGTTATTAGCATTTGCACCGCTGATTTTTGCCTGACGAACAATCTGTACCGCAAGGTCGTTGTGCTTCATACCTGTACCTGAAAAGATAGGAAGTTTTTGACCTCTGATAAGTGTCATAAGTGTATCAATGGTAGAAATACCTGTGTTGATGTAGTTCTTAGGATAAATTCTTGAAACAGGGTTGATAGGTGTGCCGTTAATGTTAGCACGCTTTACAGGGAAAATATCTCCGAGTCCGTCAATAGGTCTGCCTGCACCGTCAAGTACACGACCGATAATTTCAGGAGAAAGAGGCATTTCCATTGGGTGACCTGTAAGTCTTGTCCTTGTATTTGTAAGGCTGATTCTTCTTGTACCCTCAAATACCTGAACAACAATCTTTTCGCCCTCAATCTGTACGACACGGCCCTGTCTTACTGTGCCGTTATCAAGGCGGATATCAACAATTTCCTCGTTGGAAACGCCTTTTACTCCGTCAAGAACTATGAGTGAGCCGTTAATTTCTTTAACGCCGACATAATCTATAATCATTGTGCGTTTCCTCCTTACATAATTGAGTCAAGCTTTTCATCAATTTCCTTGATATATTCATCAAAGAGTTCAGGCTTGCTGTTAGGAATATCATATTTCATCTTTGTAAGTTTATCGAACAAACCAAGCTCAATAACCTTTGAAATAGGAATTTCCTTGGTAACAACCTTCTTAGCCTTATCGTAAAGGTGAAGAATTGTTTTCATCATAAGTTTTTGCTTTTCAAGCGGAACATAAGTATCATCAGCGTGGAAAGCATTTTGCTGTAAGAAACCTACACGAACTACTCTTGCAGCTTCAATGACAAGTTTCTGGTCATCAGGAAGTACATCGGAACCGATAAGTTTTACGATTTCCATAAGCGAGCTTTCTTCCTGAAGAAGTGCGCTGATTCTGTTACGATACTCAATAAAGTCTTTACCGAGGTTTTCTTCAAACCATGGGTCAAGGTCGTTAAAGTATTCGCTGTAGCTGTTCATCCAGTTAATAGCAGGATAATGTCTTGAATAAGCAAGCGACTTATCAAGTGCCCAGAAACAACGGGTAAATCTTTTTGTGTTCTGTGTAACAGGCTCAGAGAAGTCTGAACCCTGCGGAGAAACCGCACCGATAAGTGTTACAGAACCCTCACCGCCTGAAAGAACTTCCGCACGGCCGCCACGCTCATAGAATTCGGCAAGTCGTGAAGGCAAGTAAGCCGGGAAACCTTCCTCGGCAGGCATTTCCTCAAGTCGGCCTGAAATCTCACGAAGAGCCTCGGCCCAACGAGAAGTTGAGTCAGCCATCATAGCAACATGGTAACCCATATCTCTGTAATATTCGCCAAGTGTGATACCTGTGTAAATTGATGCCTCACGGGCTGCAACAGGCATATTTGATGTGTTGGCAATAAGAACGGTTCTGTCTGTCATAGGACGCTGTGACTTAGGGTCGATAAGTTCAGAGAATTCTTCGAGTACCTGGCTCATCTCGTTACCACGCTCACCGCAGCCTACATAAATAATAATATCAGCGTCGCACCATTTTGCGAGCTGGTGCTGTGTCATAGTTTTACCTGTACCGAAACCGCCCGGTATAGCGGCTGTACCGCCCTTAGCAATAGGGAAGAGAGAGTCAATAACTCTCTGACCTGTAATAAGCGGAATTGAAGATGCAAGTCTGTCCTTTACAGGACGAGCGGTTCTGATAGGCCATTTTTGACAAAGTGTGAGGTTGTGCTCAACGCCGTTATCATCTTTAATAACAACAATTGTGTCAAAAAGCTTGTATTGACCGTCAGGCATAACCTTGGTAACAACGCCTGAAAGTTCAGGGTGAACCATAAGTCTGTGTTCAATGATTGGTGTTTCGGGGAGTGTAGCATAAATCTGACCACCCTCGAGTTTGTCGCCAACCTTTACTTTCATCGTAACATTCCAGAGTTTTTTGTCATCAAGAGAAGAAACAGATGCACCTCTGTCAATGAAAGCGCCTGCCTGTTCCTCAATAGCCTTAAGAGGACGCTCAATTCCGTCAAAAATATTATCAATAATTCCCGGTCCGAGAAGTACATTCATAGGTGCGCCTGTACCTGTAACAACATCTCCCGGTTTAAGACCGGTTGTTTCTTCATATACCTGAATTGTGGTAAAATCAGAAGTTATACCGATTACTTCACCGACAAGGTTCTGTTCACCTACATGAACCATTTCCATCATTTCAAAGCAATCAGCATCTTTTACGGTAACAACAGGTCCGTTAATTCCATAAATAACATTATTTTCCATTTGTATTACCATCTTCTTTCGGATAAAATCAAGAAGGTCAATTAGTTAAGAACACTCAGACCTGAGTTCTCAATAAACCATTCTCTCTGTGCAGAGAGTTTTGTGTCGAGTGTTTCATCGGCAACAATTCTCATTGATTTGCAGTAGCCTTTAAGACCACCGATTTTGATTGAGTTGTCTTTAACAAGTTCAGCCATTCCGTGGAATGCGGCAAGGATTTCTGTTGAATACTTCATATCCTTTTCATTTATATAAACAACACAACGGTTATCGTCAAAAAGTTCTGCAATCTGTCTTGCACTGTCAACAAGTTTTAATTTATATTCTTTGGTTTCTGTGTATTTAATAAGCTTTTGTGCAGCCATTTCAAATACTTCGTCAGTCATTTTTGCTCTTTCTCTAAAGAGTTTTTTCTGACTTTCCTGAACAAGTCTGGCAAGTTTGCTTGTTTCTACATACTTTTTAGCTTCAAGCTGCTGCTGTATGTAGCGTTCGCTGTCACGCTTGCCGTTTTCTTCGGCTTTTTTGAGTTTTTCTTCCTTTAAAAGCTCAACTTCAGTATTGGCAATAGACTTTTGTTCTTCGGTGTATCTTTGTATGGCTTGCAAAAAGTTATCGGTTTTTGTGGTATTTTCCATATTAATAACCTCTCAGCTCATTCAGAGTTTTACGCCAATAGCGTCCTGAACATATTTTGTGATACTGTCTTTGGTGCGTCCGTTGCCATGACGGTCGGGAATTTCTACAATCAAAGGCTTTTTGCGGTTGAGCTTTAAGTCATAGATAAGGTCAGGGCAGAGAGAAACAAGAGTTTCTGTCATAAGAATAACAGCCACATCTTCTCTCTCCATAGCCTTAGTAAGCTCTCGTGTAACCTCTTGTTCCGTATGAACAACTACACCGTCAATACCTGCAAAACGCATACCCATTTTAGTATCAACATTATCGCTTATAAGAAAAAATTTCATTTTTCGTCATATCCTTTATTTCTTCAATTAGCTGAAGAGAATCAAGATTGAGATAAGCATACCGTAAAGGGCAACACCTTCACCGAGAGCAACGAAGATGATTGCTTTACCAAATGCCTTTGGATCTTCACTTGTTGCACCGATAGCTGCAGGAGCTGCGTTACCTACGGCAATACCACCGCCGATACATGAAAGGCCAACTGCGATAGCTGCGCCGATATATGCAAAGCTCTTAGATGACTGCTGAGCAACCTGTACTGCCTCTGAAACTGTGTTTGCATCTGCTGCACCTGCTACGATTGGGCAAAGAAGGCAAATTGCAAATACTGCTGCGAATGAAGCAATCTGCATTAAAACTGTTTTCTTTCTGTTATGACCTTTTTCGTAAGCCTTTACAGCTACAACTACTGATGCTACAAGAAATACAACAGGGAGTGCCAACATAACTAAATTTAAGATGCTCATAATGATTTACCTCCAAAAATAAATAAACAATAAAATATATAATTAAGTTTTTCAACTTAACTGTTTTGTGTAAGTTTTAGCTTGACAGGTTCGTATGGTCTGCCTTCGCCTGAATAGAAACGGCTGAAAAGCTCATAGTATTCAAGTCTTAATACCTGAATTGCTACGAGGAGAGCCTCAAGTACCATTACTATAACATTACCTACTACAACAATTGGCCAGTAGGCAATAGGACCTGCGGTTTCGGCAAGAACAAATACAACCATCATCATACCTGCGTGAACAAGAACGAATGCGCCTACACGCAAGAAACTCATTGTATTTGTTACATAGCTTAAAAGAACTTCGATTGATTCAAAAATATTTTCAACAATGTAGTCCTTCCAGCTTTCCGGTTTCCAGTCAGGTTCTTTGTTTACCAATCCGCCAAGCGGCTCGGCAAAGAAAATTAAGATAAACGGAATTACAATCAGGAATATAATGTACGGAGCGTTGAATACGGGAAGTCCGAACAAAAGCTGACCTGCAATACCGAATACTATTGCGCTGTAGAAAATTATACCAGCCACACCGCTTGTGCTGAACAATGCTCTGCCATAATCCTTTTGACGGATTGATGTGTAGACATTGAGGAACATTGCGGTAATTAAAAGGAATACGCCAATGCCTATGGCTACAAGAATAATCTTTGTTGCCATTTCGGAGCTCATTACCTCAATAGGCTTTTCTTCAAGTCCGAAGAGAGCTTTGTACATGGGGTCGAGCAAATGCTCAAATCCGAACACACTGCCGAATACAAGTCCGAAGAATGCAGATGAAATACCGCACGGTGCAAGTATTTTACCAATTGCCATCTTTTTGATTTTATACATCAATATACCTACAACAGTAAGGCAGATACCCTGACCGACATCGGCAAACATAATACCGAATATAATAATGTAAGTTATTGCAACAAAAAGTGACGGGTCAATTTCATTGTATTTTGGCACGCCGTACATTGAAGTATAAAACTCAAACGGTCGTGCAAGGAAACAGTTTTTGAGTTTAACAGGCGGAGATTTTTTAATCTCGTTCTTTGCGTCTGAAAATTCAACTGTAACGCTTCTGTGTTTGCAAAGTCGTTTTTTAAGCTGTTTTGCAAACTCGGTCGGCACCCAGCCTACAATAATAAAGCTCTTGTTGTACTGCAAAGCTTTAGTTCTTATAGTTGAGTACAAAGAAAGTTCTTCAAGTTTTGACAAATATTTTAAAATTCTTTCTTTGTTAATGGAAAGATAATCGTCAATACGCTTTTCGGTATCTTTGTAAACATCCTCAAGGTGGGGAATAAGTGCCGTAAGTTTTTTCATATGCAGAGTTGGCGTTGAATTAACACCGATTATGTCGCATCTCTCAAAGAAAAGACTTGAAAAAACTCTGTCAATTTCTTCTGTCTTATCAGCAGGAGCAAGATAAACGCCCCAATAATAAGCTTTATCTTCTGTACACACCGAAAAATCAATATAAGGGTCATCCTTATAATTTTCCAGTTTTACATAGCTGTCCTTAGGAAGTCTTCCGAATCTTGCATTTACATATTTAAGCTCAAGCAGCTTTTCTATTTCAATGTCAAGTCCGACAAAGTGCTTTGTTTCGTCAAGATTTTGTTTTGCCTCAAGCAATTGCTCGGCGGCAAAATCTCTGTCTTCAACAAGCTCGTTTAGTTCATCGCAAATCTTATTGCAAAACAATTGAATATCCTGATATGTCGGATTAAAATTGCTTACATCGACAAGCGGGAACTGCCTTTTTGTAAGTCCTAATGAAGCCTTGAGGTTAGTGAGATGTTCGGCATAAATATTTTTGGTCTGAAGATGTGAAAAACCTTGGGTATTGTTGTAAAAAACAGACACATCATCGGGATGAAAAACTCCCGATTCTCCCAAAACGGTAATAACATCGTCAATCTCATCCATAAAGCCGATTATATTAACAGCTTGCATGGTTGATACAGCCAAATAAAATCACCTCTTTGTTAGTGGTACTGCTTACTAAACGATAAGCAGGGACTGTATTTTTTTAGAATCAAGTTTATATCGTGTACCTTCAATCAAGGTTATAATATTCATAAGCTCGGTTTCGGCAACGAACATATATGAAATCATCACAACAGAAGGATTGTTTGAGAAATACATATTCTTTCTTGCAAGTTTGTATTTTACTCTTGGGCTGATGTCACTTGCGTAAACATAACCTATTTGTTCAATCAACTTACCGGTGTGAGTTTCCTGCATTACGGAGAATACTTCTCCGGAGGATTCCGCACGGCACATTCTGTCGAGAGTTTTTTCACTGATGCTTGAGAAAGGGTAGAGCAGGTTGTTTTTTATTTGCTCCGGTGTAAGGTTATAATACTTTTTAAGACGAAGTACACGGGAGAAATTATTGTAATCGTTGATTACGGTAAAAAGCTCCATAAGCTCTTTTCTTTCAGTGCCTTTTGTTTTGCTCTTTATTACCTTTTTGAGGTTGGAGAAAACAAAAGTATAAAGATCATTTTCAATATCCGATATAGGCAAAAGATTGTTTTCATCGGGCTTGTATTTTTCAAATATTTGAGAATACTTTGTATTGCTCAAAATAGTGAGAAATTCATCGTAATTTCTTGCAAGCGCAAGTTTCTGCAAATCAATCTCCGTATGTTTTGCAAAATATGTCGGATACTGATAAATAAACTTTTCAGTAGATGAAGTATTCAGCAAAGTGAGAAAGCGCATTATCTGTTCAATCTCGGTTCTGCTTATAACATAAGCTGAAAAGCCGGTGCTCATCTGGGAATCATATCTGCAAAGCGAGTCAAACTCATAGAAAAGATGTTGCCTTAAAAGAACCTCAAGTCTGCCACGGTGAACATCACGCTCATTTATATCACGCAATGCCTCCGCATAGTGCGTATATGACTTAAGATAAGACATTACTTCTGCAACACTGTTTGAGTTAAGCAAACTGTTGTAGTCCTTTTCGGTAAGTCTTTTACCAAACTTTGCTCTTGCTTTTGCAAGCACCGCAAACGAAGTGGAAGACACAGCTTTCGCACCTCCTTTAAAATAATATGCTTAATAAATGGATAGTTATCCGATAGTTCGTTTAGCAATTTCATCTGACCATTTGTCAGCATTTGCCTCGAAATCAGATTTAAGTTTAATTAAAACAGATTTATGCTTCTGACGAGTATCCTGCCACTGATGTCTGATGTCCTTGTCAATATAAGCACTCTGGCGCTCAATGGTTTCGTCAGCTTTTGACATATAGGAATCGTAGATTACCTTTGCCTGAGCGTCAATCTCTTTGGCAAGAGCTTCTTTGTTTTTTTGATTTTCTTCATCGAAGGCTTTTGCCTCAGCGTCTGCTTCAACAATCTGTTTAATCATATCCTTCAAAAAATCACCCCCTGAAATTAGTTCTTGAGAGCCTGAAGCGGTGCAGGAATTCTTCCTCCTCTGTTGATAAATTCAGCCGGTGAGCCTTTTCTTAGCGGCATTACAGGACCGTAGCCGAGAAGTCCGCCAAAGTTAAGTGTTTCGCCTGCTTTTTTACCAATAGCGGGAATAAGTCTTACAGCGGTTGTCTTAGTGTTTACCATACCGATGGCTGCTTCGTCTGCAATAATTGCAGAGATAACCTCGGCACTTGTGTCACCCGGTACAATAATCATATCAAGACCAACTGAACATACGGCTGTCATAGCCTCAAGTTTAGTTATGTCGAGATATTCGTTTTCAGCTGCATAAATCATACCTGCATCCTCCGATACCGGAATGAAAGCGCCGCTAAGTCCGCCAACATGTGACGAAGCCATTACGCCGCCTTTCTTAACAGCATCGTTAAGAAGTGCAAGAGCAGCAGTTGTACCGTGACATCCGCATACTTCAAGTCCCATTTCTTCAAGAATATGTGCAACACTATCGCCGACTGCCGGTGTAGGTGCAAGTGAAAGGTCAACGATACCAAAAGGAACGCAAAGTCTTTTGCTTGCTTCTTTTGCTACAAGCTGACCCATTCTTGTGATTTTAAATGCGGTTTTCTTAACCATATCGGCGATTTCGGCAATATTTTTGCCTTCGCCGCCCTTAGCAAGAGCAGCTCTTACTACGCCCGGTCCCGAAACACCGACATTGATAACGGTATCAGCCTCGCCGACACCATGGAAAGCTCCTGCCATAAACGGGTTATCTTCAGGAGCGTTACAGAATACTACAAGCTTTGCAGCGCCGATGCAATCACGGTCTGCTGTAGCTTGAGCAGTCTGAACTACAGTTTTACCCATCATTTTGACTGCATCCATATTGATACCGGCTTTTGTTGAACCGATATTTACCGAAGAGCAAACAAAATCGGTAGTTGCAAGTGCTTCGGGGATACTCTCTATAAGCGCATAGTCACCGCTTGCGAAACCTTTTTGTACAAGAGCGGAATAACCGCCGATGAAGTTTACGCCGAGTTCTTTTGCGGCTTTGTCGAGTGCGTGAGCAAATTTTACTACCTTTTTACTCTGGCATGGTGCAGCTACCATTGCGATAGGGGTAACCGAAATTCTCTTATTTATAATAGGAATACCGTACTCCCTCTGGATATCCTCGCCTGTTTTTACGAGGTCTTTGGCAGAACGGCAGATTTTGTCGTATACCTTTGTGCAGGCTTTGTCAATATCGTCATCAATACAGTCTAAAAGTGAAATGCCCATTGTAATTGTTCTTACATCGAGATTTTCGTTATCAATCATATTGATAGTTTCAAGTATATCTTTTGTTTCGAGCATAGGTGTTTATCCTTTCAATCCATATTTAAGGGCAAATTAAATTCTGTGCATACTGTTGAATATATCTTCGTGCATTACATGAATCTTAGTTGCGGTAGCTTCTCCGACAGCGTCAAGGTCGGTTCTTAACTTTTCAAAATCAATTTTCTCTTCATTGAATTCAATAAGCATAACCATTGCAAACATATCCTGAAGAACGCTCTGTGTTACCTCAACGATGTTTGAGTTGTCAGCAGCACAAGCAGCTGATACCTTTGCAAGTATTCCGACTGTGTCCTTACCGATTACTGTAATTATAGCTTTCATAAGTTACCTCCGTATTTGCAAGATTTTAATTTTATTCCTGCAAAAGAATTATAAAAGAATTATATGATTGTTTATTATCATTACCTTATTATATAACTAAAATCTAAGAAAGTAAAGCCTTATATTGCATAAATTTGGCGAATATGGTATTATTTATTACGGAGGCTTGATAACTATGATTTTATGTGATGTTCATACTCATTCAAACAATTCTTTTGACGCTGAAAGTACAGTGGAAGAAATGTGTAAATCTGCCCTAAATAAGGGATTTTACGCAATAGCAATTACCGACCATTGCGAAGCACCTTTTATCAAGTTTGGCTATAACGAAGAATTCGGAGATTTTAACGAAAGAATACCTTTGTCATTTTTGCAAACCAAAAACGCACAGATAAAATATAGACAAAAACTCAAGGTTTTATGCGGAATAGAGCTCGGCGAGCCTATGCACGATCCGAAATGTACCGAAAAAGCGCTTTCTTTTGGCGATTTTGACTTTGTTTTAGCGTCTTTGCACAATTTAAAAAATATGGAAGATTTCTTTTTTATCGACTTTAATAATTGTAATATTTCCGAAATTTTGAAATTATATTTTAATGAACTTGCAGAAACAGCGACCTTCAGTGACTTTGACAGCCTTGCTCATCTTACATATCCTTTAAGATATATTTTTGAAACAACAGGGGAATATCCCGACCTTACACCTTATCAAGATGTTATTGACGATATATACAGAACACTGATTTCAAACAATAAAGCTCTTGAAATTAATACTTCGGGTTTATTCAAACCCATCGGCAGAACTTTGCCCGATGAATTTCAGCTAAAGCGCTATCGTGAACTCGGCGGAAAGCTTATCACTGTCGGAAGTGATGCCCACACAAGCAATGCTGTCGGAAACGGAATAGAAGAGGGAATAAGACTTGCACATAAGTGCGGATTTAAGTCGTATACTATCTTTGAAAAGCGCCGCCCGATTGCTATACCGATAGAATTTTAATTAAACTATATCGTATATCTTAATAGATATTGTGTTGTTTATCATATTATAACGCAAGTTTAAAATAATTCAACCACTAATTTTGGTTACTGTATCTATTAATGTACAAAACTATAAATATTGTTTAATAAACCGAATAAAACAAATAAAAAAACAGACATTTCTCAAAAGTTGGAAATGTCTGTTTTGTGCTTTAGCTTAATTATATTATGTCAAGACAGCTTATTATAATGTTTTTGCAAGTTCTTTTATGTATTCTCTTAATTGGTCTTTAGTTTCGGGATGTTGAAGACCTACTTCGATTTGAGCCTGAAGAATACCGAATTTATTGCCCATATCGTATCTTCTGCCCTCAAATTCAACGGCTGTCATACCGTCTGTAACAGCGATTTCACGCATTGCGTCTGTAAGCTGAATTTCACCGCCTATGCCCGGCTGTGTTCTTTCAAGAATTTCAAAAATTTCTGACGGAAGAACACATCTGTCTATGATAGAGTAAAGTGAGAGAACTTCCTCCGGAGTTTGCGGTTTTTCTTTCATATCTGTGCATTTAAATACATTGTCGTAAATATGCTCAACTTTAAGTGAACCGTATTTATGAATGTCTTTTGCATCAACTTTTTTAACGCCGACAACACCTTTGCCAAACTCGCCGTAATGTTCAATAAGCTGACCGATGGCTGGTTTTTCGCCTACAATTGCGCCGTCGCCGAAAAGTACGGCAAAAGGTTCATTACCTACAAAAGACTTTGCTTTTAAAATAGCGTGACCTAAACCCTTCATTTCTTTCTGACGAATGAAAGTGATATTTGCGAGATTTGAAATACCTCTTACTGTTTCAAGAAAATCAAGTTTGCCGCTTTTTTCAAGGATTGCCTCAAGTTCAGGGGATGCATCAAAATGGTCTTCGATAATGCCTTTACCTCTGTTTGTAACGATAAGAATATCTGTTATTCCGGCTGCAACTGCCTCTTCAACGATATACTGAATGGTCGGTTTGTCTACGATCGGGAGCATTTCCTTTGGCATTGATTTTGTCGCGGGAAGTACTCTTGTGCCGAGTCCTGCTGCAGGTATAACTGCTTTTGTAATTTTCATATTTTCCTCCGATATTTGTTTTTAAACGAACAGCGGCATATAAGCGATTGCTAAAAATACAAATGTTGCCACAACTGCTATGGCAAGGTTTACGCCACCCTTGTTTTCAATTTGCTCGTTAATTTTTGACTTTGTGGTTGCTGCTTCTTCGTCTGATTCTTTATCAAAACTCGAAGCGTAGTTTTTAATTGATGAAATTTTCTTTATGCAGTGTTTAAAATACATTCTGTTTGTTCTGAAACCGCAGATAAGCATAATGGCAAATCTGATTGCTCCGAGAATGTACGGAACAGCAAAGTACAAAAGATTTGTAGAGGACATACCGGCAAATAAATCGCCGACATTAGCACCGCTGTATCCGCTTTGAAGTATGGCAGAGTAATTATCCATATAAATGTTATATGCCTCTGTAAATTCAGGTGTGGTTTGTATAATAAGTGTGCCTGCAAGCAATCCTACCACGATTACCGATATAACAATGCCGATTGCGTACATTTTCCTGTAAAGCATATATGCACCGGGTAAAATAGCAGATACAAAGCTGAATCGTGATTTATTTGTTCTTAAGATTGAACCGAAAACACGCATAAAGTAGTTTGTATTTTTGCCGACAAATTTTGAAACCTCACCTGCGGTTACATTATCTGCCATTTTTTCGTCTGCCTTAAAACCTGCCATCGGATCAAACGCAATAAAAGGTATTCCGCCGTTTTGCGGGTTTTGACCGAAAGGAAAACCGTTCATATCCGGCGGAACATTATTATTTCCGTTTACGGAATCATTCTTGGGTTGATTGTCTTTTAACAGAGGCGCTCCGCAATGTTCGCAGTAAAACAAAGTATTGTCGTTTGGATGACCGCAAATTTTGCAGATTACTTCATTGTCTGTGCCGCTCTCTTTGTCAGCTTCAAAGTCATCGGAACTGTCTGGTTGATCATTTTCAAATGAAAAATTTTGTGAATGTTTATCCTGATAAAAGCAGTGTTCCTCCTGCTCGTAGCATTCTCTGTGGTGCGGCGTGCCGCATTCAGGGCAAACTACTATATCATCGCCCTCTTTAAACTGTTTGTTACAAACAGGGCATTTATATTTATAAAAATCCATATTTGCCTCCGGGTATTTTTATACAAACTAATTATAACAAATAATCTTATTAATTGCAACCATAATTTATTATAATATTTTAAATGTATATAATCTCTGAATTTTATTATTTAACCGCAAAAAGAATATATTTATTTAGAAAATATTGTAATAAATTGGTAAATCTGATATAATGAAAATGTTAAAATTTTTGAGCAAGGAGGATTACTTGTGAATGATAAAGTGAGCGTACAAGTGGTAACCTTTGGAGCAATGAATTTTGCAATGCAGCAAAACTATGTTCCGCTTGTGCGCAGCGTAACGATAAAAAATAACAGCGATGAGGAAATTAAAGATATTATGTTAAAAATTTCCTTTGAACCTGAATTTGCAAAGCCGTTTACACATAGAATTGAGGTTTTACCTCCGCATACCGAAATTGAGGTAAGTCCTGTTAATATTATAGTATCTACGGAGTTTCTGTTCTCACTGACTGAGAGAATTGTTGCACAGATCAGCGTACAGCTTTTATGCGGCGAAGAAGAACTTGTAAATGTCGGTGACAATATTGATTTGCTTGCCTATGATGAGTGGAGCGGCTGCTATATAATGCCTGAACTGATTGCGGCTTTTGTAACACCTAATCATCCCGCTGTCTCGGGCATCCTTAAAATTGCAACCGATTATTTAAGAAAATGGGGAAAAGACCCGAGCATAACAGGTTATCAGAGCCGCAATGCAGATGTTGTAAAACTGCAAATGGCTGCTGTTTATGCCGCTTTACAGTCAAAAAATATTGTGTATAATAATCCGCCTGCAAGTTTTGAAAAAGCAGGTCAGCGTGTGCGACTTCCTTATTCTGTAATTGAGCAGAAACAAGGTACTTGCATTGACCTTGCGGTTACATATGCGTCTTGTCTTGAGGCGGCAGGACTTTTCCCTTTAATAATGATAAAAAAAGGTCACGCATACTGCGGTTGCCGCCTTGAAGAGGAAACTTTTGCCGATTGTGTAATTGATGATTTTTCGGCTATAGACAAACGAACGGTAAGCGGAAATGAAGATATTTTGCTCGTTGAATGTACGGATTTTACGGCGGGAGAAAAGATTGATTTTGACAGAGCGGTAAAGCACGGAAAAAATAATCTGTCAGATTCGGAAAATTTTATATGTGCTGTTGATGTTAGAAGAGCAAGAGCGGGAGGACTGCGACCGATTCCGCAAAAAATAGATAGCAACAGTATTTGCGGTTATGACGGGACGGTTGATTCGGTTTCTGATTATCAGGCAGCTGCACCTAAGAAACTTAACAGAAGCGGTACAGGTGTAATCGGATATGAGGAAAGTTCGCTTTCAAGAATACAGATATGGGAGAGAAAGCTGCTCGATTTCAGTTTGAGAAACTCACTTTTAAATTTCAGAATTACCAAAAACGCTTTGCCGATTTTAACTCATGATCTTGCCGCTCTTGAGGACAGCCTTGCAGACGGAGTATCTTTTTCAATACGGGAATTGCCGAGCGAATGGACGGCGTCACTTAGAGATGCAAGGCTTTATGAGATAGAAAACGAAAATGACCTTGCAACAAATATTGCAAGCGAAGAGTTTAAAAGCAAAAGACTTTGTGCGGTTATGCACGACGAAGAACTTGAAAAAACTCTGAAAAATATTTACAGAACAACAAAGTCGAGCATAGAGGAAAACGGTTCAAACACACTTTTCTTAGCACTTGGATTTTTAAAGTGGTACGAAAGCGATATTTCGGAAAAGCCACGCTATGCACCGCTTATTATGATTCCTGTTGAGCTTGTAAAAAGTTCGCATAATAAAGGCTATTTATTGAGAAGCAGACAAGAGGAAACCCAGATTAATGTTACATTGATTGAGTATTTAAGGCAGATTTTTGAACTAAAAATACCGAGCCTTGACCCACTGCCCGAGGACGAGCACGGTACGGACATTCCGCTTGTTTTCAATACGGTTCGTAATTGTATTCTTGACAAAAAGCGTTGGAATGTTGTGAATACGGCTTGCTTGGGACAGTTTTCGTTCGGTCAGTTTGTAATGTGGAGTGACCTTAGAAACCGTGCCGACGAATTAATGCAAAATAAGGTTGTTGCAGGTCTTATTGATAAGAAAATTACTGTTGAGCAGGAAGAAAATCCGCTGACGGTGTCTGAACTTGATGAACGCATCGCACCCGATGACCTTGCAATACCGTTGAGCGCAGATTCTTCACAGATGCTTGCCATTGCAGAGGCGGCAAAGCGAAAAAGTTTTGTACTTCACGGACCTCCCGGAACAGGTAAGTCGCAGACAATTACGAATTTAATCGCAAATGCGCTTTATCACGGTAAATCTGTTCTTTTTGTCGCAGAAAAAATGGCGGCTCTTAATGTGGTTCAACACAGACTTGAAAATATCGGTCTTGCTCCGTTCTGCCTTGAACTTCACTCAAATAAGGCGAGCAAAAGCAGTGTGCTTTCTCAACTCGAAAAATCACTTGAAGTCGGCAGAATAAAGCATCCCGAAAAATACAAAGCAACAGCAGACAGGCTGAAAGCTATGCGTGTGAGTATGAATTCTGTAATTGACGGACTTCATAGAAAGCACGAGAGCGGAATTTCCGTGTATGACGCTATAGAACAATATGAAACCTGTGCCGAATTTAAGAATAAAATAACAATTCCGCAAGAAGTTATTAACACTGTTAATGATGACAGAATAGAACAGCTTTCATCTTTAATTTTAAGTTATAAAAATTCTGTTGACGGTGTAGGTGATATAGTTAATAACCCGCTTAAAAATATTTCTCTTACGGAATATTCTATACCGTTAAGAGAAAAGCTGTATTCGGATTGTGTAAATTTGCTTAATCTATATAATAATGCAAAATCGAGCGTTGAAAGAATTTTCGGTACATTTAATATCAATGCCGAATTAAGTGAAAAATCAATCAAAAACATTTTAAATCTTTGCAGAGCGTTGCTTATTCCTTCGGCTTTTTCACCATGCCTTATTCTTGAAAATAATTACAATGCGGTAAGTCAAAAGCTGAATAATTATTATGAAAGCATTTGTAACGAAAACAGAGAAAAACAAGAGATTGAAAAAGTGTTTACAAGCGGTATTTATGAGTATAACTGTATTCAGGCTCTTAATGAATGGAATGTCGCTCAATCAAGTTGGATACTTAGCAGACATTCAAAACAGAAAAAACTTTTGAAAGAAGTTGCAGCATTTTGTGTTATGCCAAATGCCGTTACCAAAGAAAATATTATCAATTGGTATCAGCGACTTATTAATTTTAATAAATTGCACAATGATAATATGACTTGCGGTAATGAGCTTAGGTATATACTTAATGAATTAGGTTCTGATTTTAAACAGGCAATTGATAAAACCGATTCCGTCTACAATGCGATAAGTGTGTATAACTATAATGAAATCAGAACAATATTGAATGCTTTTAAGAATATTAATCTTGCACAGCTTGGAAACGATGTTAATTGTGCAGAAAATTATATATTAAAATGGAATGAATTTTCCGACATTTTCAAAGTTAATATTGATAATGAGCAGAGCGACAATTGGCTTGACCGCACCGGAAATACTCTTAATAATATAAGTAAGAATATTGACAAATTGTATGCGGTTACAGAATATAACGCTAAGCGTGAACAGCTTGCAAATGAACAGCTTGAGTGTATTTGTAATGCGGTTGAAAGCGGTATTGTTAATAAGGAAAATGCAGTTGACGCTTTCAGATGTAATGTGTATTATGCGCTTGCACTCAAATATATTTCTGTTGACGAGAGCTTGAGCACATTCAGAAGCAACAGCTTTGAGCAAACTATAAAAGAATACCACGCATTAATTGATGAATATTCAAAACTTACTGTTCAGGAACTTGTGGCTAAACTTTCATCTCAAGTGCCTGTTTCGGGTTCGGCAGGTGCGTCGTCTTCCGAACTCGGTATTCTTAAAAGAGCGATAAAAAGCAACGGCAGAATGATGTCGATAAGAAAGTTGTTTAACGAAATCCCTGCATTATTACGCAGACTTTGCCCGTGTATGCTTATGAGCCCGATTTCTGTTGCGCAATACATTGACCCGTCATTCCCTAAATTTGACCTTGTGGTGTTTGATGAAGCATCACAGCTTCCGACAAGCGAAGCTGTCGGCACTATAGCAAGAGGTGAAAATGTTGTGGTAGTCGGTGACCCTAATCAGTTGCCGCCGACAAGTTTCTTTAAATCAAACAGAATTGATGAAGAAAACATAGAAAACGAAGATCTCGAAAGTTTGCTTGATGACTGCCTTTCGATTTCAATGCCGCAGATGTACTTAAAATGGCACTACCGTTCTCGCCACGAAAGTCTTATCGCATACAGCAATATGAAGTATTACGATAATAAACTTTATACATTCCCGTCGCCGAACGACAGAGTGTCGGCGGTTAAACTTGTACACATTGACGGCTACTACGATAAGGGCGGTACAAAGCAGAATAAAGCCGAGGCAGAGGCTGTGGTAAATGAAATTATCCGCAGATTATCCGATGAACAACTGCGTACAAAGAGTATCGGCGTTGTAACTTTTAATATTATTCAACAGAATTTAATTGAAGATATGCTTGCCGATGAATTTTCTAAAAAACCCGAACTTGAAAAATACGACAGCGAATCCGCAGAACCCGTATTTGTTAAAAATCTTGAGAATGTACAGGGTGATGAGAGAGATGTAATTCTGTTTTCAGTCGGCTACGGTCCCGATAAGGACGGCAAAGTTTCTATGAACTTTGGTCCGCTTAACCGTGACGGCGGCTGGCGCAGACTTAATGTTGCAATTTCAAGAGCAAGACAGGAAATGATTGTGTATTCCACTCTTACTCCCGAGCAGATTGATTTGTCACGCACAAGAGCACTCGGCGTTGAAGGGCTTAAAGGCTTTTTGAAATTTGCGGGACAGAACCGAAATATTGTTATACCCGACGGCAAAGTTTCTGTTCATAACGATAATAGAGTTATTGAAGAAATTGCCAAAGAGATAGAAAAACTCGGCTATAAGGTTAACTGCAATATCGGTTGTTCGGAATACAAGATTGATATTGGTATCGTTGACCCTGAAAATCCCGACAGTTATCTGCTCGGTATTCTTGCCGACGGTGAAAACTGCAAAAATTCCGCAACATCTAAAGATAGATTTGTATTACAGCCCGATGTGCTTGCAGGTCTTGGCTGGAAAATTATGCGTGTATGGACTCTTGATTGGCTCGATGATTCGGCTCGTGTAATTGAAAAGATTAAATCAGAAATTGAAAATGCGATTTCGGGCAAAAATACCAAGCAAAAAATTTCAGAGCAAAACAAAACTCAAAATTTAGAATTTGAAAAAATTGATACCTCAACACAGATTGAACAGACAAGACAGCGAAAGTACGAAACAGTTGATTCTCAAATTCTCGGAACTTCTGAAAGTTTTTATACAGCAGCGGCAGGGGTCGAAATTCAAAAGCTGATGTTTAAAATTATCTCTGTTCAAGCACCGATAAGTAAAAAGGCATTGTACAAAAGTGTGCTTTCGGCTTACGGCATTTCTCGATCGGGTAACAGGGCAGAGGCAATACTTGACGGTATTCTCGGCAGAATAATGCACTCCGAAACCTCTGACAACGGGGTGATATTCGTATGGCAGCCCGAACAAAAACCTGATGAATACAATGTTTATCGTGTGTCGGAGCAAAACGAGAATAGGCGCAATATTGACGATATTTCCTCAAAAGAAATATTAAATGCAGTCATTCAAGTTTTGAGCGAACAAGGCGGTATGCAAAAATCTGACCTTATTAAAGAAAGTGCCAAAAAGTTCGGTTTTACAAGAACAGGCGCACTTATTGATACAACGGTCGGTTTTGCTGTCGATAACGCAATCAAAAACGGCAAACTTGTTGTATCGCAGGACGGAAAAATTACAGATAAAACATAATTACATAATTATAAGATAGGAGAAATATAATGCCTGATAATGAAGAAAAGATTTTTCAATAAAATCTCAATGAAAAAGTGCCGCAATCCGATATGATGTTTTTTGTGCATTTGCTTTTTGAAGAAAAATGTGAAATGCCGTAGTAGTCGGTAATGAATGAAATAATGGAAAAACATCTTGGCAAAACCGAATGATTTTCTTATTATAAATTATCGACAGGTTTTATTCCTGAAAATTATATAGCGCATTTTAAAGACGCTGATGTTAATACGGGAGAATATGCGGCGGGAAAGCGGGAATAAATTATTTACGCAAATTCCTTATTATAAAAAACAGTTTACATTTATCGGCTAATTTGCTATAATAAAATTGTATGTAAAATAGTAATCTGATTTTTAGAGCTATATATCAAATTAAGACAGGAATGGTATATTTTATGGTACAATTTGAGGAATTATTGTTAAAGGTTCAGGCACTTAAACCTGAAATTGACGATTTGTCAGACGCTCTCGGTATGAAAGGTATGCTTTCGGAAATTCAGCAGCTTGAGCTTAAAGCTACCGAACCGGGGTTTTGGGACGATGTAGAAAAATCTCAAAAAGTTTTACAGCGTACAGGCACACTAAAAGGTAAGGTTGAGGCTTACGAGGCTTTGGTGGCTAAGTATGAAGATACCTGCGCTTTGATTGAACTTGCAAATGAGGAAGAGGATCTTTCGCTTCTTGAAGAGGCTGAAAACGAGGCAGAGGGAGTTAAAGAAAGTCTTGAAAAGCAAAGACTTCAAACTCTTCTTACAGGCGAATATGATAAGAACAATGCAATTCTTACTTTCCATGCAGGTTCGGGCGGTACAGAGGCTCAGGACTGGGCGGAAATGCTTTACAGAATGTACAACCGTTGGGCAGATGCTCACGGATTTAAGGTTAAGGAAGTTGACTATCTTGACGGCGATGAGGCAGGACTTAAAAGCGCCGTTCTCCTTATTGAGGGTGAAAACGCTTACGGTTACTTAAAGAGCGAGGCAGGCGTTCATCGCCTTGTAAGAGTATCTCCTTTTGATTCGCAGGGCAGAAGACACACAAGTTTTGCCTCTCTTGAGGTTATGCCTGAAATGGACGATAACATTGAAGTAAATATTGCTCCCGAAGACATCAAAATGGATGTTTACCGTGCGAGCGGCGCAGGCGGACAGAAAGTCAACAAGACTTCATCTGCCGTTCGTCTTACACATATTCCAACAGGTATTGTTGTAGCAAGTCAGGTTGAAAGAAGCCAGTATCAAAACCGTGATGTGGCTATGAAAATGCTTATTTCAAAACTTATGGAAATTAAAGAGAGAGAACACCTTGATAAAATTGAAGACATTAAAGGTGTTCAAAAAGAAATCACATGGGGCAGTCAGATCCGCAGCTATGTGTTTATGCCATACACAATGGTTAAGGATCACCGCACTTCATACGAAACCGGTAATATTCAGGCTGTTATGGACGGTGACATTGACGGATTTATTAACGCATATCTCAAATGTGCAAGTCTTGGCACATTACAGAAATAATCATTAAAGAGGTTGATTTAAAGTGAAATATTTGGTAATGCTTTGTGACGGTATGGCCGATGAGCCAAACGAGGCACTTGGAAATTCTACACCGATGGAAAAGGCAAACAAGCCTTGTATGGACAGCCTTGCTGCAAAGGCTGAGGTCGGTATTGTTAAGACTGTAGCAGAGGGTTTAAAACCCGGCAGCGATGTAGCAAACCTTTCTGTACTCGGTTATGAACCTGCCGTATATTACAGCGGTCGCTCTCCGCTTGAGGCTGCAAGCATCGGTATTGATTTAAAGGATACAGATGTAACTTTAAGATGTAATCTTGTTACTCTTTCAGATGATGAAGATTACGAAAATAAAACAATTCTTGATTATTGCGCCGATGATATTTCTTCGGAAGAAGCTAAGATTCTTATTGAGTATATTCAGGAAAAACTCGGAAATGATGTATTCCGTTTCTATCCGGGCGTATCTTATCGTCATTGCCTTGTTTGGAGCAACGGTAATCCGCATCCCGGTGTGCTTACACCTCCGCACGACATTACAGGCAAGGTAATTACAGACTACATTCCAAAGGGTGAGGCTGTTGACGAGCTTTATGACCTTATGAAGAAGAGCTATGACCTTTTAAAGGATCACCCTGTAAATCAGGCGAGAATAGCAAGAGGCAAGCGCCCTGCAAACTCAATTTGGCTTTGGGGCGAGGGTACTAAGCCTTTGCTTGATAATTTCAGTGAAAAATTCGGTATAAAGGGCAGTATGATTTCTGCCGTTGACCTCTTAAAAGGTATTGCAATCTGTGCAGGAATGAACAGCGTTGATGTTGACGGCGCAACAGGTTATCTCGACACAAACTTTGACGGCAAGTGCAAGGCTGCTATTGAAGAATTTAAAAACGGCGCCGATCTTGTTTATGTACATGTTGAAGCTCCTGACGAGTGCGGTCACCGTGGTGAAATTGAAAATAAGGTAAAAGCTATTGAAATGATAGACGAGCATATTCTCGGTCCTGTAGTTGAATTTTTAAAGGGTTACGATGATTTTGCCGTTTTAGTATGTCCTGACCATCCGACTCCGCTTTCTATCCGTACACACACTTCTACTCCTGTTCCGTATCTTATTTATGACAGTAAAAATGAGATTAACAGCGGTGTAAAAGTATTCTGCGAAAAAGAAGCAAGAGAAACAGGCAACTACATTGAAAAAGGTTTTACTATGATGAATTATTTTCTTACAAAATAATTTTTCGTCTACATAATTCATTAAAAAATTTACATCCTCACATTTATAATTGAATTAATCAATAAAAATGTGAGGATGTTTTTATGCGTGAATTTATATTAATTGTAACCGCTGTAATCATAATTGCACTTGTTGCCGTAGTGTTTGTAATAATGTATATAAACCATAATAAAAAGAACGGTAAGTCCCACAAGCCGACAATTATTTATTACAAAGTCAAAGAAAACGAAACCGAAGATAATACAGAAAATAATTCTGTAAAAGATAATTAATATTATTTTTCGGAATCTGCAAATACTTTATCGCTGATTTCTAAAAGTTCGGAAAAACTGTGAATGGTGTAGTCGGGATTTTCTGTATTGCCAAAACCGTATTCGGCAAATACAAACGGCACCTTTGCGTCTTTTGACGCTGTTTGATCACCGATAGTGTCGCCAACATAGAAAGCACAATCAATGTTATTTCTGCTAATAACAAGGCTGATATTTTCGCCTTTTGTGAGTTGGGTTCTGCCTGACATTTCAAAATCAGAAAAATATTTTTCGAGTTTGTGAGCTTTCAAAAATGATTCAATATAACCGCACTGACAGTTACTGATTATACCGAGAAAATATTTTTCGGAAAGTTTGCTAAGCACATCTTCGAGGTTATCGTACAAATGACCGCCTGACTTTTTAAGATACGGAACTTCTACGGCACAACATTCTTTTATAATGTTTACGCCGTTTTCTTCACTAAGCTCCGGCAACATAATGTTTGCAATCTGCTCAATAGTTTTGCCCATATAGCTGTTCATTTCTTCAAGCGTTATTTGCTTTTGAGTTTCTGGATGCTTTTTAAGAACTTCGTTCCATATAGGAAGAATTACATCGCTTGTGTGCCACAATGTTCCGTCTAAATCAAATAAAATTGCTTTTTTCATAATAATTACTCCTGATTTATTATAAAAATTTTCAAACTGATAATATCACACTCTAAAATTAATGTCAATATGAGGTGTGTTTTGTAAAAAATAAAATTGTTAAAAATTAAAAGTTTTTTTAAAAATCTGTTGACAAAGTAAGTAAGCAGTGATATAATATTTATCGTTGTCGACAGACAATATTTGCGAGTGTGCTGGAATAGGCAGACAGGCACGTTTGAGGGGCGTGTGTTTCACGACGTACGGGTTCAAGTCCCGTCACTCGCACCATAAAAACAGATTAGCTTTTTGTTAATCTGTTTTTTTGTTTTACAAGTAAATTAATAACGGGACTTGAAGGCGACCGTTAAGAAAACAGTCCGGTGGACTGTTTTTAGGGAGAGCGTTGATGATATTTATAAATTTAACAAGCCGTATCAAACGAGGCAGAAAGTGTACTTATTTTTTTCACTCCGTCACTCGCACCATAAAAACAGATTAGCTTTTTGTTAATCTGTTTTTTGTTTTACAAGTAAATTAATAACGGGACTTGAGGCGACCGTTAAGAAAAGGAACTGTAAAAAACAGCCCAAATAAAAAACGACTGCATTCTAATCGAAAGGTAGGAATGCAGTCGTTTTTGTGATATAATTTACTATCAATGAAAAACCACATCAACAAGGTACATTATACACCGTATCAATTAAAATTATAACCGGAAATTGAAAAAATAATAGAAATTTCTGATCCGGTATATACATTTAACGAGGTTTTTCATCATATTGATCTAAATAATCACCTTGCTGTTAAGGAAAGCAGGATATGTCGCATATCTACATAGACGGAACAAAGATAACTGCCAATGCAAATAAGGGTAACGACCGATTATTGTCCGGATACAATATTCAGCAATGCAAGCAAAAAAATCACCGAGACTCACTTTTTCGTGAATCTCGGCTTTTTAATATGCTGTTTCTTTACAGCACCTTTTGTGGAGCGGATGATGGGAATCGAACCCACACGATCAGCTTGGAAGGCTGAAGTTCTACCACTAAACTACATCCGCTTATCTATGTAACAAATAGTATTATATCATTACAGATAATATTTGTCAAGCGTTAATTTCAGATTATAAAAATTTTAAGAAAATTTTAACTGTTTTATATTAAACTATAAGTTTAACGATGATTATAATTTTAATATACATCAAGATATATAATATCATTTATACAAATTACTTACTTATAGTTTTTACCGAAGGATAACTTATTATATCTTTGATAATCAATTATAAAATGTTGGTAACACGGAAAAATAGCAGAAAATGCCAAATACTGAAGTTAGTGAATATTAACTTTGATTTAAAACCACATTTATAAAAATTGCAATATAATATCTCAAATAGTATTATATATACAAGCGGCTAATTTTAATAGTAATAATATACTAAAAATATATCTGTATATTTAAATAAATGCATTTATTATGTTAGAATGTACAAAGAAATATATCTCAAATTGTGCAAGTGTACAGATGTAAACTTTTCACTCGGTGTAAGTATGATTTCAATGTGGATATTCAGAATAGTTTGCAGTTATATACTTGTTATGGTTCTTGATATGGGCGTTTTAGGTGTATGGATCGGTATGTTTGTTGATTGGTATGCTCGTGCTGTAGCATATCTTGCAAGGTATTTGTCAGGCAGATGGAAAAAGCATAGAATGATTTAAATATTTAAAAATGGAGATAAATTTTGTTTACCCTACCGTCACAATTATAAAAGTTTGACTAAACTTTTATAATTGCCGTGCAAAATATTCCGGTGAATCATAATTTATAAACATTACTCCAACATATATAACGAAATATGATTTTAAAGAGCAAAGGCCCTCGAATTTTTATCGAGAGCCTTTTATCTTTTATCTTTTTTACAAATCAAATTCAAAGTACGGATTATGGTACAGTGAAAATGTTATAATATGGTAAAGACAAAATCCAATTTGGATAGATTAAAGTAATGGTTTAAACAAATATTGTTTAAAATCCATATTGGAAAGATTCATTTAATTATAACACAAGTTTGTATATATATCAAATACGTATAATTAATTAAAAAATACTGTTGATAAATAAATTTTATAAAAAAATTATAATTAAACATATATTAGGTATTGACAAACAAAATTGTGAACGCTATACTGTAATTAGAGTTGTGAAATATCATAACTCTAATAACAAAATCTAATACTATTAAAAAAATAAATGGAGGTAAATATGAAAATCTTATTGCGATTTTATTTGCAAAACAATAAGCTGCCGATTGATTATCGGCGAATTATGCTTTCGTTTTTTAAACGGTCACTGTCAGATATTGCCGAGGGAAAATATTATGAAAAATATTATTTTACATCGGAACGCAGAAATTTTACTTTTGCGGTGAATCTGCCTATGCCGAAGTTTTCTAAAACGGAAATTCAACTCGGGAAAAATCAACTAAACATTACTTTTTCAACAGCTGACTATAATACGGGATGTATTTTTATGTCTGCTTTTATAAAGCAAAAGGATAAGCCGATTCCCGCTCCGCTCGGCAACGAAATGAAACTTGTCAGTGTTAATCTTATGCCGGAAAAAAATGTTACTTCATCGTCCGCTGTTGTGAAAATGCTTAGCCCTTTGTGTATCAGATTACATAAAGCCGAGAATAATTCGGATAAGTATATATCGGTTGCTAATCCGGATTTTACGGAGATTGCAAAACAGGTAATTAAAGAGCAGCTTGTTGAAAGCGGTTTTGACGAGAAGTTAATTTCAAACTTTGAAATTAAACCGTTAAACGCAAAAAAAACAGTGGTTTATCACTACAAAAACTACATTGAATGCAGTTTAGGCAGTTTTAGTATTAATGCCGATAAATCGGTTATTAATTATCTGCTGAAAAGCGGTATAGGTTCACGAAAATCCGCAGGATTTGGCTTTGCCGAGCTTTTATCGGAGGGAGGTGAACCGAATTAATGAAAACAAAGATTGATTACTTTGATTATGACACTTTGCTGCAGCCTACCGATTGGAGGTTTGCAGCAGCCGTTGTAGGTTTATGTAAATATTTTGATTACTTTGGAATTGTTTACAAAGTCCTCTATGATGTTGAAGAAAAGCCCGATAATTATATCCACGGCTTTGACGGTATTATTTACAAAAGTGAAGATATAATAGAAGAAAAATATCTTGAGTTTGCAGAGAACTATTTTGAAAAATATATGACTCACAAAAATATTTTAAACATTCTCGAAAGTCAAGAATTCAGTGAAGAACAAATTAAATTGGTAAACGACCTTGTTAAGAGCAAAACAGTTCTTAAAGGGCTATTTGACAAAATAAAATTTGATGGAACAAATAAAGATATTTTTATTTCAACCATTGAAGAAAACAGGGCGGAAATTATAAAGAATATCTTTAAAAACGGCAATAACCTTTATAAGAATTACTGCAATGAACGACTTATTTTTACCGAAGATAACAGCACTTGCAGACTTAGAGGCTACAATGTTGACAAAGACAGAAAAACAAGTAATCTCGGCTTTTGTTTTTCAAAGGAAAGTTTTGAGAGCAATGATATTTTAGAATTTGATTTTATACCGTTTGCTTTTTCAAATTCAGATATGAGAGAAACTTATTTTGTGAATAACAATTTTTCTGTTAAGTCTTTAACTCAAACAAACTATGCTTTTTCAAATCAACTTAGCAGTACAGAAAATAAAGACGACAAAAACAAACTAATGCTTGTTTTGCAAAACTCAAAGGATTATATAAGCTATGATGTTGAAATTATATCAAAATCTCAAGATAAGGCTTATTACGAAACATTCTTTGTACGACTTGAAAGATTAAAAAAGTTAAGAGAATTATCGGGAAAATCATTAAACTTTGTCAAAAAAATCAATGATGATTATTGGTTTAATCTTGAGAAAGAAGTTTATATGCGTTGCCTTAACAATGTGTTGCTTGACGATGTAATTTTAATGATGCTTAAGTTTTATTTTGATGATAATGCCGTTAAAGGCTATATAAAAAGCAGAACCGATATGCTAATAGACATAAATGTATCTTGGAAAGGAAATGATATTATGGATGAAATTAAGTCAGCAAAAAGTTGTGGATTTTTAACTTCCAAAAAACTAATTGAAATGAAAAGCAGTAATAAAATTAATTCATATAAGCAAAAAATAATCAGTGCTCTTTGCGCACATGATTACGACAGAGCAAAAGAGATTATACTTAGTTTGTCTGCTTATGTCGGAATGGAATTTTCATTTTTCTATACATTTCTTGAAAATGCGGAAGAAAATAAAGATCTTGCATTTGCTTTTGCAAGCGCATTAATTGAAGTAAGCTCAAAAAATAACTAATATAAAGGAGATTTTATTATGAAAAATAAAGCATTAACATTAACTGTAATCGCAAATATGACAAGCAACTACGGCGAAAGCCTTGGTAATATTTCAAGTGTACAAAAGGTATTCAGAGGCGGAAAAGAGTACGCTACCAGAAGTCGTGAGAGCCTTAAAAACGCTATCTGCGTTCAGTCGGGTTTTTATGATGACTTGCAGACATCAAACGAAGGAGCAATGCAGAAGCTTGCTAATGAAGATATAAATGCCGCAACCTGCCGTGCACTTGAGGGCGGATATATGTTTACAAAGTCTAAAGGATCTACATATATTCGTAACAGCTCATTTTACCTTACAGATGCAGTTGCAACCGAGCCGTTTATTAATGATGCCCGTTTTCACAATAACCTTTACCTTGCAACCAATTATGCTAAAGCGCACGGTTTAAATGTTCAAAACAATGCAAAGGATTGCGGTCTTATGCCTTATCAGTACGAATATGACAAGTCATCTAAAATTTACAGTCTTACAATTGACCTTGAAAAAATCGGTAAGGACGAAAACTTTGGTGCAGAGGCAGATAACGCCGAAAAGTGTGAAAGAGTAATTGCTCTTATTGACGCAGTAGAAAATCTTTCACTTGTCGTTAAGGGAAATCTTGATAACGCAGAGCCGATTTTTGTGGTAGGAGGTCTTTCACCGAGAAAAACACATATTTTTGAAAATGCTGTTTCTGTTTCAGGCAAAAGACTTATTATAGAGCCGATTAAGGAAAAACTTGCTCAAGGTTACAGTTGTGCACTTATGCGTAACGGCGAGCTTTCAAACGAGGACGAAATTGTAAGAGAACTTAATCCTGTAAGTATGACAGAATTTTTTGAAAATCTCAGAGGTCAGGTTAAAGAGTATTTTTCGGAGTAAGGCGGAATTAATATGAAAGCAATTAGACTTCATATAAAACAAAACAGTGCAAATTACAAAAAAGAAGAAACTGTACAAAACCGTATGACATTTCCTTTACCGCCGTATTCAACTGTTATCGGAGCACTTCATAAGGCTTGCGGTTATACATCTTATCATCCTATGCAAGTAAGCGTACAGGGAAAGTACGGTTCTCTAAAAACAAAAATGTATAAGGACGATTGTTTTCTTAACAGTCTTAATGATGACAGAAATTTGCTTGTAAAAATGAAAAATCCCGATATGCTTTCAAGTGCATATCAGGTTGTGGCAACTGCTAAAAATACTCAAGGAAACAGTTTTGAAAAAGGCATTACAATTAATGTAATTAATGAAAAATTGCTTGAAGAATACCGCTTTTTAAAGCGTACAAAACGCAGAATAGACAAGCATAAAAAAATCATTAATAAAATGAAAACTCGGCTCAAAGAAATGAAAGCCGATGAAAATATTTCTGCCGAAGAAGTAAAAGAATTTGATAAGCGTATTAAGCATATAAAGGCTGTGTATGATGAGTACGAAAAGGTAAAGTATACTATTCCGTATTCCCATTTCAGAACGCTTGCAAAAGGCCCTAAGTATTATGAACTTCTCTGCGATATTGAACTTATCATTCATATAGTTGCAGATGAAAATACTATGAATGATATTATGGATAATATCGGAAATCTTACTGCAATCGGCAGAGGAGAGGATTTTGTAGAAGTGCTTGAGTGTGCTCAAACAGAGCTTTTTGATGTTGACGAAGATGTCGATTACGGAGAAGCTGATTTTGATGTTTATATGCCTGTCGAGTATCTCGAAATTAATAAAGACGATATGGATATAATCTCTAAAACGGAAGGCGGATACACAGGCGGTACAAAATATTTAATGCCAAAGGATTACAAAACTGTGCAGTTAAAGGGCGGTATGAGAAAACGAGTGTTTAATCGTGTACCTATTATTTTCTGTCAACTTAACTATATTGAAAACGGTTGTAAAGGCATAATGCTTGACAAAACCGAGAACGGTATATATTCAGTGTTTTTAGCTTGAGGTATTTATAATGAATATAGAAGATAAACTTGCAAAACCCGACAAAACAATCGGACAACATTCAAATGAGCTTATAGAGCAGGCAAAACTGCTCTATAAGCTCGGCTATATAAAATCTGATGATTTATACTCTGATTTACTTGTTTCATGTTTAAAACATGATAACGGTAAGGCAAATTCTCAATTTCAAAAAAGAATTACTAAAGGTGGAAATTTTCAACCTGAACAAGAAATTCCACACAGTATACTTTCAACTTTTTTTATTGATAAATCAGAATGTATAAAACCTATAAGCGTATATTTTGCTGTGCTTTATCATCACTATAACAAAGACTCTCCTGTTACAGTGTTTAAAGAAAACCGTGAGCTTATAGAAAAATTCCTTGCTGAATTTGGCTTTGATACAAACTCTTACAATAAAATGAAGAGGAATATTAAGAAAATCAAAGCTTTATTTGAAACCGAACTTTCTGATGAAGAAAAACAATACGCTGTTTTATTAAAAGGTCTTTTACATAAATGTGATTACAGTGCAAGTGCAGGTCTTGACTGCGAAAAGGTCAACGATTTTTTGACTGCTTCTTTAAACAATTGGAAAAATACCCGAAATATACATTACAATGAATTGCAAGAATTTTGCATTAAAAATACAGACAGCAATTTAATTGTAACCGCACCTACAGGTATGGGCAAAACCGAGGCGGGATTGCTTTGGTGCGGGGACAATAAATGTTTTTTCGTTTTGCCGTTAAAAACAGCTATCAATGCGATGTACGAAAGAATTAAAAAGCTTTGCGGAGATAATTCTCAAGAAGATTACAAGGAAAGAGTGGCACTTGTTCACTCCGATATGAAATCCTATTATTTGGAAGATTCAATAATTAGCGGAAAAAATTATGATTTTGCGTATGCACAATGCAGTAAACAGCTTGCACTTCCGATTACAATTTGTACGCCTGATCAGATATTTGACTTTGCATTGAAATATGCAGGTTATGAATACAAACTTGCGGTAGCGTCATATTCAAAGTTTATTATTGATGAGATACAGATGTATTCACCTGATGTTTTGGCTGCAATTATTTATGCAATTGAGATGATTCATACTTTGGGTGGTAAAGTGGCTGTAATTACCGCAACTTTGCCTCCGTTTGTAAGAAACGAGATTGAAAAAATACTTGGAACAGATGTAAAAACATCCGATTTTTCTGATAAAGGAAAGCTAAGGCATAATGTAAAAGTATATGAAAAAAACTTGCAGTCTGACGATATTATAAAAATATTTGATGATACAATATGCGATAAAGTAAAAAAATATCTTGTCGTTTGCAATTCGATTGATATTGCAAATAAGATGTACACCGAAATAAAAAATTCGGATATTAACGCAAGTGTAAATCTGTTTCATTCCAATTTTACAAAAAATGACAGAAAAACTAAAGAAAATGCGATTTTAGCAGCCTCTGAAAAAACTAACGAAAGTATGAATATACCTGAAATATGGATTTCAACATCCGTAGTCGAAGCAAGTCTTGACATTGATTTTGATATTCTTATTACCGAGTTATCGGATTTATTTTCCCTGTTCCAACGCTTTGGCAGAGTAAACAGAAAGGGTAATAAAGACTTTTCATCTTACAATTGTTTTGTATTTACTGAAATTCAAGGTAATGCACATCGTTTTGTTGACGATGCTATTCATTCGTTGTCAAAACAGGCAATTTTAAGCGTTGACGGAATTATCTCTGAAGTTCTTAAAAAAGAACTTATAGATGAGTACCTTTCGGTTGAAAAAATCGAAAAATCAAAATATTATCAAGAATATCGTAAAATTTATAAATATTATAAAGAATATGTCGATTATCTCTCTCTTAAAAAAGATGGAATAAGAAGTATTGACAGAAGTGACGCTGTGCCGATTGATGTTTATAATCAAAATGAGAGTGCCATAGAAAAAGCTTTGGAAGTTTTAAAATCAGATACTTATTCAAGAGATGATAAACTTAAAGCAAACGAAGAAATACTTGGCTTCACGGTTTCCGTACCTAAATTCAGAATTGACGATTACGAAATAAAAAAATTAAAAATAAAAATGCCATATACTGAATTACCTGTTATTAACAGCAGTTATGATTCCGAATGCGGCATCAGATTTGATAAGGAAAAGAAAACCAAAAAGCAAGATAAATCTGATGATAACGGAGAACCTGATAATTTTATATGAGGTATGATTATGGACGAAAATAATATTTCGGGTATGCATATTTATTATTACTATGTTTGTAAAAGAAAGCTGTGGTATTTTTCAAACGGTTTGGCAATGGAAAGTGAAAACGAAAATGTCAAAATCGGAAAACTTATAGATGAAACCACTTATAAGCAAAAGAAAAAACATATTATGATCGACAACACAATCAATATTGATTTTATTACCGAGCATAAACTTTTACATGAGGTAAAGAAAAGCAGAAAGATAGAGGAAGCGGGTATTGCTCAACTTAAATACTATCTTTATTATCTGAAAAAGCGTGGGGTAGAGGGAATAAAAGGCAGAATTGATTATCCTTTGCTAAAGCAAAGTCTTAATGTTGAACTTAGCGAAGAAGATGAAAGAGAGCTTGAAAGTGCGGCAGCTGATATAGTAAAAATTATATCGGCTGCTTTGCCGCCAAAATTTAAAAGTAAAAGAATTTGCAAATCATGTGCTTACTATGATTTGTGCTGTATTTGAGGTGATAAAATGCAGGAAAGTTATTACATATATTCGTCAGGCAATTTAACTCAAAAAGACAACACATTAAGATTTACTGCAATTGACGGAAATGTAAAAGATCTTCCGATAGAAAATATTAAAGAAATTTATATTATGAATGAAATAACGGTCACATCTAAATTGCTGAACTTATTTTCAAAATACGGAATACTTGTACATTTCTTCAATTACTATCAATTTTACATAGGAAGTTTTTGCCCAAAGGAAACAAAACTTGCAGGTCAGCTTTTGGTTAAGCAAGTGCTTGCTTACGGCGACTATTCAAACAGATTATTAATAGCAAGAGAATTTATAGTTGCTGCGTCTTATAATATTTACAGAAACTTAAGATACTATAACGGCAGAGGCAAGAATGTGTCAGAGCAAATGGTTGCTATTGAAAATTTGAGGAGGAAACTTGCAGATGTAGAAACCATAGAAGAGTTGATGGGAATTGAAGGTAATATTCGTCAGGAATATTACAAAGCGTGGAATGTAATTATTGATCAGAATATTGAATTTGATAAAAGAGTTTATCATCCTGCCGACAATATGATTAACAGCCTTATTTCATATGTCAATTCTCTTGTATATACAAAAACTCTGGCGGAAATTTATAAAACCCAACTTAATCCTACAATAAGCTATCTTCATCAGCCCGGTACAAGGCGATATTCTCTTGCACTTGATGTTTCGGAAATTTTCAAACCGCTGATTGCGGATCGTCTGATCTTTTCTTTGCTTAATCGAAAACAAATAACAGAAAGCAGTTTTGTAGAAGGACTTAACGGTTTGCAGCTTACCGAAAGAGCGTCACGAATAATTACATCTGAATTTGACGAAAAATTAAAGACAACTATTTTTCACAAAGAACTTAATAAAAATGTTTCTTATCAATTCTTAATCAGACTTGAACTTTATAAACTGATAAAGCACATTATAGGAGAAAAAGAATATAAAGGCTTTGAAATGTGGTGGTAAATATTGTATGTAATTCTTGTATATGATATAATATGTGATGAAAAAGGCAGAAAAATACTTCCAAAGGTATTTAAGATTTGCAAAAAATATCTTGTACATATTCAAAACTCTGTTTTTGAAGGAAACTTAAGTAAAGCAAACTCACTTGCTTTGGAAAAAGAACTTGATGTTTATATCAGAAAAGACAAGGATTCGGTAATAATGTTTCATACCCGTGAAGAACGGTGGATGAATAAAGATTTTCTTGGAAAAACGGATGATAAAACATCAAATTTTTTGTAACGCTTTTATTGTCGACCTGACATAGCACAAAACCCCCGGCAGGTTGACAGAACCTAAAAATCAAGTAATCATCGGTATAGTTGCTTTTGATATATTGAAATGACAGTAATATTTGATAAATATTTGGTATATCGACAAAACAGCACAGAAAAATGCCGATGATTACTTATCATTTTATCCCACGGCTATAAATCTATCCATATTGGATTTTAAACTATACGCACACAGTAGCAAGAGTATTAACAAAATCCCTATAAATCTATCCATATTGGATTTTAAACATTTCAGCTTCAGTACCAAAAACTTCAGAAATATCCTATAAATCTATCCATATTGGATTTTAAACATAAGACTGCCGTTCTGATTAAAATCAAGTTCAGCTCTATAAATCTATCCATATTGGATTTTAAACATATAATCATTACCTATAGAAATAGCAGGGTCACAACTATAAATCTATCCATATTGGATTTTAAACTATTTTATTCAGCTCCTATCACTTTTCGAGATATTACTATAAATCTATCCATATTGGATTTTAAACAAAATAGTGCCGTCATCGCATACAATATTACCAAACCTATAAATCTATCCATATTGGATTTTAAACGTTTTCTTGTCAGTGAAACTTCCTGATCGCTTACCTCTATAAATCTATCCATATTGGATTTTAAACAACAAACATATAAAACTAACAATTGATGAAGAACACTATAAATCTATCCATATTGGATTTTAAACTTTGTAAAAATTAACAATATAATGTAGATAGTGCGTCTATAAATCTATCCATATTGGATTTTAAACACGGTAATAATGAACTTGTAGTATATCTGCAAGTTTCTATAAATCTATCCATATTGGATTTTAAACGCAATCGGGACGGAAAATTTAATTTTTTTCAAAACTATAAATCTATCCATATTGGATTTTAAACTATATCAATTATTTTGTTGATTTTGAATTTATAGTCTATAAATCTATCCATATTGGATTTTAAACTTTAAATTTGAAAGATTAGGTATTGACTATGAATTTCTATAAATCTATCCATATTGGATTTTAAACGATGAAAAGAATTAAACCAAAAGACATTTTAATTACTATAAATCTATCCATATTGGATTTTAAACACGGATTTGATTGATGTTCTTGCTACTGTGTGTGTCTATAAATCTATCCATATTGGATTTTAAACACATTTGTGCAGGTCAACGCTCAGATTAACAGAAGACTATAAATCTATCCATATTGGATTTTAAACCAAAAGAAGATACTACTAAATCCGCACGAGCAAGAACTATAAATCTATCCATATTGGATTTTAAACGCTACATTTCGCATTTTAGTGTAAAGAAACAAGTTCTATAAATCTATCCATATTGGATTTTAAACGTAACCGATTTCATCAGACAAATTGTCCGCACGAGACTATAAATCTATCCATATTGGATTTTAAACAAGATTGGCTCAAATTCTTGCATACATCTTGCAATCTATAAATCTATCCATATTGGATTTTAAACATCGGTTTAGCAATTTTCGGTGCAATTATTGCAATCCTATAAATCTATCCATATTGGATTTTAAACGATGAAGTTATATCTGCTCTTTCTTCTGATACTCATCTATAAATCTATCCATATTGGATTTTAAACATCGAAAGCAAGAGAAAAATTAAAATACAACTATGTCTATAAATCTATCCATATTGGATTTTAAACTGTACACCTTTTAACATTGTTTTATCGTTGTATAACTATAAATCTATCCATATTGGATTTTAAACACATAAAAACCCTCTGAATTGCGAATTGGTATATAACTATAAATCTATCCATATTGGATTTTAAACAACCAATTTTTATCACTGTTTGCCAAAATTTCAAACTATAAATCTATCCATATTGGATTTTAAACACATAATCGCAATTTGCGTGTGTATAACCGCCTTGAACTATAAATCTATCCATATTGGATTTTAAACGGAAATTGACTAAAGGTCAGAGTTACGACCCGTTTACTATAAATCTATCCATATTGGATTTTAAACACCTATGTAGTATATTTTAGTGTGTTAAAGTGTTAAAACTATAAATCTATCCATATTGGATTTTAAACCTTTGCTGTATTTTTCCGTTTCGTTTGCTTTTGGTACTATAAATCTATCCATATTGGATTTTAAACGCGGTATCAGCAACAACAAAAACAATGCAGTTTTCCTATAAATCTATCCATATTGGATTTTAAACACCGATATCAACAATATTTGATAAGTCCTCCGCAACTATAAATCTATCCATATTGGATTTTAAACGATGTTAACTATTTAAACAGATGTTTATTTTTAAACTATAAATCTATCCATATTGGATTTTAAACACATCGAATTGATATTAACTTCTGTCGCTGTATCACTATAAATCTATCCATATTGGATTTTAAACTGGTGCAGGTATCGCAAAAAAGTTTGATGAGGTTTACTATAAATCTATCCATATTGGATTTTAAACTTGATTTAATCTGCATATTATATGTACTGCGTGGCTATAAATCTATCCATATTGGATTTTAAACTCAGACCGTATTCGTGCGATTGATACACTCAACAAACTATAAATCTATCCATATTGGATTTTAAATACAAAAGAAGAAATAATAAAAACAATTAATGCAACTATAAATCTATCAATATTGGATTTTAAATTGTTGCTTTAGCAATAACTGATATTTAGGATTTAACTATAAATCTATCCATATTGGATTTTAAATTATCTGTTTATCAAGCAAATTATATTTCTGAACACTATAAATCTATCCATATTGGATTTTAAATTGTGACGGTTTTGCTTCTCATTTTTTTTATAATAATCTATAAATCTATCCATATTGGATTTTAAATGCGAATCAAAATTACCAATTACATCAAGCTTAGCTTCTATAAATCTATCCATATTGGATTTTAAATAATTATTCATTGCCTAAAAAATCAAGCTCATAGGCTCTATAAATCTATCCATATTGGATTTTAAATATGGTTGCAATAGCTGTTTGAGCAACAGTCTTAATAGCTATAAATCTATCCATATTGGATTTTAAACTTAAATAATTAAGAAAGGAGCTTTAAATGAAAGCACTATAAATCTATCCATATTGGATTTTAAATTAGATAAAGAAATTCTTGCAAGTGCGAGTAAGATTCTATAAATCTATCCATATTGGATTTTAAATTCAGTATTCTCGTTGTAATCATTTGAAACATACAAACTATAAATCTATCCATATTGGATTTTAAAAATCAACAATGCCAGACAAGCTACTCCACAAACCGTCTATAAATCTATCCATATTGGATTTTAAAATATATCTGACAAAGAGGTCAAGCGTAGTGATGAGTCTATAAATCTATCCATGTTGGATTTTAAATTATGCAATTTGGAGAAGCAGAAACAAGGGTAATTACTATAAATCTATCCATATTGGATTTTAAAAAATCATATTACTGAGCAAATGGGTATTGAATTTATGCTATAAATCTATCCATATTGGATTTTAAACGCAACAGTATCCGTTGTAACTGAATACATCAAAGTAACTTTACCTAATCTGCAGCAATTAAACCCGAGTATTTTATATTCTATTGTAAAATATATTTTCTTATTGGAATAATAGAGGGGGAAAGTTTTGTTATAATTAAAGAAATATATTTGAACGGAGGTATTTTCAATATGTTAAGTGATATTGAAATCGCTCAGGCTGCGACCTTACTCCCGATTAAAGAGGTTGCCGCACAGATCGGAATTAAAGAGGATGAGCTGGAGTTTTACGGCAAGTATAAGGCTAAACTTTCAGACGAACTTGCCAATCGTTTGGAAAATGAGCCGGACGGAAAACTTGTTCTTGTTACAGCTATCAATCCAACCCCCGCAGGTGAGGGCAAAACAACTACTTCTGCAGGTCTTGGTCAGGCTATGGCTAAGATTGGTAAAAAGGCTGTAATCGCTCTAAGAGAGCCTTCACTCGGCCCTGTATTTGGTATTAAGGGCGGCGCTGCAGGCGGCGGTTATTCTCAGGTACTTCCTATGGAAGATATTAATCTTCACTTTACAGGCGATATGCACGCTATTACTTCTGCAAACAATCTTTGCTGTGCAATGCTTGACAATCATATTCAGCAGGGTAATGTTCTCGGGATTGATCCTCGCCAGATTCTTATTAAGAGATGTCTTGATATGAACGACAGAGCTTTGAGAAATATTGTTGTCGGTCTTGGCGGCAGAGTGAACGGTATTCCTCGTGAGGACCACTTTATAATTACTGTTGCATCTGAAGTTATGGCTATCCTTTGCCTTGCTGACGATATTTCTGATTTAAAGAAAAGACTTGGTAATATTCTTATTGCTTACACATACGCAGGCGAGCCTGTTTTTGCAAAGGACATCAAGGCTGACGGTGCTATGACAGCTCTTCTTAAAGACGCTATCAAACCTAACCTTGTTCAGACACTCGAGGGTACCCCTGCTATTATGCACGGCGGTCCTTTTGCCAATATTGCTCACGGCTGTAACAGCATTCGTGCTACAAAGCTTGCGTTAAAACTTGCCGATTACTGTATTACAGAGGCAGGCTTCGGTTCAGATCTCGGTGCAGAGAAATTCTTTGACATCAAGTGCAGATATGCAGGCTTTAAGCCGTCTGCCGTAGTTATTGTTGCTACTTGCCGTGCGTTAAAGTACAACGGCGGTGTGCCTAAGGCAGAGGTTTCTGCAGAAAATCTTGAGGCTCTTAAAAATGGTATTGAAAACCTTGGCGTTCACATTGATAACATGAGAAAGTACAATGTTCCCGTTGTAGTTGCTATCAACCAGTTCGGTACAGATACAGCAGAGGAACTTGAGTTTATCGAGAGTTACTGTAAATCTAAAGGCGCAGACTTTGCTCTTTCAAATGTATTCTCTAAGGGCGGCGAAGGCGGTACAGAACTTGCCAAAAAGGTAGTAGAGGCTTGCGAAAAGCCGTCTGATTTTGCTCCTATTTATTCAGATGACCTTACAATTAAAGAAAAGGTTGACAAAATTGCAAAAACAATTTACGGCGCTTCAAGAGTAAACTATACAAAGGCTGCCGAAAAGGCATTGAAGCAGATTCAGGCTCTCGGCGGTGAAAAACTTCCTGTTTGTATTGCAAAAACACAATATTCGCTTTCTGATGACCCAACACTTCTTGGTGCTCCAAAGGATTTTGAAATCACAGTAAAGAATCTTACACTTTCAAACGGTGCAGGATTTGTAGTTGTATATACAGGTGATATTATGACAATGCCGGGTCTTCCGAAAGTTCCGTCGGCAGAGAAAATTGATGTTACCGAGGAAGGAAAAATTAACGGTTTATTCTGATGATTACTGTAAATACTCATAATGCCCGTGAAACAGAGGCACTCGGCGCAAAAATTGCCGAAAAGTTGTGCGGCACGGAAGTAATTGCTCTTTTTGGCGGTCTTGGTATGGGCAAGACTGCCTTTACAAGAGGACTTGCCGGTGCGCTCGGTGCAGGAGAAAATGTTTCAAGCCCTACATTCGCTCTTGTCAATGAATATTCGGGTAAGTATAATATTTTTCATTTTGATATGTACCGTGTAAATACATGGGATGATTTGTATTCCACAGGATTTTTTGATTATATTGATAACGGTATAATCATTATTGAGTGGAGTGAGAATATTGAAGAGGCTTTGCCTGCCGATTGTATTAAAATCAGAATCAGTAAGGGCGAAAATGATGATGACAGAATTTTTGAAATTGAAGGTGTTGATCCGCAATGAAAATTCTTGCAATAGATACAAGCGCCACAGCTGCGTCAACCGCAATTTGTGACGAAAACAAAATAATAGGTGAGTTCTTTATAAATACAAAACTTACTCACAGCAGAACACTTATGCCTATGGTTGAAAGTCTGCTTGCAAACACAAACCTAACGACAACAGATATTACCGCCGTTGCGGTAAACTGCGGTCCGGGTTCGTTTACGGGTGTAAGAATCGGTGTTGCAGCGGCTAAAGGACTTGCTTTTGCCGATGATTTGCCTTGCATAGAGGTATCGACGCTTGAAAGCCTTGCGTATAATTTGCAATCTGCAAATGGGATAATCTGTTCTGTTATGGACGCTCGTTGTTCGCAGGTTTATAATGCGCTTTTCAAATGTGACGGCATAAAGCCCGAAAGACTTTGCAAAGACAGAGCTTTGTCTGTTGCCGAGCTTTCAGAAGAACTTAAGAGTTATGACGAAAGAATCATTCTTGTGGGTGACGGCGCTGAGCTTTGCTTTAATGCAATGAAAGAAACCCTCTCAAATGTTGAGCTTGCACCAATCAATGTAAGATTTCAAAGAGCGTCATCAACAGCAGAAATTGCTGTACAAAAATTTAATGACGGAGAAGTGCTTTCGGCTGCGGAACTTATGCCGATGTATTTAAGACTGCCGCAGGCTGAAAGAGAACTTAAAAAGAAAATGGAGGAAAAGAAATGTTAGCACTCGGATGTGACCACGGCGGATATAACCTTATCTGCGCAATTAAAAAATATCTTGACGAAAAGGGTATTGAATATAAAGATTTTGGTACTTACAGCACAGACAGCGTTGATTATCCTGTTTACGGCTATAAAGTTGCAAAAGCAGTAGCAAGCGGCGAATGTGAGCTTGGTATTCTTTGTTGCGGTACAGGTATCGGTATTTCAATGGCAGCAAACAAAGTTAAGGGTATTCGTGCGGCAGTTGTAAGCAATGAGTTTTGCGCTGAAATGACACGCAGACACAACCACGCAAATATTCTTTGTATGGGCGGCAGAGTTACAAGCGAAGAAGATGCTGTTAAGTTTACAGAAATTTTCCTCAATACTCCCGAAGAGGGCGACAGACACTTAAAGCGTCTTGCTATGATTGATGAGATTGAGGCAGGTACTTTCAAGGTTGACTGATTTCGGGAGATTTTTATGTCCGACGAAGAATTAAAGGTGTTGAACGACATCAAATATATTTTTTATGTCTGTTATGCTTGAAAATAAACTTGATGATGTGAACGCAAAAATTGATGAAACCAATATGCTGTAAAACGAACTAAAGGGTTATAGTTTTGAAAACTCTTTTGTTTAAGTTACCAAACAGCAGGCTGTTTGGCTATCGTCAGATTACATAAACGGAAAGTATTTGTGGGCTTTGCCCACACCCACAACCTTTGAAAAGGTTGACCAAACTTTTATAATTTTTGTGATACACCGGAATTTCTTGACAAAACACTGTATAAAACCGTCTAAATCTTAAAACCAAAACAAAGAGCTCTCTTTACGCAAATAAAGAGAGCTTTAATGTTATGATAAATATAAAGTTTTAGCCGCAGAGCTTATTCGAGTTCAAGAGCCTCTTCGATAGCGTAAGAAAGCTGATCGGGGCAAGATGTACCTCTGCCACGGCAGTCAATGCCTTTTAATCTCTTTACAGCTTCTTCTGCGTCCATACCTTTTACAAGAGCGCAAATGCCTTGAGTGTTGCCTGCGCAACCGCCGATAAATTCGCAGGATTCTATAATTCCGTCATTTATCTCAAGATTAATCTGTCTTGAACAAACACCTCTTGGAATGTATGTATATTTCATAATATTACCTCCTTAAAACATTTCAACTGTATTTTAACATATTTCTTTAAAAAAATCTATAAAATTTAAAAATATGTGTCGATTTTTAAATTTAGTGTGATATAATAATGTGTACGATAAAGTTTGATTATAATATTTATTTTGGGTCAGAGGTATATGAAATGTCTATGAAAATTAATCTTGGTGCTTGGAATTCAATATTTGCCGTGCCTTCGTCTGTTGTAGACGAGGGACTTAAGTTTTCGGACGGCGTTAAACTTAAGGTATTGTTATATCTTTTGCGACACAGTGGGGAAGATGTGAACGAAAGCGACATCAGTAAGGCGACAGGCGTAAATGAAACCGATATTCCGGAGGCAGTTGAATACTGGGTTATGAAAGGTATCTTTTGCCAAAATAACGGTGCTTTTGAGCCTGCACAGGCAGAACAGCAAACGACTGAACAGCCTGCGGTAAAACAAGTCGAAAGCAATAATACTGCCGCTCCGATTGAAAAGGAAGAGCCTACAGTTCCGCATATGTTTACAAGACCGCAGCGCCCCGATTATGTTTATGTGGCACAACAGCTTGCGGTTGACGAAGAATTTAAAATGCTTGTAAACGAGGCACAGACAGCCCTCGGCAAGCCTTTATCAAACTCCGATGCATCGTCGTTACTGTTACTTAAAAATACCTGCGGTTTGCCTGTAGAGGTAATTATAATGCTTATTCAGTATTGTATAAGCATCGGAAAATCTAACATAAGAGCCATTGAAACAATAGGTTTGAGATGGTCGGATGCGGGAGTTTTCTCGATTGAGGAAGCCGAAAATAAAATAAAACAAGCACATCGTGCAAGCCAGAGTTTTACGGTTGTAGCATCTGCGTTCGGTTTAAAAAATACGGGTTCTCCTACTAAAAAGCAGGTTGAATACGCCGATTTGTGGGTAAACGAGTGGAAATTTTCTCCCGAAATGCTAAGAGAGGCTTACGAAAGATGTGTTGACAGTAAGGGCAGCTGCGATTTCAGATACATAAACGGAATTTTAAAGCGCTGGAATTCAAGCGGAATTTACAATGTTGACGATTTAAACAAATTTGACAGCAGACCCGATAAGTATAAGCATAAAGGCGGAAACAGGAATGACGCCAACACATCATATAATATAAATGATTTGCAGAGATTAGATACAATCGACAGTATTTAGTGTGGTGATATAAATGGGATACAGTAAAGAAATTTACAGAGCGACAAAAGCAAAAATGGAAGAAAGGCGCACCAAAGCCGAGAGAAGAGCGGAGCAGGTTCGTGAAGAGGTTTACAGAAGAGTTCCGAGAATAGAGGAGCTTGAAAAAGAAATATCTTCATGCGGAATACTTGCGGTTCGTGCGGTTTTAAACGGCGGAGATGTAAAGTCTGCCACGCAGGATTTGCGTGCCAAAAGTCTTTCTATGCAAAATGAAGTCAAAAAGCTGCTTGCAGAAAACGGCTATGAAGAAAATTGCTTTGAACCGCATTACAACTGTAAATACTGCAAAGATACGGGATATATAGAAAAAGACGGAAGAACAGTGTATTGCCCTTGTTTTAAAAGATTGCTTGTAGCAACTGCGTGCGAGGAGCTTAACCGTACTGCGCCTTTAAGACTTTCCACTTTTGAGAGCTTTGACCTTAATATGTACAGTCATGAGGTTGATAAGGCGAGCGGAGTATCACCTTTTGATAAGATGCAAAAAATTTATAATTATTGCCTACAGTACGCAAGAACTTTTACGCCTGAGTCAAAGAGTATACTTATGAGAGGCGGCACAGGTCTTGGCAAAACCCACCTTTCGCTCGCTATTGCCAATGAGGTTACAAGGCGTGGTTTCGGTGTAATCTATGTGTCTGCACCTATGCTTATGTCAACGCTTAGCAATATGCATTTTTCCAAAGAGTCTAACGATTCCGAATATTTTGAAATGCTCACAAAGTGCGATTTACTAATTATTGATGATTTAGGCACAGAGTTTTCAAATACTTTTTCAAATACACAGTTTTATAATTTGTGTAATTCAAGAATGCTTTTGAGAAAGCCTTTGATAATAAACACAAACCTTTCGATAACAGAACTTGAAAAAACTTATACTTCAAGATTTATTTCAAGAATATACGGAGAGGGTGTAAGGCTTAATTTTGTCGGCGATGATATAAGACTCAAAAAAAGTTTTAGCTAAAATTCCGTATTTTTTGTATTTTTCAAATTTTAGAAAAAATTGAAAAAAGATGTTGACAAAACACACGTTCTGCTATATAATAGCTATTGTTGATTGCGTGACAGTAAGCAACAAGTCAATGCTAAACGAAAGTTAAAAACTTCTAAAAAGTTTTAAAAAATTTCAAAAAAGTGTTGACAAAACGCACTTCATAATATATAATATATATCGTTGATTGCACGGCTTGCAGCAATGAGCAATAAACATTGAGGAATGGTGTAACGGTAGCACGACAGACTCTGACTCTGTTTGTTGGGGTTCGAATCCCTATTCCTCAGCCATTAAAAGCCCCGAGTAATCGGGGCTGTTTTTATCGAGGTGTAGCGCAGTTTGGTAGCGCACATCGTTCGGGACGATGGGGTCGCAAGTTCGAATCTTGTCACCTCGACCATCTGAATACGCCGGGTCACACTGATTCGGCGTAATTTTTTTATAAGACATTTTTGGAGGTTAATTATGAAAAAGGTAGTTTCTTTGGTAACAATATTTGTACTTTGTCTTACTGCGCTTGCAGGTTGTTCAGGCAGCAAAGAGGTTGATTTAAAAACAGTTCTTTCTGACATCAACTCTAAGTATTCATTGGACTTAAAAGAGCTTACAGATTCTAATGATCTTAAAAAATATTACAGCATAGACACAGAAGATGTTAAGCAGTTTGCGGCAGAAATCAATTCAGACAGCAATTCAAGAGTTGAAATCGTACTTGTTGAGGCTGTTGATGCTGACGCTGCATCAAGAGTAAACGATGCGCTTTCTAAGACATACACTTCAATCGTTACACAGTATTCAGGCTACAATGCCAAAAAACTTCCTATGGTTGAGGCTTGCAAGGTTACACAGGACGGCAACTATGTTACTATGATTGTTGCTGACCAGGGTCCTGAAATTCTTGAAACATTCTACGGCTACATAAAATAAAATCGTCAGATTATACGGGCGGACGCAGTTCGCCCGTTTTCTGTGTTATTAAACTTTTAACGGGAATATTGCTATGGTACAATCAGAATTAAAAAAACAGTTTTCACATATGAATAATATGCAGCAGCAGGCTGTATTTTGCACAGAAGGCCCTTTGCTTATACTTGCGGGTGCAGGCTCGGGCAAAACAACCGTTCTTGTAAACAGAATTGCGTATATTTTGCAGTCTGAACTTTGCAAACCGTGGCAGATACTTGCAATTACCTTTACAAATAAGGCGGCAGGGGAGCTTAAAGAAAGAATCTGCAACGCTGTTCCGGAAGGCGGTTCGGATATTTGGGCGGCTACATTTCACTCTACCTGTGCAAGAATTTTAAGAAGATACGGCGACAGAATCGGTTTTACAAGTCATTTTACCGTTTACGGTACTGACGATCAGAAAAAACTTGTAAAAGATATTTTAAAACAGCTTAATTATGACGAAAAAATGTTGCCGGTAAAAAGAGTGCTCAACGAAATTTCAAAAGCCAAGGACGAAATGCTTACTCCGCAGGAAATGCTCAAAAGAGCAGGTTACGATAACCTCAAGCAGTCCGTGGCAAAAGTATATGAAATTTACCAGTCAAGACTAAAAACCGCAGATGCAATGGACTTTGACGATATGCTCTGCAAGACTGTTGAGCTTTTTCAAAAATGTCCCGATATACTCGAATTCTATCAAAATCAGTTTAAATACATAATGGTTGATGAGTATCAGGATACAAACAAGGTGCAGTATAAATTTGTAAGTATGCTCGCCGCAAAATACGGCAACATCTGCGTTGTAGGTGATGATGACCAGAGTATTTACAAATTCAGAGGTGCTACAATTGAAAATATCCTTTCTTTTGAAAACACCTTTAAAGGCGCTAAGATGATAAGACTTGAGCAGAATTACCGCAGTACACAGAATATTCTTAATGCGGCGAACGGTGTTATTTCTAACAACACAATGCGTAAGGGCAAAACTTTGTGGACTGAAAATGCCGTTGGCGATAAAATTGAGGTGCATACTTCCGATTCCGAGCGTGACGAAGCTCAATTTATTGCAAAAACTATACTTGACGGTGTTGCAGACGGCAGAAAATTCTCTGATTTTGCAATTCTTTACAGAATGAATGCACAGTCAAACTCAATTGAGCAGGCTTTGTCAAGAAGCGGTATTCCGCACCGTGTAATCGGCGGCAGACGATTCTATGACAGAGAAGAAATCAGAGATATGGTTGCATATCTTCAGGTTATTAATAATCCGCACGACGATGTCAGACTGGGCAGAATTATTAATGTGCCAAAGCGTGGTATTGGCGCAACTACACTTGAAAAAGCCTCTGAAATTGCCGCAGGACTCGGCGAAAGCATATATTCCGTAATTAAAGATGCAGATGTATATCCACAGCTTTCAAGAGCCGCAACAAAGTTAAAGAGTTTTGTTGCGCTGATTGACGGTCTTATGGAGGCTGAACAAAGCGGAGATTATTCTCTTGCAGAATTATACAATCTTATTCTTGAACATACAGATTACGAAAAATATTTAAAAACAGAGAAAGACAACCCCGATGTAAGAATTGAGAACATCGAAGAGCTTTCTTCAAATATTATCAAATTTGAAGAGGATTACGCAGAAGAAGCGTCACTTTCAAACTTCCTTGAGGAAATTTCATTGCAGACAGATATTGATAACTATGATGCAGAAGCGGATTCATCGGTAATGATGACATTGCACAGCGCAAAAGGACTTGAATTTCCCGTAGTTTTCATTGCAGGTCTTGAAGAAGGTGTGTTCCCGTCAATTGCCACAATGATGAATCCCGATGAACTTAACGAGGAACGCAGACTTGCTTATGTAGGTATTACAAGAGCAAAAGAAAAGCTCTACATTACCAAGGCAAAGTCAAGAATGTTGATGGGTCATACAAGCTATAACAAAGTATCACGCTTTGTAAATGAAATCCCGCCCGAATTACTTAATTATACAGGCGAGAAAAAGACTTTTGCGTCAACAAACGGTTTTTCCGCATCCTCAAGTCATATCAGTATCGGTGCCGGTTCAAAATTCACACCTAACAAAAGTTTTAATACATTTACTAAACCTGCCGTTAAATCGGGTACTGTTTACAAAAAAGGAGATTGCGTATTCCATAAGGTATTTGGCAAAGGTATGATTATGAAAACCGAAAAAATGGGCAACGATACAATGCTTGAAGTTGCTTTTGATAAGGCAGGCACAAAAACTCTTATGGCTAATTTCAGTAAAATGGAAAAAATCTGATGAGGTGATTTTTTGAAGGCTTTAGCAAAATCATTAATGTGCGTAGCTATGGCGGCGTGTTCCGCAGTTGCATTTACAGGCTGTGACAATGATTCGGAATCTTCGGCTACAACAGCACCGCAGACTACAAATTCTACAGGTGCATCGACGCAGGGACTTACCGCTGCGCCTGCAACTGCTGATGAAGTACCTACTAATCCTGCATATAATTTTACAAAATTAAAACAAGATACCGACAGCATAACAGCTAAGTTCGATAATACACTTGTTGCAAGTAAATTCAGAGGAACTGTATATTATAAACTCGGAAATGATTTTGAATATATAGGCAATAACGGCTATGCCGACAAGGGTTCGCATACATATAATTCACTCAATACAAATTACTACATAGGTTCGCTTACAAAGCAGTTTACCGCTGCGGCTGTTATGATTTTACAGGAGCAGGATAAGCTGAGCACAGATGATACGCTTGACAAGTATTATCCCGATTATAAGTACGGTTCGGATATAACTATCCGTAATTTGCTTACAATGACAACAGGCTTGCCGGATTATCTCGGCAAATCTGACGAAAGCGTGCGTGCAAATGCTCCGCAGTACGATATTTCAGAGAAAAATTCTGCTAAAGATAATCATTCTGTTATTTTAAAATGGATATTGTCACAAGAAATTGATAATGATGAAGAAAATTACAGCTATTCAAATTCCGATTATTTTATTCTCGGTGACATAATCGAAAAGGTAAGCGGAAAAAGCTATGAGGAATTTTTGAAAGAAAATATTTTTGAGCCGCTCGAAATGACTTCGACAACCTTTGAGAGCACAGACCAACTTGCTACAGGTTATCAGGATATTTTTGACGATGAGTGGAATATTTATCCGGGTGTTGCGTATTCTTCTACGGGTCTTATCTCCAATTTGAGTGATTTGCTTAAATGGACAGACGCTATTACGGGAAGTGAATTGTTGTCTGCAAAATCCAAAGAAGAAATGTTCACTCCTTATAAATCAAGTTTTGCGTACGGTTTGTATGTTGACGATTGCGGTAATTATTATTGTGACGCAGCATTCTACAGATTTAATGCAAGAATTGTATTTGCGCAGGACCAGAGCAAAGTATTCATCGCTTTTTCAAATTATACGCAGTCAAATCCGAAAGCTGTAAATATAAAACTTGATGAAATTTTAAAGCCTTATTTAAAATAAATCAACTCAATATTCACAATTAAGTATAACCTTCATAAAATGTATTGTTACAGAGCGTAAGCCTGTTAATACATTTTATGGGGGTTAATTTTTATGCCAGATGTATCATACGGCACAGTACCACGGCAGTCGGGCAACGAACCGCTTACCGAAAACAAATGCACAGACGCTGTCTGCATAAACGCAAGCCGTATTTATGACAGTTGCGGCTCAAAGGATTGCCTTAGCAATCTTGCGGTTTATTTTACACCTTGCAGTCAATCTGTTATCAATAACGCATCATCTGTAAAAATCTGCAAGGCAAGCGTTATAACCGCCGATGTAAGCGTTGAATCAATCGCTTTTCATCGTGGCTGTTATGCGGTTGATGTTACATTCTATTTTGATATTTCTCTTGAGGCATATACCTGCGGTTCAACAATTCCGTCACGGGTAAACGGACTTGCAATTTACGGTAAAAGGTCGGTTCTTTACGGCAGTGAATCAAATTCAAAGAGTTTTTCGAGCAACAGTAGTATAGTTTGCTCTCAACCTGTTACATCATGCGGTTGCACGGAGTTTTTACCAAATGCAACAGTACAAATTTCCGAACCTATGGCTCTTTCGGCACGACTTATAAAAGGCTGTGTTCCGCAGCTTCCTTGTGCTCCTATACCTGAATGTGTAATAACATACTTTGGTGACGATTTTGCTGTGACCGGAGATGCAAGCGTAAGTGCCACTATCGGTATTTTTACAATTACACAGCTTGAGAGAAATGTACAGATTATGATTCCGTCATATGATTTTTGTATTCCTCGCAAGGAATGTAAGCCTGAAAGCGACGACCCGTGCGAAGTATTCAGCAGGGTAGATTTTCCTAACGAATCATTCTTCCCGCCGAATGCAAGACCTGAAGAAAGAGAAAAATGTAATTTTGAGTGTGGCTGTAACGGCTGACAAAGAAAAAGGCAGGCAGTTTTTACTGTCTGTCTTTTAGCTTGTTTTATTAAAGCTAAGGTGAATTATGTTTTAATTTGAAGTTTGTATTAATAATTTTCTAATCTGAAAATCGCCCTAAAGATCATAACGAAAATTTTTGTTTGAAAAGTATTTCGATTAAATCCGGTGTTTTTTCATAACCGAAGTCATTTGATTTTATAGTCAGATTGTAATTTTTTGCACAAATTATGTCATATCTATCTACAATACAGAAAAAATTAGTGTTAAAATTTATTCATTTTATTGACAAAGCATTTTTGCAGTGATAACATAGAAATATAAATATATTAGTTAGGGGTTATAAAATGAAAAAATTTAAAAAAGCTATTACAGCTATAATTGCTACCGCAATGCTTGCTTCCGCATTTTCTGCAATACCTTTCACTGCAAACGCAGTCGAAGTAAATGTACCAAAGGTTTCGCAGAGCAGAGATGCTGTGCATTCTGTTGTAACAAGCGGCGACTACCGTTATGAGAACATTGATGGCAAGTCAATTATTTTTTGGGAATACCTTGGCAGTGATACCGATGTAGTTATTCCGGAACAGATTGACGGCAAAACCGTAACTATGCTTGCTCGTGGTGCGTTTTATAATAAAACAAATTTGAAAAGCATCACTCTTCCAAAAACCCTTACATACATTAAGGGTTGTGCTTTTTGGGGTTGCACAAGTCTTGAAAGCGTAGTAATTCCGGACGGTGTTTCAACTATTGAAGAGTATGCCTTTACAGAGTGCTACAATCTTAAAAGTGTAACTATTCCTAAGAGCGTAACCTCAATTGGCGATAGATTATTCTTCCTCCTTAACTCAGACATTACAATTTATGGCTACGAAGGTTCGTATGCACAGAGTTATGTAAACTCTTACACCGATAGCAACAAGCTGAAATTTGTGGCTATTGATGGCAAAAAAGTGCTCAAGGGTGATGCAAATGGTGACGGGATTGTAAATGTTTCCGATGTTACATCTATGCAGTTACATATTGCGGGTTCTAAAAATGATGACGGTATGCCTATAATAGATGAAAGCGACAAGGCGGTACTTGAGGCACTCGATCTCAACGGTGACGGTCAGCTTACAGTATTAGATGTAACAGAGCTTCAGATGTATATTGCAACTCAAAATTAAATATTCATATACCTTATAAACAAAAGAAGTGCAGCTCGTATGAACTGCACTTTTTGCTTGCTGTAATTTTGCTTTTATTCTGATATGGAATTTTCTATAATTTTCTCCGCACATTTAATTCCGTCGACTGCGGCAGATATAATTCCGCCTGCATATCCTGCGCCTTCACCGCATGGGTAAAGTCCTGCTATTGCTACGCTTTGCAAATCTTTGTTTCTCATAATTCTGATTGGCGATGAACTGCGGGTTTCAACACCTGTCAGCACAGCGTCACCGTATGAAAAACCGTGTAATTTTTTATCCATTTGCACTATTGCCTGTCGCATTGAGTTTGTTATAAAGTCAGGCAGACATTTATTAAGGTCGGTCGGTGTAAAGTCGGGACCTACAGACGGTTTTACATCACCGATTTTTGTACTTGCCTTATTTTCAATAAAGTCGCATACACGCTGAACAGGAGCATTAAAGTTCTCTCCTCCGGCAACAAATGCTTTATGCTCAAGTTCACGCTGAAAATACATTCCCGCAAGCGGATTTTCCGATTGATAGTCGGCAGGTGTAATCCCGACAAGTAAGGCGGCATTTGAATTTTCTTCATTTCTTGCAAATTCACTCATTCCGTTTGTGCAAAGTCGGTTTTCTTCGCTTGAGGCATTTACAACTTTTCCGCCCGGGCACATACAAAATGTATATACGCCCCTGCCGTTTTCAAGGTGAACATTTGTCTTGTAGCTTGCTGCGCCAAGCGCTTTGTTGCCTGCAAATTTTCCGTACTGTGATTTATCAATCATTTCTTTGTGATGCTCAATTCTTGCACCGACAGAAAATGCTTTTGCCTCAATCGGTATAGCTTTTTCATTTAACATTTCAAAAGTATCTCTGGCGCTGTGTCCGATTGCAAGGATAATTGCATTGGTATCAATGGTTTGTTTAGTTCCGTTATGCTCAATTTCCGCAGCTGTAACAGAATTGTCTTTTGCTGAAAATCCGATAAGTTTTGTTTCAAACATAACTTTTCCGCCGAGGCGGATAATTTCATTTCTTATGCTTTTAACTGTCGGTCTTAATTTGTCCGTTCCGATATGTGGTTTTGCATTGTAAAGAATTTCGTCAGGCGCTCCGTGTTTTACAAATTCAATAAGTACCTTGCGCTGACGGGTGTCTTTAGTGCCTGTGGTAAGTTTGCCGTCAGAAAAAGCTCCGGCACCGCCTTCGCCGAATTGTACATTGCTTGTTGTGTCAAGAATACCGCTTTTCCAAAAGTTATGTACATCTTCCGTTCGGGTATCTACATCTCTGCCACGCTCGATTAAAATCGGATTTGCTCCGCTCTGTGCAAGTATAAGTGCGGCAAATAATCCTGCAGGGCCTGCTCCGACTACCACAGGGCTGACCGTACCTCTGAATTTTTCAACATTATATTCATATTTTTCTGCGATTTCGGCATTTTTAAATTTTTTGCATATCTTTTCTTCGTTTACAAAAAGTTCTGCGTCAACGGTTGCAAGAAAAAATATATTATCCTTTTTTCTTGCGTCAATCGAGCGTCTGAAAATCGTACAGCTTTTAAAAAACTTTTTATCTACATTAATAAGTTTTGCCGCTTTATTTAAGACGGTTTCGCTTGTGTAGTCAAGAGGTAAATGTATATTGCTTATTCTTATCATAGGTTTTCTCCTGTTATAATACCGCTTGCAAAAGCAAAATGCAGGTTAAATCCGCCGCAATCTCCGCAAACATCGAGTGCTTCGCCGCAGATGTATAGATTTTTTACAACTTTGCTTTCAAATGTATAGCCGTTTACTTCGTTTCCGTTTACGCCGCCGAGCATTACCTGCGCTTTTGAAAAATCTTTGCATTGTTTACATTCAAATTTCCAATTTTGAATTAAATTCGCAAGTGATTTTAGTTCTTTGTCGCTTAACTTTTTACAGCTTTCTGTCAATGCTTTGTTTGTAATGCTTTTAATAAGTGCTGTTCCTATTTTTTTATGAAAAAGACCCGTGAAAAATTCTTCGAGCGGTTCATTTGCAAACAGCTTTTTTCTGTCATAAAGTAAATTTAATAATTCTATATACGAATAATCTTTTGTAAGATTTACGGAAATAATCGGATTTTTGGTTTTGGGTAAAAGAGTTGTGAGATTGAACACACAAATTCCCGAAAGTGCATTATCCGTAAACTGTACTTCGCCGATTTCGCTTTTTATTGCTTTTTCGCCGTCATAAAGAGTAACTTCCGCTTTAGCACGGATTCCTTTTAGACTTTTCATAAAATCACTTTTGACCTGAATAGGACAGAGGGCAGGGAATAACGGCGTGATTTTATGACCGAGATTTTTTATAACATCAAGTCCGAGCCCTGTGCCGCCTGCTGTAGGAAAGGCCTTTCCGCCGCATGACATAACTACTTTTTTGGCGGTGTATTCTCCGTTTGAGGTTTTGATATTGAAAAATTCGCCTTTTTTACGGATAAGTTCAACTTTGCAGTCGCATATGATTTCGATTTTCAGCCTTTTAATTTCCATAAGCAAAACATCAAGCACGGCACTTGCTTGTCTTGAATGAGGATAAACAAGTCCGTTTGTTTCTGTGTCGCATACAAGACCTAAGGTTGAAAAGAAATTTATAAGTTTTTCTGCGGAAAATCTGTTTAAGATTTTAGAAACATCAAAACTGCCGTGATAAAATTCTTTACTGACATTGGTATTTGTCAGATTACAGCGGCCGTTGCCTGTAACAAGAATTTTTTTGCCTGCTTTGCTTTGAGCCTCAAGAATTGCTATTTTTAAATCTCTGTTATTTCGTTTTGCCGATATAGCCGCCGCAAGTCCCGCAGCACCCGCACCGACCGTTATTATATCATAATTTGTATTTTTCAAAGTTATCATCCTAAAAAACAGGGCAGCCAAAGCTGCCCGTCGGTTTTTATTTTGGAGCAAAAATTGCGCTTAATCCGCCGAATAAGCCCATACTTGCAAGTCCCATAATTATACCTGCAAGAATTACACCGAGCATTACTGCAATTACGCTTGACTTAAAGTCCATATCGAGCATACTTGCCGCAAGTGTACCTGTCCAGGCGCCTGTACCGGGGAGAGGAATACCTACGAATAAAAGTAAAGCGAAGAATAAGCCTCTGCCTGCCTTTGCCTGCAATTTTTTACCGCCCTTTTCACCCTTTTCAAGGCAGAATTTAAAGAATTTACCTATAAATTTTTTGTCGCTGCCCCATACAAGAATTTTTCTTGCAAAGAAATATATAAAAGGTACGGGCAACATATTACCTAAGATAGCGAGGACATACACCCAGAATAAATCAAGCTGCATTCCTACACCGAACGGAACGGCACCTCTCAGCTCAATAAGAGGAACCATAGCAATCAAAAATACCAAGATATAGTTTAACAAAACAATACTCCTTTCAAAATAAAGGTACTAAAATAGTATAACAGATACCGATATATATTGCAATTTATTTTTTATCTAAAAAACTACAGCTTTTACGCAAAATTTTAACATACATTTAAAATATAACCATTCCTTTATTTGTCGATTGACATATTATGCAGATTTGTGTAAAATAATATGAGGTGACTAAAAATGGCTACATACAGTTGCGGCAAAAAAGCCAAAGCAATTTTAATTATAATAACGATAGCTCTTGTGGCATTTGCATTTATTCATTCCTCGATGCCTGCTGATATATCATCGGAAGAAAGCGGAAATGTACTTGAATTTTTGCAGAAAATTTTAGACTTTTTAGGTTTTACTCCCGAACTTACTGACCATATAGTGAGAAAATCCGCTCATTTCTGTGAATATACGGCAATAGGAGCAATGCTTATGTCATGCGCATTTGCTTTTGACAAACTGAAACCGTATAAATACTATATAAATGTAATGTTTTGCGGACTTGCGACTGCGGTCTGTGACGAAACCATACAACTTAATGTAGAGGGCAGAGCGGGAATGATTACAGATGTACTGCTCGACTTTTCGGGTGTGATTTTCGGCACATTAATAATGCTTTTTATTTTTTTGATATACAAAAAGCGTTTTATCGCTAAAAGTGAAAATAAATGAATATTTAAGATTAGGAAAGGAAACAGAAACGAATGGAAAATGTAAAAGAAAACAAAATGGGCATTATGCCCATGACAAAACTGATACTTACTATGTCGTTGCCTGCAATTTTTTCAATGACAATTATGGCAATGTATAATGTAGTTGACAGTATTTTTATCGGACAGTACAGTCAGGAAGGACTTAATGCCACTTCACTTGCTTATCCGTTGCAGATGCTTTTGATTGCTGTAGCGGTCGGTACGGGCGTCGGTATTAACTCGCTTGTTTCAAGACGATTTGGCGAAAAGAATTTTAAAGAGGCAAACGAGGTTGCAACCCACGGTCTGCTGTTAAGTTTTTTCAGCTACGCAATATTTCTTGTCCTCGGTATTGTGATTTCAAGACCTTTTATGATGCTTTATACAACCAACGAAAATATCATAGAATACGGTACACAGTACCTTACAGTGGTTCTCTGCTTTTCGCTCTTTACGATTATAGAAGTTACAATCGAAAAAACTTTGCAGGCTACGGGCAATATGATTTTTCCAATGTTGTTTCAGCTCACGGGAGCGGTAATTAATATTATTTTTGACCCGCTCTTGATTTTCGGTATAGGTCCGTTCCCAGAACTCGGTGTTACAGGAGCAGCTGTTGCAACGGTATTCGGTCAGTTTTGCAGTATGATTTTTGCACTTCTGATAATTTTCTTGAAATCTCATTTAATTAAAATTACATTCAGAAAATTTAAATTCAGTATGAAGACTGTAAAAAATATATATGCCGTTGGTTTCCCGTCTATTATTATGCAGTCGATAGGTTCGATTATGATTGTCGGACTTAACGGTATTCTTGCCGCTTCCGAGGCTTCGGTAACGGTTCTCGGTGTTTATTATAAATTGCAGAGCTTTGTATTTATGCCTTGCTTTGGACTTAACCAGGGCGTTATGCCGATTATCGGTTACAACTACGGCGCAAGAAACCGCAAGCGTGTATATTCCGCACTCAAGCGTGGTATTATAATTGGCGTAATTATTATGACTTTAGGCACATTGGCAATGTGGATAATCCCGGAACAGCTTATTTCAATGTTCGGCGGCACAGAGGAACTTATGAAGATCGGCGTGCCTGCGTTCCGAATTATAAGTCTTTGCTTTATTCCTGCCGCAGCGGGTATTATCTTTACCACCTTGTTCCAGGCAGTCGGCAAGGGAATCAGAAGTCTTATTATGTCTTTTGCCCGTCAGCTTGTGCTTATTTTACCGATTGCGTTTATTTTCTCACGAATTTGGGGAATCGGAGCAGTTTGGTATGCATTTCCGATTGCCGAGATTTTCTCGCTTACTATTGCAATTTGTTTCTTTATAAATCTTGTTAAAGGCGATTTTAAAAAGTTAGGTTAATTTTGTCCACCTCAGTGCATATATTGCATTGAGGTGGTTGTTTTGACAGAAGAAAATTTTACAAATGAAATTACATACGATGACGGTTGGCAGAGTGCCTCTTGCCCCGAATATTCAACTCCTGCGCATGCGGAAACGGAAGAGGAAAGCCCTCAAAATACAGAATTACCGCCGCAAAAGCGTAAAAAATCTCACAATACGCAAGTCCTTGTTACGATGCAGCTTATAATATGTTTATTGCTTGCTTTGGCTGCGTTTGTTATAAAAACTGTCGGCGGCGATTTTTACACTGCTGCCCGTCAATGGTATTACGGCGAACTTAACAAATCAATTATAGCCGAAAATACTCCCGACGATTACAATTTATCCGAAATTTTCGGTACTGCGACAGACGATGAAGTTTGAACTGTTCAATATTAAATTCAGTGTTTCGTACACATTGCTCTGCCTGATTGCCGTTTGTATTATACTTGATATATTCGGCGGATTTGTAATGTGCAGTTTTGCGGTGGTCATTCACGAATCGGGGCATCTTTTAATGATGCTGATTTTCGGCAGCAAACCGAAGAAAATCAGCATTTCTTTGTTTGAAATTGCAATAAATGACGAAAGCCGACAGCAAAGAGGTGATTTACAGAATTTTCTTATAGTTTTTTTCGGACCGTTTGCTAATTTTATTTGTTTTATTATTATTTTTCTGATATACTTATTTAGTGAAACAGATTTATTAAAATTTGCTTATGTAAATCTGTCGCTCTGTCTTTTAAATTTACTGCCTGTAATGTCGTTTGACGGCGGGCAGCTATTGTATATTTTGCTTAGCCGCAGATTTACGGGTCATACGGCGGAAAAGGCAGTAAATATCATAACTTTCATCGCATTATTCCCAATAGCGGTGCTGGGATTTATAATACTTTTTAATTCGGATTATAATTTTTCACTGTTGTTTGTATGCGGTTATATCATACTTTCATTAATTTTTAAAAATAACAGGTATTTCTGACGGAGGTAATACAATGGTCAGCAAGGAAGTAGAAAAACTTTTGCTAAAGGTTCAAAAGCCGGGCAGATATGTTGGCGGAGAGCTTAACGCAGTCGTAAAAAATAAAAAAGATGTTGATGTGAGGTTTGCTTTCTGCTTTCCTGATACCTACGAAGTGGGAATGTCGCATCTCGGAATGAAAATTCTATACAGTTTGTTTAATTCAATTCCGTATATATGGTGTGAAAGAGTTTTTGCGCCGTGGATTGATATGGAAGAAGAAATGATTAAAAATAATATTCCGCTTTATGCACTTGAGAGCGGCGACCCTGTATCGGATTTTGATTTTATCGGTTTTACATTGCAGTATGAGCTTAGTTTTACAAATGTGCTCAATATGCTTAAGCTTTCGGGTGTGCCGATTAAATCCTGTGAGCGTACGGGTTTAAAGCAGATTGTTGTGGCAGGCGGCCCTTGCACCTGCAACCCCGAGCCGATTGCGGATTTTATCGACCTTTTCTTCATAGGTGAGGGCGAAGAGGTTGACCTTGAGGTTATGGAGCTTTACAGAAAGTGCAGAGCAGAGGGTAAGTCAAGAGAGCAGTTTCTCATTGAATGTGCACAGATAGAGGGCGTGTATGTGCCGTCGCTTTATGATGTTGAGTACAACGAGGACGGCACAATTAAACGGTATATTCCTAAACATAACGCTCCGTCTGTTGTTCACAAGCGCCTTATGAAGAAAATGGACGAAAGCTATTATCCCGATAATTTCGTAGTTCCGCTTGTGGAAATTGTGCATGACAGAGCGGTGCAGGAGATTTTCCGTGGCTGCATTCGTGGCTGTCGTTTTTGTCAGGCAGGATTTATTTATCGCCCCGTAAGAGAAAAATCTCCCGAAGTTATCAATAAGCAGTGCAGAGCATTGTGTGAGAATACGGGTTATGACGAAGTGTCGCTTTCTTCGCTGAGTTCAAGCGACTACACACAGATTGTGCCGTTGCTTACAAAACTCAATGAGTGGAGTAAGGACGAAAAAGTCAGTATTTCTCTGCCGTCATTGCGAGTTGACGGTTTTACCGACGATATTATGAATAAAATCAAAACAGTGCGTAAGAGCGGACTTACATTTGCGCCCGAGGCGGGAAGTCAGCGTATGCGTGATGTTATCAATAAAAATGTTCAGCATGATGAGCTTATGCAGACCTGCGCAACAGCTTTTGCAGGCGGTTGGACTACTGTAAAACTGTACTTTATGATTGGTTTGCCTACAGAAACAATGGACGATGTAAAGGCAATTGCCGACCTCGGACAGGCTGTAGTCGATACTTATTATAATTGCCCGAATAAGCCAAAGGGAAAGGGTGTAAGAGTAACAGTTTCTGCGTCATCATTTGTGCCAAAACCGTTTACGCCGTTCCAGTGGCACGGACAGGACACAATCCCTACTTTGCACGCTAAACAACAGCATATCAAAGAAAGCATTACAACCCGCAAGATTCAGTTTAATTACCACGATGCCGACACAAGTTACCTTGAGGCGGTATTTGCCCGTGGTGACAGAAAGCTGTGTAAAGCAATGGAAATTGCCTGCGAAAAAGGTTTTCATTTTGACGGTTGGGGTGACTGCTTTGACTTGCAGAAATGGCTTGATATTTTTGAAGAGTGCGGCATTGACCCGACATTCTACGCAAACCGTCAGCGTTCGTTTGACGAGGTATTTCCGTGGGATCACCTTGACTACGGCGTAACTAAGGATTATCTTATTAAAGAATGTAAAAAAGCATATGAAAATACAACAACACCGCATTGTCGTTTGAAGTGCAACAACTGCGGTGCGGCAAAATACGGGGAGGGTGTGTGCTTTGAAAAACGCAAGAGTTTGGTTTAAGAAAGATAACGAGTGCCGTTATATATCGCACCTTGACCTTAACCGCTGTATGTTAAGAGCATTGCACAAGAGCAAAGCTCCGATATGGCATACCGAGGGATTTAATCCGCACCCGTTCGCAACTTTTCCTCTGCCGCTTTCACTCGGATTCAGAGGAATTAACGAGTGTATGGATATAAAATTGATTGAAGATATTTCCGATGAAGAATTAATCAACAATCTTAATGCCTGCCTGCCGCAGGGCATAAGAGTTTTTGCGGTTACAGAGCCGATTATGAAAGCCGGAAAAATTGCGTATGCAAGGTTTAATATGAAAATCAGCAGTGATAATCTTAACTCTGATAAAGTATATACCGCACTGAAAGAACTTTTGGAAAGCGAAGAAATTATGCTTGAAAAGAAGTCAAAATCGGGTTACAAGACTGTTGATTTAAAGAAAAGTATTAAAAATTATTCTTTATCGGAAAAATGTGATTTTGCCGAGCTTGAAATTGTACTTTCCGCAGGCAGTACCGACAACGCAAATCCGAACCTTATTATCAAGGCTTTGGAAAATGCTACGGGTGTAGAATTTTACGCCGATATTACGAGAGAGAATTTATATAATTCTGATATGGAATTATTTAGATAAACTATGTTTACATTTACAATTCGCATTGCAAATTCATACCAAGCAATTTTTTAACGGCGGCATTGACAAAGAATTTGAAAAACTTGAAGACGAAATTTCAGCAAAATTTCTTGAGTATATCAAGCTGTATTCTAAGCTGTAATTAAGATTTTTAAAAAATCACACAAAGTTTCACATTTTTTTGTACTTCTATTCATATAATCGTCACAAAAGCAGGTTATTATATAAGCACAATAAAGTTATCAAGAAGTTTTCATAGATTTTCCTCTTCTAAATTTTCTAACCAAAGCAATGACCGACATAGTCGGTCATTTTGCATTTTACCGAAAACGGAGCAGTTATGTATTATTATTCTCTAAACGAATATTTAAAAAACACCTTTGGCGAAAAGGTATATAAAATTTCTCTTGACGGCGGTATGACTTGCCCTAACCGTGACGGCAAAATAGACACACGGGGGTGTATTTTTTGCAGTAGGGGAGGTTCGGGAGAATTTTCCGCCGACAGAAACCACAGCATAACCGAGCAAATTCGGGAGGCTAAAGAGAGAATCGGCAGAAAAACCGATTGTAAAAAATTTATTGCTTACTTTCAGCCGTTTACAAATACATATGCGCCCGTTGAGTACCTTGAAAAAATCTTCACCGAGGCTATAGAACCCGATGAAATTGTCGCTTTGTCGGTCGCTACCCGTCCCGACTGCCTGTCTGACAAAACCGTAAATTTGCTCTCAAGACTTAATAAAATAAAGCCTGTGTGGGTGGAACTCGGCTTGCAGACAGTTCATAAAAGCACGGCAGACTATATTCGCCGTGGATATGACTTAAGTGTGTATGATGATGCGGTTAAGCGCCTGCACAAGGAGAGCATAAGCGTAATAACGCACATTATAATCGGTTTGCCTAACGAAACGGAAGATATGATAGTGCAGAGTGCTGAATATGCGGGCAAATGTTCCGACGGAATTAAGTTACAGCTTTTGCACATATTAAAGGATACCGACTTATGCGATGAATACGAAAAGGGCAATGTGCCCGTTCTGTCGCTCGAGCGATATGCGGATATACTTGTAAAATGCCTTAGAGTTATCCCAAAAACCACCGTAATACACAGGCTTACGGGTGACGGAGATAAAAAAATACTTGTAGCCCCCTTGTGGAGCGCAGACAAAAAGCGTGTGCTTAACTATATTAACAAGGTATTAAGGGAAAGCGAATAATAAGTATTATTAATTTTAAAAAAAGTCTTGATTTTCCTTTGCGTATTTGATATAATAGGCATTGTCTTTGGAGAGATGTCCGAGCTGGCCGAAGGAGCATGATTGGAAATCATGTGTACGGTAATCACCGTACCAGGGGTTCGAATCCCCTTCTCTCCGCCATAATTTTAAAAAGTCTTGTCGATTCGGCAAGGCTTTTTCTTTTGTTATAATGTTTTATTGTGAAAAATATTGCTGAAAAGTGCGGTTATAACAAATAACTGCAAAACCAATGCAAATTATGCATATTGACAGCAAAAATTTTTTTCTTATAAAAAATTTATAAAATTATAATTCTTTGTAGTAATTTTAAATATTATTATTGCACAATAATTATATATTTATTTTGTATATAATTAATAAAGAAATGTCAAAATCGACAAAACATCAAAAAAATATTGAAATAAAAACCTAAAAATGTTATAATATAAAGGAATAAAATTATGGGTTAGTATATGGTCTGACTGCCGAATACAGCAAATTCACCGAAGGTCAGTCGGTAAAAGCGGTCGCCGTCAAAGCAAAACTTCCCTCTCGGACGGTACAGACTTATTCGGCTCATATGTTTCAATTTTTTTAATGGAGGTAATAAAAATGAAAACGAATTTCAAGCGTATTGGCAAACAGTCGATTTCTATTGTGCTTGCTGTTATGATGATGCTTTCGACTATGCTTGTCGGTATGGTTACTTCGAATGCAGTAGAAATCCCTGCTAATACAGACTTTTATCTTGATATTAGTAATGCTACTGATAAATTTGCGAATCCAAGTACTATATATATGTCTGTTGTTGGTACAGGCAATGAGAATTACGAATCATCTGAAATTGATTCGTCAGCTATAACTAAAGGCAATTATAGTCCATCGAGGGATACTTGGTACCAAATGACACAAATAGATAATTCTAATATCTATAAAGTAACTGTTACAACATCTTCAAATATTGGAAAAGTATCTTTTTGGAGTAATGATATTCGGGGCTATGATGATGTTTATGCTGTTAGTTGTACTTTAGGTAAAACTTATGATGGTAAAAATAATTTATTTACTTTAACTAAAAATTCAGTTCATCATGATACTCAGCAATCTTATTCTTTTGGCGGTACTTGGTCAACATATGGCAGTACAGAACCGACAGAACCGACAGAACCGACAGAACCGGTAGCTAACAATGTAGTATATTTAAAAAATGCTGCTAACTGGAATGAAAGTTTCTTTGCTTATATTTGGAATGACAAAGGTAATCTTACAGATTGGGCTAGTGCTCCTGTTATGACATATGTCAGCACTGACAGTGACGGTAATAAGATTTATAAATATGAGAATAATAATTTATCAAATTATACCGATATCATTTTCAGATATGGATCTCAAGGTTCTGCCACTGCTGCCACTTGTGATAGTCAGACCGGAGACTTAACATTAAATGTAGGTAAGATGTATAATAACTCAACAAATCAATGGGAAACTTATACTGCTCCTACAACAACTTACATAATAACAACAGAAACTCCTGAAAACGGTAAAGTTACTACTTCTGCAACCTCACTTGCGGCAGGCAAGACATTTACAGTAACAGCCACACCGAATGTCGGTTATGAGCTTGATACTATTAGTGTAACAGATGCTGAAGGTAAGAGTGTTGCGGCTACTAACGAATCAACACATACTTACAAAATGCCTGCAAGCAATGTAACTGTTTCTGCTACATTTGCACAAAAACCGGATTGCCGTTTAGGCTTTGGCTATGCAACAGGCAGTAGTGATACAATGGGTACTTTCAGCTGTTCCGTCAATGGCACTTCTATAGTTGAAGGCACATATCCGTATGGTACAGAGGTAACATTTAATGCTGTTGCTAAGGAAGGTTATGTATTTAAAGGTTGGTACTCAGATATCAACGGTACAAGCGATTGCCTTTCAACAAATACAACATACACATTTAAACTTACAAAAGAAACTGATGTATTTGCAAAGTTTGCTGAAGCTACAGGTACAGTGATTCCGAATCTTTACCTCATTTACAGCGACAGCACTTCAGACCCGAGTAAATTTACTCAGTATCTCAGTCTTTACCGTGACGCAGATGGACAGGTGTATGCTTACTTTGACAGTGAACACTTTGACTCCTCTAAAACATATTGTTTTACGATTTCTAATTCAGTAGGTAAGTCAACATCATGGGAATATGCGTATGATAATTACAATAATTCCAAAGCTGTTGCTAATGAAGCTAATACAAAGTATTTTGACTGCGGCGATAGCCGATGGGGATTGCCTAAGCACGATGAATCTTCATATGTAAATACAGCTTTCGCAAGATTTAGAGTACTTGATGATTATGCAGATACTATTTCAAGCGTAAAGGTTAACCTCGGTTACTACAAAGGTACTGACATTGTTGAGAGTTCAACTGACTCTACAAAGGCTACAACTTATGAGATTATTCCTGATGCTACAGGCACAGTTTCTTCGAGAGTTAAAGTATATGCTAAAGACGGTACTGTCAGAACTGCATATCAGAAGTATGCTGATATGGCAGATACTGTAATTTCTTACACAGGCGATGATGTAACTAAGAAGAAATCTGCTGATTATTATGAAGAAGGCTACGCAAAGTTAGACTCAACAATTACAGTTACAACTACAATTGATAAGGATTACAGAAGCAAGTACTATGTAAAAGCATTCTGTGTGAACGGCTATTCTTACGGAATTATTGACAGCTCAAAGGCTAATGCTGACGGCGTATATTCATTTGAATACACAATTCCTGAGGATTGCACAGATAAGTTTATTGAAATCACACCTATTTACTACTACATTGATGATACTGATACAGTAACTTTCTATGTAGAGGGCTTTGACGAAACAGTACAGAAAAAGTGGGGCAACACAGTTGCTGTTCAGGCTTGGTACACAAACGGTGTAGATGAACAAAAATACGTAGATGGCGTATTAGAAGGCAAATATAATTCTCCTAATAAGAATGCGCTTGGCGGTTATCCCGGTCAGCCTTTGGTATACGAGGGTGGTAAATATTCAATGCAGATTCCTAAATACCTTAACGGTAATAAAGATAATTTTGTTAAGGGTATTACATTGAACAACTATATCTGGGATAGTATCCATAGTGGTAATTTTAAAGACCAGATTAATGATAACTGCCAGACTTATGACTATGATGACTTCTACAAGCTTTCTGAAACTAATGATGTAGATAATATTATCTTCGATTTCCGTTACAGAACTACAACAGATAACAAGCCTTCACAGGCAGGTTTAAGTAGCTCTACTTATAAAGAGAGCGAACTTGAACCGCTTAAGGATTACTATGGCAATATCGTTGACATCTTTGGAAATATTCTTTCAAAAGATTGGACTGCTGCTTATGACAGCAATTATCTTACAGTAATATCTAACGGTTATAAGGAAATTAAAAATATTGGTAAATATGCTACCGAGTGGTCAGTATATGACAAAGACGGTACATACATTACTACAATCAACTGTTCAAGCCTTATTGATAAGAGCAAGGTTGACCCTACTTACAAGAAAGCTTATGAAAAACTCGAGTTATATGCTAAATATCCTGTAATGATTGCTTATGAAAAGTCAAATTTCGGCGGTGATGATAAGGGTACTCGTGCTGACGGCCGTTGGTATTTCTCTAAGAAAACTCATACGATTTCCGCTAATGTTAAGATTGAGTACAGAGCAGACGATACTTCTCCGTTTGTTGAAGATGCATTTGGTGAAGGCAGCAATGTTGGTGTAAATACTAAAGCTCAGGCTTACTTTACAAATGCCGATTACAGCGGCAAGACAACATGTGAAGGTGCAGTCGACGGCGGTAACTTCAGTGTTCATGCTCAAACAGATGCCGATGCTAAGTACTATTTCATTGGCTGGTACCTTAAGACTTCTGACGGTTATTCATTCATTACTAATGAGTCCGATGCTGACTTCCCAATGACAAACAACGCAACTTATGTTGCTCGTTTCATTACTACTCCAAGCGGCACATTAACACTTTCACACACATTGCTTACAGGCTCTGCAGATGGCAAAACTTTCATTAAGGCAGACATCGTTGACAAGACCGGTGCTGTTAAAGCTACAATTGCTGAAACTTCAGGTAACCTTGTAGTTCCTGCAAGATATGTTGTCTATACAAGCGAATACAGCATTAAGGCTACACTTAGAACTGTTCCTTACGGTAATGATACTGTTGAAGATTTCTATAACAGCAGCAAGGAACATTACAATTCAGGTGTAACAGGCACAGGTGAGCAAACTTACAGTGTAACCCGTGAGATTAAGTCGTTGTTTGAAGAGATCACTGACTCCGAAGGCAATCATTCTTACAACCTTCAAAAGTCAAACATTCCGTTCTATTCAAATATCACATCAAATCCACTCGAATACAAGATTACTTACGTTTATTTTACAAGACTTGACGATCAACAGATTTATGTTATTAAGGATACAGTATCCGGTATTGAGTTAGAGGAAATGTGGGCTGCTAATGAAGCTGCTGGTCTTAATAAAGAACAGCTTAGCAAAGCATTCATCACAAAGAAAGCTCCATTTGTTTCAAACTACAGAGAAGAAATTACGTGGGATATGGATCATGCGATTATTGACCATGATTATACTGCAACAGTATTTTCTAACACAAAAACTGTTAATCCTAAAATTTCTGCTTTGACAGTTGCGGGTTCATGGACATTGCCTACTGAAGTTGAGTATGGCACATTAGCTAAGTCGAACGGTGATTATCTCTACAAGACAGGTACAGATGAATTCCCAGCTAAATTTAACTATTCGGGTGCTACCGATTACGAATTCAGCTTCTGGGCAATCTTTGATAACTTAGATGCGGCTCAAAATTACAGCAACGCAGTAGCAACTTATATGTCAGGTACTCCTGATGCTGATATGTCAAAGAGATTAACTGCTCTTACAACTCTTAACGGTTATGATAAGCTTATTGCTAAGTCATATTCTAAGGAATATAACTACATCAGCTATCAGGATTATTATATAGTTCCTGTTTATGCAAACAGATTTGCACAGAATGAAATCAAGGAGTCACAGGCAAGCATCAGACTTCTTGAATACACCAGAAACCAGTGGACAAATGAAAATGGTGTTAAGGGTGACGGTACTCTTAATGAAGGCGGTTCAAAGACTGATTACCTCTACACAGACTTTGCACTCAGCTTTGATAAGGATCAGTTACTTATCAAAGATAATACTAACATAAAGGTTGGTATTGCTTTTGAAATTGTTGCAAAATATGATGCTGTTAAAGATGATCTCAAGTCTTTTGAAACAACTTCTAATACAGCTGCTATTGGCGATAAGGTAAAGGCTGCAACTGCTAACGGTAAGGTAGGCACTTACGAAATGGATGGTGCAAGCAGAAGTATTTACAGATATGAGATTAATAACTCTGATATTTCTGTAAAGAACAGAATTGAGTATTACTTACAGTTTAAGAACAATAACAATGCTCAACAGAATGTTATGAAGGTTTACTCATACATTTACGATACACAGTCAGGCGATATTTACTTGAGTGACCCTGTATATATGAATATGTATGATATTGGTAACCTTACATACATTACATCTGACTTAGCAAGCATTGATTTACAGCCTGCTACAGAACTTGGATGATTTTGATTTTTGGCAAGGCAGATTTATTTCTGCCTTGCTGATGAAAATACTTTATGGAGGTATTTGAATGGCAAGCAAAAAAATATATGCTTCTCCTGAAATAGAGATCATAAAATTTTCGTTTGAGAATATTCTTGCAGGCGAAACCGATGACCCTGAATATATAAAGCAGAGTAATCCTGATAATCATGCCAGTGGCGGTGCCAGTGTTGCCGGCGATGATTTTGATGATTAATAAGGTTTTATTATGAAAATTAATAAGTTAAAAAAGATTATTAGTTTAGCCGTTGTATTGGTTATGTTGTTTTCAACTGTATTAACTGTTAATGCTGCAACTTTTTTTGAAGAAAGCGGTTTTAAATATTTGCCGACAAGCGATTTCAATTGCAGAATTTACGGATATACAGGCACTGATAAAAATGTGTTAGTTCCAAACAAACTTTCTTCCCTTACCGTATTGGAAATTGCCGATTCTGCTTTTACGAATAATAAAGATATTGAATCTGTATCATTTGCAAACGCTAAGGCAATCGACGCTATAGGCGAGTTTTCGTTTGCGGGCTGTACATCTTTAAAATCAGTCAATATTCCGAGTACACTTGATAAAATCGGTTTCGGTTCATTTATGGGTTGTACTTCTTTGACTGACATTAACATCAGTTCTAATATTTCTGTAATTAACGGACAGGTTTTTCAGAACTGCACTTCTTTAACAGAGTTTACCGTTCCTAATTCTGTCGGTACAATTTCGGATTTTTCATTTGCAGGCTGTACCTCTCTTGAAAAAGTCGTTATTCCGAAAACAGTTAAGAATATTTCTGACAAAGCATTTTTGAATTGCGATAAACTTACAATTTTCGGTTATACAAATTCTTATGCTCAAACTTATGCAGAAAAAAACGGAATTAACTTTGTTGCACTTGACGAAAAAACTTTGTACGGTGATGTTAATCTTGACGGCAAGATAGATGTTAATGATGTAACACTTCTTCAGCGTTACATTGCAGGTGAGTCTGTATTAACAGATGACGCTGTTAAGGTTGCCGACTTTAACAAAGACAGAATTATTGATGTAATTGATGCTACAGCAATTCAGACATTTATCGCTCACGGTCAAAACTAAATTATTAAACTTAAGCACAGGTGGCAACACCTGTGCTTTTTCTTGCTTATTTTTAGATTTTGTTATATAATAAAATTTGGTGATGTTATGCCGATTTACAAAATTGCTGATATTATAAGCGATATAAGACCTAAATTTCCGACATTTGAAAAAAATGCAAAGAATTATGAGTATTCGGGCAACGAACCTGCTCAAATTAAACTTGCTGTCAAAGAAGATTTTCTGCGTGAAAAATACAACGAGAATATGCTCTTTTCTATCGGTGAATTGGAATGTATTTTTATGTCAGATGTTTTCAATAAAAAAATTCTGAAATATAATGCAATATTTCTCCATTCGTCTGCAATCCTTTATAAAGGCAAAGCGTATCTTTTTTCTGCCGATTCGGGAGTGGGCAAGTCAACGCACACAAAACTGTGGATAAAAAAATTCGGCGCTGAAAATGTACAGATAATCAATGATGATAAACCGATTATCAGATTTATTGACAATGATTGGTATGTGTACGGTTCGCCTTTTGACGGTGGAACGGGCATAAATAAAAATATCCGTGCAAAACTCGGCGGCATTATTTTTCTTGAAAGGGCAGAGGAGAACAGTATTGAAGTCCTTGACAAAAACAGTATTTTTTCAAGAATATATAAAAATACGATTAAATTTTCTCTTGATGATGAATATGCGGGATATATGTTAAATACGGCTGATAAGTTGATTAAGGAAAATTATTTCTATTTACTAAAATGCAATATGAATATTGAATCGGCGGAAATTTGCGAAAAATTTTTACTGACAGGAGATAGCTATGGAAAAGCTGAAAAAAATACTTGATTCCGAAACCAATAAGTGGATAGTAAAAAAAGCCAAACCACAGGTTTTCGGTATTATAATTATGTCTGTTATTTTCGGCGGAATGGCATATCTTGGTGTTGCGGTCGCTACTTTGTCGAGGGGTATTGTGGATTCGGCGGTTAACTCTGATGTCGGCGGAATTGTGTATTTCGCAATTATACTTATTTCACTTACGATCGCACAGCTTATCATAAGGATTATAAGTAAGGTGCTGACTTTCAATGTATCGTCAAAACTTGAAATTTCTATAAAACAAGATATTTTCGATAATATTATCAGAAAAAAATATAATGAGATTTCAAGCATACACACCGGCGAACTACTTAACAGAATAACAAGCGATGTGTCGGTTTTAGTCAGTTCGATTATTTCTATAGTGCCGAATATGGTGTATTTTATCGTAAAATTAGTTGGTGTTTTTGTTGTACTGTTTGCTATTGATAAAACTTTCAGCCTTGTTTTTGTTTTCGGCGGTGCGCTGATGTTTGTTGTTGTGCTGCTTTTTAAGTCAAAAATGAAAACATTGCATAAGGCGGTACAGGAATCTGACGGTAAGACAAGGTCGTTTTTTCAGGAGATTTTTTCAAGTCTGCTTGTGGTAAAAGTTTTTGGCGCTGAAAATAAGGTGTCTGAAAATGCTATGAATTTGCAACAGAATAATTTTAAAATAAAACGAATAAGAAATTATATCTCTATAGTTGCCACAACCGGATTTTCTTTTATATTTGCTCTCGGATATATGTATGCTTTAATTTGGGGTGCTTTTGCAATCAGCGACCATACCATTACATACGGTGTATTGACTTCTATGCTTGCGCTTGTGTCGCAAATTCAAGGCCCTGTTCGTGGTATCAGCAGTATTTTGCCGTCATATTATTCTGCTCTTGCAAGTGCGGAGCGACTTATGGATATTGAAAATCTCGATAATGAAGATGTGGTAAATAATTCTGCAATCGATACCGAAAAGCTGTATGATAAGACAGAAAAAATAGTTTTTGATAATATTACTTTCAGCTACGGCATGGAAAATGTGCTTGAAAATACAAGTCTTGTGCTAAAAAAAGGTGATTTTGCATTGCTTGCGGGAATTTCGGGAATAGGCAAAAGTACGCTTACAAAGCTTTTGCTTAATGTAATTTCACCCGATAAAGGCGAGATTTATCTTTCACTTTCAAACGGAGAAAATGTGTTTGTCGATAAAAATATAAGATGTATGTTTTCGTATGTACCGCAAGGTAATTTTCTGCTTTCGGGTACAATCAGAGATAACATTGCATTTGTGTCGAATAATCCCGATGACGAAAGAATTATTGAGTCTGCGAAAATTGCCTGCGCTTATGATTTTATAAACAGATTGCCAAATGGACTTGATACTGTCGTGGGTGAGAACGGAAAGGGCTTGTCGGAGGGTCAGATACAAAGAATTGCGATTGCGAGAGCGGTTTACTGTAATTCTCCGATTATTATTTTTGATGAGGCAACCTCGGCACTTGACGCCGAAACAGAAGTTCAACTGCTTAAAAATCTTAAAACACTCAAAGATAAAACTTGTATTTTGATTTCTCATAAAATGGCGGCAAAAGAAATTTGCAACAAAGAAATTGTAATTAAGAATAAAAAAATTATTTCTTACGATATTTAGGTGGGTACAAGCAAAATCTCACTCCTGACTGAATACTTATAATTAGGTATAAATCCGATTATAAGCATTGTCAGGGGTGATTTTTTGATTGAATTAATTAATTTTCTGGGGCAGTACCTTTGCTTTTTTATTCTTCATATCTGCGGAAACGGCTCTTTTCCAAAACCTCTTTCCGAAAAAGAGGAGCACGAGTATCTTGTGCGGAGTGCAAAAGGGGATATAGAGGCGAGAAATATTCTTGTTGAACATAATTTAAGGCTTGTGGCACACATTATAAAAAAATATTACGGCAATCAGAGTGAACAAGATGATCTTGTGTCAATCGGCACTATCGGACTTATAAAAGCGATAAATACCTATGACATAAGCAAAAAAATTAAGCTTTCAAGTTATGCGTCACGATGTATCGAGAATGAAATATTAATGCATTTCCGTAATGCTAAAAAGACGGCGCAGGATATTTCACTCAACGAAGCGATTGACAGCGATAAGGACGGAAATCCGCTGACTTTGCTTGATATAATGGCGGTTGATGACAATATACTTGAGCAGATTGATTTTCAACTCAACAGTAAAAAGCTCAGTCAGTTTATTAACGAAGAACTTTCACCAAGGGAAAAAATGATAATTGTTATGCGCTACGGACTTGACGGGAGCGAGCCGCTTACGCAGAAAAAGATTGCGCAGAAACTGAATATTTCCCGTTCGTATGTAAGCAGAATTGAAACCAAGGCTTTAAAACTTTTACGAAAACGCTTTGATAACAGTTCAAATTTGTAAATTATTTTAAAGAAAAAAGGCGGTCGAAAGACCGTCTTTAGTTATGAGCCTATGCTGTTGATGAGGTTTTGCATTTCCTGTTTGGATGAAACATTGTGCGCTTTTTCAAGCACGATTTCTTTTTCGTCTTTTTCCATTTGAGCAAATTTTTGCATTGCACTTTCATTTTTTGCAAGTGCATTTACAAATCCTAACGGCATATCTTTATACATTTTTCATCACCGATATTATTATTTTCAGTTTTGAAAATAATATTCATTTAGATAAATTATTGTTTAGCGGAATAAATTGGAAAAGCAATTATAAAAGTTTGGTCGACCTTTTCAAAGGTCGTGGGTGTGGGCAAAGCCCACAAATACTTTCCGTTTATGCAATCTGACGATAGCCAAACAGCTCGCTGTTTGGCGGCTTGAACACAACGGCGTTAGCCTTAAAAAGCGATAGCAATAAGAAAAGAAATTCGTTATTTCATTAAAAAAATATAGGTTTTTTTAATGGCTGTCGCCTGTTTTAAGAAACTTGGTTTATGCACGCAAACAGCGTGGCTGTTTGCGCCTGATAAATTGTCATATCGGAAGATTTTTATGGGCGCTGCCCAAACCCGCAATTTTTGAAAAAATTGAGTAAACTTTTTTGTTTTTGGGAGGATAATTTAGCGTTAGCTAAATTTTAATGCCCGACCTACACTCCGCTAAATTATAATTTATCTCAACTTTTGATAAAGAAACAACAAAAAAGGACAGGCACAAAGCCTGTCCTAAAATTTTGATTAATGACAATGACAATCGTCGCAGTCGCCGATTTCACCTACGATAGGTGTTGGGTCGATACCGTTTCTTTTGTAGTAGTCTGCAAGAGCAGCCTTGATAGCCTGCTCGGCAAGTACAGAACAGTGAACCTTTACAGGCGGAAGTCCGTCAAGAGCCTCCATAACTGCCTTGTTTGTAAGTTTTAAAGCCTCATCAATAGATTTACCCTTGATAAGCTCTGTCGCCATACTGCTTGTAGCAATAGCTGCACCGCAACCAAAAGTTTTGAACTTAACATCTACAATAGTGTTGTCCTTAACTTTGATATACATTTTCATAATGTCGCCACATTTTGAGTTACCAACTTCACCGATACCGTCGGCATCAGGAATTTCACCAACATTTCTTGGGTTGGCAAAGTGGTCCATTACCTTTTCTGAATAAGCCATAACTAAGCCTCCTGTTTATTTATTAAGGGCTTCTTGAGCCTCTTGCTTTTTAATTTTTTCCCAGAGAGGTGACATATTTCTTAAGTATGTTACAACCTGTGGAATAACCTCGAGCATATAGTCAACATCTTCGTCTGTAAGCTCTGCCGAGAAAGAAAGACGCATACTGCCGTGTGCGATTTCGTGAGGAAGACCGATAGCGAGAAGAACATGGCTTGGGTCAAGGCTGCCAGAAGTACAAGCTGAACCCGAAGATGCCGAAATTCCGTTCATATCAAGTCTTAAGAGCAGGCTTTCGCCTTCAATGCCCTCAAAGCACATATTTACATTGCCCGGTAAGCGGTGAACTCTGTCGCCGTTTACTCTTGAACGCTCAATTTTGAGGAGTCCGTCAATAAGTCTGTCACGCAATTTTTCAAGATGCTCTCTTCTTTCGTCCATTGTGTCAACGGCTTCCTGAAGAGCTGCGTCAAGCCCTACTACTCCCGCAACATTTTCTGTACCGGCTCTTTTATTTCTTTCCTGAGCACCGCCGTCAATTAAATTCTCTAATCTGATACCTCTTCTTACATAGAGAAGTCCGATGCCCTTAGGTCCGTGTAATTTATGAGCAGTCATTGAAAGCATATCAATATTCTGCTCCTGAACATTTATTTTTACATAGCCGGCAGCCTGAACAGCGTCGGTATGGAAAATTACTTTGTGCTTTTTGCAAATTGCTCCGATTTCGGTAATTGGCTGGATAGTACCGATTTCATTGTTTGCATACATAATAGATACAATAGCTGTATCTTCTCTGATAGCGTTTTCTACATCTTCGGGATGAACAATACCGTTTTCGTACACATCAAGGTAAGTTACCTCAAAGCCCTCTTTTTCAAGAGTCTGGCATGTGTGAAGAATAGCGTGATGCTCAAACTTAGAAGTGATAATGTGTTTTTTGCCTTTTGCCTTAAGGGCTCTGCAAACGCCCTTTAATGCCCAGTTGTCAGATTCACTGCCGCCTGAGGTGAAGTATATCTCATTAGCATTAGCAGCACCAAGGTTTTTTGCTATATTTTCTCTTGAGTTTTCAAGAATTTCCTTGGCTTTACCGCCTATTCTGTAAAGGCTTGACGGGTTGCCGTAGTACTCGGTGAGTACAGGCATCATTTTTTCAAGCACTGTAGGCGATATAGCTGTTGTAGCGGAGTTGTCTGCATAAATATATCTCATACTTGATAATCTCCTATCTATATCTATATAAAAATTGGTCAGTCAGGCTTTTGAAAACTTGTGCGCCTCGGCAACCGCCAAACGGTCGCAGCGCTCGTTTTCGGGATGTCCTGCGTGACCTTTTACCCATACAACATCAACATTATGAATGTCACATAAAGACAGCAGCTTGTCCCAAAGCTCGGGATTAAGCGCTTTTTCTTTTTTGTTGCGCATCCAACCGTTTGCTTTCCATTTTTTAGCCCAACCGAGCTTTAATGCGTTGCAAACATATTGAGAATCGCTGTACAGAGTTACATTGCAAGGCTCTTTAAGGAGTGAAAGCGCACCGATTACGGCACTAATTTCCATACGGTTGTTTGTGGTGACGGCTTCTCCTCCCGAGATTTCTTTTTCGTGCTCATTATATCTCAAAATCGCACCCCAGCCACCGGGTCCCGGATTGCCGCTGCAAGCTCCGTCTGTAAAAATTTCAACTTGTTTCATTTGCAATTCTCCTTAGCTGATGTTCAACCTATATTATAATACGCAAAATCACCAAATGCAACCATATTTTATGTTTATTTTTTCAATTTAATTATATTATTTACGAAATTTATTAAATCATAATTCTTAATTTTAAAATCTTCCATAATTATGATTTTAAAATTCAAATATTGAGCATACTAAAATAGAAATATATGGAATGTTTACTTAAATGTAATATTAAAATTGTCTTTTAATTCTTTAACACGCTTGACATTGCTCTTTGATTTGCGGTACAATAAAGAAGATTACAATTAGGATTTAATTTGTATTAAATACGGATTCAAAATATATTTATACTATATATAATAATTAATATTTCATTTTGCTGATATGACCGTTTTATATCAGAACTTTGTATTTATTACGAATTTTCAGGCTTTATATTTTGATACATACAAAAGGAATTTATGCCTGTATTGTGTGAAATGTTAATTTTAATAAATTTTAAGAAATATGGAGGTAAATTTGTGAGTACAGAATTTAAGTACGATAATCGAAGAAAAAGCAACAGCTACAATAAGTACTCAAAAGGTAAAAAAAATTACGGAGGGTCTTCTTACAAGCCGTCGCAGGGCAAGGGAGCGTCCGAATCTTTTAAGGGAGGTACTTTTAAGGGCGGTAATAAAAATTTTAAATATTCAAAGAATTACCGCAAAAAGCCTTATCAAAAACAGTTTAAACCGATTAAAAACAAGCCGTCTGTAAAGATTGCTTTCCTTGGCGGGCTTAACGAAATCGGCAAGAATATTACAATGATTGAGTGTGAGAACGATATAATTCTTGTTGACTGCGGTATGGCTTTCCCTGACGGAGATATGCTCGGTGTTGACCTTGTTATCCCTGATTTTACTTATATCGAACAGAATCAAGACAAAATCAGAGGTATTGTGCTTACTCACGGTCACGAAGACCACATCGGCGGACTTCCGTTCTTACTTGGCAGAGTGAATATTCCGATTTACGGAACTGCGCTTACTCTCGGACTTGTAGGCAACAAACTCAAGGAACACAGCCTTTATAATGAGTCAAGCCTTAACAGAGTTAATGCAGGCGAAACAATTAAACTCGGCTGTATGAGTGTTGAGTTTATCCATGTAAACCACTCAATTCCGGATGCGGTTGCATTTGCTATCCGCACACCCGCAGGCACAATTGTGCATACAGGCGACTTTAAAATTGACTGCACACCTATTACAGGCGATATGATTGATTTGTCGGCTTTTGCCCGTGTAGGCGATGAGGGCGTATTGGCTCTTCTTGCTGAAAGCACAAACGCAGAGCGTCCCGGTTACACACAGACCGAACGCACGGTTTCGGATAGTTTTGACAATCTTTTCAGAAGAGCGGAGCACGACAGAATTATTATTGCAACCTTTGCTTCAAATGTAAACAGAGTACAGCAGATTATTAATTGTGCGGAAAAATACGGAAGAAAAGTAGCTTTTTCGGGCAGAAGTATGGTCAATTATATGGCTGTAGCAAGCGAGCTCGACTACCTTAGCGTGCCTGAAAATATTTTAATTGACCTTGATATGCTTGACAGATACCCGAGAGAGCAAATTGTTCTTGTTACTACAGGCAGTCAAGGTGAACCGATGAGTGCGTTGTCAAGAATGGCATATTCAGACCACCGCAAAGTTATGGTCGGCGAGGGTGACTTTATTATCATTTCTGCCAATCCTATTCCCGGTAACGAAAAAACAGTCGGAAATGTTGTTGACGAACTCCTCAAAAAGGGCTGTAAGGTCGTTTACGAATCAATGTATGAAGTTCATGTTTCGGGACATGCTTGTCAGGAAGAACTTAAGATTATTCATAAACTTGTAAAACCGAAGTACTTTATCCCTGTTCACGGCGAGCAAAAGCACCTAAGAAAACACGCCGATCTTGCTATGTTCCTCGGTATGGACAGAAAAGATATTTATATCGGCGATGTCGGCAGTTGCATTGAAATCAACGAAAACTATATGAAAGAATTGCCTGCCGTACCTGCGGGAAAGGTATTTGTTGACGGTCTTGGAGTAGGTGATGTCGGAAGTATTGTACTTCGTGACAGAAAGCACCTCGGACAGGACGGACTTATCATTATCGTTGCATCTCTCGATGTTTATGACGGTCATGTTATCAGCGGCCCTGATATTGTATCAAGAGGCTTTGTATATGTTCGTGAGAGCGAGGGTTTACTTGACGAGGTAAGACAGGTTGCAAACAACATTCTTGAAGATTGTGCAGACAACAACATTCATGAGTGGGGTATAATCAAGAACAGAATTAAAGATGATGTTTCCAAACTTATCTCACAAAAAACACGCAGAACCCCAATGATTCTTCCGATTTTACAGGAAGTATAATATAATAAAATCTACGAAAGGAAGGGTTTGAATTGAAGAAGAAAAGTTTTACGACTATGCCGACATTTGTTATATTTTCGGTTGCAATGCTTGCTATGTCTTTTGCATCATACAGCTATGACCCGATGCTTTGCTACATTGAGATTGCCGTGTCGGTTGTAACCGCAGGTATAGTTGTCGTTTCGACCCTTCGCTTTCGTAACTATATAGCTACCACCGTTCGCAGTACAGCCGAGAAAATCAACGGATTTAATCCCGAATTTCTTGATAAATACAAAATTCCCGTCACGGTGCTTGGTGCAGAGGGCGAGATAATTTGGAGCAATACAAGGTTCAGAAAGCAGTTCTGCAACGGTAAAAATCCCGAAGGCGATATTATTTCGCCTTACATAGGCGGCAAGAAAATAACAGATGTCGCCGACCATGATACATTTGAAACCGCCTGCAACGGCAATGAATTTGTAGGCTTTGTCATCTCTACAAACGAGGGATATGTTTGTTATTTTGTGGAGAATACATATTACAGGCAAATTGTGCGTGAGTACAATGCAACCCGTCCTTGTGTAGCGATTATTACTTTTGATAACAGCGATGACTTTTCAAACGAATCCGATGAAATTTATTCCGAGGTTTCTCTGAATGTTCAGTCGTTCTTGCAGAGATGGGCGAACGAGTATAACGCTTTGTTTAAGATAATCGGCAATAACCGTTATATGATTATCTTTAAAGAAACCGATGTTGACAAACTTGTTGAACAAAAGTTCCCAATATTACAGGAAATTCACGGCATAAAAGCGGGTCAGCATACCGCTACGGTATCTATCGGTTTGTGCAGAGGCATAAACTCTCTCAAAGACAGCGAAACCAATGCGAGAAAGGCGCTTGATATGGCGCTTGGCAGAGGCGGAGATCAGGTTGCTATTATAAGCAACAGTATTTACGAATTTTTCGGAGGTACTTCCGCTACTTCCGAAAAGGTCAGCAAGGTGCGTATGCGTGTTATTGCAAATGCAATCAAGCGTACGATAAACGATTGCGATAAAGTTTTTGTTATGGGGCACAGATTTTCTGACCTTGACTGTATCGGTGCGGCTATCGGTATGCAGTCGGTTATGGAAAAATCTTTTAATCTGTATTCAAAAATAGTTGTTGATAAAACAAAAACTATGGCTGAAAAGCTGATTGATTATGCAGAGAAAAACATAGGAAAAGATATATTTATTACCCCCGATGAGGCAATGAAACAGGTTACACCAAAGACTTTGCTTATCATTGTTGATACTCATTTGAGAAATTCTCTTGAAAGTCCACAGCTTTACGATGAATGTAAAAAGGTCATTGTTATTGACCATCATCGCAGAGCGGTTAATTATATAGATAACGCACTTGTTTTCTGCCACGAGCCGTTTGCTTCGTCTGCGTGTGAAATGTGCAGCGAGATTATCAGCTGCATTGATGATAAAGCAATCGGATATGCACAGGCGGACGCTTTGCTTGCGGGCATTATGCTTGATACAAAGAATTTTGTTTTAAAAACAGGTGTAAGAACCTTTGAAGCAGCCGCATATTTGAGGAGAAGAGGCGCTACTACAATCAATGTAAAGCAGATGTTCTCCGATTCAATTGAAACTTACCGTGAAAAAGTAAGCATAGTATGCGATGCAAAAATATACAGAAACTGCGCAATTTCAATCGCAAAGGGCGCTGACGGTGATGTAAGACTTGCCTCTGCGCAGGCAGCGGACGAATTACTCACGCTTGAAAATGTAAAAGCCTCTTTTGTAATTTATGAAAGCGGCGGTAAAATTTGTATTTCCGCACGCAGCTTTGGCGCTGTAAATGTGCAGATTATTATGGAAAAGCTCGGCGGTGGCGGACATCAGACAATGTCGGCTACACAGCTTAGTGATATAAATAAAGAACAGGCGCTCAAGATGCTTATCGAAGTTATAGATACAAATCTTGAGGATGCAAGTTGCAAATAGCAGAAAGGAACGACAATTATGAAAGTAATACTTTTGCAGGATGTTAAGGCACTTGGCAAAAAAGGCGACCTTGTAAATGCTTCTGACGGATATGCAAGAAATTTTCTTCTTCCTAAGAACCTTGCAAGAGAGGCAAATGCACAGGCTATGAATGAATATAGAAACGCTGAAAACTCAAAGAACTTTAAGATTGCTACCGAGAAAAAGCAGGCAGAGGGTTATAAAGCACAGCTTGAGGGCAAAACCTTTGAGATGAAAGCAAAAGCAGGTCAGGGCGGCAAACTTTTCGGCAGCATTACCGCAAAGCAGGTTGCCGAGGAAATCAAAAAACAGTATAATATCAACATAGACAAGCGTAAGGTTGTTCTTGAAAGTGATATTAAAGAATTCGGTTCTTACAAAGCCGATGTAAAACTTTATTCGGGTATTGTTGCAAACATTACCGTTAAGGTATCAGAGGCTTGATTTTATTTACGATTGCAAAGGAGGGGTGACAAATGGCGGATAATCAAATTTCAAGCAGCTACGACGGACTTCATATGCCGTACAGTCCCGAAGCTGAACAGGCACTGCTTGGTGCGATTATTCTTGAAAGCGATGTTTTTGATAAAGTAATTGAATACATCAAGTCCCCCGATTATTTTTATGTTTCACTGCATAAGCTGATTTTCAAGACGATGACCGAGATGGTCAACTTCGGCGGCAAAATCGACTTTGTCACATTGCTTGAAAAACTTAAGCAGACAGGTTCGTTTGACGAAACAACAGGCAAGACATATCTTTATGACCTTGTAAACAACTGTCCGTCAATATCCAATGCCGAGGCTTATGCGGAGGTTATAAGAGATAAATACAATATCCGCAGGCTTATTACCGCTGCAAGAGAAATCATTGATGACGCTACGGCAGGCACGGATGATACATCTGTTATTATCGACTCTGCCGAGCAGAAAATCTTTGACATAAGACAGGGTAACGAGAAAAAGGGACTTGAGAGAATTAACTCTGTTATTATGCAGACTTTTGACAGACTTGACGCTCTCAACAGCACAACAGACGACAGTATGAAACCTGTTTCTACGGGTATCGGCGACCTTGACCGAGTAATTACGGGTCTTAACCGAAGCGACCTTATTTTGCTCGCTGCCCGTCCGGGTATGGGTAAAACGAGTTTTGCGCTGAATATTGCACGATATGTTGCCTGCACGGCTAAAAAAACGGTTGCTTTTTTCTCTTTGGAAATGTCAAAGGAACAGCTTGCCAGCCGTTTATTGTCGGCAGAGGCTCTTATTGAAGGTACAAAGCTGAGAATAGGTAAGCTAAACGATGAGGAATGGGACAGACTTATTCCGGCAAGCGATATTCTCGGCAAGTCGGAGCTTTATCTTGACGATTCACCGGGTATTACCATTACCGAAATGAAATCAAAGTTAAGACGAATGAGAAAACTTGACCTTGTAATTATTGACTACTTACAGCTTATGGGCAGCGGCAGAAGAATAGATAACCGAGTTCAGGAAATTTCTGAAATCACAAGAAATCTTAAAATTCTTGCAAAAGAAATGAATGTTCCCGTTATCACACTGTCACAGCTTTCCCGTGCAAGCGAACAGCGTACCGACCACAGACCGCAGCTTTCCGACTTGCGTGATTCGGGTTCTATCGAGCAGGATGCCGACATCGTACTTTTTCTTTACCGTGAGGGATATTACGATAAAAACGAGGACGATTCTCCGCAGGGTGCAGATCAAAATTCGGGTGAGTGTATTGTAGCCAAAAACCGTCACGGCGAGGCTCGTACGGTAAAAATGCATTGGCAGGGCGAGTTTATGAGATTTACAGGTACGGAGGACAGAAGTGAGTAATCCTTTTTTGACGGCTGTAAATAAATATAAGCTGATTGAAAAAAATGATTCCGTTGCCGTTGCGCTTTCGGGCGGAGCAGATTCGGTTTCACTTCTTCATATGCTTTGTTCTGTAAAAGAAAAATATAATCTTACATTATACGCTATCCATATTAATCATATGATACGGGGCGAAGAGGCAGAGCGAGATGAAGAATTTTGCAGAGAATTTTGTAAAAAACTTTCCGTCAAACTTTTTGTAAAAAAAATAAATGTTCCGTCAATAGCGGAGAAAGAAAAAATCAGTACGGAGCTTTGTGGAAGGAATGTCAGATATAAAGAATTTGACGAGCTTTCCAAAAAGCTTAACTGTAAAATCGCAACTGCACACACGCTTTCCGATAATGCGGAAACGCTGATGATTAACCTTGTAAGGGGCACATCGCTTAACGGACTTTGTGCAATTCCCGAAAGGCGGGATTATATAATCAGACCGCTGATTTTGTGCGACAGAGCGTACATTGAGAATTACTGCCGTGAAAATTCACTTGATTATGTGACCGACAGCACAAACCTTACCGATGATTACACAAGAAACAAAATCCGTCATAATGTAATCCCCGAGCTGAAAAAGATAAATCCGAGTTTTGAAGCTTCTTTAAAGCGACTGTGCGACGACGCAAAACTTTTGTCAGTTTATCTTGACAAACAGACAGATAAAGCGGTTGCCGACAGCAGACTTGCTTTCGGATATTCGGCAAAAAAGATTTGTGAGCAGGATAAAATCATACGGCAGAATGTAATCAAAAAAATTTGTGTTGAAAACGGAGCCGATATTCCCGAGCATATTCATATCGAACTTATTGATAATGCTCTTTTTGAAAGCGGTTGTGTTGATTTGTGCGGTAATTTCCGAGCTGTGGTAAAACAAGGAATACTGCGGATAGAAAATACCGAAGCTGTTAATAATTTCGGCGAAGAAATATTATTTGCCGATGTTATTAATAAAGAATTTACATTTGATAATATAAAATATTTTGTAAAAGAAATTACAGATTTTGACGATTTAACCGATAATCCGATTTATATGTCCGAAAAAGAAACGAAAAATGCCGTGATACGCACACGCAGACAGGGCGATAAAATTTTTTTCAAGGAAAGAAATATTACCAAGCCTTTAAGAAAGGCTATGAATGAATTTAAAATTCCGTCTGAATTGAGGGATAAACTTCCGCTTGTGGCAGTGAATAATGAAATATTGTGGTGTGATGGGATAAATTCGGTTCAGACATCTTATAGTGCAGAAAAAAGAAAATTTATTATAATATGTGAACAAGGGAGGACTTTTTGTGCATAAGGACATCGAAAAAATACTTTACAGCGAGCAGGATATTAAAAATATTGTGAAAAGGCTTGCAAAAGAGATTGAAAAGGATTATAATGGCAAGGACTTTATAATGGTAGGCTTGCTTAAGGGCTGCGTATCGTTTATGGTTGATTTAATGAGGGAAGTAAACCTTGATTTCAGCATAGATTTTCTTGCTGTTTCAAGCTACGGCAACTCAACCGTAAGCTCGGGCAGAGTTAATATTCAGAAAGATATTTCAACTTCTGTTGACGGCAAGCATATTCTCATTGTTGAGGATATTGTGGACTCGGGCAGAACACTTGCTTTTATTTCACAGTATCTTTATGCAAAAAATGCTGCGTCTGTAAAGATTTGCACATTGTTCAACAAGCCTGACAGAAGAGTTACAGATATTGATGTTGTTTATGTCGGTTCTGTAATTCCCGACGCATTTATTGTAGGCTACGGACTTGACTATGCGGAGCGTTACAGAAATCTCCCTTATGTAGGCGTTCTTAAGGAGTCTGTTTATTCACAGGATACATAAAATTACGCTTTTAAATTCATAATATAAAAAGGAGTGATTCCTATTGGACAAAAAACTGCGTAACATAATTATTTATATCACTGTTGCGGTTATGGTTGTGCTCGGTGTGGCATTTTTGATGACCAAAAATTCATCTGAAAGTTACACAACCTCTCAACTGGTAAATCTTTTTAAAGAGGACAAGGTTCAGAGTTATACCGTCAACTACGGAACAGGTGCGATTGAAATTACACTTAAAGAGGGTGTAAAACTTAAACCCGCAAAGGACATAGCTACATCTGACAGCATTATTCAGGATACAACGGATGATAATATCACAGCTACAGATCCTGACGGAAAAAATGCCAAGAGCTCGGCAAAAAATGTTGTTGTAAGAGGTACTCTTGCCGATATTGAAAGATTTATTGACGATGTTTCCGTTTACACCGCATCGGCGGACGAAGCTGTTTCTTATGATTATATCAAAGGCAGTGACAACACACTTTTATATGAATTTTTGCCTATACTTGTAACGGGAATCCTCTTTGTAGTTGTATGGATATTCATTATGAAGAAAATGGGCGGCGGTCTTGGCGGAAAAGAAATGAACTTCGGCAAGGCTAAAATCAAAAATACAAATGACGAAAAGCGCAAAACCACATTTGAAGATGTTGCAGGCGCAGACGAAGAAAAGGAAGAGCTTGAAGAAATCGTTGAATTCCTTAAAGCTCCGGATAAGTATAATAAACTCGGCGCAAGAATCCCTAAGGGTGTACTCCTTGTAGGCCCTCCTGGTACAGGTAAAACATTGCTTGCAAGAGCTGTTGCGGGCGAGGCAGGCGTTCCGTTCTTCTCAATTTCAGGTTCCGACTTTGTAGAAATGTTTGTCGGCGTCGGTGCGTCAAGAGTTCGTGACCTCTTTGAACAGGCTAAGAAGAACTCACCGTGTATCATCTTCATTGATGAGATTGACGCCGTAGGTCGCCAGAGAGGCGCAGGTCTTGGCGGCGGACACGATGAGCGTGAGCAGACACTTAACCAGTTGCTTGTAGAGATGGACGGCTTCGGAGCAAACGAGGGCGTTATCCTTATTGCCGCAACTAACAGACCTGATGTTCTCGATCCTGCACTTATGCGTCCGGGCAGATTTGACAGACAGGTAATCGTAAGCTATCCTGACATCAACGGCAGAGAAGCTATCCTTAAGGTACATGCTCGCAAAAAGCCGCTTGCTCCCGATGTTAAGCTCAAGACTATTGCAAAGACAACAGCAGGATTCACAGGTGCAGACCTTGAGAATCTCCTTAACGAGGCTGCTTTGCTTGCTGCAAGAAAGAATAAAAAAGCCATTACTATGGAAGAAATCGAAGAAGCTACAATCAAGGTTGTAGTCGGTGCAGAGAAAAAGACAAGAGTTATGAGCGACAAGGAAAAGAAACTTACCGCTTATCACGAGGCAGGTCACGCAATCTGTTTCCACGAGCTTGCTACACAAGACCCTGTTCACGAGATTTCTATTATTCCGAGAGGTATGGCAGGCGGTTATACAATGCCGTTGCCGTCTGAAGATAAGTCTTACAACTCACGCACAGAAATGCTTGAAGACATCGTAGTATGTCTTGGCGGTAGAGTTGCGGAGGCAATCATTCTTGATGATATTTCAACCGGTGCGTCTAACGATATTGAAAAGGCTACAAAGACTGCCCGTGATATGGTTACAAAGTACGGTATGACTAAGGAACTCGGCTGTATTTGTTACGGCAAAGACAACAGTGCCGTATTCCTTGGCAGAGATATGGGTCATACTCAAGATTATTCAGAGAGAACTGCCGCTAAGATTGACGAGCTTATTCTTGAGATTGTCAACAATGCTTACGACAGAGCAGAAACCATTTTGAAGGATAATATTGATAAACTTCATGAGGTTGCAGCTTACCTTATTAAGCATGAAAAAATGGGCGGCGATGACTTTGAGGCTGTTATGAACGGCACTTATGTTGAGCCTGTTGAGGCAGAAGATGCCGAATCCGAAGAAGATAATGCAAATACTGCTGAAAACAAAGATAACGAATAATAATTTTTATAGCCTCTCTTTATGAGAGGCTATAATTGCTAAATAAAGGAAAAAGGGGAAAGAGATGGAACACGACAAAATTATAGTAAGAGGAGCTAAAGAGCATAATCTGAAAAATGTCAATGTTGAAATTCCGAGAAATAAACTTGTTGTAATAACAGGTCTTTCGGGTTCGGGCAAAAGCTCGCTTGCTTTTGATACCATCTATGCCGAGGGACAAAGACGCTATGTAGAAAGCCTTTCTTCTTATGCAAGAATGTTTTTGGGACAAATGGACAAACCGAATGTAGAGAGCATTGAGGGATTGTCACCTGCTATTTCCATTGACCAGAAGACCACATCGAAAAATCCTCGTTCAACCGTCGGCACCGTAACCGAAATTTACGATTACCTGCGTTTGCTTTATGCAAGAGTCGGTATTCCGCACTGCCCTGTTTGCGGCAGAGAAATCAGACAGCAGACGGTTGACCAGATAGTAGATAAAATTATGTCTTACGACGAGGGCACAAAAATTCAGGTTTTGGCTCCTGTTGTGCGTGGCAGAAAAGGCGAGCATGTAAAGGTACTCGAAAGTGCAAGAAAATCGGGTTTTGCGAGAGTAAGAGCAGACGGAATTGTGTATGATTTGTCAGAGAAAATTCCGCTTGAGAAAAATAAAAAACATAATATAGAAGTAATTGTTGACCGACTTGTAGTAAAGCCTGAAATTACTTCAAGACTTTCTGACAGTATAGAAACCGCCTCTAAACTTTCAAACGGTATCATTCTTGTGAATATTGTCGGCGGAGAAGATGTAATGTTCTCACAGAAGTATTCATGCCCGGACCACGGTGTGAGTATTGAAGATTTATCGCCGAGAATGTTCTCTTTTAATAATCCCTTCGGTGCTTGCCCTAAATGTACGGGCTTGGGCGTATTTCTTAAGATTGACGAAAATAAAATTATTCCCGATATGAGTAAAAGTGTGCGACAGGGCGCTATAAAAGGAAGCGGCTGGGCAATGGAGGGCAGTTCCATTGCGGCTATGTACTTTGAGGCACTTGCCGAAAAATATAATTTTTCACTTGACGCACCGTTGTCGGAACTATCACCTGAAATTATCAAAATTTTGCTTTACGGTACAGGTGACGAAACCTTGACTATTCACCGTAAATCAGTTTACGGCAGTGGCAGTTACGAGCAAAAATTTGAGGGTATTATAAATAATCTTGAAAGAAGATATAAAGATACATCAAGCAATTGGATTAAGGAAGAAATACAAAATTATATGTCTGAAATTCATTGTGACGAATGTAACGGCGACAGACTGTCAAAAGAGAGCCTTGCCGTAACGGTCGGCGGAATTAATATTGCAGATTTCTGTAAAAAATCCGTTGTATCTGCGCTTGAATTTCTTGATACAATTGAGTTTACCGAAAAAGAAAAGATTATTTCTGCCGAGATTGTAAAGGAAATCCGTGAACGACTTAACTTTTTACAGCGTGTCGGTCTTGGCTATCTTACGCTTTCCCGTTCAGCAGGAACGCTTAGCGGCGGTGAAAGTCAGCGTATACGACTTGCAACTCAAATCGGCAGCAGTCTTATGGGTGTGCTTTATATTCTTGATGAGCCGAGTATCGGTTTGCACCAGCGTGACAATGAAAAACTTTTGAGCACGCTTAAAAGACTTCGTGACTTGGGCAATACGGTTATTGTTGTTGAGCACGATGAGGATACTATGTACGCTGCCGACTGTATTGTCGATGTCGGACCCGGTGCAGGTGTGCACGGCGGAGAAATTGTGTGCGTAGGCGATGTTGATGAGATCAAGGCTTGCGAAAAATCAATTACAGGTCAGTATCTAAGCCATAAAAGAGTTATTCCTGTTCCCGAAAAACGCAGGGAGGGCAACGGAAAATTTATTGAAATTCTCGGTGCCGCCGAAAACAATCTTAAAAATGTAAATGTAAAGATTCCGCTCGGCAAACTTGTTTGCGTAACGGGCGTTTCGGGTTCGGGAAAAAGTACACTGATTAATGAGATTTTATACAAAACTCTTGCCCGTGATTTAAACAAAGCCAAGATTATTCCGGGTAAAAACAAGGGCATAAAAGGCATTGAAAATCTTGATAAGGTAATCGACATCAACCAAAGCCCGATCGGAAGAACTCCACGCTCAAATCCTGCAACTTATACGGGTGTGTTTACCGACATAAGAGCACTTTTTGCCACAACTCAAGACGCTAAAATGAAAGGCTTTTCACAAAGCAGATTTTCTTTTAATGTAAAAGGAGGCAGATGCGAGGCGTGTCAGGGCGATGGTATTATAAAAATCGAAATGCATTTCCTGTCCGATGTTTATGTTCCTTGTGAGGTGTGTAAGGGCAAGAGATATAATCGTGAAACCCTTGAGGTGAAGTACAAAGGCAAGTCGATTAATGATGTTTTAGAGATGACTGCCGAAGAGGGAATGGAATTCTTTGCAAATATTCCAAGGATTTACCGCAAACTGAAAACGCTTTGTGATGTGGGACTTGGCTATATCAAAATCGGTCAGCCTGCTACTACACTTTCGGGTGGTGAGGCACAGCGTGTAAAACTCGCAACCGAGCTTGCAAAGCGACCGACAGGCAAGACGGTGTATATTCTTGATGAGCCGACTACGGGACTTCATATTGCCGATGTTCACAGACTTATTGATGTTCTTCAACAGCTGGTTGATACGGGAAATACGGTTGTGGTTATCGAGCATAACCTTGACCTTATAAAGACTGCCGACCATATTATTGACCTTGGACCCGAGGGCGGAGATATGGGCGGAACTGTAATTGCAGAGGGTACTCCCGAAGAAGTTGCAAAAAATGAAAATTCATTTACAGGTCAGTATTTAAAACCGTTTTTAAATATGAATTAAACAGCGTTGTGGGATAATTATGGTTAAAAAACTTTTATAATTGTTTTATGAATATTTCTATAAACCATAATTCACCCCAACTATTGAAAAAACTTAATAAAAATTACTAAACAAAACGCAGGCAGATACTTAGATTTCTAAGTATCTGCCTGCGTTTAATAAAAAAATTCTTGACATTTATTTGTTAGTATGATATTATATTCAAGCTGATTTCAGCAAAATACAACATAATATGGTCTTATTGGAAACGCACATCCTCCGTGATGATAACGAACAACACATAAATATTGTTATCATGGGAGGACTTTATTATGCCAAAAAACAAACTTGAAGATGCAGTATTCACCGCCATTATGGCGACCGTTATGGTGTACGGAATGATTGTTTACAATGTTGCACTTAATACGGGCAAGGTTGACGGAACAACTTTTCTTGCGGCAACGCACGAACTGATTTTTATGGCTCCGATCGCTTTTATTCTTGAATTTTTTATAGTCGGCAAAATTGCCGCAAAACTTGCGTTTACGGTAATGAAACCCACTGACAGACCGCAGTTTATTACATATGCAATTTCAATATGTATTTGCTGTATTATGTGTCCGATAATGAGCCTTATTGCAACCTGTTTGTTCAAAATACCGTCATTCGGTACATGGGTGCAGACATGGGCGCTTAATTTTCCGATGGCTATTTGTTATCAGATGTTTTATTGCGGCCCGTTTGTTCGTCTTATTTTCAGATTAATTTTCCGCAGAGGAAAAAACAAAGAAGAAAACAAGCAGATTTCTGCGGAAAAAGATTAATATATTTTAGTTACAAAAGATATACAGTTGATTTAATTTTCATTGTATATCTTTTTTATTTATTAGAATTTGTTGATGCTAAATTATCCTTTTATAAATTATCAAACAAACTTAGCTGTATATTCTGGTTTTCATATTTATTTTCGTATTTGCGAAGGTATGAAAACACCCTGTCAATTCCAAACATAATGCCCTCATTTTGACAGACATTTTCAATCCTTTTCATAAGGTAATCGCTGTTCGGACTTAAAACTTCATATGAATTTCCGTAGGTTCTCATATATCGTTCTTTCATACCGGGGAAAAATCTGTCGAGTTGACTGTAAAAATATTCTCTGTCGCCGTTTCGCAGTGTAACTCCTATGTTAAAGCAAATAATGCCCTTAACGCCCGATTTGACACAATAATCAAGCAAAGCGTCTATATTTTCTTTGGTGTCGTTTATAAACGGTAAAAACGGAGAGAGCCATACAACAGTCGGAATTTTAGCCTTTTGAAATTCTTTCAGAGTGTTTACTCTTTCTTCGGTTGTCGAAACATTGGGTTCAAGAATTTTACAAAGTTTTTCGTCAGCGGTTGTAAGAGTCATTTGCAGTACGGATTTGCTCTTTCGGTTAATTTTTTCAAGAATATCAATATCACGCATAACGCTTGATGATTTAGTATGAACGGTAACTCCGAAAGAATATTTTTCTATAATTGCAAGGCATTTTCTCATAATTCTTAAATCTTTTTCAAGCGGAATGTATGGGTCACTCATAGCACCCGTACCAATCATACAAGGTTTTCTTTTAGACGATAAAGTCTTTTCTAAAAGTTCGGGTGCGTTTTCTTTTACTTCAATATCTTCAAATTTATGTTTCATCTGATAGCAGTCACTGCGTGAATCACAGTAAATACATCCGTGCAGACAACCTCTGTATATATTAATGCCGTTTGAGGCGGATAAAATTCCCTTTGCTTTGACTTTATGCATAAAATACCTCAATTTTCTTTTACTTCAACAAACCATTTATTTTCTTCGAGAAAAATATATCTTTCTTTTCCTAAAATTCTGCAGGTATATCGAATACCGCAACCGCCTGCTTTTAAAGATGTGGCATAGCGTACATCTGTTATGCGGTCGATGGGATAGCGTTTGTTGTCATCCCAAAAAATATAATTCGGTACGAGGCTGCCGTCACAGTCAAATGTTGCAGTAACCTTAACATATTTCTTAAACATAATAGCCTCCGATAAGCGTTAGTTCACAGATAACCGACAGGGTGAATTGTGTGTTCGTCTTTTGGATTAAAGGCAGACAGCCCTCTGTCGGTTAAAAGTGATGCGGGACGAATGATATAATTGCCAAAGCGTTGCTTTAATTTATCCAAGGTTTTATCAAGCTTTTCTTCTGCGATTATTTTTCTTTCGTCCGAAAAAATATCCATTTGTCTGGGAATGTTATTGTGTGCAAAATCCGTAACTGATACGCCGATGCTTCTTAGAGGTGATTTATTGTCAAAATTCTCTTTGAACAGTGCCATAGCGGCTTTTGTAATGTCGCTTGTCAGGGAAGTGTAGGTATTTAAAGTATGTTGCCTTGTAATTGTGGAAAGCCCCTTGTCACGCATACTCACACACACAGTTTTGCCCACAAATCCTTGTTCACGCATTCGTCTGCATACGCTGTCGCAAAGGACATAGGCTATAACCTTGATGTCATCAAGATTTTTTAAATCACGCACCGCCGTGGTTGAATTTCCGATAGATTTTACCTCTGAATATTCACCGATTCGAGCAACGGGTGAGGAATCATATCCGTTTGCAAAGCCGTAAATCAGGTCGCCCCATTTGCCGAGGTGAGTCCTCAACAGACCGATCGGAGCATTTGCAATGTCGCCTATGGTGTATATTCCTATCTGTTCAAGTTTTTTTCGTGTAGCACCGCCTACATACAGCAAATCGCCGGCAGGTGAATTCCATACAAGCGTCTTGTAGTTATCCCGTGTAATGCAGGTGATTGCGTCAGGCTTTTTGTAATCACTGCCGAATTTGGCAAAAATCTTGTTAAAGCTGACGCCTATGCTTACCGTGATACCGATTTCGTCCTTTACACGCTGTGAAATCTCCTTGGCAATGGTGAGTGCGTCATTTTTATAGTCTTCTGAAATGTCAAGCCACGCTTCATCAAGACCGAAAGGTTCGACCATATCGGTGTAATCGGAGTAAATTCGGCGTACCTTGTCGGAAAACTTCTTGTAAACATCAAGTCTTGCGGGAACAGTCAGAAGTTGAGGGCATTTTTTCTTTGCCTGCCATATAGCTTCTCCTGTTTTTATATTGTACTTTTTTGCCTCTTCGTTTTTCGCAAGGATGATTCCGTGTCTGTTCTCGGCGTCACCGCTCACCGCAACGGGTAAATCTCTTATATTCGGATTTAAAAGACATTCCACGCTTGCATAAAAACAGTTGCAGTCGCTGTGCAGAATAGCACGGTCATTTTTATATAGCTTTGAATTTACTGTGTCACAAATTTTCATACAAAATCATCTCGAACAAATGTTTTATTAAATTATAGAACAGATGTTCTTTAAAGTCAAGAGGTAATTTAAAATTTCTAAATATTACATTTTGTAACTATTTGTAACTTTTGCAAAGAATATCTCTTAAATATATGTTTTTATGTATTTAACATCTTTCAACATTCCAAAAAGGAATATTAACATAACTCACATTTTTCCACATATGAACTAAAAATCTAATAATCTGTGAATTATCGACAATATAAATTAGCTTTATTTGTTAGTATTCGCTAAATATTATGCTGTTGCGATTGAAATTTCAAAAAAATTTCAATTTTTTAAAAATATTTACAAAAAAGTCTTGTTTTTTTTCTGATAAAGTAATATAATAAGTCTACAATGTTTTTAAAGAATTTTAAAAAAGAAATATAAATTTTGGGGAGAGAGAAAAATGAGACTTCGTAAACAGGATTTGGGCGACAGAAACTTGATTGGACACAGAGTTGAGAGCGTTCGTAAGCAAAAGGGAATGAAACAAAAAGAACTCCTTGCTCAGCTTCAGGTAAGCGGAGTAGATATGAACGCATCGGGTCTTTCTAAGCTCGAGGGACAGATCAGATTTGTAACAGATGTTGAGCTTGTTGCGCTTGCAGACATTCTTGAGGTATCTGTCGATTATCTTCTTGGCAGAGATGAGAAGATTAAAAATTAATTTTGCTTGATTGTTTTTATTATATTATTTCCTACCATTAAACAGGTGACTTTACAAAAGTAAGGTCACCTGTTCGCTTTGTACGGTTGCTTGTGAAATGAGAAATTCGGACTTTAAAAAGTTTACTTTTTCTCTTGCTGTATTACATCGCATATTCTCTTTATACCTGCGTCTATTTTGTCAACGGAAATACCCGAAAAACTTAGGTTCAGTGCATTGATTTCTGCTTTTTCGGGCATTACTGCAATGTTGTTTTCGTCAAGTTTTTTTCGTATTTCGTTATAATCGGAAATTCCTTTTATTTTTACAGAAATATAAAGCGAGGTTTCGTTGAATATTATCTGTGTGTCGCTGCCAAAATACTTATATACGCAGTCTGTTATTTGTTTGCTTTTTTCAAGATAAACTCGCCTTGCTTTTCTTAAATGAGCGTCAAGTCTGCGGTTTTCAAGATATTTTGCAAGTGCGTTCTGCTCGGTTTTTGAGGCGGTCTGATTTATGTACGGGCTGATTTGTCGGTATTTTTTCAGCAGCTTGTCGGGCAGCACCATATAGCTGATTCTGACCGACGGCAAAAGAATTTTTGAAAATGAGCCGAGATATACCGTGTTTTCAATGTCGTAATTCTGTACGCACGGCATAGGGTGTGTACTGTATCTGAGCTCGCCGTTATAATCGTCCTCAATGATAATGCAATCGTTTTCTTTTGCCCACTTAATAAGCTCAAGTCGGCGGCTTACGGGCATACTCATACCGTTTTCCGCAATAAAATTCGGATTGATAAGCACCATATCGGGCTTTATTTTTTCGAGAGAGGATATGGTAATTCCCTTGCTGTCCGTATTAAAATACTTTATATCAAGTCCTAAGGTTTTAAAAATAAATTCCGCCTGAATGTAGCTTGATTTTGCCGTTGCAACGGTTTTGTTCGTGCCCACAAGAGAACACAAAAGGTAGAGCAAAAGCTGTGTTCCTGCGCCCACAACAATGTTTTCGGCACTTGTATTTACGCTCCGCACTCCGAGGCTGTATTTTTGCAGTGCATTTCTGAGCACGGTTTCGCCCTGCGGTTCGCCGTACGACATAAGCATATATCCCGTATTTATTACCTCTTTGACATACTTTTTCCATTCGTCAATATTAATGATTTTATCGTCAATGCTTTTGCCGCTGAAATCGTAGTCATATCTTTTAATCTGTGCGATTGCGGAGCTGTGCGTATTTTCGCTTTTCTTTGGGGCGTTTTCAAACTGTGCCTCAACATAATATCCGCTTTGCGGCTTGTTTTTGATGTAACCCTCAACGCATAGTTGTTCGTAAGCTGCGGATACAGTGGTTTTTGATACCTCAAGTCCGCTTGAAAGCTGGCGCACTGACGGCAGTTTTGTATTCTTTACAAGACTTCCGTTTTCCACGGAACGCCTTATTGATGCGTAAATCTGCATATAAAGCGGAGCGGAAGAAGTTTTGTCAATAATTATAAAGTCATAGAGCATAGTATCACCCTTAGATATTTTAGCATTTAACTTGTTTTTAAGCAATACGCAAAATAAAAAACGAGAGTAAGACAAATCCTACTCCCGTATAAATTTAATTGTATGTGACAGAGCATTAGAGCGACGCACCGAAATCGCTTACTAAAATCTGACCTGTGAGTGCCTTTGAATTATCGGATGCGAAAAATTCTATAATATTTGCAACATCTTCTGCCATACAAGGCTTTATCTTTAAGTCAGCGTGTTTGCTCATTGCACCAAACATTTTCATATCAAGATTTTCAGGCTTCATATTCATAGTCATAGGTGTAACTATTGTACCCGGACAAATTGCATTACAGCGAATGTATTTGTCGGCAAGAAGTAAAGCGGTATGCTTTGTAATACCGATGATTGCGGATTTGGTGGAAACATAAGCAGCGCCGCCACCGCCGTTTACTCCCGCAACAGAAGCAACATTTACGATAGACGAACCCTCTTGCATATATTCAAGAGCCGCACGAATACACTGCATTGTACCGACCTGATTAATTGAAATCAATTTTTGAATTTCAACATCGTCAAACTTATTGATAGGGGCAAGACCGGTGTCGAGAACACCCGCATTGTTTACCAAAATATCAATACCGCCGAATTTATCTACGGTTGCTTTCATAAGATTTTTGCAATCTTCATCTTTTGAAATGTCGGTCAAAACGGTAAGCACATTACCGCCTTCTGCTTTGATTTTAGATGCAACCTCATCAAGAGCCGCCTGACGGCGTGCACTGATTACAACATTTGCTCCGCTTTTTGCAAAGAGCATAGCCGTTGCGGCACCTACTCCTGAATTACCGCCTGTAATTACAGCGGTTTTTCCTTTTAAATTATACATAAATCCTCCTTTTGCGTACTGTATCTGTAAAAATAATTGTATCATATGTACTTGTTTAAATCAAGTTTTTAAAGTCGAAAAGCATTTGCGAAAATTTATATTGCAATATGCTGTTTACGGTTGAATTTTCTGTTATAACAAGGTATAATTAAATATGTATGTAATTCTTACTTTATAAAAAGGGGATAGTTCTATGAACAACTTAGCAGATAAGTTTTTTGAAAGTATAAAGGGTAAAAAAGTCGGTTTTATCGGTATAGGCACAAGTAACTTGCCTTTGATAAAACTGTTTTCGGATAAAGGTGCAGTAGTTTCTGCATATGACAAAAAAGATTTTGAATCACTCGGCGAAAATGCCGTAAAAGCCAAAGAATACGGCGCAGAGCTTGTTTTGGGCGAGGATTACCTCTCAAAACTTGACGGCGACATTATTTTCCGCAGTCCGGGCACACCGTTTTACAGACCTGAACTTGTTGCATTAAGAGAAAAAGGCGTTGTGCTCACTTCCGAGATGGAAGTGTTCTTTGACCTCTGCCCATGTAAAATCATTGCAATTACAGGTTCCGACGGCAAAACCACAACCACAACAATTATCTCCGAATTTTTGAAAGCAAGCGGTGTGAATGTACACCTCGGCGGCAACATCGGCAAGCCGTTGCTCCCTGAAATCGAGAGCATTAAAGAGGACGATGTGGCAGTGGTTGAGCTTTCAAGTTTTCAGCTTATTTCAATGAGAAAAAGTCCTGATGTTGCAGTGGTTACAAACCTTGCGCCGAACCACCTCGACATACATAAGGATATGCAGGAGTATGTGGATTCAAAGAAAAACATCGTACTTCACCAAAATGCTTTTTCAAAGGCAGTGCTTAACCTTGACAATGAAATTGCAAATTCTTTCTCTGACAGCGTTCGTGGTCAGCTTGCAAAATTCAGTGTAAAAGAAAGCCTTGCAAACGGCGCTTATCTTGACGGTACAACTGTTTGCTACAGCGACTACGGCAAGGTTACAAAGATTATGGACATCAAGGATATTAAAATTCCGGGTATGCACAATGTTGAAAACTATCTTGCCGCTATTTCCGCTGTATGGGGAATGGTTGATATTGAAACTATTAAGGCTGTTGCAAAGACTTTCGGCGGTGTTGAACACAGAGCGGAGTTTGTAAGGGAGTACAACGGAGTTAAGTATTACAACGATTCCATTGCATCAAGCCCTACAAGAACAGCACTCGGCACACTTTCGCTTTATGACGAAAAAATCATTATCATTGCAGGTGGTTACGACAAGCATATTCCTTATGAACCGCTTGGCCCTGTAATCAACGATAAGGTTAAGGTTCTCATTCTTCTCGGCGATACTGCTCCGAAGATTGAAAAAGCCGTTGTTGAGGCTGAAAACTACAACGAAAATGAAATTACAATCATAAATGTTACCAATATGGAAGAGGCAGTTGAGGCTGCCGTAAACCACGCCGAAAAAGGCGACATTGTTTCGCTTTCTCCGGCAAGCGCAAGTTTTGGTTTGTACAAGAATTTTGAGGAAAGAGGAAATCATTTCAAGGCTATTGTAAACGCTTTGAAATAATGTGAATATGAAACAGCTTTTATTTGATTTATGCCGCATAGGCGGAGTATCGGGCAGTGAAGAACCAATAGCAAAGTTCTGCGCCGAAAAACTCTCTGCCTTTGCAGATACAACTATAGATAAAAACGGAAATGTAATCGCTACACTCGGCAATGCAAATGCAGACAAAACGATTTTGCTTGATGCACATCTTGACAGAATAGGCTTTATTGTGACTTCGATTAATGAAAACGGTTTTGTTAAGGTTGCCTCCTGCGGCGGAATTGATGTAAGGGTATTGTCAGACGCTGTACTTGTATCTTGTTCGGACGAGCCTGTTAAAGGAGTGGTATGTTGTATGCCTCCGCACCTGTCTGACGGCGGAGAAGATAAAGCAGCTCCTATTGACAAGGTATGGATTGACTTCGGTTTACCTTATGAAAAGGTAGCCGAGAAAATCAAAATCGGTGATGTTCTTACATTTTACGGCGAACCGAAGGAACTTATGAATAACAGAATTACCGCTCCCGCACTTGATGACAGATGCGGTATTGCCGCTCTTATTAGATGCGCCGAGTTTATCGGTAAAAAAGAGCTTTCGTACAAGGTTGTTATTCTTTTGAGCGTTCAGGAGGAAACTTACGGAACAGGTGCGAAAACAGGTGCTTACCGAATTAATGCCGACGAGGCAATTGCCGTTGATGTAAGTTTTGCATCTCAACCCGATGTAAGCGGTCAGTATGCAGGCGTTGAACTTGCAAAAGGTCCGATGATTTGCATTTCTCCGATTCTTAGCAAGGCTATGAGCGATAAACTCATTTCTGTCGCTAAGGAAAAGAACATTCCTTTTCAATATGAGCCTATTTCGGGTACAACGGGCACAAATGCTGACCATATTTCTGTTACAAAAAGCGGAGTTGCTTCTGCCGTTGTTTCGATTCCGCAAAGATATATGCATACTCCGATTGAAGTTATTGATATTTATGATGTAGAAAATACGGCAGCTCTGCTTGCTGAATATATTATCGGCGGAGGTGCTTTTAATGACTGATTTTAAATTGCTTGAAAAACTCTGCACTGTCGAAGGTATTTCGGGTGACGAGGGCAGTGTAAGAGAAATTATTATAAACGAAATAAAGCCGTTTGCCGATGAAATCAAAACGGATAACCTCGGCAATATCATTGTGTTTAAAAAAGGCAAAAACCGAGCAAAGTCAAAACTTATGCTTTCGGCTCATATGGACGAAGTGGGTTTTATGGTAACGGATATTACTTCTGACGGCTACCTTAAATTTGATGAAGTCGGCGGTCTTGACAGACGAGTTGTGCTCGGCAAAACTGTAACCGTAGGCAAAAATAAGGTAAACGGTGTAATCGGTGTAAAGCCTATTCATTTAAGCAAATCAGATGAAAGAACCGCTGTGCCGAAGTACGGCGAAATGTACATTGATATCGGTGCAACAAGCAAAGATGATGCGCTAAGCGTTGTAAGCTATGGCGACAGTGTGAATTTTAATTCTATATACGAAAATAACGGCTATACAATCAAATCAAAGGCTATTGACGACCGCTTTGGCTGTCTTGCGCTTATTGAGCTTATAAAAAGCGAACTTGAGTACGATATGCACTTTGTGTTTGCCGTACAGGAAGAAGTCGGACTGCGTGGTGCAAAGGTTGCGGCGTACAGCGTAGACCCTGAATTTGCCATTGTTGTGGAAACCACAACCGCAGCGGATATTGCAGGTGTTGAAGAAACAAGACAGGTGTGCAATCTCGGCGACGGTGCGGTTATTTCTGTAATGGACAGACGCACAATTTACGATAAGAGAATGTCTGAAATGGCTTTTGAATGTGCCAAGGAAACGGGTGCAAAGGCTCAATATAAAAGAGCGGTTGCAGGCGGTAACGATTCGGGCGTAATTCACCAGAGCAGAGGCGGAGTAAAAACCCTTGCAATTTCACTTCCTTGCAGATATTTGCATAGCAGCGTTACAGTTGCGAATGTAAGCGACTGCGATGATATTATAAAAATTGTGTCGGCACTTGCAAATAAGATTGCAGGCGGAGAATATTAAACGAAAGGATTATGACAGATGATATTGACTGCCGATAATTGCGAAAAATTTATCAGCACAATAGAAAGCCTTGATGGACTTGATCCTTTTGCCTGCCGCATAATTTCGCTTTGTACAAGTTACAATCCGCATCTTCCGTTTGTGGATTATTGGACTGTTTTTGATGACGAAAGCAACACTGCAACGGGAGCAATCGCACGAAACGGCACGGATTTTATTCTTTTTCTGACCGATAAAACGGATATAGACGAAGTATCGACTTTTATGCGTGTGGCAGGTGCAGCTTCGGTAATTTGCAGTAATAAATACAGCCTTGATTTGTTCGGATACGAAAAATCGCAAGGTCCTATACTTGTACGCAAAGAAGAATTATCTGAAAGCGATAACTTAAGAATAGACACACCGCAGATAAAAGAGGCTTACGAGCTTATTGCAAAGGCGGCGGATAAATATTTTACTCCGCCGAAATTTGAGGATTTTTATGTGGATATAAACCACAAACTGCGCCACGGCACAATGCGGCTTCTCGGGTTGTATGACGGAAACGACCTTGCGGCTGTTGCAATGACTGTTGCGGAAAGCAGGCAGGGCGCTGTAATCGGTGCGGTTGCGTGTCTGCCGAAATTCCGTAACAAAGGTTACGGTACATACATAGTAAATCACCTTACAAATATTCTTGTAAAAGAGGGCAGAAGTGTGTTTGTACACAGGGCGGAGAATGCAAACAAGGCATTTTACGATAATTTAAAATTCAACTGCTTTGACAGCTGGTGTGAATACCATTTTAAAGGATGATAAATTTTGAGTTTTTTTGATATAGATAACAGAATAATCGAGGCCTCGCAAAAGGCTATGGAGCTTTGCAAAAGCAAGCTTGATGAAATTAACGATATTCAGGAATACAATCAGCAAAAGATGATAAAAGCCTTTCAGGAGGCAGGGGTAAGAGAAAGTCATTTTTCGGGTTCAACAGGCTATGGCTATGACGATTTCGGCAGAGATGCTCTCGACCGTGTGTATGCCTATGCTTTTGACGCCGAGGACGCACTTGTAAGACATAACTTTGCAAGCGGCACACATACTCTTACGGTTGCTCTTTTTGGTATTTTAAGACCGAACGATACCATGCTTTCCGTAACAGGTATGCCGTATGATACAATCCGCTCGGCAATCGGACTTGAGGGCAATTATCCCGGGTCGCTAAAAGATTTTGGCATTAACTTTGAAATGGTTGATTTAAAGGCTGACGGCACTGTTGATTATGAGGCAGTCGAGCAGAGAATCAGAGAAGAAAAGCCGAAAATGGTTTATATCCAGCGCTCAAGAGGATACAGCATAAGACCTTCGCTTACATACAGAGAAATCAAAAAACTTTGTGAAATTTCCAAAAAAGCGTCACCAAAGTCAATTATTATGCTCGATAACTGCTATGGCGAGTTTGTTGAAAAGGTTACTCCAATGTCTGTCGGCGTTGATATTATGGCAGGTTCGCTCATTAAGAATGCAGGCGGCGGCATTGCTCCTACGGGAGGATATATCGCAGGTAAAAAAGAACTTGTCGAGATGTGCGCATACAGACTTACAACTCCGGGTACGGGTAAGGAAATCGGTGCAACGCTCGGCAACAACCGTGAACTCTTTATGGGGGCTTATCACGCTCCATTTGTGTCTTGCGAGGCATTAAAGACGGCAGTGTTTGCATCGGCTCTTTTTGAAATTCTCGGTTATGATACAACCCCTAAATACAGTGAAAACAGGGGAGATATTATTCAGCTTATTATGCTCGGAAACGAAGAAAAGCTTTGCAGTTTCTGCGAGGGAATACAAAGCGGCTCTGCCGTAGACAGCTTTGTAAAGCCCGAACCGTCGGATATGCCGGGTTATGAAAGTCAGGTAATTATGGCGGCGGGTGCGTTTACACTCGGCTCGTCAATCGAACTTTCCGCAGACGCACCGTTAAGAGAACCGTACGCAGTATGGATGCAGGGCGGACTTAATTTCTGTTCGGGCAAACTCGGCGTAATGCTTGCGGCGGATAAGATATTAAAGAAAAGCGAAGAAAATTAAAATTTGGTAGTGATTACATGAAGTACATAGAATTTACTAATAAAGAAAAAGTGGAAATGTTTGATGAAATCGCAAAAAAATTTTACAATCATAATTTTGGTACTTTTTCAAAGTCGGAAATGGAATTAATGATGTTTAATTTTTACATTAAAAAAATTGTTTCAACTAATGTTGAAAGTGATAATACATTAAATTATAATTATTCTTCTGATTATTATATTAGTAAAGATTTAGGAATTACTCAGCAAAAAGTTAACAATCTAAAAATTAAAAACCAACTTGTAAATCCAATTGAATTTGATTGGAAAAAATCATTTTTGAAATTAGTTGGTAATGCTAGATTTGATAATAAATCTGGTAAAGTATTGATTAATATACCAGATCCAAATTTGTATATAGAAATAAAACATTATTTGGAAAATCATGGTGGTTATATAGAAACACAATTAAATAGAAATTTGCTTAAAATAAGGGTAGAATATTTTATTCAGTTACTTGTTGAAATAGAACCAGAGAAAGAACGTAATATAATTATTAAAGAGATAAAAAAATATATAAAAAAAGAAAATAAAGATGAAAATATTTTTTCAAAGGATAATATCGCAAAATCATTATTAGATTTGACTGTAAATGGTGCGAATATTTTGAATATCATATTAGGAATTATGCAATCTTATTAATTGTATAAAATGATATTATTATCTGTAACACATAAATTCCGACTTTGCATAATATACCATTGTAGAGAATAATTATTGTGCGGGTGTTAAAAATGAAAAAATCAGAGCTAAAAGCCTTTGGCATAATTGGTGGAGATAAACGGCAGCTTTTTCTTGCAAAGTCAATATCAGACTGTTGTTACGATGTAATTCTCGGCGGTTTTGATAAGCTGAAAAGCCTCGGTGCGATTGAAATATCCGACATAAAAACCGCAATTTCAAAATCAGATGCAATAATTTTCCCTTTGCCGTCAATTTGCGCAGACGGTACGGTAAACACGCCGTTTTCGGACAACAAAACAAGGCTTGACGAAGAAATGATTTCTCTTTTAAAAGAAAAGCCGATATTTGTTGCTATGAAAAATAAATTTTTAAAAGCATATCCGCAGCTTGCAGACTGCGAGGTTTACGATTATTCGGCAAAAGAGAAATTTGCGGTTGCCAATGCGTTGCTCACCGCCGAGGGAGCGGTTGAAATTGCGATGAATGAGTACGAGGGTACGATTTTTGACAGCAAATGCCTTGTTTGCGGATTTGGCAGGATAGGAAAAATGCTTGCAAAAATGCTGAAATCTCTTAATGCACAGGTCACGGTAAGCGCAAGAAACGAAGTCGATTTTGCGTATATAGAGGCACTCGGCTGCAAACACATCAACACAAATGCTCTCAAAAGCGTAAAGGGATACGACCTTGTTTTCAATACAATTCCCGTTATGATTTTTGACAGCGACTTGCTTATGAACACAGACCGCAACACCATTATAATAGACCTTGCCTCACTTCCGGGAGGAGTGGATTTTGAGGCGGCACGCAGGTACAAAACCGATGCCGTTCGTGCCTTGTCATTGCCCGGCAGAACCGCACCAAAGGCAGCGGGAGAAATTATCAGAAAAACGATTTTTAACATAATCAAGGAGGTTTACAGGTGACAAAAGCAACCATTGGCTATGCAATGTGCGGTTCCTTTTGCACCTTTTCACAAGCCTTTGAACAAATGCAGAAGCTTGTTGATTCAGGCTACAGGGTACTTCCGATAATGTCAGGTAACGCCTACTCAACAGATACTCGATTTGGCAAGGCAGAGGAAATGGTTAAAACTTGCGAGGATATAACAGGAGAAAAGGTACTTCACACCTCGGTGCAGACAGAGCCGATAGGACCGAAAAAAATGTGCGATTTACTTCTGATAGCACCTTGCACAGGCAACACACTTGCAAAGCTGTCGCTCGGCGTAACCGACACCTCGGTAACAATGGCGGCAAAATCACATCTGCGTATTCTGCGGCCTGTACTTTTGTGCGTTGCAACAAACGACGCACTCGGAGCGTCTGCGCAGAACATAGGCAGACTTATGAACACAAAGAACATTTATTTTGTCCCGATGCGGCAGGATAATTGCATTAAAAAGCCAAATTCACTTGTGGCTGATTTTTCTAAAATAGAAGAATGTGTAGAGCTTGCACTGCAAGGCAAACAACATCAGCCGATATTTATATGATATAAAACGACAGTTCCGATTTCTGAATAAGTCAGTCAAAAACGGAAAATATACAAAACGCCCCTTTACGGTATAATGCAATCAAAATTACCGTAAAGGGGATTTTTATGGCAAAAAAGTGTTTTTTATAAATAATTGACACGATTGCTGATATATTCTAAAGACAGAAAAGAAGAGAATTACTTAGGAAAAAGAAATTTTTTGATAATATTATAAAATATATTGACAAATACCGCAAAATGCAGTAATTATACAGGCTTTAACAAAAAATATTTTTTACAAAGGAGAATACACATAAAAAATAATAAAATTAAAAAATTTTTTGGACGGACTTTATCTGTAATTCTTATGGTATTTCTTTTGGTAGGCACAATTCCGATTGTTGGAGTTAGTGCTGCTGAAAATGAAGTGGAATACAAATACTTCTTAAATGTAAATGATGTTACATACTTGCAAATGCACATCGCAGGCAACAAAAATACCGACGGTTCGGCTTTTATTGACGAAACAAACAAGCAGTTGTTTGACTGCGTTGATATGAACAAAGACGGCAAACTCTCCGTTGCCGATGTAACAGCTCTACAGATTTATATATCACAGAATAATTAAACAACAACAAACCCTTTCTTGATAAGGCGGCAGGCACAGACTTGCCGCCTTTTGCTTTGTGTGTGAAAAAATTGAATTTTGCGTAAATAAAAAAATAATTCCTATAAAATCACAAATAGTTTACGGTGAGGTATTGCTACATATGCTTTTTTGTGATAAAATGGTAAATAATACGAATTGCAAATAAATTATTGTGATATTTTTTATAAAAAAAGGAAACATTTTTATGAAGCTATGTACTAAATGCAAGCATTTGCACAATGATGAGGACGCAGTGTGCAGTAACTGTAATTCTCCTCTTGAGAGCATTACCGACGAGAATACTCCCGTATATCTCCTTTCTGCCGAGGGATTTGAGCTTGAGCGTGTTAAAACCGCACTTGAAGACAATTCTATCCCTTGCGACAGCGTTATTAAGGACAAACAGCTTAAAAAGCAGGAATTTATAAATAAAAATTCTGCCGAAAGCGATATTCTGGTTCCTTATGCCGCATATGAAAAAGCCTACGATATATGTATAGGAATCGGCGCAATTAAAGAAGATGATACTCAGGTTCTTGAAGATGCGGTTGAGCAAAAAGACAGTAACGAGCCTACTCTTGACGAAAAATTCGAGGAGATGAGCGGCGTTAAACGCACCACCGTAAGAGTTCTTTCAGCCATTGCTTTTCTTGCGCTTGTTGCTCTTGCGGTATACGGTACAGATTTTATAACGGGTTTTATAAAAGGTTTATTTGGTTAAATTAATTATTTTGGAGGAAAAACTATGAATATTGAAACAAAATGCGTGCAGGCAGGCTGGCAACCAAAGAAAGGCGAGCCGAGAGAATTGCCGATTTACCAGAGCACTACTTTTAAGTACGACACAAGCGAAGAAATGGGTAAACTCTTTGACCTTGAGGCAGAGGGATATTTTTACACAAGACTTCAAAACCCTACCAATGACAGCGTAGCCGCTAAAATCTGCGCTATGGAGGGCGGCGTGGCCGCAATGCTCACTTCAAGCGGTCAGGCTGCAAACTTCTTTGCTGTGTTTAATATCTGCGAGGCAGGCGACCATCTTATCGCCTCGTCTTCAATTTACGGCGGTACATACAATCTCTTTGGTACTACCCTCAAGAAGATGGGCATTGAATGCACATTTGTAGACCAGGATCTCCCTGAAGAAGAACTTGCCAAGCTCTTTAAGCCAAACACTAAGGTTGTATTTGGCGAAACAATCACTAATCCGACTGTTTCTGTTTTTGATATTGAAAAATTTGCAAGACTTGCACATTCACACGGTGTTCCGCTTATTGTAGACAACACATTTGCCACTCCCGTAAACTGCCGTCCGTTTGAGTTCGGCGCAGACATTGTTACTCACTCAACAACCAAGTATATGGACGGTCACGCAACAGCGGTTGGCGGCTGTATTGTTGACAGCGGTAATTTTGACTGGCTTGCTCATGCTGACAAATATCCGGGACTTACAACTCCCGACGATTCATACCACGGTATTGTTTATGCCGAGCGTTTCGGTAAGGCGGCTTACATCACAAAGGCTACTTCACAGCTTATGCGTGACCTCGGTGCTATTCAGTCACCGCAGCACGCTTATTACCTCAATATCGGTCTTGAGTCACTTCACCTTAGAATGAAAAAGCATTGCGAGAACGCACTTGCCGTTGCAAAATATCTTAAAAACAACGAAAATGTAGCGTGGGTTTCCTATCCTGACCTTGAAGACGACAAGTACCACGAGCTTGCTAAAAAATATCTTCCAAACGGTTCTTGCGGTGTACTTGCTTTCGGTATCAAGGGCGGCAGAGAAGAATCAATAAAGTTTATGGATTCGCTTAAGTTTATTACAATCGTTACTCATGTAGCCGACGCAAGGTCATGTATTCTTCACCCCGCAAGCCACACACACCGTCAGATGACAGACGAACAGCTTATTGAGGCAGGAGTAGCTCCTGACCTTATCCGCCTTTCTGTAGGTATTGAAAATGCGGATGATATTATCGCAGACCTTGCACAGGCGTTTGAAAAAATTTAAAAATTATACTCGGGAGTTGATTTTATGTCAGCTTATGTTTCTGCTGTAATAGTTGCGGCGGGCGGCTCTGTAAGAATGGGAATTGCAGACAGCAAACAGTTTATTCCGCTTCTTGACAAGCCGGCTATTGAATATACTTTAAAAGCATTTCAGAAATGCTACCTTATAAAAGAAATTATTATAGTTTGCCGTGAGCAGGATGTTGACCGCATTAACAAACTTGTAAATCAAAACGGATTTACAAAGGTCAGCAAAGTTGTGCTCGGCGGTTCTTCACGCTCCGCAAGCGTGCGCAACGGCATTAAGGCGGCGAATGAAAAGGCAAAATATTTTGCTATTCACGACGGCGCCCGTCCGCTTATTACTGTTGACGAAATCGAAAGAGTTGTTGAGGCGGCTTTTGAAACCGGTGCGGCAACCCTCGGAACATCCGTTACGGATACAATCAAAATCGTTGACGGATTTAATAAGATTGAGAGCACACCGCTCCGCTCACAGCTTAGAGCAGTGCAGACTCCGCAGGTTTTTGAAAGAGATTTGTATATGTTTGCTCTTGAAAATGCAGGAGAAAACAGCCTTGAATTTACCGACGACTGCGCTCTTATCGAAAATATGGGCGGCGAAGTTCTCGTTGTAAAGGGCAGTGAAGAAAATATTAAACTCACCACTCCCGTAGATGTAATTCTTGCGGAAAGCATACTTAAAAACCGCATTAAGAACGGTAATTTCTGAACGAAAGGATAACATATGAGGATTGGTCACGGTTACGATGTTCATAAATTTGCAGAAAACAGAAAACTCATTTTAGGCGGAACAGAAATTCCGTATGAGTTTGGCCTGCTCGGTCATTCCGATGCCGATGTGCTTGTTCACGCAGTAATGGACAGCTTGCTCGGCGCTGCGGCTCTCGGTGATATAGGCAAACATTTTCCCGATACCGACGAAAGGTACAAAGGCGCAGACAGCATTGCTTTGCTCAAAGAGGTTTGCAGAATCCTTGACGAAAACGGCTACAAAATCGGCAATATTGATTCTACGGTAATTGCCCAAAAGCCGAAGCTTAAGGATTATATCTATGCCATGAGAGAAAATATTGCGAATGCTTGCGGCATTGATATTTCGCAGGTAAGCGTAAAGGCAACCACAGAAGAAAAGCTCGGTTTTACAGGCAGGCTTGAGGGCATTTCCGCTCACGCTGTTTGTATTATCGAATAATGAATTAATTAAGGATATTGAGCATACATATTAAACTATGAATGTTTGTATCATACACAAAAATAATGGAGGCACACAAAAATGAAAAATTGTCCAAGATGTAACGCACAGATGGAAGACAACGCTGTTTTTTGCCAGAATTGCGGTTTTTCTGTTGCACAGCAGGCAGAACCACAGGCACAGCAGCCACAGTACAATCAGTATGCGGCAGCTCCCGCTCCTGTTGTAGATCAATATGACCATACAGCTGAATTTTCTGCCGAAGATGTTTCTGAAAACAAGCTTTTGGCAGCAGTGATTTATGTATCAAGCATACTCGGTATTATTGTTGCACTTATTGCACAGAGCTCAAGAAAGTCTAAGTATCTTGATTTCCATATCAAGCAGGGACTTAAATCATTTGTTGTAATGTTTTTCCTCGGCGTAATCGGAGTCGTTTTATCATGGACTTGTATTTTTGCGATTGCGGCAGCTGTTTGTGAGGTTATCGTTCTTGTTTGCAATTATATCTGTCTTTTCAAGTCACTTGCCAACAAGTCAATCGAAATTCCGGTTATTCGCAGCCTCGGTTTCCTTAAATGATTTAACTTAAATCATACAAGCCACACCTCGTTCATATTATTGAACGAGGTGTTTTTATGATAAAAAAATTATCGTTGGCTTTGATTATTGCAATAATTTTTACGGCGATACCTGTATTTTCGGTTGAAGTCAATGCTGTGACGGAAGAAACGATTACAGCGCCGTCTGCCGTGCTTATGGAAACTTCATCGGGCAAAATATTGTTTGAAAAAAATCCGCACGAACAGCGTCCCTGCGCATCCATTACAAAGGTTATGACAATGCTGCTTGTTTGCGAGGCAATCGACAACGGAAAATTGAGCCTTGACGATACAATCACCGCCTCGGCGCACGCAGCGTCAATGGGCGGCAGCGACATATGGCTCGAAGAGGGCGAAACTATGAGTGCAGACGATATGATAAAAGCGACGGTTGTTGCATCGGCAAACGATGCGGCGGTTGCGCTTGCAGAGCATCTGTGTGGTAGCGAAGAAGTGTTTGTAGAGAAAATGAATGAAAAGGCAAGTCAGCTCGGAATGAATGACACGGTATTTAAAAACTGCAACGGACTTGACGAGGACGGACACATTACCTCAGCTTATGATGTCGCGGTAATGTCGAGAGAACTTATGAAGCACGAAATGATTTTTGATTACACTTCAATATGGCTTGATAATCTTCGTGACGGAAAAACACAGATTGTAAATACCAATAAACTTTTAAAGACATATAAAGGCATAACAGGACTTAAAACAGGCACAACAAATGATGCCGGCTGCTGTATGGCGGCATCGGCTACAAGGGGAGATATGAGCCTCGTTGCGGTAGTACTTGGCTGTAATTCGGGCAAAGAAAGATTTTCGGACGCAGCCGCTTTGCTTGATTACGGTTTTGCAAACTTTTCGGTAACACAGTTGAAAGCACCCGAAGATTTACCGAAAACAATTAAGGTTGAAAACGGTATGCAGGGCAATATCGGTATCGGCTGTGATGTAAACGCAAGCATTGTGCTTGATAAAAACAGCAGTTCAAAGATAGTTTCAAAAATTGATTTGCCCGAAAGCATAGAAGCCCCCGTTGTGAGCGGACAAAAGCTTGGCACGGTTACATACAGCCTTGACGGCAATGCCGTAAAAAGCTTTGAAATTACCGCTTTGCAGGACGCAGAAAAGATTTCTTTTGCCTCAGTTTTCTCGGTTTTATTAAATTCTATAATTTCTTTATAAAATATACAAAATGACCTTGCAAAAAGTCGGGAATTATAGTATAATAAGACAGCAAAGATACTTGTTTCGGATTTTATGTTGCTTTTATCACCGTTTTTACGGTATATTACGCAGTATTATTCCGAAAGGGAATTTTGGGGGAATTAATAATGGCTACAAAACTTACAGACAAATATTTAAAAGGTTTCGTTAATGAACACGAGTATGAGGGTGTGGCTGCTGAAGTAAAGGCTGCTCACAAGGTGCTCCACGACGGTACAGGTCTTGGAAACGATTTCCTCGGCTGGCTTAATCTTCCTACAGATTATGACAAAGAGGAGTTTGCAAGAATTAAGGCTGCGGCCGAGAAGATTAAAAAAGATTCCGATGTATTTATCGTAATCGGTATCGGCGGTTCATACCTCGGTGCAAGAGCCGCAATTGAATTTCTTACTTCACAGAACTACAACCTTACTTGTAAGGATACACCGCAGATTTACTTTACAGGTAACTCAATCAGCTCATCTGCACTTGCAGAGATTATGGAGCTTTGCGAGGGTAAAGATGTATCTGTAAATATGATTTCAAAATCAGGTACTACAACAGAGCCTGCCATCGCATTCCGTGTATTCCGTGAAATGCTTGAGAAAAAGTATGGCAAAGAGGGTGCAAGAGAGCGTATTTACTGCACAACAGATAAAGCTAAGGGCACACTTAAGGCTCTTGCAGACGAAGAGGGTTACGAAACATTCGTAGTTCCTGATGATGTAGGCGGTCGTTTCTCTGTACTTACAGCAGTAGGTCTTCTTCCGATTGCTGTTTCAGGCGCTGACATTGATGCTCTTATGCAGGGTGCGGCAACTGCACAGAAAGAATTTGACAATGACGACCTCGCTACAAACGATTGCTACAAATATGCGGCACTCCGTAACATTCTTTACCGTAAAGGTAAAACAATGGAGGTTATGGTATCTTACGAGCCTGCTTACACAATGATGTCTGAATGGTTTAAGCAGCTTTTTGCAGAGAGTGAGGGCAAGGATAACAAGGGCATTTTCCCTGCAAGCGTTATCTTCTCAACAGATCTTCACTCACTCGGTCAGTACATTCAGGACGGCAGAAGAACTATGTTTGAAACTGTTGTTCTCTTTGATAAATGTAAAAAAGAAGTTACACTCGGCACAGATCCTACTAATGTTGATGGTCTTAACTTCCTTTCGGGAAAGACAATGGGATATGTAAATCAGAAAGCTTTTGAGGGTACGGTTCTTGCTCATAACGACGGCGGTGTACCTAACATCGTTCTCAATGTTCCTGAGATGAACGAATCAGAGCTTGGTTATCTCATCTATTTCTTTGAAAAGGCTTGTGCTATTTCCGGCTATATGCTTGGCGTAAATCCATTTAACCAACCCGGCGTAGAAAGCTACAAGAAGAATATGTTTGCTCTCCTTGGCAAACCGGGTTATGAGGATCAGAAGGCTGCTCTTGAGGCAAGACTCAAGTAATTTCTTTTGTAAATAAGTTTAATATTCTGGAGGAACTAATATGGTTACTTTACTTATCGGTAAAAAAGGAACAGGCAAAACAAAAAAACTTATCGCTCTTGCTAATGAGGCAGTTGCTGCTTCTGCAGGTAATGTTGTTGTAATCGAAAAGGGCGCAAAGCTTACTTACGATGTAACACACAAGGCAAGACTTATTGATACCGAGCAGTACCTCATTGAGGGTTACGATATGCTCTTTGGTTTTATCAGCGGTATCTGCGCAGGCAACTATGATGTTACAGACATTCTTGTTGACTCAACATTCAAGATTTGCCCTACAGGTGTTGACGGTGTAGAAACTTTCACAAAGAAGTTGCAGGAGCTTTCAGAGGCTTCATCGACAAACATCGTTCTTCTTATTTCAGCAGAGGAGTCAGAGCTTCCTGAATCTATCAACGCTGTTTGCCAGAAGGTATAATTAATTTCAAGTTTTAACGGACTGCTCTCTTTTGCAGGGCAGCCCGTTTTTTCTGCAATTTTGCGTTGCGGTAAGATTGATAAATTATGGTTTAGCTGAATACTTCATTAGATATTATAAAAGGTTGACCAAACTATTATAATTAAGCAGTAAAATATTCTGCTAAAATCTTACTTTTTTCAATTTTCAAAATTTTTCACTTGAAAATCACAAAAATTATATCTTGCTGTCAGTTTTAGTTTATATAATTTTACAGAAAAACTAAATGGGAAGGGAATAACGATGAATTTAAAAAAATTAATTTTAAAAGCGTCACTCGGCGATAAAAAATCACTTGATTTTATTGCCGAAAAATATCAGAATTATGTCTGCTTTTTCTGTTCAACTGTAATTTCAGACAGTCAAAAAGCTGAAAATGCATTTAAAAAATCTTTTAAGGCTGTTTTTTCTGCCATAGAAAAAAATCCTAAAGTCGATAACCTTGACGAAATTGTAACATACGAAACCGCAAGAGTTTGCAAAGGCTTTATTTCCGATGAAAAAAACTCTGACAATATTCCTGCGAAGTTGCAGCCTTTTGCGGATAAAGACAAAATATCATCTGTATCTGCAATTACAGCCGAACAGAAAAAACTTTTTGTGAATGCTCTTAAAGCCGTAGGAGCAAATCAAAGAATCGCACTTGCTCTTAATTTATTATGCGATTATGACGCAAAGAAAATTGCCGATGTTTTAAAAATTTCTGAAGATAAAGTGCAAAATTCTCTTGATTACGGCAGAGAAAATGTAAAAAAACAGTTAAGACTGTCAAACGGAAATTTCAGTAAAAGAGATATTGTTTTCTTAATGACGGCATCATCGGATATAGTTAAAAGCGCTGCGGCACAGAAAAAACTTTCCGATACTGCCGATAAAGCAGTTGATGATATAGTGCTGTCTTTGGCTAAACCGCAAAAATCGGATAAAAAGAAAGCGTGGATTGCAATTTCAGCCGTTGCTGTTTTTCTTATTGCTGTTATAGTTGTTTTTGCCGTAACTTCAAATAAAAATAACAGTACCCCAGCAGCTACGGATGATTCTGTAACTGCCGGAACAAATACATCTGCCACCATAGGCACCGATGAGGCAAAGGGTACTCATCACGCAGAAATTGATATTAAAGACTACGGTGTAATTAAGGTTGAGCTTGACGGTGATGTTGCTCCGATTACGGTTGCTAACTTTATAAATCTTGCAAACAGCGGTTTTTATGACGGACTTACATTCCACCGCATTATTGACGGATTTATGATGCAGGGCGGCGACCCGTTAGGAAACGGTACAGGCGGTTCGGATAACACAATCAAGGGTGAATTTTCGCAGAACGGCGTAGAAAATAACCTTTCACATACAAGAGGTGCGATTTCTATGGCTCGTTCAACAGATATGGACAGCGCAAGTTCACAGTTCTTTATTGTTCAGTCAGACAGCACATATCTTGACGGTCAGTACGCTTGCTTCGGATATGTAACCGACGGTATGGATATTGTCGATAAAATCTGTAAAAATGCGGTAACAACCGACAGCAACGGTTCTGTAGACGCAGAAAATCAGCCTGTTATAAATTCAATTAAAATTACAGATTAAAACTAAACGGACTTGATTTTTTTCAAGTCCGTTTTTAGGTTATTGTCTTAGAGTTTATTTCAATGTTTGTGTAACTTTAATAAAAACATTACGATATAAAAAGGAGGTAAACGCTTGAAAATATTGGTAGATGCAGACGCTTGTCCCGTTGTAAAACAAGTAGAAAAGATTGCTAAAAAGCACAGAGTGCCTGTCATTTTGCTTTGCGATACAAACCACATTCTTTCATCAAATTACAGTGAAATTAAAGTAATCGGTGCAGGCGCCGACGCTGTTGACATTGCACTTGCAAATCTTTGTCAAAGCGGAGATATTGCTGTTACGCAGGATTACGGAGTTGCGGCTCTTGTACTCGGCAAAGGCGGTTATGCAATTCATCAGTCGGGAAAAATATTTACAAACGAGAATATCGACGGACTTTTAATGGAGCGGCATATCAACAAAAAGGCAAGAATGTCATCTTCAAAAAATCATCTCAAAGGACCTAAAAAGCGTACAAAAGAGGACGATTTAAGGTTTGAATCGGCATTTGAAAGTCTTTTATGCGGAATATTGTCACACGATTTAAAATAAAGAACGCAAAATAGAAAATATTGTCTTAATTTTCTTTACAAAACAGGCATTTTATAGTATTATTATAGTAATTATATTACACAGTGGGGTGTTAAGTTATGAAACCAAAATACAATAGAATTTTATTAAAACTTTCAGGCGAATCACTTGCAGGTGATCAGAAAACAGGTATCGACTTCGACAAAGTTGTTGAAATATGTAAACCAATCAAAAAGTGCGTAGACGCAGGCGTTCAGGTAGGTATCGTTGTTGGCGGCGGTAACTTCTGGAGAGGCAGAAGTTCAGGTGATATGGACAGAACAAGAGCAGACCATATGGGTATGCTTGCAACCGCAATCAATGCTCTCGGCGTAGCAGACGCACTTGAGCAGCTCGGCTGCGTAGTAAGAGTTCAGACTGCTATTTCAATGCGCCAGGTTGCAGAGCCTTACATTCGCAACAAGGCTATGTGCCATCTCCAATCAGGCAAGGTTGTAATCTTCGGCTGCGGTACAGGTAACCCGTTTTTCAGCACAGACACAGCTGCCGCTCTTCGTGCAAACGAGATTGAGGCTGACATTATGATGAAAGCTACAATGGTTGATGGCGTATATGACAGCGACCCTAAAACAAATCCAAACGCTAAGAAGTACGATGTTGTTTCTTTCCACGAGGTTCTCAACAAGGACCTTGCTGTAATGGACAGCACAGCAGCTTCACTTTGTAAGGACAACAAGCTCCCTGTTCTCGTTTTCAGCCTTGAAGACCCTGAGAATATTTATCGTGCGGTATGCGGTGAAAACATCGGTACTGTAGTTGATGCTATAGACTAATATTTTATGATGAACTAACGGAGGAAACATTATGCAAACACAGATTAAAAAGGCTTCTGAATCAATGGAGAGAAGAGTATCTCATATGCAGCAGGAGTTTTCTGAAATCAGAGCCGGCAGAGCAAACCCCGGTGTACTCGATAAGGTAAAGGTTGATTATTACGGTGCACCTACTCCTGTAAATCAGCTTGCGGCAGTTTCTGTAACAGAGGCAAGAACGCTCACCGTTCAGCCTTGGGATATGTCTGTTTTAAGACAGATTGAAAAGGCTATTCTTACATCTGACATCGGTATTAACCCACAGAACGACGGTAAGGTTATCCGCCTTGTATTCCCGCCTCTTACAGAGGACAGAAGAAAGGAAATCGTAAAAGACATTATGAAGATTTCCGAAGATACAAAGGTACAGGTAAGAAATGTTCGCCGTGACTTAATCGATAAACTTAAGGCTATGAAGAAGAGCGGCGAGCTTACAGAGGACGATTTAAAGCAGGGCGAAAAGAAAGCGCAGGAGCTTACAGACAAGTATATCAAGAATATAGACACAATTTCAGCCGCAAAGCAGAAAGAAATTTTGGAGATGTAATATGGCTTTTTGGAATTCAAAGTCTGAAGAAGCTAAAAAAACGGATATAATTTTACCCGAACACATAGGTATTATAATGGACGGTAACGGCAGATGGGCAAAAAAGCGCAGTCTGCCTCGTTCTGTCGGACATCGTGAGGGCGCAAAAACTTTCAGAAAAATCACAAGATATTGCTCGGACATCGGTATAAAATATCTTACCGTTTATGCTTTTTCAACTGAAAACTGGAAACGCCCGGAGGATGAAGTAAGCGCTCTTATGAAACTTTTTAAGTCTTACCTTAACGAGGCGCTTGAGGACTTCAAAGATGACAGCATTGTTGTAAAATTTATCGGAGATAAATCTCATTTCAGCTTAGATTTGCAAAATCTTATGATTGAAAACGAGGAAAGTTCAAAAGACCGTGACGGTATGGTGCTTAATATTGCTATGAATTACGGCAGCCGTGACGAAATTGTGCGTGCCGTTAAAAATATAAGCACAGATGTAAAAAGCGGTAAGATTGATGTTGAAAATATTGACGAATCGCTTTTTTCAAATTATCTTTATACCGCCGGTCAGCCCGATCCCGATTTGATTATCAGACCGAGCGGTGAATACCGAATTTCAAACTTTATGCTATGGCAGGCTGCTTATACCGAGTTTGTCATAATGAATAAGCTCTGGCCTGATTTTGAAAAATCAGACCTTGACGAGGCTATTAATATATACTCTCAACGCAACAGGCGCTTTGGAGGAGTATAAAGAAGCAGGTAGATCAGTTATGAAATCATTAAAAGCAAGACTTCTTACAGCGGTTGTCGGCATTTCCATAATTTTAGTTTTGCTGTTTTTGGGAGAAATACAGCCGCTCGTAATCGCCTTTGCGGTAGCTGCGGTTACGGCGTTTATGACAGGCGAATACTTACACGCTAACAAGCTGTTGAAAAAATATTTTATTTCGGTTCCGTGCATACTATTTGCAGCAGTAATTCCCATAGTATTAAATACGGGCTTGGTATATCCGATTATTACCGTTTTTATGATAGTGGGGTTTGCTATGCTGATATACAATCACAAGCAAATCAATTATCTTGACTTTGCGTATGCGATGTTCGGCACACTTCTTATCACATTCGGAATGAGTGCGTTTTCGGCTCTTTGCCTTAATTGCAAGCCGTTGAGTTTTTACTTTGCCACTATTTTTTCACTTCCTTGGATGGCGGATGCAGGCGGATTTTTTATCGGCGCAAGCTTTGGCAAACATAAACTTTGTCCGAATGTCAGCCCTAAAAAAACGGTTGAGGGCGCAGTCGGCGGAGTAATTTTCTGCGTATTGACTGCCGTTGTACTCGGTTTGCTCTTTGCGTTTGTAATTGCTCCCGAATATAAGTTTAACTTTGTTGCTCTTATCATTCTCGGTGTTGTTGACGCCGTGGTTTCTATTTTCGGCGACTTGAGTTTTTCTCTTATCAAGAGAAGTGTAGGCATTAAGGACTACAGTTCTGTATTTCCGGGTCACGGCGGTATGCTCGACAGATTTGACAGCATTATTTTTACCGCTCCTGTTATGCTTGCAATCAATCAGTTTTTGCCTTTTGCTACGGTGGTGTAAATTATGATTAAAAATATTTCCGTTTTAGGTTCAACAGGTTCAATCGGTACTCAAACGCTTGATGTTGTCGATAAACTTAATTTGAATGTTACAGCGCTTACCGCAAATTCAAATGTAAAGCTAACGGAACAGCAGATAAGAAAGTATAAGCCGCAGATTGCAGTGCTTTTTGACGAAGAAAAAGCAAAAGAATTACAGCTTGCGGTCAAAGATACCAATACAAAAGTTCTCGGTGGAATGGACGGACTTATTGCGGCGGCAACCGAAAAAAGCTGCGAACTTGTACTTAATTCCGTTGTGGGAATGGTAGGCTTGCTGCCCACAATTGCGGCGGCAAATGCCAAAAAAGATATTGCGCTTGCAAATAAGGAAACTCTTGTTGCGGGCGGACATCTTGTTACGGATGCTGTCAGGGATAATAATGTAAGGCTTTTGCCTGTTGACAGCGAGCACTCGGCGATTTTTCAATGTTTGCAGGGGATGCCGCAGAATAAGGCGCTTAAAAAGCTGATACTTACGGCATCGGGCGGTCCTTTCTTTGGCAGAACCCGTGACGAACTTAAAAATGTTACGGTAGAGCAGGCTCTTAATCATCCGAATTGGAGTATGGGCGCTAAAATCACCATAGACTCTGCTTCAATGATGAATAAGGGACTTGAAATTATAGAGGCAAGCAGACTTTTTGATGTTGAGGGCGACAGAATTGATGTTGTGGTTCACAGAGAAAGTATAATCCATTCGCTTGTTGAGTATGACGATAATTCGGTTATCGCTCAACTCGGCTTGCCCGATATGCGTATTCCTATTCAGTATGCGGTTACATATCCCGACCGTTATGAGTCGCCTGTGGGCGAGCTTAAACTTGCGGATATAGCTAAAATGACATTTTTTGAGCCTGATTACAAGACCTTTGAATGTCTTACAGCATGCAAGAAAGCCCTTGATACTGGCGGTACGGCTACGGCTGTGGTAAACGGCGCAAATGAAGAGGCAAACGCTTTATTCCGTCAGGGAAAAATATCTTTCCTTGAAATCGGCAGTCTTGTTACGGAATCATTAAATGCCGTAAAGACAATTAATCAAAAAAATGTTGAGGATGTTCTGAACGCAGACGCACTTGCAAGAGAGTTTGTACGCAGAACGGTAAACAAATAATTAGATTTTGCGGAATTTTTATCTGGAGTTGATTGACCAAATATGCAAATATTAGTAACTATAGCCTTGGTAGTAATTGCGGTGCTGCTTTTTGAGCTGATTATAGGATTACATGAGTTCGGACATTTCATTACGGCAAAGCTTTCGGGCATTAAGGTAAATGAATTTGCACTTGGAATGGGGCCAAAGCTTTTTAGTTTTAAAAAGGGCGAAACACAGTATTCTTTAAGACTTTTTCCAATCGGCGGATATTGTGCAATGGAGGGCGAGGACGAAGACAGTCCCGAGCCGCGCTCGTTTAATAATGCAAAGGTCTGGAAACGAATGATAGTCATTATTGCGGGTGCGGTAATGAATATAATTCTTGGCATAATTTTTTCTTTTATAATGGTCATTCCGCAGGAGGCATATACTTCTACGACTGTTGAACAGTTTGACCCACGCTCTTATTCCGCAAACTGCGGTTTACAGATTGGCGATAAAATCGTTAAGGTCAACGGATATGATATTTACAATTCAAAGGATTTATCTTTTTCGTTTGCAGGTGTAAACTGTGAAAATGTTGACGGTAAGTCTGTATCCGTATATAAACAGGACTGCGCAAATGCAATTTGTACGGAGTACAGTAAAATTGCAACCGATAAAAAGCCCGATGACGATACACTCCTGAAACTTTACAATATCACAACCGACGGTTGTACGGCGGTGAATAATTCTGCCGACAAAACCGAGGCTAAAAAGGTGATGGACGATACCGTCAAAAAACTTTATGATACAATCGGTGTAACAGACTATACTCTCCCGACAATTACCGAAAAAGATACCCGTCAGCGTTATACTGCAACTGTTACGGTAATAAGGGACGGCAAAGAAGTTGAGCTAAACGATGTTCAGTTCTTTACTTACTATAAAAACGAAGAGGATAAAGAGGCAGATAAGCCGTCGGTTTCTCTTGATTTTTATGTTGAGCCAATCGACAAGACATTCACTTCTGTAATTAAACAGGGATTTTCCGAAGCTTTGTCAGTCGGCAGAATGGTATGGCAGTCGGTTGTATGGATTGCGCAGGGCAGATTTGGATTTCAAGATATGTCAGGTCCTGTCGGCATTGCATCTGCGGTAACACAGGTTGCCTCACAGGGACTTGAAACAAACTTCGGTTCTGCGGTATTTAATATTTTAAATGTAATGACCTTGATTACAATAAATCTCGGTATATTCAATATGCTCCCGTTCCCGGCACTTGACGGCGGAAGATTTTTGCTTTTGCTTATTGAGTGGATATTCAGAAAGCCGATACCGAGAAAGGTTGAGAAATATATCAATGCAGCAGGCTTTATTATTCTTATGGGCTTTATGGTTGTTGTAACCTGTAAGGATATATGGCAGTTGTTTACCGGACAGCTAAGCCTGTAGCATAGGAGGAATTACAGTGGGAAGTAAAAAACAAGTTAAGGTCGGCAATGTGCTTGTCGGCGGAGGTGCGGAAATAAGCGTTCAGTCAATGCTGAATGTACCGTCAACTGATATTGAGGGTTCGGTTAAACAGGCGGTTGAACTTGAAAAAGCAGGTTGTCAGATTATAAGAGCCGCTATTCCTAACAAGGATGCGGTTAAACTTATTCCGGCATTAAAGCAGGCTCTTACAATTCCCGTTGTTGCCGACATACATTTCGATTACAAATTAGCGCTTGAGGCTTGTGCCGCAGGTGTTGACAAAATTCGTATAAATCCGGGCAATATCGGTTCTGATGACAGGGTAAAGGCGGTTGCCGACGCTTGCCGTCAGAGAAATATTCCTATCAGAATCGGCGTAAATTCCGGCTCGCTTGAAAAGGAAATTCTCGCAAAGTACGGTCACCCCACACCGCAGGCGCTTTGCGACAGTGCGCTGTATCATGCGTCTTTGCTTGAAAAGTTCGATTTTAACGATATTGTTCTTTCAATGAAAAGCTCAACCGTTCCGTTTATGGTTAAGGCTTATGAACTTGCAAACGAGCAGTGCGATTATCCGCTCCACCTTGGCGTTACCGAGGCAGGTACCGAACGAATGGGCATTATCAAGTCGGCTGCAGGTATCGGTTCGCTGTTACTTCACGGAATCGGCGACACAATCAGAGTTTCTCTTACGGCTGACCCTGTAAAGGAAATCTATGCCGCTAACGATATTTTAAAAGCGCTCGGACTTAAAAAGAGCGGTGTGCAGTTTGTATCCTGCCCGACCTGCGGCAGAACAAGAATTGACCTTGTAAAAATTGCGGGAGAGGTTGAAAACAGACTTAAAGACTGTAAAAAGAATATCAAAGTAGCCGTAATGGGCTGTGTTGTAAACGGCCCCGGAGAAGCAAGAGAGGCCGACATCGGTATTGCAGGCGGTGACGGCTGCGGTCTTGTATTCAAAAAAGGTGAAGTAATCAGAAAAGTTCCCGAGGAGCAGCTTGTTGACGCTCTTATGGATGAAATCGATAAATTATAATTCTTATAAGGAAGAATATGAAAACACTCGGAGAAGTCTTTAATCCGTATCTTGCGGATAAACCGCTCGCTGATGATATATCATCAGCCGAGCTTTTAAAACTTAATATTAACAGTAATAATCGCTCAATCACAATGACTGCCAAATTTGGCGGTCTTGTGTTGAGGGATAACCTTTTTGCTGCCGAAAAACAAATTTCCAAATCCGAATTAAATCTCGGCTCTGTCAGAATTAATCCGATTTATGATTCTGAACTTTTTTCAGCAGATTATTTTCCTGAGCTGTATAAGGCGGTTAAGCGTGATATTCCGAGTATTAACGGCACACTTAACAACGCATTTGTTACCTATGAGGAAGGTAATTTGCAAATCACACTTAATAACGGCGGCAAAAGCCTTTTAGATGCCAAGGGTTTTGACAAGGCTCTTAAAAGGCTTGTTGCAGAGGAATTTTCGCTTGAAATCAACATTATATATACAGGTACGCTTGAAGTTGACGGACAGAGCGAAGAATATATGCAGGCAATGAAAAATGCCGCAGAAAAAATCGAAAGACAAAAGATTGAAGAAAGCGTGCACGATACTGCGAGCAATGAGGCTGTTACAAAAGCTGTAAAGGAAAAGAGAAATTCCAATGCAGTGCAGGAAATTGAAGTGCGGGAGGGCAAGTTTTTGCTGCCGCAGATTGTTGAAGCCTCAATAAAACCTTTTTACGGCAGGTCTATACGAGGTAAAATCGAGCCAATCAGCACAATTGTTGCCGACACAGGCAGAATAGTCGTATGGGGCGATATTTTTGATATTGAAAAAAAGGTAACAAAGTCGGGAGATAAAAATATTTTTGTGATCGACATTACCGACTATTCGGGTTCTACATCCGTAAAAGTTTTCGGAACAATCAAAGACACCGCAATTCTCGATAACCTGAAAAAAGGTGACACTGTAGTTGTTCAGGGCGATGTCGAATATGACCGCTACGCAGGCGAACTTATGCTTATTGCAAGGTCAATCGGCACTGCAAATAAGGTTAAGGTTGTGGATAAAGCGGAGGAGAAGCGTGTCGAACTGCATTTGCATACGAATATGTCGCAGATGGACGCAGTAACCTCGGCAGGCGACCTTGTAAAAAGAGCCGCCGATTGGGGACACCCGGCAGTTGCAATCACAGACCACGGTGTTGCACAGGCTTTCCCTGACGCTATGAAAGCCGCCGATAAAATTAATAAAGACGGCGAAAAAATCAAGGTTATTTACGGCACAGAGGCTTACTTTATGGATGACCTTGTAGAATCTGTTTCGGGCAAAAGCGAAGAACCGCTTGACGGCACATTTATCTGCTTTGATATTGAAACTACCGGTCTTTCCGCAAATCGTGACAAAATCACAGAAATCGGTGCCGTAAAGGTTGAAAACGGACAGATAACCGATACTTTTTCAACTTTTGCAAATCCGGGTATGCCGATTCCCGCAAAGATAACCGAGCTTACGGGCATTACCGACGCTATGGTAAAAGTCGCACCGTCACAGAGCGAGGCGGTTAGCGCATTTCTTGAATTTGCAGGCGACAATGTGCTTGTTGCGCATAATGCACCGTTTGATACCTCGTTTATCCGTAAGGCTTGCGAAAATATGAACAGGGAGTACAACTACACTTCCATTGACACCGTTGCAATTTCAAGAGCCATTTTGACCGATATTAAAAACTGCAAGCTGGATACCGTTGCAAAGTATTTGCGACTTGGCGACTTTAATCATCACCGTGCAACCGACGATGCGGAAATGCTTGCAAGAATTTTTATAAATCTTTGTACCCGTCTTAAAGATGACTACAATATTACAAAAACCAACGAAATCAATACACAGATTGCAGGCGGCGGTGACTTCAAAAAACTGCCTACTTATCACCAAATAATTCTTGTAAAGAATTTAACAGGTCTTAAGAATTTGTATAAATTGATTTCTTACGCTCATCTCACATATTTTTATAAAAAACCGAGAATACCTAAGAGTGAGCTTGTTAAGCACCGTGAGGGACTTATAATCGGCTCGGCTTGTTGTGCAGGTCAGCTGTATCAGGCTATACTTCTCGGAAAACCGTGGCCTGAAATCAAAGCAATTGCATCATTTTATGACTACCTTGAAATTCAGCCTGCGGGAAACAATAATTTTATGATTCGTGAGGGCAGATTTGCCAATGAGGCAGAACTCCACGAAATTGATAAGACTATAGTAAAACTCGGCAAAGAACTCGGCAAGCCTGTTTGTGCTACTTGCGATGTTCATTTTATGGACCCGAAAGACGCCGATTACAGAAAAATTCTTATGGCTGGTCAGGGCTTTAAAGATGCCGAAGACCAAGCTCCGCTTTACCTTAGAACCACAGCGGAAATGCTCAAAGAATTTGAGTACCTCGGCAAAGAAAAGGCATACGAAGTGGTTGTCACAAATCCACGCAAAATTGCCGATATGTGCGAGTCGATAAGACCTATTCCGAAGGGAACTTTCCCGCCTAACATTGAGGGTGCGGAGGAAGAACTCGTTTCTATCACATGGGAAAGGGCAAAGGAAAAATACGGCGACCCACTTCCTGAAATTGTTAAGGCTCGTCTTGACAAAGAACTTAATTCAATTACAACCTACGGTTTCTCCGTACTTTATATGACCGCTCAAAAACTCGTTGCCGACAGCGAGGCACACGGTTATCTTGTAGGTTCCAGAGGTTCTGTAGGTTCGTCATTCGTTGCGACAATGTCGGGTATTTCCGAAGTAAATCCGCTTTGCCCGCACTATATATGCCCAAAATGTAAACACAGCGAATTTATTACAGACGGCAGTTACGGTTCGGGTTTTGATATGCCTCCTAAGAATTGCCCCGAGTGCGGCACTCTTATGGACCAGGACGGTCACGAAATTCCGTTTGAAACATTCCTTGGATTTAAAGGCGACAAAGTGCCTGATATTGACCTTAATTTCAGCGGTGAGTATCAGTCAAAATCGCACAGATACACGGAGGAACTGTTCGGTAAAAACAATGTGTTTAAGGCGGGTACTATTTCTACCGTTGCGGAAAAAACCGCTATCGGCTATGTAAAGGGTTATGCCAACGATAAGGGTATGATTCTTCATAAGGCTGAAATCAAGCGACTTGCTCTCGGCTGTACAGGTGTTAAGCGTACAACGGGCCAGCACCCGGGCGGTATGGTTGTTGTACCGAGAACAAGCGAAGTTTACGACTTCTGTCCTGTTCAGCACCCTGCAAACGATATGAAGTCCGACAATATTACCACTCACTTCGACTTCCATTCTATTCACGATACAATTACAAAACTTGATGAGCTCGGACACGATGTTCCGACAATTTATCACTATCTTGAACTTTATACGGGTATTCCCGTTATGAAAGTATCAATGAGTGACCCCGAGGTTATGAGCCTGTTTACATCAACCAAAGCTCTCGGTGTAACTCCCGAAGATATAGGCTCAGAAACAGGTACATTCAGCTTGCCAGAATGCGGTACTTCCTTTGTACGAGGAATGTTGGTAGAGGCTAAGCCAAAAACATTTACCGACCTTTTGCAGATTGCAGGTTTGTCACACGGAACAGGTGTATGGCTTGGCAATGCGCAGGAGCTTATTCATAATCATACCTGCGATATTTCAAGCGTTATCGGTACTCGAGATTCCATTATGACTTACCTTATGCATAAGGGACTTGAGCCGGGTATGGCATTTAAGATAATGGAAATTGTCCGTAAAGGTAATGCGACAAAATTGCTTACCGAAGAACATTTCAAGGCGATGAGAGATAACAATGTTCCCGAATGGTACATTGATTCCTGTATGAAAATTCAGTATATGTTCCCGAAAGCCCACGCCGCCGCATATATGATTTCTACATTGCGACTTGGCTGGTACAAGGTGCATAAGCCTGTTGAATATTACGCAGCTTACTTTACGGTACGAAGCGAAAACCTTGACGGTGTTGTGCTTATGCAGGGACATCAGGCTGTTAAAAACAGAATGAAACTTATAAAGCAAAAGCAAAGCGCCCACGAATCGTCTACAAAAGAAGATCAGGAGTACGCTACACTTCAGATTGTAAATGAAATGCTTGCAAGAAAAATTGAAGTTCTGCCTGTTGACATTTACAAATCCGAGGCTAAAATGTTCAAGGTTGAGGACGGCAAAATAAGACTTCCGTTTTCAACAATTCCCGGACTTGGCGAAAGCGCCGCAATATCTCTCGCTGAATCGGGAAAGGTAAATACATACCTTTCCATTGAAGAAATGCAGATAAAGACAAAGGTTTCCAAGTCTATTATTGAGTCGCTGAAAAATATCGGCGCACTTGAGGGACTTCCGGAAAGCTCACAGATGTCATTGTTTTAAGGAGTAGCGTAATAAATGAAAAAACTTTTTACATTAAAAAATGTACTGATTTGTATTCTTTTTACAATATTTTTGCTGTTTGTAAAGGATAATTTCAGTGTGGTATGGAACGCAATTTGTATGTTTGCATCTATTCTGACACCGTTTGTAATAGGATTTTTGTTTGCGTATATTTTGAATTTTCCTTACAAATTCTTTTATTCAAAAGTATTCGGATTTTTGAAAAACAAAAAAGCTTTTTTTGCGAAAATGCGCAAACCGTTATCTATAATTTGCACATATACGGCGGTAATTGCCGTACTCGGATTTTTGATTGCCATTCTTGTTCCGCAGATCGGCGACAATATTTCGAGCCTTGTTGAAAGAGTGCCGTCATATTTTAATTCAGTATATGAATGGCTTTCAAGCGTTGCCGATTGGGCTAATAAGACTTATAATGCAAACATTGATATTGACGCATCTTTTGCTCAACTCGGCAAAGAGATTGCAAAGAATTTAAACGGCACTACAATTGCAAATTTCTCAAAAAATGTGTTGTTTGATACTCTTCTACCTATGATTACAAACACCACGGCGGGAATTTATAACTTTATTATGGGTATTGTAATTTCCGTTTACTTCCTGTCAGCAAAGGAAATGTTGTGCAGACAGGTAAAGCGCCTTGCCGTTGCGTTTATTCCGATAAAATTCTTGCCTAAAGTTTATGAGATTGTCGATATTACCGATACAAAATGCGGTAGATTCCTTGTTGGCGACATTATTGACGCCGCTTTTATCGGAGTGCTCACATTCATTACAATGTCTATTTTCCAATTGCCGTATGCCGCATTGATTGCGGTTCTTATCGGTGTAACAAATATTATTCCTTTTTTCGGACCTTTCATAGGTGCAATCCCGAGTGCTATTATTCTTTTCCTTGAAAGCCCGTGGGATATGATTATATTCATTGCGATTGTATTTGTTATTCAACAGCTTGACGGCAACCTTTTCAAGCCGAAGATTATCGGCAGTCAGGTCGGACTTTCAAGTTTCTGGGTACTTTTCAGCGTTATCGTCGGCGGAAGTTTATTCGGTATGGTAGGCTTTATTTTAGGTACTCCTATATATGCGGTTATTTATACGCTGATCGGCAAAAGAGTTAAAAACGCTATTGACAACAAAGGCAAAATCGCTCAGGAGGCACTTGACTTTGAGGTGCTGAATTATGTAAAGATTGCCACAGAACAAAAGAAGATAAGAGAAGAAAAGGAAAACGCTCAAAAGGAAAAGCTTTTGAAGTTTATCAAACCCGATAAACATACAAATTCCGAAAGCGATGACGATAATAAAGACGACAAAGAATAACATTTATTTTGCAGAGCAGTAAAATTGTTTGCTGCTCTGTAATTAAAAATATTTTTGTTATAAAATTGACAAGTACATTTTTATATGTTATTATATTAGCATATTAGCACACTAAAGCGTTTTATAAAGAGGTTTTTATGAAAAAGAATTTAAAAATTACCCCCGAAGGAATGAAAGACTTTCTTTTTGCGGAGTGTTCGGCTATGGACGATGTATGCGGCAAAATAGAAAAGGTATTTACAAAGGGCGGCTTTAAAAAGGTAATCACACCGGGCATTGAATTTTACGATATTTTTTCAATGGAATGCAGCGGAATTGACCAGCAGTCAATGTTTAAATCAGTTGACAACAAAGGCAGACTTCTTGTTATGCGTCCCGATTCAACACTTCCGATTGCAAGAATGGTGTCTTCAAGACTGAAAAACAGCATTATGCCTGTAAGACTTTACTATAAGCAGGCAGTTTACAGAAATAACCCTACTCTTATGGGCAGAAGAAATGAATTTATGCAGATGGGCGTTGAATTGCTCGGTGTAAAGGGCAAGAGGGCAGACCTTGAGGTGCTTTCTACCGCTATCAGAGCTATTATGAGCGTTGCCGATGATTTCAGAATTGAACTCGGTCACGCACAGGTATTTAACGCACTTATCAGCGAAATAGATATTGACGAGGATTTCAAAGAGAAAATCAGAGTTACCATTGAGGGCAAAAATTATTCTGCTCTTAATAACCTGCTTGACAAACTTGAGCCTTGCAAGGCTGTAACCGCTATCAGAAGTTTGCCGTCGCTCTTTGGCGGTGACGAAGTGTTTGACAAGGCAACAGAGCTTTGCAGCGGCACAAAGGCTGTTGACGCACTCAATTATTTACATACACTCTACGATTCGCTTAAAACTCTCGGACTTGGGGACAAACTCATTGTTGACCTCGGTCTTGTACAGAGAAACGATTATTATACAGGTTTTGTTTTCTGCGGATATATTTCAGGCATAGGTGACGCAGTTCTTTCGGGCGGCAGATACGATGACCTCCTTTCTGAATTTGACGCTCCTATGGGCGCAGCGGGTTTTGCGATTGATACGGACGCAATCACAGAAAAACTGCTCTCGGACAAAAACACAAGCTATACTGATGTACCCGATGTTCTTGTATATGCAAATGACGGTGCGGAGATTAAAGCAATCAACGCTGTTGCCGATATGCAGAAAAACGGAATTAACGCCCGTTTCTGCGTGCTCGAAACTCTTGAAGAGGCAAAGGCTTTTGCAGAAAAAATGGGTATAGACAAAGTACAAATAATCGGCTGAAGTGCGAAAGGATTTTCTAAATGAAACCATTAAGAATAGCTCTTACAAAGGGCAGACTTGAGAAAACAACTATTGAGCTTTTCCAAAAAATCGGCTACAACTGCGACGAGGTTATCAATAAGGGCAGAAGACTTATTCTTCCGATTGGTGACAACGACTTTGAGGTTGTGCTTGCAAAGGCGGCCGATGTTATTACATATGTTGAGCACGGTGTGTGCGACCTCGGCGTGGTAGGTAAAGACACCATTCTCGAAAACGGCAATTCTTTTTACGAGTTGCTTGACTTAGGCTTTGGCAAATGCAGATTTGCCCTTGCTACTAAAAAAGGCACAGATTTTTACAGTGGCTACAACACAAAGACTATTGCAACTAAATATCCGAATGTAACCCGTGCATTTTTTGACGATAAAAATATGGATGTCAGAATTATTAAAATCGAAGGCTCTGTAGAGCTTGCTCCGCTTGTGGGACTTTCTGACGGCATTGTTGATATTGTAGAAACAGGTTCAACACTCAAGGCAAACGGACTTGAGGTTATTGAGTGGGTAACTGAGATTTCGGCAAGACTGATTGCAAACACAGCAAGCCTTAAACTTCGCAAGGCTGAAATTGAGGAACTTCAAAAGAAACTGGAGGCTGTAACAAAATGATTACTACTGTAATTGCTGACGGAAAAAAGGAATACGATTTTATAGAGCTTCTCAAAAGCAGAGCGCAAAATTCAGACAAGAATGTTATTCCGATTGTGTCTGAAATCATTGAAAATGTTAAGACAAACGGTGACAAGGCTGTATATGACTACACCGTTAAATTTGACGGCAAAGCACCTGAAAAGGCAGAGATTTCTGCTGATGAAATCGACGCTGTAATTTCCGAGTGCGATCCTAAATACATTGAAACCGTAAGAAGAGCGGCTAAAAATATTGAGGATTTCCATAAGCGCCAGGTTCAGCAGAGCTGGCTTACCACAAAGAATAACGGCGTTATTATGGGACAGCGTATCAGAGGTTTGAAGCGTGTCGGCATCTATGTTCCCGGCGGTACAGCTGCGTATCCGTCATCTGTACTTATGAATGCAATTCCTGCTAAAATTGCAGGTGTTGAGGAAATTGTAATGTGCACACCTCCTATGAAAAACGGCAAGCCAAACCCAAATATTCTTGCAGCCGCCAAGCTTGCGGGTGTTGACAGAATTTTCCTTATGGGCGGCGCACAGGCTGTTGCTGCTATGGCATACGGCACAGAGAGCGTACCTAAGGTTGACAAGATTGTAGGTCCGGGCAATATCTTTGTTGCCACAGCCAAAAAACTTTTGTACGGTACAGTTGATATTGATATGATTGCAGGCCCGAGCGAAATTCTTATTATTGCCGATAAATCGGCTAATCCTAAGTTCCTTGCCGCCGACCTTATGAGCCAGGCAGAGCACGACAAACTTGCGTCTGCAATTCTTCTTACAGACTGCGAAGAACTTGCAAATCAGACTGTAAAAGAACTTGAAAGACAGGTTCAGACCCTTTCGAGAAATGAAATTATAAATTCTTCACTTGACAATTTCGGTGCGATTATTGTGTGCAGTGATATGAAACAGGCCGTACTTTTCGCAAACGAGCTTGCTCCGGAGCATCTCGAAGTATGCTGTGAAAATCCGATGGAGTATGTAGGCAAACTCGACAACGCAGGTTCGGTATTCCTCGGCAACTATTCACCTGAACCTCTCGGCGACTATTTTGCAGGTCCTAACCATGTTCTTCCTACAAGCGGTACAGCAAGATTTTTCTCACCGCTTTCGGTTGACAGCTTTGTTAAGAAATCAAGCTTTATCTGCTACACAGAAGAAGCATTAAGAAACGATGCGCAGGATGTAGTTCGCTTTGCGGACACAGAGGGACTTACAGCTCACGCAAATTCAATCAAAGTCAGATTTGAGGACATTGATTTTGAATAAATGATTTTGAGTTAAAATGAATAGTGATTTGACAGAGTGTTTTGTCAAAAAATTTATTTGATTTTAATTTACGGAAATTATTAAAATTTTGTAATATTTATTGTAAATCGTCTTTAAAAAGGATATAATCATATAGACTGAGCTTTTAGGCTCTGTTTAGATAACTTATTTGAGGTGAGAAAATGCGCCAAACAGAAATCAGCCGTAAAACCAAAGAAACCGACATCAAGCTTTCACTTTGTCTTGAGGGCGGAGATATTTTAATTGACACAGGCATTGGATTTTTTGACCATATGCTCAATTCGTTTGCCACACACGCAGGCTTTGGTCTTGAACTTAAGGTTAAGGGCGATTTGTATGTTGACGAGCATCATACAGTTGAGGATACGGGTATAGTCCTCGGCAAGGCATTTTCTCAAATTTTAAAAGATAAATCTTCTATCGACCGTTTCGGCAGTTTTTATGTACCGATGGACGAGGCGCTTGCGTTTGCCTCTGTCGATATAAGCGGCAGACCTTTCCTTGTATTTGACGCAGAATTTCCGCAGGAAATGTGCGGTCAGTACAATTGTGCAATGACTGTTGAGTTTATGAGAGCACTTGCTTACAATGCAGGCATTACTCTGCACATAAAGTCATTGTACGGTGACAATTCTCACCATATTACAGAAGCAATTTATAAAGCGGTTGCTCACGCATTAAGACTTGCCGTAAAGGAAAATACCTCAAATAAGCCTCTTTCCACTAAAGGAGTGTTATAAATGATTATTTTACCTGCAATAGATATTAAAGACGGTAACTGCGTAAGACTTTTTAAGGGTGATTACGCTACTGTAGAAAAGGTGTGCGACACACCTTATAAAGCGGCCGAACAGTTTAAAGCGGCAGGCGCACAGTATATGCATATGGTTGACCTTGACGGAGCTAAGGACGCTACTCTCGCAAATGCAGACCTCATCATTGATGTGGCAAAGCAGAGCGGACTTAAGGTAGAAGTAGGCGGCGGTATTCGTGATATGGCTGCTATTGAGCGCTACCTTAACAACGGCATCGACAAGGTTATATTGGGTTCGGCGGCTGTAAAAAATCCTGACTTTGTAATTGAGGCGGTAAAGGCTTTCGGCGACAAAATTGTGGTTGGCATTGACGCTAAAAACGGTATGGTTTGTGCCGAGGGTTGGATTGACGAGTCGGAAATCAACTACATAGAGCTTGCAAAGCGTATGGAGGATATTGGCGTTGGTCAGATTGTGTTTACCGATATTGACCAGGACGGTACACTTGCAGGCCCTAATTTAAAGCAGCTTGACGACCTTGTTCACGAGGTAAACTGCCGAGTAGTTGCAAGCGGCGGCGTAGCTGTTCTTAAAGACATAATTAACCTTGCGGAGCTTGATGTTTACGGCGCAATCTGCGGCAAGGCTATCTACACAGGCAACCTCGATTTGAAACAGGCTATTGAAATTACAAGCAAGATTTAAGGAAAACACTATGGAAAAAAATATTGATTTTGATAAATTTTTTGTGAAATCAGATTTAATTCCTGCAATTATTCAGGAAAAATCAACAGGCGAAGTGCTTATGCTTGCCTATATGAATAAAGAGAGTATGAAAAAGACCTTTGAAACAGGATACACATGGTTTTGGTCAAGAAGCCGTCAGGAGCTTTGGAACAAGGGCGCTACATCGGGACATCTTCAAAAAGTAATTGAAATTTTCGGAGATTGCGATGACGATACTTTGCTTATTACGGTTGAGCAGACAGGCGCAGCTTGTCACACAGGCAATCATTCCTGTTTTTATACACAATTAAAATAATATATAAAGGGTGAATACAAGTGAACGAGAATGAAATTCTTTCAGCACTTTATCAGACAGTTGTAAACAGACGAGATAATCCAAAGGAAGGTTCATATACTTGTTACCTGCTTGACAAGGGAATTGACAAAATTCTCAAAAAAGTAGGCGAGGAGTGCAGTGAAACAATTATTGCCGCAAAGAACGGCGACAACAGCGAAACTGTTTATGAGATTGCAGACCTTATTTATCATCTTACGGTTATGATGGTTCAGCAGAACATCCCTCTTGAAGATGTGCTTGCAGAGCTTGACAAGCGCAGCGAAAAGACAGGTAACTTAAAGAAGTTCCATACTGTTGATAAAAATTCCTGATAAAACAAAAACCCTATGGCAAATGTCATAGGGTTTAAAAATGTGTAAATTTTATTTATGCGGCAACCATATATTTTGAAAGCGCATTTGTAAAGCTTTCTGTCGGCTCGGAGCTTAAAACAAGCTCAACAGGCTTGTTAATATCTAACGAGAAAAATCCCATAATAGAGTGTCCGTCAATGGCGACATCGCCGTTTTTTATCATTATAGTTTCGTGGGGAAATTTTGTGAAAATTTCAAATACATCCATAATTTCTTTTTGACTTGTAATTGTAATCGGAATATTAAACATCTTATCTCTCCTCGTTAAAATAATAACAGCACTATAATACCATTTTTTTGACATTCATTCAATAACAAAATAAGCAATATTTTAAAATCCACATATTATACGAAAAAAAGGAAAATCAGTATGAATTTTAATATAATTACCCTCGGTTGTAAAGTAAACCAGTATGAATCACAGGCAATGCGTGAGGATCTTCTGAAAAACGGATTCGAACTTGCCAAGCCAAACACACCTGCCGATATTACTGTTGTAAACAGCTGCACCGTAACTTCGGTAAGCGACGCTAAAAACCGTAAACTTATCAATAAAATCCGCAGAGAAAATCCTGACGGAATTATTGTGCTTACAGGCTGTATGCCGCAGGCTTTTCCCGACAGACAGGAAAATTTTGAGAATTGCGACATAGTGCTCGGAAACGCAAAAAGAGCGGAGCTTGTTCCCGCAATTTACGAATATATTGAAAATCATATGAAAAATGTTTTTATATCACCGCACCCTGTAAAAAACGAGAAATTTGAAGATTTATCCATATCTTCTCTCGGCGAGCATACAAGAGCATTTATAAAAATAGAGGACGGCTGTAACCGCTTCTGCTCATACTGCATTATTCCTTTTGCGAGAGGCAGAGTTCGTTCAAAGAGCATAGAGGCGCTTAAAGCCGAAGTGGAAAAAATCGCAAACAACGGTTATCTTGAGGTTGTGCTTGTAGGTATCAATCTTTCCGCATACGGTCAGGACGAGGGACTTAACCTTGCCGATGCCGTAGAATGTGTGTGCGCACAAGAGGGAATTGAGCGTGTCAGACTTGGTTCTGTTGAGCCGGAGCAAATGGACGAACCGATGATAAAAAGGCTTGCCGCTCAACCTAAGTTTTGCCCACAGTTCCACCTTTCACTTCAGAGCGGTTGTGATAACACATTAAAAGCAATGAACAGACATTACGATACCGCCGAGTACAGCAAGATTGTATCTAACATCAGAAAGACATTTGACAATTCTTCAATAACCACCGATGTTATGGTTGGATTTGCAGGGGAAACCGAAGATGACTTTAAAGATTCTATGAATTTTGTAAAGCAGACAGGCTTTGCAAAGGTACATGTGTTCCCGTATTCAAGAAGAAAAGGCACGGTTGCCGACAAAGCGCCTAACCAGATAGCGCCGAATATCAAGGAGCAGAGAGCCAAAGAGATGGGCGAGCTTGTTGCCGAGTCAAGAGCGGAATTTCTGAAAACACAGGTCGGTCTTACTGAGTCTGTGCTTATTGAGCGACTTCGCCACGGCTATCTTGAGGGTTACACAAAAAACTACACACCTGTTCATATTATATCAGATAACGATAATCTCTGCGGTCAGATTGTAAATGTAAAAATCACATCTGCCAAAAATGATTACTGTATGGGTACTGTTGTTTGATTTTCGGCATCTAAATTATTGCTCATAGCTTTTGTAAGATTAGCAATTTCCGTACTTGCGTTTTCGTCTTTAAGTGCGGAGTATGAGTAGAGCATAATTCCGCTGACTTTTTCGTTATTAACAGCTGTTTTATATTCGTCGGCAAGAATATTGTTGCTGTAAAGCCAAGTGCCCTCGTCGGCATCGCTGTTTGCTTTATAGCCCGCCAATCCGACATATAGTTTTACTGATTTATTAATATCAAGCTCAGACCATGCGGTGAGGGAATCTTCAAATGTCAATGCGGGATTGTCAAGGCTGTAATAAAGCTGCGGGCAGATATAGTCCACAAAACCTTTGCAGATACACCATGTCTTTACATCGGCGTAAATCTGTGCATTGTTGTCGATATTTCCCTGTGGGGAAATGCCGAATTCCACATCATCACTGATTTTATGTATTGCCCTGTAAGTATCACAAATCAGAGTGTTTACATTGGCAAGCCGCCAATTATCAATTGACATACAGTTCATTTCGCCTACGGTTTCCACATAATCGGCATATTCCGTATCGTCAAAATCACTGTCTTGCGTGGGATAAAAATAATCGTCAAATTGTATTCCGTCAACATCGTAATTTCTTACAATTTCGGTTACACCGTCGATTATAAGGTTTCGTGCCATTTTGTTTGCGGGATTTAAAAAAATTCCGTTTTCGGTTTCTTCGCCTATTTCATTGTCAATCATATACGGATTGGTTTCACTCAAGGCTTGCGGAGTACTGTCTGTGCTGATTCTGTACGGGTTCACCCATGCGTGAATATCAAGGTCAAGCTGTGAACAGACCTCGCACATTACCTCAAGTGCATCATAACCCGGATTTACTCCCTGTTCGCCACTCAAAATGTGCGAATAAGGGAAAAACTTTGAATCGTACAGTGCGTCACAAAACGGACGGACTTGTACTATAAGCGTGTTAAATCCTGCATTCTTGCTGTTGATTGCTATGTTTTTAAATTTTTCTCTGAATGAGGCTTCACTTTTGTCCGTTTCGTTCTGCATATCAAGTTCTATGTAAGAAACCCACACGCCACGCATTTCTTTTTCGGCTTTTTTCGGCTGCTCATCGACTGCACTGTCGATTGTGGCAGTGTCAACCGTTGCGGTTGAGGTTGGTTTTACTTCGTTTTTCATCGAGTACGCTCGTGCAACAAGGGCAGTTATCAGCAGAACGGCAGATACAATTACAGGTGCAAGTTTTTTTACAGACATCTAAATCCTTCCTTTTGAGGTGTAATATGGAAATTTATTCACAATTGTTACTGATTTATCTTGTACTGATAAACCTTGTATCAATCATTGTAACAATATCAGATAAAGTAAAAGCAATTAAAAGAAAGTGGAGAATTCCCGAAAGCACCTTGCTTTTGCTTTCAGCGCTCGGCGGCAGTGTGTCTATGTATATAACTATGCTGATTATCCGCCACAAAACCAAACATCCGAAATTTATGATTGGTATTCCTGTAATTTTTGCACTTCAATGTATTTTAGTATTTCTGATATGGAGATATATTTATGTCTGATAAGCTGATTTTTACCGTTCCAACCGAATATAACGGGGTGAATGCCCTTAGCTTTCTGCGCTCGTTCTGCGGACTTTCATCAAGAATGATAACACGATTAAAGCGTGAAAAAGACGGTATTTTGATGGACGGAAAAATTTTGCGTACGATAGATACTGTGTCGGCAGGAAAAACTGTAGAAATCAGTCTGCCCAATGAAAAAATCGGTATTGAGCCTGTCGAGGGCGAGCTTGACATTTTGTACGAAGACGACTATATTTTAATTGTAAACAAGCCGTATTCAATGCCTGTTCACCCTGTAAAACAGCACCAAAGCGACACTCTTGCCAATATTGTGGCTTATTATGCGCAGAGCAAAGGTAAGGAATTCACTTTTCGTGCAATCAACAGGCTCGACAAGGATACTTCCGGTATAGTTTTTATTGCCAAAGACCGATACACGGCAAATGCTGTAAAATTTGCTCTTAATAAAACATATATTGCAGTCTGCTCGGGAATTATAAATGAAAACGGCACTGTAAATGCACCGATTGCGTTAAAAAAGGACTCCAAAATGGTGAGAGAGGTTACATCAGACGGCGCACCGTCCGTTACGCATTACAAAGTCCTTGTAAAGGGCAAAGACTGCACGCTGGTAAGTCTTGTGCTTGAAACAGGCAGAACGCATCAGATTCGCTGCCATATGGCATACCTCGGTCATCCGCTTGAGGGCGATGATTTGTACGGAGGCAGACTTGATAAAATTCAAAGGCAGGCTTTGCACTGCGGTAAACTTGATTTTGTGCACCCGATAACAAAACAGCCGATTACTGTCACTGCGCCGATTCCCGATGATATGAAAAATATTTCTCGGGAAATAAATGCCGCTCTCAAAAACAACATTGTTTTATAAAGTGTCCGCATCGGTCGGCAGGTAGTTGTAAACTTCTTTGTATGACTCAAGCTGTGCCTCGTTTTCGGGCTTGCTCGGAATTAGCCCTGTGCAGTCGTAAGTTGAATAAGCGTTCGCCATTTGGTCAAGACAGCGCTCAAGATTTTTATTTGCGTTTGCAAATTCATTTTCTTTTGCCGCATTATTTGTTTTATTTTTACTTTTCATAAAATCACCCCGTAGTTATTATTTTACGCAATGCCGTAATAATTCGGTGATATTTTTAATCTTGTCGGTGAAATGTCGCAAATCGGCAAAAGGTTAGCCGTTTACGCAGAAAAAACTGTAAGTGCTAATTATATAGTATAAACCATAATATCTAAAAACATAACCTGTGTGTACAAGTATTTACACGATGCTTTACACACAGTTTTTCTTAAAAGGAAAGTTAGCAAAAACTAACTTAATGAAAATAACTTTAAAAGAAGTTAATAAAAATGATTAAAATTACAAATTTTCGGAAAACGAGTTAAAGAAGATTGGCATGTCTTATGCTGAGTTTACCCGACCGATGATTGCTAAGTTATAAAAATACAATTGGATAATTTACAACTTGCGTTTGCTGTGATATAATTTTATTAATTGATTTTTGTATTATTTTGCAGGGTACGGTGATAAAATGAAGAAAATCGCAGTCGGAATACTTGCTCATGTTGACTCGGGAAAAACTACGCTTTCAGAGGCGCTTATGTACTGTTCGGGCAATATTACAAAACTTGGCAGAGTTGACCACAGGGATTCTTTTCTCGACACATTTTCGCTTGAGCGTGACAGAGGCATTACCATATTTTCAAAACAGGCTGTAATGAAGTACAACGATACCGAATTTACTCTGCTTGACACCCCCGGGCATATTGATTTTTCAGCCGAGGCGGAGCGCACCTTGCAGGTTCTCGATTATTCAATTCTTGTAATCAGCGGTACAAACGGTGTGCAAAGTCACACTGCAACACTCTGGAAACTCCTTAAAAGATACAATGTGCCATGTTTTATTTTTGTAAATAAAATGGATCTTGACGGTGCGGATAAACTTGCGGTTATGGCACAGCTTAGAACAAATCTTGATGAAAACTGCATTGATTTTACATACCGAAATACGGATGCTTTTCGTGAGAGCGTTGCTGTATGTGACGATAAAATTCTCGAGAAATTTTACGAAACCGACAGCGTTGAAAATTCGGATATTGTAAGAGCGATTAAACAGCGCAAAATTTTTCCGTGTATGTTCGGTTCGGCACTGAAGCTTGACGGCGTGCGTGAATTTATAGATTGCTTTGACTTATATACACAAATGCCCGATTATCCCGATAAATTCGGTGCGAAAGTCTTTAAAATCGCAGAGGATAATCAGGGCAACAGACTTACTTTTTTGAAAGTGACGGGCGGAAGTTTAAAGGTGCGTGAAGTGCTTAAGAGCGACAAAAATGTCAATGCCGAAAAAGTGAACCGAATCAGAGTGTATTCGGGAGAGAAATTCACTGCGATTGACGAGGCGGCGGCAGGTACTGTCTGCGCAGTAACAGGCATTACTTTTGCAAAACCCGGTGACGGGCTCGGTGCTCAAGCGGATTCCGATTTGCCAATGCTTGAGCCTGTTCTCACTTATCGTGTCGACCTTTTGGACGGAACAGACCCACACACTGCCCTTACAAAACTTAAGATTATAGAGAATGAAGACCCACAGCTTAATGTGGTTTGGAACAGCCGACTTGCGGAAATTCATATTCAGCTTATGGGCGAAATTCAGCTTGAAGTGCTCAAAAGTATAATTTACGAACGCTTTGGTATGAAGGTTGAATTCAGCACAGGCAGTATTATTTATAAAGAAACCGTTGAAAATACCGTTGAGGGAGTAGGCCATTTTGAACCGCTCAAGCACTATGCGGAGGTTCATCTGCTGATAAAACCGCTTAAGCGTGGCAGTGGAATTATCATTAATTCACGCTGTAAAGAAGATTTGCTTGACCGTAATTGGCAAAGGCTTATTCTTACTCATCTGCACGAAAAAACGCACATCGGAGTGTTGACAGGTTCACCGATTACTGATGTTGAAATTACGCTTGTATCGGGCAAAGCGCACGCAAAGCATACCGAGGGCGGCGATTTCAGACAGGCAACTTACAGAGCTGTAAGACAAGGCTTGCGCTCGGCAAAAAGCGTTTTGCTTGAACCCGTTTATGAATTTACGCTTGAAGTTCCCAATGAAAATATCGGCAGGGCGATGTCGGATATTCAGCGTATGAACGGTACATTTTCATCACCGGAAAGCAGGGGAGATGTTACGGTTTTGAGCGGCACCTGCCCTGTTTCGGAAATGGGAAGTTACACAAAAGAGGTTATGCAATACACTCACGGCAAGGGCAAACTTGCGTGTATTTTAAAGGGATATGAGCCGTGTCACAATGCAGAAGAAGTTATTGAAAGTATCGGTTATGACTGCGATGCCGACTTGGAAAATCCTTGCGGCTCTGTCTTTTGCTCGCACGGTGCAGGTTACAATGTGCCTTGGAATGAAGTTGCACAGCATATGCATTTGCCGAGTATTCTTGAACCCGTTAAGGAGGACAGCGTAAGTACAAACAGCAAAAACGCCTTTGAAAAATGCAAAAATCAGGAAGATGTTTTTGCTCTTGACAAAGAACTTATGCAAATTTTTGAGCAGACTTACGGCCCAATTACTCATAAAAAAGCACCCGAAAAGCGAAAGGTTACTGCGGTTTCCGCAATAGATAAGGCGGCTGAAAAATTAATGAAAAATCCGCAGTACAACGGCACGGAATATTTGCTTGTAGACGGATACAATGTGATTTTTGCCTGGGAGCACCTCAAAGAATTGACGGAACGCAGTCTTGACGGTGCAAGGCAGGTGCTTATAAATATTCTTTGCAATTATCAGGGATACAGCAAGTGCAATCTCATTCTCGTATTTGATGCTTACCGTGTAAAAGGGCAGTACAGAGAAGTGGAAACCGTGAACGGAATCAGCATTGTTTACACCAAAGAGGCGGAAACGGCTGATATGTACATAGAGAAAGTATCGCATAAACTTGCGAAAAACAACAGAGTGCGTGTTGTCACTTCTGACGCACTTGAGCAAATGATAATTCTCGGAAACGGCGCATTGCGTGTATCCTCACTCGCTTTTCTTAAAGAAGTAAGACAGGCAGAAGAAGAAATCAGAAATATTATAAATAACGATTAAACGAAAGTTGGCAGAATACAATCTGTCGGCTTTTGCTTTGTGAAGTATTGACAAATATAAATACTGATAATATAATTAAATTGTTATTAATATTACTGATTTTTCAAGGTGATAAAATGGAATTTTTATGTGATACTAATTATATATTGTTTCCGACAAGCGATAACGCACAAAACAAAAGGCTGTGTTTTTATATTGACAATGAACTCGTTTATGATATAGTTTTAAAACTTGACAATGCTTCTCCCGATTATAAATTTCCTGTTGATTTAAAAAGATTTAAAGGTAAAAAAATAAAAATCACCTCGTCACCGATTGTCGATATTTGCTTTGATAAAGCCGAAGAAATCAGCTTTGAATATGACGGCAAATACAGACCGCTGGTGCATTTTACAGCCGCCAAGGGTTGGATAAATGACCCGAACGGACTTGTGTATGCAAACGGAAAATATCTAATGTATTTTCAGCACAATCCGGTTGCCACAACATGGGAAAATATGCATTGGGGCGGCGCAGTAAGTGATGACCTTATTCATTGGGAAGAAATCGGAGATGTACTTTTTCCCGATAAAGACGGCACAATGTTTTCGGGCAGTGCAATAATTGACAAGAAAAATCTGACAGGATTACAGAGAGGTAATGAGCCTGCAATCTTATATTTTTATACTTCTGCGGGAAATACATCAGAAACCTCTAAAGGCAAACCGTTTACACAATGTCTTGCTTACAGTAATGACGGCGGCAAAACGCTGATTAAATATGATAAAAATCCTATAATTAAAAATATTATAAAAGAAAACCGTGACCCTAAAGTAATATACTGTGAACCTGATGACAGTTATATTATGGTGCTTTTCCTTGACAGTCACAGCTTTGCGATTTTAAAATCCAAAAATCTGCTTGATTGGTCGCAAATACAGGAAATTACATTACCCGACGATGGGGAATGTCCCGACTTTTATCCGCTTTGCGCAGACGGTGACAGCAAAAATATTAAATGGATATTTTCAGCCGCCTCCGACAGGTATTATATCGGCTCGTTTGACGGCAATAAATTTATTATTGAAACCGAACAAAAAAGACTGAATTTCGGTAATGCGTCATATGCCGCTCAATCCTGGTCAGATATACCTAACGGCAGACGAGTGAGAACTGCTTTTGCGTCATTTGTAATACCGAATAATCCGTTTGGCAGTTGTCTTAATATACCGCAAAATATGACTATAAAAACAATTAACGGTGAACCGTATCTTTCGGCATTGCCTGTAAAAGAATTTGAAACGCTTTATAAAAACAGAGATGTCAAAACCAATGTTGTGATTAATTCGGATATGCCGTTTATTAAGAGTATTCAAAGCAAAGCCTGCGATATTTCTGTTTCTGCAAGTGCTGAAAAATCTTTTTCTTTGGAGCTTTTCGGTCTTAAAATATCTTTTAATGCAGATGATAAAATATTGCAGTGTCTTGATAAATCCGCTCCGCTTAAATGTGAGAACGGCACAGTAGATTTGAGAATAATTTTCGATACTTTATATACTGAAATTTTTGCTGACTTCGGCACTGTATTTATGGGTATGACATATATCGCCGACAGTAATCTGAACAGCTTGAGTATCGAATCAAAAAACGCAATAATTCACAATATAAGTGTTTCCGAGTTAAATTCAATTCACTAAAAATTTTATTTACTGCTTGAATATATTTACAAAATGTGATATTATATATAAAGTTTATAAAATATTAAAAAATACGGAGGAAAATTATGTCTGTTTCATATATGACACACCCGCTTATCCGACACAAAATCACATTGCTCAGAAAAGAAAGCACATCTACAAACGAGTTTAGAAAACTTGTTGAAGAGATTGCTATGCTTATGGGATACGAGGCACTTTCTGACCTTGAAACACAGGAAATTAATATTAAAACTCCGCTTGAAGAGTCAAAACAGCCTGTAATTTCAGGTAAAAAACTTGCCGTAGTACCGATTTTAAGAGCCGGTCTTGGTATGGTAAACGGTATTCTCGCACTTGTACCGTCAGCAAGAGTAGGTCACATCGGACTTTATCGTGACCCTGTCACTCACGAGCCTCACGAATATTACTGCAAACTTCCCGAGCCGATCGACCAAAGACAGATTGTTGTTGTAGACCCTATGCTTGCAACAGGCGGTTCGGCAGTTGCCGCTGTAGATTACATCAAAGAGCACGGCGGTCAAAAAATTAAATTTATGTCAATTATCGCAGCACCTAAGGGCGTTGAAACCCTTATGAAAGCGCACCCTGACATTCAGCTTTATGTTGGCGCACTCGATCGTGAACTCGACGATAACGCATATATCCGTCCGGGTCTCGGTGATGCCGGCGACAGAATTTTCGGTACTAAATAATAAAAAGCGCTGATAAATATAGGAGTAGCCATAAAAAACCGACCTTCCAAAAGTTAGATTTTCAGTTTAACTTTTTGGGGCGGCTCAAATTTACGGTTACTCCTTTTTATGACAGAGCAACCGCCTTCTGAGCAGCAGGTCAATCCTCTTTGATATAATATAGTGTATAATGATACTGACCTGACAGCCGATATAGTTATACACAGAAATTGGAATGATATTGATTCTTATGGTCTAAATTATATTTGATTAAGGCTGACAGCATTTTTGTGCTGTCTGCTGTAAAACAAAATATAAAAATCTCGCCTATCCGATTGACTTTTATTAATTGATTTGATATAATAAATCTGTTAGTATGATATTTTTGAGTATCGCTAACCTGTCGCAAGAACACAAATTAATAAATATGCAGGTATGGCGGAATTTAAGTGAGTATCCAAATCTGTGATTTGGCAATACGAACTTATGCAAAATCTATTTTAATAGATTTTGTAGGCAGACTAACCTGTCGTAAGAACACAAATTAATAAATATGCAGGTATGGCGGAATTGGCAGACGCGTATGGTTCAGGTCCATATGAAAGCAATTTCATGCAGGTTCAAGTCCTGTTACCTGCACCAAAAGAGTAGTTTTTAACTGCTCTTTTTCTTTTATAAAAATTTATAGTTACGAGGTATAATAAATGAATAACGCTTACATATATTCGTATAGATTAACTCATTTTGGAGGTACTGCTCCGTGTTATGACGGTGATTATTTATCCCTCGCTATATGCAAAAGAGATATGCGCCGAGTTATAGGGTATAGATTTAATGAAATAAAAAATAAAGCTCAAAACGATTCAATATGGATTGTCGGGATTTCAGGAACGCAGTTGTCGAAAAATAATAAATATTTTACGGCTGACAGAATAATTTATATTGCTAAGATAACTGATGTGAAAACTTTTTGTGAATACTTTTCCGATGTTTCCGAAAAAAGAAAAGATAAAATTTATATACCCGATAATAATGGATTTTACGAAACTAATAATATGAAATTCAGTCCGAAACCGAATAATGAAGTTCACGATGATAAGCATCTTTGGGACAGAGATTGGGATGTGCAACACAAATTTAAAGAGAAGTTTGTGCTTATATCAACTGAATACGCTTTTACAAGTAAAGAACAATCCGACTGTTTGATTTCAGAATTTCAAAAATTCGGCAAATATAAACTCGCAAAAACTGTTGGACACACTTGGTTTGAGTGCAACGATTCAAGTAATATAATTTCAGCTTTTAACAAAATATTAAAATCTTCACAAAATCATAATAAACGATTTTTACCGAAAAATTTAAAAAACGGTTCTTGCGGTAAGGATAAGGGGATATGAATAAAATTCAGTATTAAAAATAAAAAAGCACAGGCTTTTCAAAATAACGAAAGTCTGTGCTTTTTATTTTCCTGTATCTATTTACTATTTCCTCTAAGCATTACATCGGCGGTGAAGATGCCGTCTTTTTGCGTGAAACGGCAGTAGCCGCCGCCCTTTTCGGCTATGCGGCGGACGGATTGTGTGCCGATGCCTTCGCCGCTGTGTTTGCTTGATTCAAAAATTCCGTTCTTTTCTTTTACAACTCCGTTGTAGAAGTTTTCTACTTTAATAAGCACTACATTATCCGAGTGCATTCTTGCAAACACGGTTATTCGTCGTTTGTCTGGTGCGGTTCGCATACTTGCCTCAAGCGCATTTTCAAGCAAATTAGAGAGCACAAGGCAAATATCAATTTCAGATACGGAAAGTTCTTTTGGAAGTTCGAGCTTGAATACACACGGTATTTCCAAATCTTTATACCTATGATAATAATGCCCCGCTACTCCGTCAATCGCATTGTTTTCGCACAGCTTGAGTTCCGAACTCGGAATGCTCTTGCTCATTTCGCTTAAATAATTTTCAAGGTCTGCCCAATCTTTTCGTTTGACAAACGAATTAAGAATCGACAGATGATGCCGCATATCGTGACGGGCATGTCGGGTTTCTTCAATCGCCTTATTAAGCGTGTTGTACTGCTCTTGCTGCATATACAGAATTGTGTTTTCCTGCGTGAGCTTGTGATTGTTATTAAGGCTTTTTGCCATTATGTAAAACAAAGCGTAAAAAAGCAAAAGCAAACCGAGCATCGTACAACAGATTACAATATATCCCTGCATAATTCTTCCTGTATGCAGAATGTTTGGATTCCACGGTATTATAAATATGTTTATGGCGATAAAAACAGTGGGTAATATCCAGAACACATACCATGTGTGAGCAATGTTTTCGTCGTCTATTAGGTCGCACACTGCGTGAGAGGCAGGGTAAAACGCAAGCATTACAAATATCCAGCAAAAAATATTGAAAACAATTCCGCCCGTAAGCCCGAACCAAGGCTCGATATTTTTAGGATAAACTATTGAGTCAATGGCTCGTGTTATGCTTGCAAGGCAGGCATAAACGCCGCACACGGCAAGTGCAATATTTGCGGATTTCAATATAGATGTCCTAAGCGTTGCGCAGTAGGCAATGGTCATAAGCATAAAGGCAGGCAGGATTAAAGAAATTGTTTTTATTTCAAACGAATAACAAAACAATCCGCCCACTATGCAAAGCATAAGGAGTGTTGACAGCCAAATTGCCGTCAATGCGCCCATTTTTATTTTTAAATGCTCTTTCATAGGCAGGTATGCAAGTAAAGTGCCGGGTATCAGCACGGCAAGCTCAAGCATAGGTCGTAGCATTTCCGTCACAATATCACCTCTTGTTAAAGATAAAATCGGCGAACCGACTTTTTGCGGATTTTGTAAGACTTCGGCTGACCGAAATTCTCACTCCGTTGTTCAGTATAAATTCCGTTCCGTCAAAATCGCTTGCGTAATCAAAATTAATAATTACTCCACGGTTGCACATAAAAAATCTTTCGTCGCTTTCAAGCTGTTTGCCAAACTCCGCAAATGTACTGCGAACCACGGTGGTTGCACAGTCGCTTTTGTATATGTTGATGCAGTGCTTAAAATGTTCGGCGTAGATTATTTCATTCAGCCTGATTCTCTGTGTGCCGCCGATTACTTTTACTTCTATATATTTGTCCGATGACGGCAGGCGGTTTAAAATATCCGTAAATGCAATTTTAAGTTCATCTGTCGTATATGGTTTGACAAGGTAGTCAAATGCCCTTACTTTAAAGCCCTCGAGTGCATAGTCCGACGAAGTGGTTGTAAAAATCAGGATACATTCCTTATCAAATTCTCTAAGCAGTTTTGAAATTTCTATTCCGTTTTCTTTATCTATGTAAATATCCATAAATGCAACTTCAAATGCAGTTTGCTTTGAGGCATTTATAAAATCAATTCCTTTTTCAAATTCGTATATTTCTCCGTTAATGCTATTATCCGAAAGTAACTTGTTAAGCCTGCTTATCAGCAATTGTCTGTCACTTTTCAGATCGTCAATAACAGCAATGCGCATTGTAATCCCCTCGGTACGATATAACTATATTCAACATTGTACCACATTTTTTTGTAAAAATCTTGTCTTTGCATATCAATTTGTGACGGATTTCTGCAATTCGTGCTATTTGTATAGAATAAAACGCAAAATATAGGTATAATTATAAAAAATAAAAATATTGTTAAAGAAGGGAAACAAATGAACAAAGCAATCAGACTGACTAAATCGTTCACGGCACTGCTGCTCACGGCGATTATTACGCTCGGCACTTTTGCAGTGACTGCAAATGCGGCAGCGCCAAAAAGTATGGATGCCTCAAAATCGGCAAAGTTTGACACAGCCAAGCTGTATTATATTTATCTTAATTTGCCTGATAATGACACTGATAAGCCGCTTACCCGCAACGAGTTCCGTTGGAACATCAACGGTACAGGATATGGAGCAAATGTAGCTCATCTTGATTATCTCGGCGGTAAGCAATGTAAGATGAAGCTTCAGCAAAAAGATGATTATTACGGTATAAAATGTGATGATTTTAAAAAATGGCTCGATGTTGAACATAAAAAGTCAGAGGTAGGTAATGTTATTCATCAATGGGACGACACATTGAAAAATGATAATCAATATTTCAGATTTGAGCCTGTACCTAACAAAGCAGATACATACTACATAATTGCTAAAATTACCGACCAAAAAAACAACAATCTTTATGTCGGTACAGAGAAGGATGCTTATAAACAAGAATCAAAAATTGCATTGACATCTAAAAAAACAGAGTGGGTTGTTAGGGCTACGGACGATGTATCCGAAAATTTCGGAGAACAGCAGATCCCCGGCGGAGATTCCAATAAAATAAAGCCGCAGGAAAACGCTCCTGTTTTTATGCTTTATCCAAAAGATTATATCAGTGATGTAAATGTAAATAATGACGCAAAAGTTGAAGGTAATTGCCTGCAGCTTTATTACACCGGCACAACTCCTAAAATTACTGCGGAATGGGTCAGCTCAAGAAGAGCTTACAGACTGAGAAGTTATGATATTAACGAGAATGTTCCGTATAACATTTATGATCCGTCACTCTCGTATGACGCCGTATGGGATGTAGACGGTACGAATAACCCCGATAAGGCTGTTATTCATGTTTGGGAAAATTTAGGCGACAATCATTTGAGTCAGCTTTGGAGATTTATTCCTGTTGATTCCGAGGCTAATGTTTATTACATTTATAATGTAGGCAACAAGCTGTATCTTTCGATTGAGGGATATGAAAATAAAAACGATAACAATGATGTAAAACTTATTCTTTCAAAAAAAGCTTTTAAGTGGGATTTGAAATTCCTTAATATGAATTCATTAAATTCATATACTGCCGAAGATGTAAAAAACAAAACCGATAAAAGCTATGCAATAAACAGCGGCAATTGGATGTCACATTTGCCTGATGATATGTATCTTTCAGAGGTTAATATGCCCGGAACGCATGACACAGGCGCAACTTATATGACTGATGTCGCAGAACAGGTTTCAAAAGTATGTTGTCAGCAGCTTTATCCCGACGAACAGCTTAATTCGGGAGTAAGAGCATGGGATATAAGAATTAACAGAAGAAAATCAACTAACGAAGACAGTAATCCTACTATTATTCACGGATTAAATTATTACGCCTGCCACAACAGGGACGGCAGTGATATGACTCTGCGTAATATAATGGATACTGCCAAGGATTTCCTTAAAGAACATCCTTACGAAACTGTTGTGATGACCTTGAAGGGAGATTCGAACGGCAGTGACGAAATTATCGGTGATATTGTTTTAAAGCAATATCTGAATAATAAAAATTATCCGATTTACAAACCGCAGAAAGGCGGAAGTGAGTATTCGCCTAAGCTCAAGGATGTAAGAGGAAAAATTGTATTTATTCGCAGACTTGATTTTTCGGACAGTTACATTAAAAAAGCAGAAAGCAAAGATTTAGGCTTTTCTGTAATGGACGCTTTCGGTATGGATGCAAGCAGATGGGACGATAATGATTATTCTCTCAATAAAAATGCCGTTCGTGTAGGAAACAGCAATATTTATGTACAGGATAATTACGGCGAGCGCGACGCAGATACAAAACTCCTTTATTTTTACAGCACAATTTCCGATGCTACTAAGAATAAATATACCGAGCAAGGAAATTATCTTTTTAACTATTCGGGTGCTAAGGATAATATTAATCAGCCAAGAATAGTAAACAGGTCGCTTATGGAGGACAGCTTTTTGTCACAGCCTGCCACATCAAGCGCTATACAAAGCATCGGTTTTGTTATGGCAAACTATATTGACGCAAAGCTAAGCGAAAGAATTTATATGACAAACTTTGTATCCCAACACACTCATACATATAACGAAAAGGGCTTTTGCACAATTTGCGGTCAGTATCAGCCTGCCGTTTATAATAAGAGCACCGATGTCTATACGATAAACAACGCAGGTCAGCTTTTCTGGTTCTCATCACTTGTAAACGGCGACCACAGCTATGCTGATTTTGATAAGCAAAATGCAGGTGCAAACGCAGAACTTGCCGCAAACATTGACCTTGAAAATAAGGAATGGGCGCCTGTCAATAATTATAAAGGCAATTTTAACGGCAAAGGACACAGTATTTTAAATCTTAATATAAGCAAGGCTTCAGATTACACAGGACTTTTCGGTTCTGTAAACGAGGGCAGTGTTTCCGATATTATGGTTTACGGCGACATTACAGTCAAAAATTCCGCAAGTCATATCGGCGGTGTTGTCGGCTACATTAATTTGGGTTCTGTCAAAAATGTAGTTTCTTATGTAAATATAAATAATGACAAATACGGTTCGCAGGTAACGCACGCAGGCGGCATTATCGGCTCTGTAGGAAATGATAAAACAGATATTGAGAAATGTATGTACTACGGAAACATTCACCTCAATAATTCTTCCGATTGTATCGGCGGCGTAATAGCTTACTCAAACGGCGGCGCAAGAGTTAAAAACTGCGCAAACTCAGGCACAGTTACAGCAACGCAAAGCGGCGCATATGTCGGCGGTATTCTCGGCTACCTTAACAATACAAACCCGACAATTGAAAACTGCTACAATTACACAAAGATAAGCGATAACGACAGCGGCAGACATTGCGGCGCAATTATCGGTTGGGCAAGGAATTTTAACAAGTCGAATATCGCAAACAATTATTACAACAAAGATACGGGAAACACTCCGTTCGGTACAGACAGCAAGTTGGGGTTATCGGCAAACGAAAAAACAATTTCCGAATTTAAGTGCGGTGAAGTTGCATTTAAACTCAACAACGGTGTTACCGACGGCACACAGGCTTGGTATCAGAACATAGACAACGGTCTTACTCCTGACGATTACCCCGTATTTAACGGCGGTACGGTTTATTATGCAGACTTTGACAATACATATTCAAACTTTGAGAGAACACCCGATGAGTTTGACAAGGACGACGACGGCAGATTTATTATAAAAACCTACAGCGACCTTGTAAAACTTTCACAGGTTGTAAGAACCGATTACAAGCGATACGGCGACAAGAATTATATTCTTGTAAATAATATTTACGCAGATGAAAATTCAAGCTGGGCACAGGGAATCGGCTCTGTTGCTGAAAACAAACCGTTTAACGGCACATTTGACGGCAACGGCTACAGCATAGGCGCACTTAATATTTCCGCAGGCGAGTACGGCGGACTGTTTGAATTTATCGGAGAAAAAGGCATTGTAAAAGATTTGTTTGTTTATGACTGCGACTTTAAGGGCAGTGCAAAAACAGGCGGCGGAATTGCGGCTGTAAATGACGGTGTGATTGACCATTGCGTAAGCGGTATAAACGCTGTATCGGGTACAATCTTTATCAAAAATTTAAAAATCAACGCATCGGAGCTTAACTCGATTCTTAACGCAGATGTCTGCGGCGGTGTTGCGGGTATTAACAACGGTAAAATTACAGGCACACGAAATTGCTCAATTGTAAAGGGCAACGAGTGCGGCGGTATTTCGGCAATTAACACAGGCGAAATTTATGGTTGTGCAAACACAGGCAAGACAGGACTCGATACTTCAACGGTTGCAGGCGGTTTAGTCGGCAAGAACAGCGGCAAAATCGAAAGCTCCTATAACTGCGGCAATGTACTTTGCAAAATCAATTCTGCAAAGGGTTCGATTGTCGGCTTGAACGGCGTTGCGGGAACTGACGGTGTAACAGTCAAGAATGTATTTTACACAGCACAAAATTCACTCAATGCAGTAGGCACGGATTCACAGGCAAAAGCCGACAGTACAAATATTGCATACGAAAGAACGGTTGAAATGGCAAGTGCAAGCCTTGCGGATAAGTTAAACAGTGTTACAGATGACAGCATAAACTTTATTTGCTCTGACTTTAACAGAGGTTATCCGTACATCAAAGGCAGCTTCCTAAAGTACAGCGTTAAATCTGTAGGCAACGGCATTACTCTTTCGGGCAATATGCACTCGTCACTTAATGTAAGCTACACTGCTTATTCAACAGATGACGAACAGTATAAAAAATTCGAGTCGCTTATTAAGGACGGAAAAATTCTTGATTTTTACAAGGGCACACTTTCGGACAATAACGGAAACTCTGCATTTGCGGAATTTTGGTGTGACAATAATTTAAAACTCACCTTGCCGGTAAGCGGCAAAAATGTAAGCCTTGCGGTACTTGACGGCGACGGCAGCATAAAATACATAAAGCCCGACTCTTTTGAAAACGGAAAAGCAGTGTTTACATTATCACAGCCGACTGATTTTGCACTTGTGGAAACCTCGTCAAGCGGCGGCAACAACACAGGCAATACACAGATTGACAATACAACAATAAAGACGGGCGCAACCGTGATTTATACAATTTCATTTACGGCAATTATCGCTTTGCTTGCCTTTGCTGTATTGAAGAAAAGAGGACGCATTGAAAAATAAAAAAATATATATTGCAATTATAGCGGCACTTATTGTTGCAATCGGAGCGCTAAGCGCAGTATTAATCTACAATAACATAAACTCTCAACCTACCGCACCCACACAGGGTGTAGTAGGGGAGATACGCACTGATTGGGATACAGGCATAGACGAAAACTCAAAAGGCAGTGACAATACCAAAAAAACAGGCGTGCAGATACCCGGCTACAGCACTGCTGAAATGAATGTGGGCGATACCTCTCTGCACATCAGTATCGGCAATCCAAAGTCAAACACCTGCGGCTTATACGCAACGCTAAGGCTTTCCGACGGAACTGTGCTTTATAAATCGGATTTGCTTGAACCCGGCAGTGGTCTTACAGATGTACCGCTTTCAAAGTCGCTTGAGAAAGGCGAGTATCAAGCAATGGTTTTGTATGAATGTGTAACTCTTGACGATTCGCATCAAAAACTCAATTCGGCAGAATCGGAGTTCACACTCAAAGTTAAGTAAAATACCGATAAATTCGGTTAAAAATAAAGAAAGAAGTGTTTATATGAAAAAAGTAAAATTTATATCGGCAATTATGGCGGCTATGCTCGCCGCAACAGGCGTGGTTTCCGCATCGGCGGCAACCCTTACAAACGAAAATCCCGATTCTTCCACAGAAGTTACCGCAAGAATTGAGGGTACACAACCGGGAGATGTAAGCTATGTTATTACAATCCCCGATATGGTTGATTTCGGCACTCTTGCACAGCCGCAGACAGATACACAGAGCAACAAGTATCTCAACTTTGATGTGACTGCAACAGAGCTTAAACTTAACGATAACAACTTTGTATCTGTTTATATCAACGGTCAGGACATTGACGATAAGTTCTACATTACACAGAAAGACGCAACCAACCCGTTCAAAATTAAGTATGATATTTATTCGGAAAAAGTAAATGACGATAATGTTGCCGACAAAATCGCTATCAATGACGCAGGTGCTCCGGGTGCAAACGGTTTCCACTTTACAACCTTCAGCGCCGATTCACAAGGTCAGGTTCAGGAGGGTACACTTGTACTTAATCAGCAGGCACTCTACGGACAAGACCTTGACGCTATTGCAGGCAATTACAGCGGTACAATGACATTCCACAGCTCAATTGTAACAATATGATTATGAAATGACTGATTTTAAAAAATTGCTTAGCGCAATTGCGGTTTGTACGGTGATTGCCGCAGTCTTTATAACGGCTACCGTTTCGGTAACGGCAAGGGATGAGGGCAGTACGCAGATTACGGCTAACATTTTATCGCCGACAACTCAACCGTATTCCACAGTCCCGACCGTACCCGTACAGGATAACACGAGCATGGTAACGGGAACACAAACATATTTGCTGATAGCCTTGCTGTTGTGCATTGCATTGCTTGCATTTGTTATATTATTATTTTTTATTCACAATAAACATATGAGGTGACTATGAAGGTATTTAATTGTATTTTGGGTATTTTGACTGTTCTTGCGTCAATTTATTGCATATTTTATCCCGGACTTACATTTCTTAACATCGGTTGGATTGTAACGATAATTCTCGGATTATGGGGAATTTCCTCAATTGTTTCGTATGCAGCTTCACGCAACGACGGTAATAATAAAGAAAAAGCTTTAATGGGAACTTTAGGTCTTATAGCAGGCATAGCTGCGGCGGTTGTGTCTGTGCTCGCAATGTTTATGCCCGGCATAAGAGTGATGTTTGATATATTAATCCTTGCGATTTTTGCGGTATGGCTTATTGTAGACGGAATCTCTTCTATAGCAACATCATTCAAGGTTAAAAAATCAGGTTCAAGTGTATGGGTACTTCCGCTTATATGCGGAGTGCTCGTACTGCTTGCAGGCTTATACGGAATATTTAATCTTATATTCACAGCGCAAACACTCGGACTGTTTATGGGCATTTTGCTTATGACATACGGTATAAGACTGATTCTTTCGGCATTTAAAAATTAATTTGCTATCCACTCATTTCCCTTATATAAAGCAACAGCCTCTCGGTGTTTTTTCATCAAGAGGCTGTTGTGTTTTTTATATTTGGTTCTGTTGTAAATTATGGAGTAATATCGGTAAATTATATTTTAGCAGATTGCTTTATCAATCAATTACGCTTTTTCTTTACCCTTATTTGCAAATCTTTTTGACGGTCTGTAGATAATCAACGCTATAAATATCAGCACTGCCGTTGTAGCTAAGCTGACAGGGTAAGCGGTCATTATCGTTACAAAAGTTCTGTTTGCGGGGAATACGGTATTTATCCATATTATTCGCAGCACGCATACACCTACGGTAGTGAGAATTGCAGGAACAAGCGAAAATCCGAATCCTCTTAAGTATCCCGACATTACCTCATACAGCATTGAGAATATGTAAGCTATAAAAATAATTACAAGTCTTGTATAGCCTATTTCTATTACTTCGGGGTTGTTGTTGAATATTGACAGCAAAAATTTTCCTGTTATAAGCACTATAAGTATTGCCGTGCCCGATGCAATTGCGTCTTCGATAAGACAAAGGAAAAGAGTTTTTTTACAACGGTCAAGCTTATTTGCGCCAAAGTTTTGTCCGACAAATGTTGTGCAAGCCTGACTAAACGAGTTCATTACATTGTAAGCGATAATCTCTATGTTGAATGCCGCACTTGACGCCGCAATTACAACAGTGCCGAGGCTGTTAATCGCACCTTGAATTACAATATTCGCAACCGCAAACACCGCACTCTGTATTCCTGCCGGAAGTCCTATCTGCATAATTTTTGCAAAGACTTTTCCGTCTATTCTTAGCTTTTTAAATTCTACTTTTATGTATTTGTCGCTTTTTACGAGCTTTATATAAAGAATACCTGCGCTCACAACATTTGCAAGCACTGTTGCGGTTGCTACTCCGTTTACCGACATTTTAAGTACGATTACGAAGAAGAGATTAAGCAGTACATTCAAAATTCCCGACAGCGTAAGCGCAATAAGCGGCATTTTGGTTTCACCTATACTTCTGAAAATCGCCGCCTCAAAGTTGTACAGCAGTATGACAGGCATTCCGAGAAAATATATTCTCAAGTACAACAGTGCAAGCTCAAGCACATCGTCGGGTACATTCAGCACCGTAAGCAACGGCTCGGCTATAAGTTCGCCGATTATCGCAACCAATACACCGCCGATTACCGACACTACCATAGAAGTGTGCACGGCTTTTTGCACCGTCTGTTTGTCATCTCGTCCTATGGCATTTGCTATTACAACATTTGCGCCAAGCGCTATGCCGATAAATAAGTTCAGTATCAGACCGATAATCGGGCTGTTTGCTCCTACTGCCGCTACCGCTGCGGTTTTGTCGGTCTGCGCAAAGTTTCCGACTATTGCTATATCGGACGCATTAAAAAGCTGTTCGAGTATACCCGTTGCCGCAATCGGCAGGGCAAAAACAGGCAGTTTGTTCCATATACTGCCGTTGAGCATATCAAGCTTTTGCTTTTTTAATTCTTTTTCCATTCAAACCACCTTTTCGTATTCACATAAATTCATACTATATAGATTATATTCCTAATTTTTACAATTTTCAACTGTTAAATGGTTGCATATAGACATAAGGTTTATTATAATATAAGGAAAGAAAAATTATAAAATGAAAAAATGAAATGAACATTTGCATTTATAGGGGTGGCATTATTTATGGAAATGGATAAACTAAAGCCAAAACAAAGTGCTTTTATTACAAGGGTTGGCGGTGACGGAGCATTAAGACACCATTTGCTTGATATGGGACTTACACCCGGCACTGAAATTACTTTGCAGAAAATAGCACCGATGGGCGATCCGATTCAAATTGAAGTGAGAGGCTATGAGCTTACGCTCCGACTTGATGAGGCTAAGAAAATTGAAATTGAAAACATACACGAACGAAAAGTTGTTGCCGACAGCAAACCGCAAAGGCATAAATCTATTCCGCATCCACGAGTAGGCGAGCTTGGCGAGGCAAACGATTATCATATTCACGATGAAAGCAAAGCACTGCCGAAAGACAGCAAACTTACATTTGCGCTTGCAGGAAACCAAAACTGCGGCAAAACCACTTTGTTTAATCAGCTTACGGGCGCTAATCAGCATGTGGGCAATTTTCCGGGTGTTACCGTAGACAGAAAAGACGGCACAATTAAAAATCACCCTGAGGCAACAGTTACCGACTTGCCGGGTATTTACTCATTGTCGCCGTATTCGAGCGAAGAAATAGTTACACGAGATTTCTTGATAAAAGATAAGCCGAGCGGAATTATAAATATTGTAGACGCCTCAAACCTTGAGCGAAATCTATGCCTTACTATGCAGCTTATGGAACTTGGTATTCCTATGGTGCTTGCGCTGAATATGATGGACGAGGTGCGAGAAAACGGCGGAAGTATCAGAGTAAACGAGCTTGAGCAAATTCTCGGAATACCTGTTATTCCTATTTCAGCCGTAAAAAATGAGGGTATAGACGAGCTTGTAAGTCACGCACTTCATGTGGCAAGATTTATGGAAAAGCCGGGGCGAATAGATTTTTGCACAGACAGTGTAGATAAAAAAGACCCTGTCGGAGCGGTTCACCGCTGCATACATGCCGTAGTGCATATGATTGAGCCTGAGGCAAAGCAATCGGGACTGCCGCTACGATTTGCCGCAACAAAGCTGATAGAAAACGATGTGCCTATTGAAAAGCTGCTTAACCTGACCGATGACAAAAAGCAGGCATTTGAGCACATTGTATCCGTAATGGAAGATGAAACGGGACTTGACCGAGAGGCCGCCATTTCAAATATGCGATTCAGCTTTATAGAAAAAATGTGTCAAAAAACAGTTGTCCGTCCGCACGAAAGCAAAGAGCATAAGCGAAGTATGAAAATTGACCGATTGCTTACGGGCAGATATACCGCTATTCCTTGCTTTATTGCAATTATGGCACTCATATTCGTTATGACCTTTAACCTTGTGGGCGCATGGCTCTCTGACCTTATGAGTTTAGGCGTAGATTCTGTTATATCGCTTATAGACAACGCACTCACCGCCGTACAGATTAACCCTGTTGTGCATTCGCTTGTGGTAGACGGCATATGCAACGGTGTGGGCAGTGTAATCAGCTTTTTGCCTACAATCGTAACTCTGTTTTTCTTTTTGTCTATTCTTGAGGATACGGGTTATATGGCAAGGGTTGCCTTTGTAATGGATAAGCTGTTAAGAAAAATAGGACTGTCGGGCAGAAGTTTTGTGCCAATGCTTATAGGCTTTGGCTGTTCTGTTCCTGCAATTATGTCAACACGAACACTCTCAAGCGAAAGAGATAGAAAAATGACAATCCTGCTCACTCCGTTTATGAGTTGCAGTGCAAAACTGCCGATTTATTCGCTGATTATAAGCGTATTTTTCCCAAGGCAGTATCAGGCGCTTGTAATGGTGGGACTATACATATTCGGCATTATTTGTGCCATTATTTATGCTTTGATTTTAAAAAGCACAAAGTTCAAGGGCGAGCCTGTTCCGTTTGTAATGGAGCTGCCTAATTACCGACTTCCATCGGCAAAGAGCGTTGTGCATCTCATTTGGGAAAAGGCAAAGGGATTTATAGAAAAGGCATTTACAATTATTTTTGTAGCGTCAATTATAATTTGGTTTTTGCAGACCTTTGACGCAAGATTTAATGTTGCCGAATCACCCGAACAGAGCCTGCTTGCAATGATTGGCAGCTTGGTTGCTCCTATTTTTGCTCCGCTCGGATTTGGCGATTGGCGAGTATCAACAGCTCTCATTACAGGCTTTACAGCAAAAGAAAGCGTTGTGTCTACACTTACTGTACTTATGGGCGGAAATGCCGAGCTTGTAAGTACATTGTTTACTCCTTTTACCGCCGCTGTATTCCTTGTATTTACTTTGCTTTACACTCCTTGCGTTGCCGCTATTGCAACCGTAAAGCGAGAAATGGGCGGCACTAAGGCGGCTGTCGCAACTGTTATTATTCAGTGCACAATCGCATGGTGTGTGGCTTTTCTTATTCACGCAGTCGGTCTTGCCTTTGGCTTGGCTTAACGGAGGGCGAATATGGATATACCGAGTATTATAATTTTAGTAATTGTAGCTCTTTTGGTTATTCTCGCCGTAAGAAAAACTAAAAAGGATAAGATGATTTCAAAGTGCGGCGGTAATTGCTCAGCCTGCACGCTAAAATGCAATAAAAAATAATTTAAACAAGGCGGTTTAATTTCCGCCTTGCTTTTTTGTGATTACCAAATGGCATAGCAAGCAATTTGAAATAGGCATTAGACATTTGTAAAACAAAGGAGTATAATATAAATACAGTTTAAATACAAGCTGAATTTCTTTGAAAGGTTGATTATAATGAAAAAGTTAATAGCATATTTTTCGCCAAGCGGTAACACTAAGGCAATGGCAGAAAAACTCGCAAAGGCAACAGGCGCAGACTTGTTTGAAATCAAGCCGCAGACGCCTTACACAAGAGCCGACCTCGACTGGACAAACAAAAACAGCCGTTCTTCGGTTGAAATGAACGATAAAAGCTATCGTCCGCAGATTGCCCAGCTTCCTAACAGTCTTGCGAATTACGATACAATTTTTATCGGTTTCCCAATCTGGTGGTATGTTGCTCCAACAATTATCAACACATTTGTAGAAAATGTTGACTTAGACGGTAAAAAGGTTATTCCGTTTGCAACTTCCGGCGGCAGCGGAATGGGTAAGACTTTGGCAAATCTAAAGCCGAGTTGCCCGGGCGCAAATTGGGTTGAGGGTAAAGTAATCAACGGTATGAGCGAAAAAGCCCTTGCCGATTGGGCAGAAAAACTTTAATTTAATAAGGTAAAGCTATGCATAGGCTGTATGAGTGTTGGTGCGGCGGAGAAAACTATGACGGCGCACAACCGTGTAATTTTGATTGGGTAAAGCACCTTAGAGAGGAATGTGAAAAGTACAATGTCACTTTTTGCTTTATAGAAACGGGTACTGTGTTTATCAAAGACAGCAAAACTTATCTTATGCCGAAAAAACAGCTTCAAAGCAAGATGGCTTATAAATCTAAAATGAATTTAAACGAAAAACCGATCGAATGGAAACTTTGCGATAACTTCGGTGACAAAATCCCGAAAAATAAGCTCTATATGCCATTAAGCGAAAATTAAAATACAGATAAATATTTTACATTATGCTTGACAGTGTATGATTATTTTTTATATAATTGTAACAGTTTGTTTTTAGGAGAGTTTCTATGGAAAGAGAAAGTTTTAAGTCACGGCTTGGATTTATTCTTGTAAGTGCGGGCTGTGCAATCGGTATCGGCAATGTATGGCGATTCCCGTATGTTGCAGGCGAAAACGGAGGCGGTCTGTTCGTTTTGCTTTACCTCGTTTTCCTTGTTCTTATGGGTATTCCCGTATTGACAATGGAGCTTGCGGTCGGTCGGGCAAGCCGAAAAAGCGCCGTGCTCGGCTACAAAAAACTTGAAAAGCCAAAAAGCAAATGGCATATTCACGGTTGGTTCTGTATGCTTGGCTGTTATCTGCTGATGATGTACTACACAACCGTTTCGGGGTGGATGACAAGCTATTTTTACAAATTTGCAACAGGCACTTTTGAAAGTGGAATGACCTCTGAGCAAGTCAGCGGTGTATTCTCTCAGTTGCAGTCAAACCCGATTGAAATGGTTATATGGATGGCTATTATTACCATACTCGGCTTTTTGGTGTGCAGCAGAGGTATTCAAAAGGGAATAGAAAAGGTGAGCAAGGTTATGATGATTGCTTTGCTTGTGCTCATTCTCGCACTTGCCGTAAACAGCATTTTGCTTAGCGGTGCAGGCGAGGGACTTAAGTTTTATCTTGTTCCCGATTTTGAAAAAGTATCCGAAATAGGTATCGGCAACATTGTTTCCGCCGCTATGAATCAGAGTTTCTTTACTTTGAGCCTCGGTATTGCGGCTATGGAAATTTTCGGAAGTTATATGTCAAAGGACGATACTCTTCCGGGCGAGTCCGTGAAAATCTGCGCACTCGATACTTTTGTGGCAATTATGGCGGGACTTATTATTTTCCCTGCGTGTTTCTCATACGGAGTTGAGCCCGACCAAGGCCCTGCACTCATATTTATTACTCTGCCGAATGTATTTGTAAATATGGCAGGCGGAAGAATTTGGGGCACACTGTTCTTTTTGTTTATGACTTTTGCGTGTTTTTCAACTATCATTGCCGTTTTTGAGAATATCATTTCGTTCTGCATTGATATGTTCGGCAGCAGCCGTAAGAAGTCGGTAGTCATAAATGCGGTTATTATTCTTATTGCAAGCCTGCCTTGCGTTTTCGGATTTAACATTTGGAGCGGTTTTGAGCTGTTTGGTCAGAATGTTCTCGGTATGGAGGACTTCCTTGTAAGCAATATTCTGTTGCCTGTAGGTTCACTTATTTACCTGTTGTTCTGCGTTACAAAATTCGGTTGGGGATTTGACAATTACCTTACTGAATGTAATACAGGCAAGGGTATGAAATTTGCAAGATTTTTAAAGCCTTATTTCCAATTCGTACTCCCGATTCTTGTGCTTATTGTACTTGTACAGGGCTTTATAAAATAATTTAAAATCAAATCTCCCGATATTGCATTAATCTTGCGTATCGGGAGATTTTTTTGTCTAAACAGTGAGTTAAACCGTAATTCTAAAATTTTGAAAAATATTTTCAGAAAAATTATTGCAATTAGTGCAACTTTTACCTTTTTTGCAATGTAATTGAGGTGATAATTTTGAAAAACATTAAAAACTTTTTTACATTACCAAACGAGGTTTTCTGCCTTATGCTCACTCCGTCCGAGCTTGCCGTTTTAAGCTATCTTGTGCGTTGCAGTGATGATACAGGCATTTGCTATCCGTCTATTCATACAATTGCAACAGCTTGCGCAATGTCAGACAATACAGTACGCAAGTGTGTGCGAAAACTTGAGGACAGAGAGATTATCTCAAAGTCCGGCGGCTTTCGTGCGAGCAAATTCGGTAAGGAGCAGAACACTTCTTTTATATATGAACTCAACCCGAGTTTTTACAACGAAGGTTTTGCAAGAGCAAATCTTGTGGATTATTTTACAAAGAGAAACGCTCAACCTTAAAAAATCAATGCAGTAGGGTGCTTAAAATATTGAGGATAACCGCTTTATTTTTTGCACCTGCCTGCTTCATAATCTGAACCCTAATAAAACTAAATAAAGAAAACTTATTAAAAAATACTAACCGAACATTCGCAGTCGGTCGCCGATTGTGAGTGCTTTTTGTATTTTCTCCGTTTAAGTATTTTTACTGCAATATAACAGTGAATTTTATATGCTGAAAAGCATTATTTTTGAAAAAATTGAGTAAACTTTTTTTGTTTTTGGGAGGATAATTTAGCGTTAGCTAAATTTCAATGCCCGACCGACACTCCGCTCAACCATAATTTACTAATGCTGACATTCAGAACAGAACGCAAAAAGCAGGTAAGAGAATACACTTTCACCTGCCCTTTAAAAAGCAAAAAATAAAAACCACTGCAAAAATGCAGCAGTCTTTAAAAAAAATGACTGTATCTGTAAGCCGGGTTCTGTCGTGAACAGCCATCTATCTTGGCAGCCCGTTGCCGGAACTGCTCAATGCCACCTCCTAAGGACACGCCGAGCAAGCGTATAATGTCCTACCACGGTGTTGCTTCAAATAGGGTTTACACGGCAGATAACTCTCGCTATCTCCGGTGAGCTCTTACCTCACCTTTCCATCCTTACCACAAAAGTGGCGGTAATTTTCTGTTGCACTATCCCTGGAGTCGCCTCCGGCGGCCGTTAGCCGTTATTTTTGCTCTGTGAAGCCCGGACTTTCCTCGCAAAACGCCTTTCGGCAATTTCCCGCAGCTGTTCAATACACTCATATCTATAATACTATATGATTTTTTGCAAAATGTCAACTTAAATTTTCATAAAATAGCTTGATATATCCGATTTTTCAGTTTATAATAAATAAAGATTTGTAACAAAGGAGAGTTTATAATGGACATAAGACAGAAATCACTCGAAAAGCATTACGAATGGAACGGTAAAATCGAGGTAATATCAAGAGTTCCTATTTCTAATGCCGAGGATTTATCTCTTGCATATACACCGGGCGTTGCCGAGCCTTGCCTTGAAATTCAGAAAGATTACGACAAGTCTTTTGAGCTTACAAGAAGAAACAATCTTGTTGCAGTAGTAACAGACGGTACAGCGGTTCTCGGTCTTGGCGACATCGGCCCCGAGGCAGGTATGCCTGTTATGGAGGGCAAATGCGCTCTCTTTAAAGAGTTCGGCGATGTTGACGCATTTCCTATCTGCGTAAGAAGTAAAGATGTTGACGAAATCGTAAATGCAATTTACCTTATCAGCGGTTCATTCGGCGGTATTAACCTTGAGGATATTGCTGCTCCCCGTTGCTTTGAAATTGAGAAAAAACTTAAGGAAAAGTGCGATATTCCGATTTTCCACGATGACCAGCACGGTACAGCCGTAATCGTTGCCGCAGGACTTATCAATTCTTTAAAGCTTGTAGGCAAAAAGTTTGAGGACATAAAGGTTGTTATGAACGGCGCAGGCGCAGCAGGCATTGCCATTGCCAAGCACCTCCTCAATATGGGTGTTAAGAACATTACTCTTTGCGACAGTAAGGGTATCATCTGCAAGGGTGACGAAAGACTTAATGCCGTTAAGCGTGAAATGGCAGAGATTACAAACCTTGAGCATATGACAGGCACACTCGCAGACGCTATGAAGGGCGCAGATGTATTTCTCGGTATTTCAGCCGCAGGCTGTGTAAGCGAAGAAATGGTTGCTTCTATGGCAAAAGACCCAATCCTCTTTGCTATGGCTAATCCTACTCCTGAAATTATGCCTGACCTTGCCAAGAAAGCAGGCGCTGCCGTTGTAGGTACAGGCAGAAGTGACTTCCCGAACCAGATTAACAATGTTCTCGCTTTCCCGGGCATTTTCAGAGGTGCTCTTGATTGCCGTGCAAGCGACATCAACGAAGAGATGAAAGTTGCCGCTTCATTTGCAATCGCTTCACTCGTAAGCGACAGTGAGCTTAATGCCGACTACATTCTTCCGGAGGCTTTCGATAAGAGAATCGGTAAGACTGTTGCCGAGGCTGTTAAAAAAGCCGCTATCGAAACAGGCGTTGCAAGAATTTGATAAATGTATAAATTTCGGGGCTGTCGAAAGGCAGTCCCTTTTGTATTTGAATTTTTTGTAATTATATAGTATAATAGATGTATTAAGATAAAAAGTTGGTGCATAGCTTGATAATTCACGATATTTCAAGGGATATTCTCACAAGCAAGGTCTATGAGGGCGACCCGCAGACCGAGGTAAACAGAATAAAAAGTATTGAAAACGGCGATGATTACAATCTTTCTGCCATTAGTATGAGCACCCACACAGGCACTCATATTGACGCTCCTCTGCATTTTTCGAGCGACGGCAGTTCTATATCCAAAATGCGCCTTAATACCTTTACGGGCAAATGTACGGTAGTCACGGTCAACGGTATTCTTACGGGCGAAGATATGGACAAAATTCTTGCGCACAGCCGTAAGAAACTGCTTTTGCACGGCAACTGCAAGGCTTTTGTGTCTGCTTTTGCCGCCAGAGTGCTCGCTGACAGCGATGTGGTTATGATTGGCACGGACGCACAGTCAATCGCACCCGAATATGACGAGAACGAAACGCACAAAATACTTGCAAATGCAGGCATTGCGATTTTGGAAAACCTTGATTTATCGGATATAGCAGACGGCGACTATGAGCTTTTTGCATTTCCTATTAAGCTTGGCGGTCTGGAGGCGGCACCTTGCCGTGCAATTTTGTTTGAACAGGAAAGAGGTCTTTGATATGGTAAAAATGGTAGTATTTGATTTGGATGGCACACTTGTAAATTCTCTTGTTGACCTTGGTATTGCCACCAATGAGGGACTTAAGCAGGCAGGTTTGCCTGTACATCCTATGGAGAATTACAATCATTTTGTAGGCAACGGCAGAGAAATGCTTGTAAAGCGTGCAATGGGCGAGAAAAGCGAAGATAAGGCACTTTTTGATAAGGTTATGAACGGATTTAACACTTACTACGGCGCTCACAGCAACGACCATACAGCCGAGTACAAGGGCTGTACCGAACTTTTGGAGCAGCTCGACAAAAACGGCATTATGACGGCCGTACTTTCAAACAAACCCGATGAATTTGTAGGCGCTATCCTTGCAAAAGTGTTCCCGAACCATAAGTTTACCGAGGCTTGGGGCAACAAAAAGGAATATAAGTGCAAACCCGACGGCGAGGCTTTAAACGCAATTTTGAGCAAGCACAATGTAAAGCAGAGCGAGTGTATTTATATCGGTGACAGCGATGTTGATGTGTTCACCGCAAAGAATGCAGGCGTAAGTATGCTTGGCGTTGAATGGGGATTCAGAGGCAGGAAAGAGCTTACGGAGGCAGGCGCTCCGCAGGTTGCCGCAACCGCCGACGAACTTTTGAATATGATTTTGGCACAGAAATAAGGACGAGCGATGAACAAGGTAAATTATCAGAAAATTCTTGACGGAATAATCTCAAATCTTCAAAAGACAAATACTGTTCCGACACTGCTTTTGCATGTCTGTTGTGCGCCTTGTTCAAGCTATTGTCTTGAGTATTTGTCGCAGTATTTTAAAATCACGGTTTTCTTTTATAATCCCAATATTTCTGAAAGGGCTGAATATCAGCACAGATTAAACGAAGAAAAACGCTTTATTTCCGAAATGAATTTTAAGTATCCCGTAAATATTATTGAGGGCGAATATTCTCCTTTAGAATATTTTTCTGCCGTAAAAGGTCTTGAAAACGAACCCGAGGGAGGGGAAAGGTGTAAAAAATGCTTTGAACTGCGCCTTGAAAAGACCGCCCGCATTGCCCGGGAAATGAATTTCGATTACTTTACAACCACTTTGACGATAAGTCCGCTGAAAAACGCACCGTTACTGAATCAAATAGGCGAGCGTTTCGCTGATGTTTACGATGTAAAGTGGTTAAACAGTGATTTTAAGAAAAAAGAGGGTTACAAACGCTCAATCGTACTTTCTGCCGAGCATAATTTGTACAGACAGAATTACTGCGGCTGTATTTTTTCAAAGCGTGAGGCGGCAGAAAAAGAATAAATTTACAGAATTTTGAAAAAGTTTGAAAAAAATTCAAAAAAATCTTGACAAACGGCTGAAAAAATGGTATAAAATATATCGTTGCGTAAGATAATCGGCAATACGGAGAGATGTCCGAGTGGTTTAAGGAGCTAGTCTTGAAAACTAGTGATCCCGCAAGGGACCAAGGGTTCGAATCCCTTTCTCTCCGCCACTTGATTGCCGATTTTCTTATCGCTTTATATATACGGTTTAAAATATTTTATATAAAAATTTATTTTAACTGTTGACAAATATATCACAAAGTGATATAATTAATATCGTTGAGTTGTGATAACATTCAATACGGAGAGATGTCCGAGTGGTTTAAGGAGCTAGTCTTGAAAACTAGTGATCCCGCAAGGGACCAAGGGTTCGAATCCCTTTCTCTCCGCCATTTATTTAATATTTTTTGTAGTTTAACTACACGGAGGATTACTCAAGTGGTTAAGAGGCTCCCCTGCTAAGGGAGTAGGTCGCTAACGCGGCGCGAGGGTTCAAATCCCTTGTCCTCCGCCAAAGGATAGTCTGAGGTTTTATACTTCAGACTATCCTTTTTATTAACTAATAAAAGTTTTTTGGCGTTCAGGAAAAACTTTCCTCGACAATGAACAGGTGTAGGTATTTAACGCTTTCATACTCTACAGTCTATGTCACACTATCTCCCAACAGTGTGATCGTTCTATTGGCGGTTTATGCGAACTTTCACAAGTTGGCTCGAATAGAGTCTTTTTATCTCTATTCTTTCATACTTTTGACAGGCTAACATTATTTTGTATTGTATCACACTTTTAGACTTTATGTAGAAAAGTCGGGTTTTAATTATTATCATAGTATTAAAGGCTGTTACAAATTTTGTAACAGCCTTTTCTTAGTTGAATTTTTGATTTTAAGTTGTAATTTTTGCTAATTAATTGGAATTTGCTTTAAACTATATTTCTTATACCAACTATTATCCGCTGATATTAATCTACTGTTCTATGACTTATAACTTTCCAAAACTTGCAAATGAAAATAGGAAATAATACGGTGCAGTTGTAATAGTTAAAATAAAAACCGAATAGAATTTTTTTGGCTTGCTTAATTCGGATTTTCTGAACACGAAAAAGTAATACATAATACAGCTTGCTATGAGAGAAACCGCAATCAAGGCAAGAATAATGTAAAAGCCCTCAGCAAATGCTTGATTGTTAACGCCCAAGTATGAATATTCAGGATAAATGGCATAGAAGAACAGACAGAAGTAATACTGCAGAAATGTTATATCATCAATTTGAATTACAGAGATATTTGTAGTATTGCTTAAAATTATTAAAACCGAAGAAACAATGCCAATCGCTACTAAGTCAGCCACAATGCCAAATATATAGGTATCTCTCTTCATCTGAGAAGTTATGTATTCATCGCCAAACTTAACCGAAAGGAGGTATGTAACATAGCCGGAAATTATAAGCTTGCCTAAAAATATTAATCCAAAGAAAAATAAAAATACTGTTACTACCATAAATGTAATATTCATTAAATCACCTACTTAATTTGATTTTAGCTTTTCGTATGGCTTATATTTAATCAGCGTTTCCCAAAGGTTCAGCCTTTCATCAATACCATCTTTGGAAGCATAAACCATCATTAGTGTAGATATATCTTCTTCATCATAACCTTGTTTTCCTCTGCTCTTAGTAAGATAATTATGTTCAACTATTCGTGAAAAACCTCCGGTTATCAAATTGTATTAATAAAAAGGATTTTATTATATATATCAATTATAAAATAAAGTAGGAGAAATCAGGAAATAGTATGGAGCAGTCATTAACACAAAAATCAGCAAAGTACAGATTTTTTGTTTTTTTGTTAGATCCGGATTTCTGAAAATTGTAAAATAATCAAAAAACAAGCTGATAAGTGCGGATATTGCAATTGTCACTAAAATAAAAAGAAATGAAATGAAAAATGAATTCTGTTGGGAATAATCAGGCGCATACATAAACGAGAAAAGACTCATACTAAAATACACAACATAATTTTCAAAACCTGAAAAATAACTCGGCAAATCACTCGAATTCTTAATAAAACTTATCACAATCATACTAAAAGATGCTATTAGATCAGCAAACACTCCATTGCGGTAAAGTTTTCTCCTGATTTCTTTATCAATTATTTTTTCTCTAAACAAAGCGTTATCCACGCATTTCGCCAACAGTACCATAAAATATTTTGGCAAAAGCAAAACTATGAGAAAAACCGGTAATATATATAAAATTATATCCATAGCAAAATCACCTTTCGTTATTTGATTTTTTTAATTCACAGAATATATTGTTTGGAATGAATTTTAAAAAATAAATTTTAGATTATTGGCATTTGACCAAGAATACATTTTTGTTAACTTTTTATAATCACATTTACAATATTAAATTTTTGCTAATTAATTGGAATTTGCTTTAAACTATATCCCTTATACCGAGCGTTATCCATTCCTCGTGGCAGTAAATAGTCTTTTCTGTAGCAATAAAGATAATTTTCTGTTGCAAGCAAATCGTCAAATACACATTCATCAGAAAGCTTCTTTTTAGTTCCGGTTTCTATATCGACCTCCCACAAACCGTTATTTTCATCCTCAACGGTTGTTCTTACTATATTCCACTCTGACTTTTCAGCCGAAAAATAAATTTTATTATTATTGTAAGTAACTGATTGAACATAATTATGTAAGGCTGCTCGTGATATTTCTCCGGTTTTTAAATTGTATTTTAAGAAAGTACATTCTTCAGAAGTGTTTATCAGATCTTTGCAGCAATATAAAAAGTAATCATTAATAATAGCCGGCTCGTCCAAATCACTTAATGTACTATGTTCAAAGTGTGATTTCTGCAAATATGTATCCACATCATATTGAAAAATTTCATATTTGTATTCATTTTTTGTAATAACATTAAGTGTATTGCTGTTTATAGAAATATAGAATATTTCACCGATATAATCTATTTCTTTCCTGTCGTTTATATTCTTAGCATCAACAATTACAAGTTTCTTTTTGTCAACTGAATATAAAACCCTGTCGCCATCAAAGAAAAGGATTTGGCTTTGTTCATCTAATTTTTGCTTTTCTTGTGTTGCGTGATTTTCCATATACAAACTGCCGTCATCGCAATAAACTTCAATATTCTCTATTTTTTGCGAAGTAATTGAAGTTGAAACATTTTCTTTTCTGTCAGAATAATAAATATCAGCCCTAAAATACATAGGGTCTTTTACATATAAATTGCCGTCCTTATATACCATATAATCATCTGACATAGGAAACCTTTTACCGTTATAAATACGCATACTGTTACAACCGTATTCATAGCTGTTATAGTACGAAGTATCGCTATCTTGTTTAAGGTCAACTTTTTCTTTGGTCAGAACAAAAAAAGCAATAACCAAAAGTAAAGCAGATAATATAATTAAACATATGAGTAACGGCGACAATTTCTTTTTTACTTTCATAATATCACTTTCTCCTTAGAAATTTACAAATACAGTAATCATTATGTATTAATTACTCTGAAACTTTTAATATATCAAATTCATAACAGCTACAATTTAATTTATTCTGCCAAAACACAGATAAGGCTGTATTCGTAATAATTTGTTTATTAACGGTTCCGTGAAATTTACCAGTAACATTTCCATATTTAACCTCAGCATAATTCTACCATATAAAAGATAAATACGCAACAACAATTAATTATTTTGCATAAATTCATCTTATTACACTATGTATTATTGTTTTAATTGTGCAATATTTTAGGCTGCTACAAATTTTGTAACAGCCTTTTAAAATCTTATTTTATCTTTCACAATTTCATTTATCTTTTTTACTGTTTTCTTATCTTGAAACTGCAAAAACAGATGATCATAGCTTACATCTAATTTTTTCACAAGCCTTTTTATATTATCAATGCTATGCAGAATCTTTTAAATTTCATATTAATCCGTCCTTTCATTTATATATACCAAATAGTTATTAGTTTACTGAATCTCGGCTTTGTAGGTTTTACCATCTATTTCTGCCCTGCACTTCGTTTGAAAATGTACGGAGAGTAAAATAAGAATACAAACAGACAAGAAATAACTACCACGAGAAACTTGCGGCGTGAGCCGAATTTTTTGTCCGATTCAAATAAAAAATAAATTTATTTACTATGCTTGTTTCTTGCATATATAATAAAGCGTTTCTTTGTTATAATAACTAAAAATACTGCGGTTAATTTGTTAAAATAAAACATATATTTTTGTGGAGTATTTTGGTATAATTAAATGGAAATCAAATAATTGGAAAGGACGGATTTCGTTTATGAGTAAACTTAAAAAGCTGACAAGCATTGTGCTTGCGGCAACTATCGTTTCTTCTGCATCTGCAATGGCATTGACCGCATCCGCAGCTGAAAATGATAATGCGGTTTCCGCAGCGGACAATAATCTGCAAAGAAATGTTCAGGACGGCGTAATTTTACACGCTTTTAACTGGTCATACAAAACAATTAAGGAAAACCTGCCTGCAATTGCGGCAGCCGGTTATTCTACAGTTCAGACTTCACCTGTTCAGCAGCCGAAAGACTACTCAACATCAAGAGATGTTACAGGTCAGTGGTGGAAACTTTATCAGCCTGTAAGCCTTTCTGTAGCTAAAAACGCATGGTTCGGTACAAAAGACGAACTCAAAGACCTTTGTACAGAGGCTGAAAAGTACGGTGTAAAAATTATTTGCGACATTGTTTCTAACCATATGGGCAATGAAAGCGAAGATACACCTAATGTTGTAAGCTCACAGGTTAAAACATATGATCCTGAAATTTACGACAATGCAAGTGCTTTCTTCCGTAACAACGATATTGTTGCATCAGACAGCAGTGTAAAAAATGTAGTTCAGGGACATGTTACTTCCTGCCCTGACCTCAACACAAACAGCAAAGTTGTTCAGGATAAGGTTATCTCACTCCTTAAGGAATGTATCGACTGCGGTGTTGACGGTTTCCGTTTTGATGCGGCAAAACACATTGAAACTCCCGATGACGGTGACTATGCTTCTGATTATTGGAAGAACATTACAGAGTCTGCAGGCTCATATTACAAAGCAAAAACAGGCGACAATCTTTATATTTACGGTGAGATTCTTAACAACTGCGGTTCCGGCAGAAGTTACAGTTCTTACACAAAGTACATTAATGTAACAGATAACAAAACAGGTGACTCTGTACTCGCAAATGTGGTAAAAGGCAAGGCATCAAATGCCGCAAGCTCAAGCTACAAGTCAGGCGTTGCCGCTTCCGATGTAGTTCTTTGGGCAGAGTCGCACGATACATACGAGGGCGATTCGGGTGCAGGCGGTATCAGCAATACCTCTAAAGTATCTGACGAAAACATTACTAAAGCATGGGCTATCATAGCCGCAAGAAAAGACGCTACTTCTCTTTACTTTGCCCGTCCGGGTGCATCGCTAATGGGTGAGGCAGCAGGCGATATAACTTATAAGAGCACAGCTGTTTCTGAAATTAATAAGTTCCATAACCTCTTTGTTGGTCAGAGTGAAAAACTCGGTGCCGTTGACAATGTAGCTTATGTTGCAAGAGGCACAAGCGGTGTAGTTCTTGCTAACTGCGACGGCAACGAAAAGTCTGTAAGTATTTCAGGTACAGGCCTTGCAAACGGTACTTACACAGATACAGTTTCAGGCGCTAAATTCACTGTAGCTAACGGTGTTCTTACAGGTAATATCGGTTCAACAGGTGTAGCTGTTGTTTACAACGGCACAACAACTCCGAGAAATACTTGTTCTGTAGAGAGCGGCGATTTCAAGGGTGACACAATTACACTCAACCTCGGTCTTGACAACGCAGCATCAGGTACATACTGCATTGACAATTCTAAGCCTGTAGCTTACACAGGTGACATTGCAATCAGAGTAGGTTCAGACTACGCTTACGGCGAAACAATCAACCTTACTCTTACAGCAACAGACGGCAAAAATACAACAACCACTACTTACAAATATACCAAGCAGAAATCTGCAAGTTCAGGTGTGTATGTATTCTTTGCTTCTGAAAAAAGAGAAACAAGCTCAAAATGGAAAGCTCCTTACTATGTTTACATCTATGACGAGGAATCTTCAAAGGAAGAAACTTATAAGGCATCAAACTGGCCTGGTACAAAGATGAACTATGATAAGGCAACAGGTTATTACTATGCAGAAGTTCCTACAACCTGTATTGCAACAGATGCAGATGATAACGAGTCTGAGTCAAATTTTGACCTTGCACACTCTCCAAACACAAGAGTTATCTTCTGCGACAGCTCAAATGTAAACTCTGCTCCTCGTCAGTATCCGTCGGAAAAAGGCCTTAAATTAAAAGGAACTTCTAAAATTTTCGGTCTTACAAAGACAACTTCATGGGAAGAAACAACACTTGTACCTACAGTTGAATCACAGCCTGCAACTGAGGTTGTAAGAGGTGATAAGGCTTATAAGTACGGCGATATTAACACAGACGGTAAGTTTGATGTTCAGGATGTAACAGCACTTCAGCTTATTGTAGCCGAGACAACTAAACCATCTCAGCTTATCTATGCTTTAGCTGATCTCAATCAGGACGCAATCGTTGATGTAAGAGATGTAACAATTCTTCAGGTATATGTTTCAGGCGATACAGAGGGTACAGGCGTTACAGGTCAGGTTTATAATGACCCTGTTAAGCCTACACAGCCTACACAGCCTGCAAAACCTACAGAGGCAACCAAGCCTTCTACACAGCCGACAACTGCTCCCGCACCTTCTACTTACACACTTTACTTAAAGACACAGCTTCCTTGGATGACATCAATGGGTACAAATCTCTATGCTTTTGATAACAATACAAAGAAGTCTTATCTGCTTGAGCAGGATACCGACGATTATCCGAATGTATTTAAGGCAGAGGTAGCAAACACACTTACAAGTGTTACTTTCTACAGAGCATTAGATATGGTTGACGAAATGACAAAGGCGTCAAGTTCAGGCCCTGTATACAACGCTTGGGCAGCAACTGTAAGCAGCACAAACAATTGCTACAACCTTGAAAGCGTTGATAAAGCAACAGACAAAGCAACTGCAACAGTCGGTCCGTATGTAAAAGAAGAGGCTCCCGAATGGACACTTGATGTAGTATATTTTGATAATTCAAAAACAAAGTGGGGAGAAGTTTATATTTACGGTTGGGGCAACGGTCTTTACGAAGAGGCATATAAAATGACTCAAATTAAGGGCACAGACATCTGGAAATACGAACTTCCCGAACCTATTTATCCGGGTACAGAAAGTTTCCTTTTTAAGAATACAGAAAGCACTTGGGTTAAAAAGACTAAGAATGTAAAGGTTGTAGAAGGTAAAAATCTTTATGACGGAAAAGCACAGGCTTGGTCAGGCACTTACGAAGAGTGATTTTAAAGTTTAAATTCTAATTTTGCGGGCATACCAAAAGTATGCTCGCATTTTTTATGTAAAAAATTTGGTTTTTTATCAAAAATTGCGGTAAATTATGGTTTAGCAAACTGCTTTATCAAGTAATTAAAACCGTTTTACTAAGAACCTAAAAAACCGATAAGCTGAAAATTGCTTATCGGTTTTGCTTTTGTTATTATATTTTCCAAATAAAACTATCTCAATCGTTTGAAAAAACTTTTTAGAAGTTCGGCGCACTCTTCCTGCATAATACCGCCTTTATAATTCGGTTTGAAATTATACGGCATTTCAAAAAGATTTGTTATAGTGCCGCAAGAACCGTTTTTGAAATCGTACGCACCGAAATACACATTCGGAATATGAGCGTTTATAATTGCGCCTGCGCACATCGGACAAGGCTCAAGGGTTACATATATATCGCAGTTCCAAAGTCGCCAACCGCCGAGCGCTTTGCAGGCATTGTTAATTGCGTCGGTTTCTGCGTGTAAAAGTGCGTTCTTTTCTTTTTCTCGTCTGTTCCTGCCTGTAGCAACGATTTCGCCATTACGCACAATCACCGCACCGACAGGCACTTCGTCATCTTGAAAAGCCTCTCTTGCAAGCTCAAGCGCCTTTTCCATATACTTTATATTAAATTCACTCATAGCGCTACAGAAGCAATGATAGTTTCAAGAATTAAGATAACAACTATTGTAGCTGTACCTGCGCTTGTAAAGAAACATTTTATCTTTTCTTTAAGTGAGAGAGAAACAACATTCGAGGTATCGCTTATGCTAAGGAAATTTTTATCCTTTTTCATTATATAAAGGAAAGCCAAAACGCCAAACACAAGCATTGCGGTAAATATTGAATAGTATATTATATAGAAAGAACGGGTGGTAACAATGTTCTGACTTTGCAAAATATCCATAATTACCGAGTAGAGGTTATTTATAAAGTGAATAATTATTGACGGAATAATTGAGTTTGCCTTGCAGTCAATATAAGCAAAAATAAGTCCGAGTATAAACGCAAACGGAATCTGAATAATATTTCCGTGCATTGCGCCGAACATAACGGCAGATACAATTATTGCAAATGAATTTCCGTATTTTCTAAGCGAGCCCATTAAAATACCTCGAAAAGCAAATTCCTCGGCAAATGCAGGGGTAACGGCTATGGCAACAACATATAAAATATTTTCAAATACAGACCTTGATGACATATTCATATTCAGACTGTATTCAATGCCGATTAAAGAAAAGTTGGAACTTACAAGATCGGCGGCAACATTTGAAACCATTGAAACGCCCATACCCATAAGTACGAGGGCGATAAGCATAACGGGTTTTACGGATTTAACCGACAGGCAGTCTGAAATATGCGTTTTGCTTAGTTTTAAATATATCAGTCCGGTGATTGTCGCCGAGGCGGCTGCTGCGAAAATCTGCATATAATAAAAAACAGGGCCACAAGTCAATTTACTCATTATATACTGCGTTAAAGTTTCGGTATCGAAATTAGAAATATCCATATTCAGCATCGTAGACACGGTTAATAAAAATGTTATACCGACTACAATGATATTCATTGATAAAAAATAGGTAAGAATATAAAAGCCCAATCCGCTTGATTTTTTTTGCAAAGTCTTTAAATCGTGCGCTTTTTTGATTTCCTGCGGACTTTGCATATGATTTTGATAATAAGGATAGGGCTGATAATTTGCGTATTGCATTTTCATCACTCCAATGGTATAATTTTAGCATAGTAACACATATATTTCAAGAAATATTTTCCGATAATGAAAAAATAATGAAAAATCCCTTGACTTTTCAGGCAATCGGTTATATAATGTGTAAGTACAATAAAGCAAAGCAGAAATGCTTTCACCTGTGGGGTGTCGTCTGCACGGGTCAATACCTTAAACATAATAGTTTATTTGTATTGCAATGCGGACGGTGTATTTCTGTCCGCATTATTTTTTGAAAAGGTACTTTGGAGGTGCTTAACCATCAGCAAGAAAGATATTCAGATTAACGAGGAAATCCGTGATAAAGAGCTTAGAGTAATCAGCTCGGACGGAAAGCAGCTCGGTATTATGTCATCAAAGGAAGCTCTCGCACTTGCAGAACAAAAAAATCTTGACCTTGTTAAGATTGCTCCGCAGAGCGTTCCGCCTGTATGTAAAATTATGGACTACGGCAAATACCGTTTTGAGCAGGCTAAAAGGGAAAAGGAAGCAAGAAAAAATCAGCATGTTGTTGATATTAAGGAAGTTAGACTCTCTTTAAACATTGATACACACGACTTCAACACCAAGCTTAACAACGCTGTTAAGTTTATTAAGCACGGCGATAAAGTTAAGGTATCTATCCGTTTTAGAGGAAGAGAAATGGGACATCCTGAAATCGGTCTTGAAACTATGAACCGCTTTGCTGAAGCTTGTGCAGAGTTTGCCTCGGTAGAAAAGCCTGCAAAGCTTGAAGGTCGCAATATGCTTATGTTTCTTGCACCAAAGTCCAATAAGTAATCACAGCTAAGGAGGATATTTATTATGCCTAAAATTAAAACTCACAGTGGTGCTAAAAAGCGTTTTAAACTTTCTAAGAACGGTAATGTAATCCGTGCACACGCAAACAAGAGCCACATTCTTAACAAGAAAACAACAAAGCGTAAGAGAGGTTTACGCCAGACTGCTGTTACAGATAAGACAAATGTAGCTCAGATCAAGCGTTTAATTCCTTATAAATAATTTATCGCTTGTACTGCTTTTTATTTAAATAATAATCGGAGGTAATATATAATGGCACGTGTAAAGGGTGCGATGATGACTCGCAAAAGAAGAAAAAAGGTATTAAAGCTTGCCAAGGGCTACTGGGGTTCTAAATCAAGACATTTCAAAATGGCTAAACAGGCTGTTATGAAGTCTGGCAACTATGCATATATCGGCCGTAAGCAGAGAAAGAGAGATTTCCGTCGTCTTTGGATTACTCGTATTTCTGCAGCTTGCAAGGCAAACGGCACAAACTATTCAACATTTATGAATGGTCTTAAAAAGGCCGGCATTACATTGAACCGTAAGATGCTTTCAGAGATTGCTATTGCTGATCCTAAGGCTTTTACAGCTCTTGTTGAGCAGGCTAAAAACGCTTAATTTAAACTGTAATTGCGTTTGGGTAACACCAAACGCAATTGGCATTTTAGGAGAAAAAAGATGCTGTTTGTTACAAGCAAAGACAATTCTAATGTAAAAAAAGCCGTAAAACTCAAGTCAAGCGCAAAAGAACGCCGCAAGAGCGGTCTTTTTTTAGCGGAGGGGCTAAGAATCTGTATGGACGCAGTTTTCAGCGGTGCGGAAATTCAGACATTATTTGTAACCGAAAAAGCTATGCAAAAGCACGGTGAGGACTTTGCTTTACTTGAAGAAAAAGCAAAGAATGTAATCTGTGTAAATGAAAACATTTTTGCCCTTATGAGTGATACTCAATCGCCACAGGGCTTTCTTTCGGTTATAAAAACACTTGACAAAACCAATGAGTTTGATACAATAAAGGGTGACAGTAAATATTTGGCGCTTGATAATGTGCAGGATCCAAGCAATCTCGGCACTGTTTTGCGCTCGGCAGAGGCATTTAATGTCAGCGGAGTTATACTTTCCTGTGACTGTTGCGATATTTACAATCCAAAGGTTGTAAGAGGCAGTATGGGCGCTGTGTTCAGAATACCTTTTATAATCAAAAGTTCAATTAAGGATTTCCTTAACGAAAATCCGCAGATTAATTCGTATGCTGCCGTTGTAAACAGCGACGCTGTCAGTCTTACGGATGTAAAATTTCAAACTCCGTGCGCAATCGTTGTAGGCAACGAGGGCAACGGAATAAAAGCAGAAACAGAAAAAGCCTGCCAAAACAAAATCACCATACATATGGAGGGCAAGGCAGAATCACTCAACGCATCTGTGGCTGCTGCAATACTGATGTGGGAAATGATGAAATGATTTCTGAAAATGCTCGTTACTGGATATGGATTTCAAAAGCACTCGGTTATAACAATATAAAGGTAAAGAGAATTTTTAAACTTTACAATGACATTGCCGAGTTTGTTCACGGCGGAGAAAAAGAGTGGAAACACTGCGGTATCTTTACGCCGAACGAAATGCGAAAACTTAACAACACTAAGGTTTCGGTTGCGGATGAGATATTAAGCAAATGCAACGAACTGAAATATTCGGTAATTGCGATTGACGACGAGCATTACCCGCAAAAATTAATTAATATTGATACTCCGCCTGCCGTTCTTTATGTGAACGGACAACTTCCGGAGCTTGACAACCGCCTAAGCGTTTCAATTGTTGGCACAAGGCGGGCAACAAGATACGGTACGGATAATTCATACAAATTTGCATATGCTCTTGCTAAGTACAGCGTTGTTATTATAAGCGGAGGTGCGCTCGGTGTTGACTGTGCGTCGCACCGAGGAGCACTTTCTGCAAACGGAATTACCGTATGCGTGCTTGGTTGCGGTATCAACTATAAATATCTTACCGAAAACGAGGGTATGAGAAATGCAATTGCGCAAAACGGTGCGGTTATATCCGAATATCCGCCCGATGAACCGCCGCTAAGATATAATTTTCCCGCTCGCAACAGAATCATATCCGCTCTTTCGGACGGTCTTGTTGTAATGGAGGCGGGAATAAAAAGCGGTTCGCTGATTACCGCAAGAATGGCAATCGACCAGGGCAAAGAAGTTTTTGCTCTGCTCGGAAACAACAGTCCGCAGAACGAGGGCTCGAATACTCTTATAAAAAACGGGCTTGCCTGCCCTGTAACTGATTTTATGGATGTTTTGAGCGAGTTTAACTCAAACAGAGGGTTATATGTTGAGGACGAAACACTTGATTTTGATAATATAAGTTTTACCGACCTTGAGGCAGTGCCTGTAAAAGGCAAAAAGACTGCAAAATCAAAAAACAGCACAAATAAAAAAGATAAGGTAAAGCCTGAAAGGATTAATGTAAGCGTATCTTCCGATAAAACCTTAAAGCCCGAAAAGGCTGTAAAAGAAACTAAAAATGTCGCACGCAAAAGCAGCAGCGTTTCCGCTGATGTTAATAATAAAGAAAACGCAGATGTGCGGAAAAGTATTTCAGATTTGAAAGCATTGGGTTTGTCCGATGCAGCCGTAACAGTTTACGGTACTATCGGCAACAAGCCTGTTCATATAGATAAAATAGTAAGCGAACTCGGTATCCCTGTATTTAAAGTGCTTACGGCCCTTACTCAACTTGAAATGAAAGGTTTGGTAACGGCGATGCAGGGCAGAATGTATGTATTAAAATAAACGGAGGCAGTAAATGTCAGATTTAGTAATTGTTGAGTCACCTGCTAAGGCTAAAACAATCAAAAAATACCTCGGCGGAAATTACGAAGTAATTGCGTCTATGGGACATGTAAGAGATTTGCCTAAAGCCAGACTCAGCGTTGATATAAAGAAAAAATTTGCACCAAAATACGAAATCATCAAAGGTAAAGAAAAACTTGTAGAAGAACTTAAAGAGCTCGCAGAAAAAAGCGACAAGATTTACCTCGCAACCGACCCTGATAGAGAGGGAGAGGCAATTTCTTGGCACCTTGCGTATATTCTCGGCTTGCCGCTTGATGACAACAACAGAGTTGAATTTAACGAGATTACCAAAAACGGCGTAACAAACGGTATGGCTCATCCCCGTTCTATAAATATCGACCTTGTAAACGCTCAACAGGCAAGGCGTATTCTCGACAGACTTGTAGGTTATAAGTTAAGTCCTTTCATTTCTCAAAAAATCAGAAGAGGACTTTCAGCCGGCAGAGTACAGTCTGTTGCGGTAAGAATTATTGTTGACAGAGAAGAAGAAATCAGAAAATTCAAGCCCGAAGAATATTGGACTATTGACGCTAAGTTTATTCCTAAGGGAAGCAGAAAGTCGTTTTCGGCTTCTCTTTATTCCGACGCCAACGGCAAGATAAAAATTGAAAATCAGGAACAGGCAGAAAAGATTGAACAGGATCTTGCAGATGCCGAATATATGATTACAAAAGTAAAGCACGGCACAAGAAGAAAAACCCCCGCACCGCCTTTCATCACATCAACATTACAGCAGGAGGCGTCAAGAAAACTCGGCTTCCAGTCAAGAAGAACAATGAAAGTTGCCCAGGAGCTGTACGAAGGTGTTGACATTGAGGGAATGGGTGCAACGGGTCTTATCACATATATGAGAACCGACTCTTTGAGAATTTCAGATGTGGCAAAGGAAGAGGCGGCACAGTATATTTTAAACAGATTCGGTGAAAAATTCCTGCCGGCAAAACCGAGAGTATTTAAAACCAAGAGCAATGCACAGGACGGACACGAGGCTATAAGACCTTCAATGCCGAGCCTTTCTCCGGAAGATGTAAAGGCAAGTCTTACCTCTGACCAGTTTAAGCTGTACAATCTTATTTGGAACAGATTTATGGCGTCACAGATGTCTGATTGTATTCAGAAAACCACACAGGCTGAAATTTCGGCTAAAGAATACATTTTCAAGGCATCGGGATACTATGTTGACTTTGAGGGCTTTACAACCTTGTATGTAGAAAGCAAAGATACGGAAGAAGAAAAATCCACACAGCTACCTCCGCTTGAAAAAGATATGCCTGTAAAGTGCAAGGAGCTTAAAAAGAATCAGCACTTCACACAGCCGCCTGCACGATACACAGAGGCATCGTTAATTAAGGCACTTGAGGAATACGGTATCGGCAGACCGTCAACTTATGCGGCAACAATTACTACAATTACAAGCCGAGAGTATGTTAAGCGTGAGGCAAAAACTTTGTATCCGACAGAGCTTGGCGAGGTTATGACAAACCTTTTAAAAGAGCGCTTTCCGAAGATTGTAAACTATAAATTCACCGCACAAATGGAAGAAAAGCTTGACGAGGTTGAGCACGGTCAGGAAGAATGGGTGGAATTGCTTGACGAATTCTACTCCGATTTTGACAAAACTCTCAAGAAAGCCAAAGAAGAGATGGAGGGTGTGAAACTCCAGCTTAAAGAAGATCAGACAGACATTATCTGCGACAAATGCGGCAGACAGATGGTTGTTAAGGTTGGCAGATACGGCAAATTTATTGCCTGCCCGGGTTACCCCGAATGTAAGAATGTTCTTAAGTTTGTTGAAAAGACAGGCGTTAAATGCCCTAAATGCAACGGTGATGTTATTGTTAAGCATACAAAGAAAAAGCGTGTGTTCTACGGCTGTTCAAATTATCCGGAATGTGATTTTGTAAGCTGGAACGAGCCCGTAAATGAAAGATGTCCGCAGTGCGGCGGCATACTCTTTAAGAAAAAGGGTAAAAAGCCGAAACTTTATTGTGCAACAGAGGGCTGCGGATTTGAAAAGGAATTCGTTGAGAAAGACGGAGAATAATTAATACGACTGAAAAGGAAAGGTGAACTTTTTGGAAAAAGGTTATATCAATGTAATAGGTGCAGGTCTTGCAGGCTGTGAAGCCGCTAAACAGATCTCATCGCACGGAATAAAGGTTCACCTTTATGAAATGAAACCGAAGAAAAAAACGCCTGCTCATCATTCCGATTTATTCGGCGAACTTGTGTGTTCAAATTCATTAAAGGCAATGCGAACAGAAAGCGCCGCAGGACTTTTAAAGGAAGAAATGCGCAGACTTGATTCTTTTCTTATGAAATGCGCAGACAAATGCCAAGTGCCTGCCGGCGGTGCTCTTGCGGTTGACAGAGATATTTTTTCAAGACTTGTAACCGACGGAATAAGAGCCGATGAAAACATAACCGTTTTTGAAGAAGAAATCACAGAAATTCCCGATGATGCAATTACAATTATTGCTACGGGTCCGCTTACTTCGGACGCTCTTGCCGAAAAAATAATAGAGCGATTCGGTACTTCGCTTTCTTTCTTTGATGCCGCCGCTCCGATTGTGAGTGCCGAAAGCATTGATATGGATTATGCTTTCTATGCTTCAAGATACGATAAAGGCAGTGGCGACGATTATATAAATTGCCCGATGAATAAAGAAGAGTACGAAACTTTTTATCAGGCACTTGTAACCGCCGAAAGAGCACCTTTGCACAGCTTTGATGTAAACAATCCTAAGGTGTACGAGGGCTGTATGCCTGTTGAAGTTATGGCACAGCGCGGTGAAAACACCTTGCGATTCGGACCGATGAAACCTGTCGGTCTTGTAAATCCAAAAACGGGACACAGACCGTGGGCTGTACTGCAGTTAAGGAAAGAAAATTGCGGGGGCACAATGTATAACCTCGTCGGATTTCAGACAAATCTAAAATTCGGTGAACAGAAAAGGGTGTTTTCATTGATTCCTGCATTGCACAAAGCGGAATTTTACCGCTACGGTGTAATGCACAGGAACACATTTATTAATTCACCTAAACTGCTCAATGCCGACTTTTCTTTGAGAGAAAATGAAAACTTGTTCTTTGCAGGTCAGCTTACAGGTGTTGAGGGCTATATGGAATCGGCGGCTTCGGGAATACTTGCTGGCATAAACGCAGTGCGAAGATTAAACAGTCAAGAACCTGTGATTTTACCGACTGACACAATGCTCGGCGCTCTTGCGGGCTATATATCCGACAAATATGTGGAGAAATTCCAGCCTATGGGCGCAAATTTCGGTGTACTTCCTGCTCTCGAAAATCGTCCCCGTGACAAGCAGGAACGAGGAGAAGCATATTCGGACAGAGCGCTTAAAAGCCTTGAGGCTTATCTTACACATATGAATTTAGAGGTGTAAAAATGAAAATTATAGTAGATGCCTTTGGCGGAGATAACGCACCGCTTGAAATAATCAAGGGTTGTGCGGAGGCTGTTGCGGAATTTGACGATTTATCAATTATTCTCACAGGCGACGAGGGTAAAATTCTTAAGGTTGCAAATGACAATAATATATCTCTTGACAGAATAGAAATTCATCACTGCACAGAAGTTATTACTATGGACGACCATGCCGATGCGGTTCTTAAATCAAAGAAAGACAGCTCAATGGCTGTAGGATTTAATTTGCTTAAAAACGGCGAGGGTGACGCTTTTGTTTCCGCAGGCAACAGCGGTGCTCTTTGTATGGGTGCAACTCTTGCGGTTAAGAGAATTAAAGGCATTAAACGACCTGCATTCTCTCCCGTTATGCCGTCCGCAAACGGTTTCTTTATGCTTGTTGACGGCGGTGCAAATGTAGATTGCCGTCCCGAAATGCTCGTTCAATTTGCGGTAATGGGCTCAATTTATATGGATAAGGTTATGAAGATTGAAAATCCACGAGTTGGTCTTGCCAATGTAGGAACAGAAGACCACAAGGGAAACGAACTTTATCAGACTACATATCAGCTTTTGAAAGAAAGCAACTTAAACTTTGTCGGCAATGTTGAGGGCAGAGATATTCCGCAGGGAATTTGCGATGTTGTGGTATGCGACGGCTTTACAGGCAATCTTATTTTAAAAACCTATGAGGGTGTTGCAATGGTTGTTATGAACGAGATCAAGAGCTTGTTTACAGGCAGTCTTAAAGGCAAACTTTCGGCTTCGCTCGTGCTCGGCGATATAAAAAAACTTAAGAAAAAACTTGACCACAACACATACGGCGGTGCGCCTGTTTTGGGTGCATCAAAACCTGTGTTCAAGGCGCACGGCAGTGCAAAAGCCGTCACCGTTAAAAACGCAATCAGACTTTCAAGAGATTATGTGCTTGCTGATGCGATCGGTGAAATTTCAAAGGTTATTAATTCGGAGGACTGATTTAAGTGCAGGAACTTGAAAATAAAATCGGCTATAAATTTAAAGATATAAGTTTGCTCGAAGAGGCACTCACACATTCTTCTTATGCAAACGAACACAAATCAAAACATATCAAATATAACGAAAGACTTGAATTCTTAGGTGATGCGGTTCTTTCAATTGTAGTTTCTGACTACATTTTCAAAAACTGCCCCGAGCTTCCGGAGGGCGAGCTTACCAAACTAAGAGCCTCACTGGTATGTGAAAAGAGCCTTTTCGTATTTGCAAAACAACTCGGACTGGGTAAGTATCTTATTTTGAGCAAAGGCGAGCGCCACAACGGCGGTGCAGAACGCCCGTCAATACTTTCGGATGCATTTGAGGCGCTGATTGCGGCTATTTATATTGACGGCGGAATCGAGCCTGCCTCTAAGCATATTCTTAACTTTGTAATCCCTGCGATTAAGGCATCAAAGAAAAGACCCGTAAACGATTACAAAACAACTTTGCAGGAGATTATTCAGAAAAATCCCGGGGAATTGCTCGAATATGTACTCGTTGACGAATCGGGTCCCGACCACAACAAGCACTTTGTCGTAGAGGTTCACCTTAACAGCAATGTTATAGGCAAAGGCGGCGGAAAAAGCAAAAAAGAGGCTGAACAGCAGGCGGCAAGAGAAGCACTGGAGTTGATGGGTTATTAAACATTCTAATGTGGCGCTTTTTATACCGCACAACGGATGCCCTCACAAATGCACTTTCTGTAATCAAAGAAACATTGTGGGGCAAGCGTATCAGCCAAATGCCGATGATGTGACAAATGCCGTAAAAATCGCCGTAGATTCTTTAAAAGAAAATACCAAAGAGGCGGAGATTGCATTTTTCGGCGGCAGTTTTACAGCAATTGACAGAGAATATATGCTCGAACTTTTAGATGCGACCAAGCCGTTTATCAACCGCTTTAAAGGTATTCGGTTATCTACCCGTCCCGACTGCATTGACGATGAAATTGTAAGTCTTTTGAAAAGCTATAAAGTAACTTCAATTGAACTCGGCGCTCAATCTATGGATGATGAAGTGCTTAAACTCAATGAAAGAGGACATACGGCGGATGATGTAAGAAATGCCTGCCGCATTATAAAAAATTACGGCATATCACTCGGACTGCAGATGATGACGGGACTGTACGGTTCTGATTTTTATAAAGACATTTATACTGCCGATGAATTTATAAAGCTCAGACCGGATACTGTAAGGATATATCCGACTGTTATTATGCAGGATACCGAACTTGCAAATCTTTATAACAGTAAAAAGTTTATTCCTTACACACTTGAGCAATCGGTTGAACTTTGCTCAAAGCTCATTTTAAAATTTAAAAGCGAAAACATCCGTATTATAAGGCTCGGACTTCATTATTCCGAAAGTCTTGAAAATAACAGCCTCGGCAATAATTATCACCCTGCATTTAAAGAACTTTGCGAAAACAAAATCTTTTTTGATAAAATAACTAAACTGATTAAAAATTATCCCGACAAAGAGGTTGATTTTTTTGAGGCATATGTAAATCCTCATTCGGTTTCAAAACTTGCGGGACAGAATAAATCAAACATAATCAGACTTAACAATATGGGTTACAAGCTGAAAATCAAGACAGACCAAAGTCTTGACGAATACGAAATCTACATAAAACAGAGGTAATAAATGCGATTAACATCACTTGAAATTCAAGGCTTTAAAACCTTTCCTGATAAAACTAAATTATCTTTTGAGCAGGGCATTACCGCTGTTGTAGGTCCGAACGGCTCAGGCAAAAGCAACATCAGCGACGCTATCCGTTGGGTGCTCGGCGAGCAATCTCCAAAGAGCTTGCGCTGTTCAAAGATGGAAGATGTTGTTTTTAACGGAACCGACAAAAGAAAAAAACTCGGCTATGCCGAAGTTTCGCTTAACATAGAAAACAAAGACAGAGTGCTGGCATTCGACGGCGACGAAGTTTCAATTACTCGCCGTTATTATCGAAGCGGTGAGAGCGAATATCTCATTAACAAAGCACAGGTCAGACTAAAAGACATTAACGAGCTTTTTATGGATACAGGTCTTGGCCGTGATGGTTACTCTATGATAGGACAGGGTAAAATCGACAGCATTGTATCTTCAAAAGGCGAGGACAGGCGAGAAATCTTTGAAGAGGCGGCAGGTATTTCACGCTATCGCTACAGAAAAACAGATGCGGAGCGAAAACTGAAAAGCACGGAGGAAAACCTTTTAAGACTGCGTGACATCGTGACAGAACTCGAAGAGCGTGTAGGACCCCTTAAAAGGCAATCGGAAAAAGCACAAGAATTTTTAAAATACTCTGAAGAAAAGCGTGGACTTGAAATAGCGCTTTGGTTGCTTACCCTTGACAAAAGTCAGGCGGCGCTTAAAACACAGGACGAAAAAATCGCCATTGCTCACGCACAATATGATGATGCCGAAAAAATGCTCGAGCAGATTCAAAAAGAGTCGGAAGAAATATATCTAAAAAACGGACAGCTTGCCGTAAAATCCGACGAAGTAAGACATCTTATTTCAGAACTTGATGCACTCATTTCCGATATGCGTTCACAGCTTTCGGTTTCAAAGAACGATATTCTTCATAACGAAGAAAACATAAAGCGTGTTGAAAACGAAATCCAAAACGCACAGCAAAATTCACAGCTTATTTCTACTCAAATTGCGGAAAAGAACGAGAAAATCGCTGGACTTGACACAAAAATAATTGAAAAGCAGAAAGAATACACCGCACTTTCCGAAAAGCTGAATGTTATCAACCTTGATACGGGCAAGAGCGGCGACAAACTGCAACAGCTTACTTCCGAACTTTCTATGCTTACAACGAAGTCTGCCGATGCAAGGGTAATTGATATGACGGCGGAAAGCTCGATTTCCGACCTTGAAGAAAGAATCGAAAGCCTTACAACCGCAAACAAAGACGGAATTGCAAGAGTACACGAGCTTGAAGAAATTTCCGAAGAATACACAACAAATCTTACAAATCTGCGGGAAGAAATTACATCAATTACAAATTCAATTCAGGGACTTGAACTTAAATTGCAGTCAAAAGCACACAAGCGTGACAGCTACAAGGCTGAAAGCGACAGACTTTTGCTTGACAGCAAGGAACATATAAGAAAAATCAACTTCCTTGAAAATCTCGAACGCAACCTCGAAGGCTTTTCAAAGAGCGTTAAAGTTGTGGTAAACGCATCTAAAAGCGGAAGATTAAAAGGTGTGTGCGGCCCTGTTTCCCGAGTAATTTCCGTACCGCAAAAGTACGGTGTTGCAATTGAAACCGCACTCGGAGCGGCAATGCAAAACATTGTTACGGAAACCGAAAGCGACGCTAAATCGGCTATTGCTTATCTTAAATCATCGGACGGCGGACGAGCAACTTTTCTGCCGCTTAATACAATCAAAGCAAGAGAACTTAGAGAAAACGGACTTGAAGCAAACTATGGCTTTATCGGTGTTGCAAGCGACCTTTGCAGCTGCGATAACAAATTCAAAAATATTTTATCATCTTTGCTCGGCAAAATTGTAATTGCAGACAATCTTAATTCCGCAGTCGAGATTGCCAAAAAATATTCGTACCGTTTTAAAATCGTTACACTTGACGGACAGGTTGTAAATGCGGGCGGTTCGCTCACAGGCGGTTCGCTCAACAGAAATACAGGTTTGCTAAGCCGTGCAAGTGAAATTAAAGATTTAAAAGAACAGACAAAAGCCATTGAAGAAAAGTCTGCGCAGGCACAGAGATTGTGCAGTGAGGCGGCGCAGGATTATGCCGCCGTTGAGGCTGAATTGCTCGGTACAAGAGCAGACCTTTCAAACAAGAAACAAAGCCTTGCAAGAATGGAAGCCGAAAGCAGAGCGTGCGAAAACGAGCTTTCAAACTCAAAACTTGCTTTGCAAAATTTTGATAAACAGATTGAAGAATATACAAATAAAGTAAATATCCTATCAGAGGACAGAAAAAATGCAGGCGAACAGCTGGCACAGCTTAACCGCAGAATTTCCGAGGCAGAAGAAAAGGTAACCAGCATTACGGGCAGTCGTGCCAAAATGATTGAGGAGCGAGAAGAAATTGCATCTCAATTACAGAATGTGCGACTTGAAATTGTAACCGCTCAAAAGGATATTGACGCACTCAATTCCGAAATCCTTTTTGCGGAAAATTCATCAAATAACTTCGGAGAAAAACAGAGAGAACTCAATGCACAAATTGAGGACTATAAAAACAAAAATGCTTTGATTCAGAAAAACATCGACGAACTTGAGGCTCAAATAAAAGACAAGTCAGAGAGAATTGCAGAGCACAACGCAAGGATTTCAAGTATTAATTGTGAAAAAGATACTTACGAAATGAGAAGTGTTGAATTAAGAACGCTTGAGCGTGACAAAACATCGGAACGAGAGGTATCGGGCAGAGAACTTTCAAGACTTGAAGAAAGAAAAATCAACTTGCAAAATCAGTACGATAATATAATTTCCAAGCTTTGGGAAGAATATGAGTTGACCAAGCGTGAAGCGGAAGAACAGGCGATAGAAATTCCCGATTCCAATGCGGCTCAAAAACGACTTAACGAGCTAAAGCAAAAAATTAAAAATCTCGGAAATGTAAATGTATCCGCAATTGAAGAATACAAAGAGGTTTCAGAACGCTTTGAATTTATGAGCACACAGGTAAATGATGTGGAAAAGTCAAAACGAGAAATTGAGCGACTTATCACCGACCTTACCAAACAGATGAAAGAAGTGTTTGTAGAGAGTTTTGAAGAAATCAATAAAAACTTCACTTTCACATTCAAAGAACTGTTCGGCGGCGGTACCGCATCGCTTTCGCTTTCAGAGCCTGAGGATATTCTCAACAGCGGCATCGACATTATTGTACATCCGCCCGGAAAAATCGTTGTTCATCTTGACGCACTGTCGGGCGGTGAAAAAGCACTTGTAGCCATAGCGCTTTACTTTGCGATTATGAAAGTCAGACCCGCACCTTTCTGCGTTATGGACGAAATTGAGGCGGCGCTTGATGATGTAAATGTTGACCGCTTTGCAAACTATATGAGAAATTTAACCCATACAACGCAGTTTATCTGTATTACTCACAGACGAGGCACAATGGAAGAAGCAGATGTACTGTACGGTGTTACTATGCAGGACGAGGGTGTATCCAAACTGCTTGAACTGCGTTCTACCGAGATTGCCGAAAAACTCGGCATTAAGGCTAACTAATGAAGGGATGATTTTATGGGCTTTTTTAATAAAATTAAAGAAGGTTTAAAAAAGACAAGAGATGCGGTTATCGGTCAGATTGACTCAATGCTCAAATCTTTTACCAAGATTGACGATGAACTTTTTGAAGAACTCGAAGAGTTGCTTGTAATGGGCGATGTAGGCGTACCGACTGCCGAAAAAATATGTGAAGAGCTTAAAAAGAGAGTTAAAAAAGAGGGTATTAAAAATCCTAATGAAATTCACAGACTTCTTGAAGAAACGGTTTCCGATATGTTGAGAGGCGGAGAAGAACTCGACCTTTCAACCACACCGTCTATTATCCTTGTCATAGGTGTAAACGGTGTAGGTAAAACAACCACAATCGGAAAACTTGCAAATCACCTTACAAAACAGGGCAAAAAAGTTATCCTTGCCGCAGGCGATACATTCAGAGCCGCAGCTATCGAGCAGCTTGAAATTTGGGCAGACAGAAGTCACTGTGAAATAATAAAGCAGAACGAGGGCAGCGACCCTGCCGCTGTCATTTATGACGCAATTTCAGCCGCTAAGGCAAGACACGCAGATGTTATTATCTGCGATACGGCGGGCAGACTTCACAATAAAAAGCCCCTTATGGACGAGCTTGCAAAAATCAACAGAATTATAGACAGAGAACTGCCGGACGCATCGAAAGAAAAGTTACTTGTACTTGATGCAACCACAGGACAGAATGCCGTTAATCAGGCTGAGCAGTTCAGCCTTGCAACAGGCATTACGGGTATTGTTCTTACAAAACTTGACGGTACAGCCAAGGGCGGCGTTGTACTTGCAATCAAAGAGGGACTCGGTATTCCTGTTAAATACATCGGCGTAGGTGAGCAGATAGACGATTTACAGCCGTTTGATGCAGAGGACTTTGCAAGGGCTCTCTTTGCGCAGAATTAAGAGGTGCGGTATGAAATTTATCATTGCAACCAATAACGCAAAAAAATTAAAAGAACTTGAAAGAATTTTAAAGCCCCTCGGCATAGATGCGGTTTCCGCAAAAGAGGCAGGTGTAAACCTCGGCGAAGTTGAGGAAACAGGTACAACCTTTGCCGAAAACGCTTTTATAAAAGCAAATGCCGCTTTCAAAGCAACGGGTATGCCTGCCATAGCCGACGATTCAGGGTTATCGGTTGACGCACTTGACGGCAGACCGGGTGTGTATTCCGCAAGATACTGCGGAGAAAATGCCACTGACGAAGAAAAGTACACTAAATTGTTAGAAGAAATGCAGGGTGTACCCGATGAAAAGAGAACAGCGCATTTTACATCAGCAATCTGCTGTATTTTATCCGACAAAGAAAAAATTGAAGTTGACGGCATATGTAACGGTACAATTTCTCATACTCCGAACGGCAACGGCGGTTTTGGATATGACCCGATTTTTGACTGCAACGGAAAAAGCTTTGCCGAACTTACAGCCGAAGAAAAAGACAAAATCAGCCACAGAGGAATTGCTTTACGCAAGTTACAGGCTGAACTGAAAAACAGATTTGACAAATAATTTATATAAATTTCAGAAAGGAGCAGTTAAATGCTCACAAGTAAACAGCGTGCATACCTTCGTGGTCTTGCAAATCCTATTGAAACTATCCTTATGATCGGTAAGGGTGAAATCACAGATAACATTGTAAAGCAGGCAGACGACGCACTCAAGGCAAGAGAACTTATAAAGGGCAAAGTGCTTGAGAACAGCGGTTATTCTTCAAGAGAAGCTGCCGAACTTATTGCCGAAAAATGCGGTGCGGAAGTTGTACAGGTTATCGGTTCAAAATTTGTTCTCTATAAAAAGAATGAGGACGAGCCTAAAATTGTTCTCCCTAAGAACAGAAGAAAATGAGCAGAATAGGAATACTCGGCGGTACTTTTAACCCAATACACAACGGTCACATTCAAATGGTGAAGTACAGCCACGATGCCGCAAAACTCGATAAGGTTATTATTATGCCTACTTTTGTGCCGCCGCATAAAGAAAGCGCAAACCTTGTTTCGTGCGAGCACAGATTTAATATGTGCCGCCTTGCAAGTGCCGAACTTCCGTATGCGGAAGTATCCGATTTTGAAATAAAATTAGAGGGCAAAAGTTACACTTACCGTACATTGCAGCTTTTAAAAAGTCAAAATGAAAACGATGATTTTTATTTTATCGTCGGCGCAGATATGTTTTTATCTATGCAAAATTGGAAAAATCCTGAAATAATTTTCAGGCTTGCTACCGTAATCGCCATTCCGAGAGATGATGACAGCGTATCCGAACTTAAAGAACATTACGATAATGTTCTCAAAAAAATGGGTGCAAAAGCGATTATACTTAATCACTCGGTTTTAACGGTTTCGTCAACCTATGTGCGTGACAACATCGACAACGGCACGGCATTGGAAAATCTGATTGACAGCAGGGTTTTTAATTATATTAAGGAAAATAATTTATACAGGGTGTGATTTTATGAATTCAGACGAATATAAGAAACTTATAAAATCAAGAATGAGCGATTACCGCTATACGCACAGCGTAAATGTTTCTAAAGAGGCTGTAAGACTTGCCAAAAAATACGGTGCGGATACCGAAAAAGCAGCCGTTGCAGGCATACTCCACGACATTACCAAAGAAACACCTAAAGAAGAACAGTTGCAAATTATGACAGATGGTGGTATAATTTTAGATAATGTGCAGGAAAAATCGACAAAGCTGTGGCACGGTATAAGCGGAAGTGTGTATATTCGTGATATTCTTAAAATTACAGACGAAGATATTTTAAACGCAGTAAGATACCACACCACAGGCAGAGCAGGTATGTCTTTGCTTGAAAAAATAATTTTTATAGCGGATTTTACTTCTGCCGAAAGAGATTATAACGGCATAAAAACAATGCGCAAAAAGGCAGGCAAATCTCTTGAAAACGCAATGCTGTACGGATTGCAGTTCACTTTAAAAGACTTGTCTAAAAGGGCAATGATAATTCACCCCGACGCCCTTGCCTGTTACAACGAAATTGTAATAAATAATTCAACGAAAGGAACAGCCAAATGAATTCTTACGAGCAATCAATTCTGACAGCTAAGGCTATAAGCAGCAAAAAAGGTCTTAACATCAAGTTAATCGAAATTGGCGATATTTCTTCGCTTGCAGACTATATGGTAATTGCGACAGGTACAAGCTCAACCCATGTAAAAGCTATTGCGGACGAGGTTGAGTATCAGCTTGACGAGGCAGGCATTTCTGTAAGTCATATCGAGGGCTACCGTTCAAATTCATGGATATTGCTTGACTATGTCGATGTTATCGTTCATATTTTTTCAGACGAGGCAAGAGAGTTTTACGACCTTGAAAGACTCTGGCAGGACGGTAAGGAAATTGACATTTCCGATATTGTTGACTAATAAATCTTGAGGAGGACTCAATTTTGAAATATAATCATAAGCCCATTGAGGGCAAATGGCAAAAAATTTGGGAAGATAAGGGCGTTTTCCACGCAGAGAACAACTCTGAAAAAGAAAAATTCTATGCTCTTATTGAGTTTCCTTATCCGTCGGGACAGGGACTTCATGTAGGCCATCCAAGACCTTATACGGCACTTGACACCGTAGCAAGAAAGCGCAGACTTCAGGGCTACAATGTACTTTATCCGATCGGCTGGGACGCATTCGGTCTTCCTACCGAAAACTACGCAATCAAAAACCATATTCATCCCGAAATCGTTACAAAGCAAAATATTGCCCGCTTTAAAAAGCAGATTCAATCACTCGGTATCTCTTTTGACTGGAGCCGTGAGATTAACACAACCGACCCTGACTACTACAAGTGGACACAGTGGATTTTCATTCAGCTTTTCAAAAAAGGTCTTGCTTACAAAAAGGAAATGAATGTAAACTGGTGTACTTCGTGTAAGTGCGTTCTTGCAAACGAAGAGGTTGTAAACGGCGTTTGCGAGCGCTGCGGCAGTGAGGTTGTTCATAAAGTAAAGTCACAGTGGATGCTTAAGATTACAGCTTACGCAGACAGACTTATCAATGACCTTGACCTTGTAAATTATCCTGAAAGAGTTAAAGCACAGCAGAAAAACTGGATTGGCAGAAGTACGGGCGCAGAGGTTGATTTCAAGACAACCACAGGCGACACACTTACAATTTACACCACAAGAGCAGATACTCTTTACGGTGCAACATATATGGTAATTTCTCCGGAACACCCTCTCATTGAAAAGTGGGCAGACAAGCTATCTAATATTGACGCTATCCGTGAATATCAGGCAGCTGCGGCAAGAAAGTCCGACTTTGAAAGAACAGAGGTTGCCAAGGATAAAACAGGTGTTCTTGTTGAGGGCGTTAAGGCTATTAACCCTGTAAACAACAAGGAAATTCCTATCTTTATTTCCGACTATGTACTTGTGTCTTACGGTACGGGCGCTATTATGGCTGTTCCTGCTCACGATACCCGTGACTGGGAATTTGCAAAGAAATTCGACCTTCCTATCATTGAGGTTGTTAAGGGCGGCAATGTGCAGGAAGAGGCTTATACAGACTGTGCAACAGGTATTATGGTTAATTCGGGTATGCTTGACGGTCTTACTGTTGACGAGGCTAAGAAAAAGATTATCTCTTGGCTTGAGTCAGAGGGCAAAGGTCACTCAAAGGTAAACTACAAACTCCGTGACTGGGTATTCTCTCGTCAGCGTTATTGGGGCGAGCCTATTCCGATTGTTCACTGCGACAAGTGCGGATATGTTCCGATTGACGAAAGTGAACTCCCGCTCAGACTTCCTATGGTAGAATCATATGAGCCGACAGATAACGGCGAATCACCTCTTGCTAAAATGACAGACTGGCTTGAAACAACTTGCCCGTGTTGCGGCGGCAAGGCAATGCGTGAAACCGATACAATGCCACAGTGGGCAGGTTCATCATGGTATTTCTTAAGATATATGGACCCGCACAATGACAAAGCACTTGCGTCAAAAGAGGCTATCAAGTATTGGTCACCTGTTGACTGGTACAACGGCGGTATGGAGCACACTACACTCCACTTACTTTACAGCCGTTTCTGGCATAAATTCCTCTACGACATCGGCGTTGTAAATACTCCGGAGCCATACGCAAAGAGAACATCACACGGTATGATTCTCGGCGAAAACGGCGAGAAGATGAGTAAGTCAAGAGGCAATGTAGTAAATCCTGACGAAATCGTAGACGAATACGGTGCAGATACACTCCGTCTTTACGAAATGTTTATCGGCGACTTTGAAAAGGCCGCTCCTTGGAGCCAGTCAAGCATCAGAGGCTGCCGCAGATTTATTGAGCGTTATTACAACCTCCAGACAATTCTTAACAATGCAGACGGCATCCGTCCGGAACTTGAATCATCATTCCACAAGGCTATCAAAAAAGTCGGCGATGACATTGAGAACATTAAGTTCAACACCGCAATCGCAACACTTATGGCGCTTATCAATGATATTACTGCTACAGGCGCAATCACTAAGGAAGAACTTAGAATCTTCACAATTCTCCTTAACCCATTTGCACCGCATGTTACAGAAGAAGTATTTGAAATGTGCAAACTCGGCGACGGTATAGTAGCAGAGCAGAAATGGCCTGAGTACGATGAGGCTAAGTGCAAAGACGAAACAATAGAAATCGTTGTACAGGTAAACGGTAAAATTAAGGCAAAGCTTAACATTCCTGTTGAGTCAGAAAAGAACGCAGTTCTTGATATGGCAAAGGCAGACGCAAATGTGGCTAAAGCTATAGAGAATATGAATATCATCAAAGAAATTTATGTTCCTAATAAGCTTGTAAACCTTGTAGTTAAGCCATAATTTTTATTTTATTTATAAATTTACTTAATTTTCCCTAAATTTCTACATTTCTATTGACAATAAGAATTGTTTATTGTATAATATCAAATGCAACATATGCAAATTACCCATGCCAAATGGCAGATGGGAGGGAAGATAGATGGCAGAAATCAGACTTAAGGATAACGAATCTCTTGAGAGTGCTTTAAGAAGATTCAAAAAGCAGTGTGCAAGAGCTGGCGTTATTGCTGAGGTGCGCAAGAGAGAAGCTTATGAAAAGCCTTCTGTAAAGCGTAAAAAGAAGTCCGAAGCAGCTCGTAAGAGAAAATTCAGGTAATCAAAATAAGCGGACAGTTTTTACTGTCCGCTTTTTGTCATTTTATCAGGAAATTTGGTGAATAAAAATGAAAAAAATTCTTGTTATTTTAGGACCTAACCTTAATATGGTAGGAGTAAGAGAAAAAGGCATTTACGGAGAGGAAACCGCTCAAAGCATTTCCGAGCAGATTAAGGCATTTGCAAATGAGCAGGGCTTTTCTGTTGAGATTTATCAGTCAAATCACGAGGGCGACCTTATTGATAAAATCCATGCCGCAAGAGAAAACTTTGACGGTGCGGTAATAAATGCGGGCGCTCTTACACATTATAGCTATGCATTAAGAGATGCTATTGCTTGTGTAAAGATTCCGTTTGTCGAGGTGCATATGTCAAATATCCACGCAAGGGAAGAATTCAGACACACATCTGTAATTGCACCTGTATGTGCAGGACAGATTGCAGGCTTTGGCAAAAGCAGCTACTTCCTTGCAATTACAGCTTTAAAGGACTTGATGAAGTAATGAACAGCTTGAGAACAGAAAAGTTAAGAGCTTTTATAAAATCACCCGACACGGCAGTTTTAATAAAAAATGAAATCAATGTCGGATATTTCAGCGGCTTTCACCACAGCGAGGGTGTATTTTTACTGACAAGCGACAAAGCATATTTGCTTGTGGATTTCAGATACTTTGAGGCGGCACAGAAATTCGCAGTCGGCTGTGAAGTAATCTGCTTTAAAAAGCTGATTGCGGATATAAGCGAAATTCTTAAAAAAGAATGTGTTACAAAAATCGTTGCAGAGGCAGATACATTTACCGTTGCGGAAAATGATTTGTACAAAGAGCATTTTGCCGAAAAGGGAATTGAATTTTACTGTGACAGTGCGCTTGATAAGGCTGTTTCAAACATCAGAATTATTAAAGATAAATCGGAGTTTGACAAAATTTTAAAGGCTCAACAGATTGCCGAAAAGGCATATAATGAAGTTTTAAATTACATCAAACCCGGCGTCAGCGAGCGAAAAATCGCAGTTGAATTTGAATATCTGATGAAGCAGTACGGTGCGGAAAGAGTATCGTTTGATTTGATTACAATTACGGGCAGTAAAACTTCGTTGCCACACGGCGTACCGAGTGACGATGTTGTTAAATCGGGAGATTTGTTTACTATGGATTTCGGGGCTGTTTATGACGGCTATCATTCCGACACGACAAGAACCGTTGCGGTTAATTTTGCCACAGATGAGCAAAGAGAGATTTACAATATTGTATTAAAGGCTCAACTTGCCGTGTTAGATGAAGTAAAGGCAGGCAAAACTTGCACTGAAATTGATAAAATTGCAAGAGATATTATAACAGAGGCAGGCTACGGAGAGTGTTTCGGTCATTCGACGGGTCACGGCGTAGGACTTGAAATTCACGAGCTGCCAAATGTTTCTCCGAGGGGAGAAATAATCCTTGAAGAGGGTATGGTAATTACCGACGAACCCGGAATTTACCTGCCAAAGAAGTTCGGCGTAAGAATTGAAGATATGCTTTATGTCACCGAAAAGGGATATAATAACTTTGTATCTTTGCCAAAAGAACTAATAATTCTTTAAAATGCTTGCAATTTGTTTATTTTTTATGTATAATAGCATATGACACATAATGGCAAGGATTATTTTGCTGTAATTATGTATATTTTAGGAGGTATTACTTATGATATCAGCAGGTGATTTCAGAAACGGCGTTACATTTGAAATGGATGGTCAGGTTGTATCAATCATCGAATTCCAGCATGTAAAGCCAGGTAAGGGTGCCGCTTTCGTAAGAACAAAGATCAGAAATGTTATTACAGGTGCGGTTGTTGAAAAGACTTTTAACCCTAACGATAAATATCCTACTGCATTTATTGACAGAAAGGATATGGAGTACAGCTATTCAGACGGTGATCTTTATTACTTTATGGATACAGAAACATGGGAGCAGATCCCGATTAACAAGAGCGTTCTCGGCGACAACTTCAAGTTCGTAAAAGAGAATATGGTTTGTAAGGTTCTTTCTTACAAGGGCAGCGTATTCGGTATAGAGCCGCCTAACTTTGTAGAGCTTAAGGTTACAAAGACTGACCCCGGCTTTAAGGGTGATACAGCAACCAACGCTACAAAGCCTGCTACTCTTGAAACAGGTGCTGAGATTAAGGTTCCTCTCTTTATTGACGAGGGCGAAATAATCCAGATCGACACAAGAACCGGTGAGTATATGGGCAGAGCTTAATCGCTTTGCGGAGGAATTATTATGAATTTAACAGAAAAAATTGCTTATATTCGCGGACTTTGCGAAGGCTTAAACCTTGATGAATCAAAACCGGAAGTTAAGGTTATGAACGCAATTATCGATCTTCTTGACGATATGTCATATTCTGTAACAGATATGGAAGACCTCTATGATGAGCTTTCGGCTCAGGTTGATGAGATTGACCAGGATCTTGCAGAGGCTGAAACTGAGCTTTACGGCGAAGATGATGACTTTGATTATGATGACGATGAAGATGACGAAGAAAACGAAGACGATGTTTTTTATGAAGTGACTTGCGATTCATGCGGTCAAAAGCTTAATGTATCCGAGGATGTTCTCCTTGAGGGCGAAATTGAGTGCCCTAACTGCGGTGAACTTCTTGAGTTTGACTTCTCTGACATCTTTGACGGCGAAGAGTGTGACCCGGCTGACTGCGAGGGTTGCGGCAGCAATTGTAATTCTTCGGAAGAATAATATTAACAAAATTTACACCTCTCGTATAGAATATCGAGGGGTGTTTTTTTGCTTTTTTACAAGAGAAAGAAGATAAAATTTAAAAGGCTTAAATGTGTTCTTTTGTCGATAGTTTTAGTACTCGTTTTAATTATAGTTTTCTGTGAACAACAGCTTGCGGAATTTAAATGCGAATACATCAGAATACAGGCGGAAATTATCTCCGTAAACTCAGTTTGCGAGGCTGTAAACAGCAGTATAAGAAGTTTTAATTATAACTATGACGATTTAGCAAAAATACAATATTCCAAAGATGGCAAAGTACAGGCAATAACAACCGATTCTTTTAAAATCAATGAGCTTAAAGCAGATATAATGCTAAGCGTACAGCAGGAAATTGCAAAAATATACGATGTGGATATCGACATACCGCTCGGTTCTTTCACTGATATTACCGTGCTTTCAAACTATGGGCCGATGGTAAATGTATCGTTTAACCTTACGGGGAGTTTTTCCTCTGAAATCGTAAGCACCTTTGAATCGGCGGGAATTAATCAGACAATTCACCATATCCGTCTTATTCTTACATCAAAAATTATGACAACATCTCTTGACTACTCGGGAAATATGACATTTTCCACCGATTTTGAAATAGCACAAAACATAATCGTCGGCACCACTCCCGAATACAACGGCAATTGGTACAAATCTGTATAATACTTGTATAAATATTAAAAACTTAAGAAAAATATTGAAAATTGCCGTAATTTGTGATACAATATTTTAGTTAATAAAATGGATTAGGAGTGCATTGTTTTGCCTGAAAACACAATACTTGGTAATGTTACCTCTGATGTTATTTCAGACCAACAGTTTGAATATATGAGATTGATTTCTCAGATTATGCAGGATAGAAAGCGTGGCGATAAGCCTGTGGCTTATATACGCACCTACGGCTGTCAGCAGAATGTTGCTGACAGTGAGAGAATTAAAGGTATGCTTGAAATAGCGGGCTTTGAATTTTCCGAAACCGTGGACGACGCCGATTTTATTCTTTTTAATACCTGCGCAATCAGAGAACACGCCGAGGACAGAGTTTTTGGAAATGTCGGTGCGTTAAAGTCTTTAAAGAGAAAACATCCGCAGATTGTCATTGCTTTGTGCGGCTGTATGATGGAGCAGGAGCATATCGCAAACAAGATGTATAAGAGCTTTCCGTTTGTAAGTCTTGTTTTCGGTACTCATTCTCTGCACCGTTTTCCACAGCTTTTGTATCATACACTTGCAGACGGCAAGCGTGTATATGAGCGTGACAATGATGACAAAAAGGTTTATGAGGGTATACCTGTCAAGCGTGACGGCACTTTCAAGGGCTGGCTTTCAATTATGTACGGCTGCAACAATTTCTGCACATACTGCATTGTGCCTTATGTAAGAGGCAGAGAACGCAGTCGTGAAAAGTCGCTTATCCTTGATGAAGCAAGGCAGATGATTTCAGCAGGCTACAAAGATATTACTTTGCTTGGTCAGAATGTAAACTCTTACGGCAAAACTCTTGCCGATAAGCCTACTTTCGCTCAGCTTTTGCACGAAATTGATTCTATTGACGGCGACTATTGGCTTAGATTTATGACGTCGCATCCAAAGGATTGTTCAAAAGAACTTATTGATACAATTGCTAACGGCACACATATCAGTAAACATCTGCATTTGCCTTTCCAGAGCGGTTCGGACAGAATTTTAAAAGCGATGAACAGGCATTATGACAGAAAAAAATACCTTGATATTGTAAATTATGCCAAAGAAAAAATTGACGGAGTATCGCTCACAAGCGATATTATAGTAGGTTTCCCGGGTGAAACCTATGAGGATTTCAAAGAAACACTTTCACTTATTCGTGAAGTGGAATTTACATCTTTGTTCACTTTCATTTATTCACCGAGAGTGGGCACACCTGCCGCTAAGATGGATGACCCGATTTCAGCAGAGGAAAAATCAAAATGGTTCAGAGAACTGCTTGATGTTCAGGAAGAAATCGCAGCAAAAAGATGTGCGTCTATGGTTAATAACACCGAAAAGGTACTTATTGAATCGGAAACAGGCAAAAACGGTGAATTAAACGGCAGAACAAGTGGCAATATAATAGTGGAGCTTAAAGGCGATAAGAGCCTTATAGGCACATTTCAGAATGTTAAGATTACACAGGCGAGAAATTGGATACTCAAGGGCGAACTTGTGTAAGGAAAGGATAAAATTATGGATATTATTGAAAAGGCAAGAGAGCTTGGCAAACTTATTCAGCAGGAAGAGTCGTATATTGCTCTCCAAAAAGCACAGGCAGACGCTGACGCAGATATGGATCTTCAGAACCTTATCGGCGATTTTAATATGAAGAGAATGTCTATAAACAACGAGGCATCTAAGAAAGATAAAGACAGCGACAAGCTCGCACTCCTTAACAGCCAGATGAGAGAGGACTACTCTAAGATTATGTCAAACAAGAATATGATTGCTTACAACGAGGCAAAAGACGCTTTTGATATGGTTGCAAACAGAGTTCTTGCCATTGTTCAGCAGTCGGCAGAGGGCGCAGACCCTGAAACAGCCGATTACTCGACATCATCATGCTCCGGAAGCTGCAGCACTTGCGGCGGTTGCGGCTGATAGATTTTCCTTGAAAGGGTGTGAAAACATTGGCAGAGTTATCTCCTATGATGAAACAGTATTTTAAAATTAAAGAGCAGAATAAAGACAGTATTCTTTTCTTCCGTCTGGGAGATTTCTACGAGATGTTTTACGATGACGCCAAAATTGCGTCAAAGGAGCTTGAGCTTACACTCACAGGCAGAGATTGCGGTCAGGCTGAACGGGCACCGATGTGTGGTGTACCTTTTCATAGCTGTGAGGGATATATTGCAAGACTTGTCGCCAAAGGCTACAAGGTTGCAATTTGCGAACAGACCGAAGACCCTGCCACGGCAAAAGGACTTGTAAAGCGTGATATTATAAGAGTTATCACACCCGGTACTGTAATGGAGTCGAGTATGCTTGACGAGGGCAGAAACAACTACATTTGCTGTATGTTTTCTGACAGCAAAAAAATCGGACTCTGCTTTTGCGATATTTCAACAGGCGAGCTTTACGCAACCGAAATATCAGGAAGTGACTCGGTAAATTCCCTTACAAGTCAGCTTGCAAGTTATAATCCGAGAGAAATTTTAATAGGCGGAGATATTGTTAAAATCAAGTCTTTGCCTGCATTTATAAAATCGAAACTTTCAGCCGGAGTTGAAATGCTCCGGGATGAGAGTTTTGACAATAAACTTTGCACCGATACGGTAAATATGCAGTTTGGGGAAGAAATGCAGTGTATTGCCGATTCGCAGGTGCTTATAAACGCTATCGGCGCACTTATAAATTATTTGAAAGAAACCCAGAAAAACGGACTTGAACGCATAAATAAAATTGAGCTTTACAGCGACAAGCAGTATATGAACCTTGATTACAACACACAGCGTAATCTTGAGCTTACAGCAACAATGCTCAACAAAGAAAAGCGAGGTTCGCTTTTGTGGGTGCTTGACAAAACTAAAACAGCAATGGGCAAGCGACTTATCCGTTCGTGGCTTGAGCATCCTCTGCTCAATGTATCGGCTATCAACAATCGACAGTCGGCGGTTGAAGAACTTGTAAACAACAATATGCTAAGGCTTGATATTATGGACGCTTTAAGCGGTATTTTTGATATTGAGCGACTTATGACAAGAATTGTTTACGGCTCGGCAAACGGCAGGGAGCTCCGTTCACTTGCGGCGGCTCTGCAAAAATTACCGCAGCTTTCGGAATTGGTTGCTGACTGCAGTGCCAAATATCTTAAAAAGGTATATAAAGAAATCGACCTGCTTGAAGATATTTATAATCTGATAGATTCCGCCATAGTCGAAGAACCGCCATTCTCTGTGCGTGAGGGCGGAATGATTAAAAAAGGATACAACCCTGACCTTGATATTTTGCTTACCGATATGAACGATTCTAAAGGCATACTTGCAAGAATTGAAGCGGAGCAAAGGGAAAAGACGGGTATTCCAAAATTAAGGGTCGGCTACAATAAAGTGTTCGGTTACTATATTGAGGTAACCAATTCATACAAAGACCTTGTACCCGAAACCTACATAAGAAAGCAGACTTTAACAAACTGCGAACGCTATATCACACAGGATTTAAAGGATATTGAGGGCAGAATTTTAGGCGCAAAAGACCGTTCGGTAGCAATGGAATACACTCTGTTCGACAATGTAAGAAAAACGGTTGCCGATAACCTTGAGAGAATACAGAAAACCGCAAAGGCAATTGCCGTGCTTGATGTTCTTGTTTCTCTTGCGAATGTTGCGGCAGACAACAGATATGTTCGCCCCGAGGTGAACCTCTCGACTGTTATAAGACTTAAAGACAGCCGACACCCCGTGGTTGAGGCACTGCTTAATGACACTCCGTTTGTTCCGAATGATGTTTACCTTGACAGTGCAGGCGAGAGAGTGGCAATAATTACAGGCCCGAATATGGCAGGTAAATCCACCTATATGCGACAGGTTGCACTCATTGTTCTTATGGCGCAAATGGGCAGTTTTGTGCCTGCGTCAAGCGCAACAATCGGTGTAGTTGACAGTATTTTTACAAGAGTAGGCGCTTCCGATGACCTTGCTTCGGGTCAATCGACTTTTATGGTTGAGATGAGCGAAGTAGCCAACATTGTTAAATCAGCAACTTCAAAGAGTTTGTTAATTCTTGATGAAATCGGCAGAGGCACATCAACCTTTGACGGTATGAGCATTGCAAGAGCAGTGCTCGAATACTGTGCCGACCGCAAAAAACTCGGTGCAAAAACATTGTTCGCCACTCACTATCACGAACTTACTATAATGCAGGATTTGCTTGACGGTGTAAAAAACTACAGCATTGCCGTTAAAAAGCGTGGAGATGATATTACATTTTTACGCAGAATTATACCGGGCGGCGCAGATGACAGCTTCGGTATTGAAGTTGCAAAACTTGCGGGTCTTCCAAACTCAATTATTAATCGTGCGAAAGAGATTTTAAAAGAGCTTGAGTCAGGCTCAAATGCGCCGACGGTAATTAAAGAGAAAAGTGAAGATATGCAGATGTCGCTTATATCAAATGATAATGCCGTTGTAGAGCGACTTTCGGAAGTTGATTTAAATACCTTAACTCCTATAGAAGCTATTAATCTGCTTTACGAACTCAAAGGTATGATATAATGGTATAAAGACATAAAGGCAGGTGAAAAAATGGGTGTAATTAATGTACTTGACAAACATATAGCGGAACTTATTGCGGCAGGCGAAGTAGTTGAAAGACCGTCGTCCGTTATAAAAGAACTTGTAGAAAATTCCATTGACGCAGGTGCGAAGAACATAACCGTAGAAATCAAAAACGGCGGTACAACCTTTATGCGTGTTGCCGACGACGGATGCGGAATTTACAGAGATGACATTAAAAAAGCGTTTCTGCGCCATGCAACAAGTAAGGTGAAAACAGCAAATGACCTTGATATGATTTCTACCCTCGGTTTCAGAGGAGAGGCGCTTGCATCTATCAGCGCAGTTTCGAGGTTACAGGTTATTACCAAGAACGAGAATGAAGAAATCGGCAGCTGCTATGAGATAGAGGGCGGAGATGAAATCTCGCTTGAGGAAGCGGGTTGCCCGACAGGCACAACCTTTGTAATCAGAGATTTGTTCTACAACATTCCCGCACGCTCAAAGTTCCTTAAAAAAGATGTTGCGGAGGGCAATGCGGTTTCTGCTCTTATGGATAAAATTGTACTCTCGCACCCCGAAGTTGCCTTTACTTTTATCAGGGACGGAAAACAGGTTTTGCGCACTTTCGGCGACGGCAAACTTTTGTCCGCAATCTATTCCGTATTCGGCAAAGACTTTGCAAAGGGACTTATTCCCGTCGATTACACACTCGATTCCGTTACCGTAAAGGGTTATATTTCAAAGCCTATTAATTCAAGACCAAACCGCAATATGCAAAATTTCTTTATAAACGGCAGATTTGTAAAAACACGAACAGGTATGGCGGCACTCGAAGAGGCTTACAAAGGTTCGATAATGGTCGGTAAATTTCCGTCCGCTGTATTACAGCTAACCGTACCGTATGAAATTATAGATGTCAATGTTCATCCTGCAAAAATCGAAGTCCGTTTTATAAACGAAAGACCTGTTTTTGATGCAATTTACCATGCGGTAAAAACAGCCTTACAGCAAGGCGATGAAAGAAAACAGATTCATTTTAAAGAAAACACCGCTTTTAATGAAATTAAAAAGGTAAATCCGTTTAACAATGCGCAGGCAGTTTTTGCAAAAGCCGAAAATACACCTGCGGAAAAGCCCATAAAACCGATTGAACGGATTGAGCCTGTATTAAAAAATTCCGAACCTAAACCGTACAATCCGTTTGACGAACTTGATTTAAAAGACGAAAAACCAAAGCCTGTATCTATTGACAGCTTAAAAATGTCCGATTCGTCAAACCCGTTTGATATTTATTCAAAGCAGGCAATTAAAAGAAATTCAGAACTTGAAAATAAGAAAGCTGAATTTTCCAAGCAAAAACTTGAAAAAGCCGAGCAGTTAATTTTAAAAGCAACTCAACAGGAAGAAAGTTTACCGAAACAAGAAATCACTGTTGACGATTTAACTGCCGAAAGCACGGAAACTCCTATAGAAACAGAAGTTTCAAAAGAAGAAGTCAAGCCTTTAAAAGAATTTTCTGAAAATAAAACAGATAATAACGATGCACTTACCGAACTGCCAAAGGAGCAGACAAAACTCAGATTTTTGGGTGAGGCATTTAATACATATATAATCGTTGAAAAGAACGATAACGAAGTTTTAATAATCGACAAACATGCGGCGCACGAAAGAATAATTTACGAAAAGTTGAAAGCGGATTCGGGTTCAGCAAATGTTCAATATCTGCTCACACCGATTACAGTTACGCTTGATAAAATCGACTATGATGCTGCTGTAAGCAATCTTGATATGTTTGCAAAGTGTTCGTTTGATGTAGAGGACTTCGGCAACGGCACACTGCTTGTGCGTTCTGCTCCGCAGTACCTTGCCGCAACCGAAATTGCCGACTGCATAACAGAAATGAGCGGATACATTGCAAGCGGAAAGAAAGATATTTACACCGAAAAAATGGATTGGTTCTATCACAATGTTTCGTGTCGTTCCGCAATAAAAGCAGGCAATAAAAGTACAGTGCAGGAGCTGATGGATATTGCTTGGACTTTAGAAAAAAATCCGCAGATAAAGTATTGCCCTCACGGCAGACCGATCTGCATAGTTATGACAAAGTACGAAATTGAAAAACAATTTGGCAGGTTGTGATTTTTTGAATTATCCTATCAAACTTATTTCTGTTGTAGGTCCTACGGCATCAGGCAAAACTGCGCTTGCAGTTGAGCTTGCAAAGAAATATAACGGAGAGATTATTTCCGCCGATTCAATGCAGATATACAAAGGAATGAACATAGCTACCGCTAAGCCCGATGAACAGGAAAAGCAGGGCATACCGCATTGGTTAACAGACTTCCTTCCAAGCGACAAGACTTATTCAGTTGCCGATTTTGTAAGTGACGCAGCTTCTTGTATAGAAGATATTGTGTCACGGGGGAAAATGCCGATTATAGCAGGCGGAACGGGACTTTATGTTGACTCGCTTTTAAACGGTATTTCTTTTGAAAAGCAGGAAAGAAACGAAGAAATTTCTAATGAGCTTTTAGCTCTTTACGAGCAAAACGGAGTTGATTATCTGCTTGATATGCTTGCTGAATTTGACAGTGAATCAGCAGAAAATCTCAAAGAACAGCGCAATGTAAAACGAATTATAAGAGCGATTGAGTTCTATAAAACCTCCGGCATAACAATCAGCGAGCACAACAGAAATTCAAAACTGAAAGGCTCACCGTACAATCCGATAAAAATCGGACTTAAATTTGAGGACAGGCAAAAACTTTACGACAGAATCAATCTAAGAGTTGACATAATGCTTGAAAAAGGTCTTGTCAACGAAGCAAAGCAGGTGCTCTCAAACGATTTAAGCTCCACTTCAAAAATGGCGATAGGATACAAAGAGCTTATTCCGTATTTTTCGGGTGAACGCTCACTTGAGGAATGTACGGAAATTTTAAAAAGAGAAACAAGACGATACGCCAAGCGTCAACTTACTTGGTTTAATCGTGATAAAGATATAAATTGGATATTGGTTGATAAATTCAACGGATTTGAAGATATTTTAAAATATGCCGAAACAATAATTGACAAAGGACTGTGATATATGGACAAGCTGTTGTTCAGAAGAATTTTGGTTGCAGGTCTTACCGCACTTGCAATTATTTATGTTGTTTACCTCTTACTGAGTGCTAATTTCAATGTAATTCCTACCGAAAACGCAGAGCAGGTAACGGTAACAGACAAAATTTATTCAAACGGTTACATTATTCGTGATGAAACCTACGTCAAAAACACTTCGGGCGGAGTTGTTTCTTACAATGTAGACGACGGCGACGAGGTTAAAAAGGGCGGCAGTGTAGCAAGCGTTTTTTCTTCGGAAGAAGACGCAGTTGCCCGCACAAAAGCCGCATCTCTCGAAGACAGTATGAAGGCGCTTACAAAACTTGAGCAGACAAGGCGCTCAAATACAGAGGGAATTGAAACCGTAAACAATGACATCACAACAAATATCGAAACATTTTTGTATAACATAAATAATGCAAACATCGGCAAACTTGATTCAAATATCAATTCAATAATCAATTCTGTAAATCACTACCAGTCATTTACAGGAAAGACCTCAAGTTTTAAACCCGAAATTGCATCTTTGCAGTCACAAATAAATGAACTCAAAAAATCATCGGGTGACAGCATTGCGGACATTAAAGCTCCGAAAGCGGGTTATTTTGTTGCTAACTGCGACGGCTATGAAAACTGCTTTGATTATTCTAAAATCGGTAATCTCACACTTGACAATCTTAAAAATATGAAAAAATCAAGTGTGCCTGATAATACAATCGGCAAGGTTATCAGCAGTCTTAACTGGTACATTGCTTGCGAAATTACCGCTGACGAGGCAACAGACCTTACATTGTGGGGCGACGATGTTACGGTGGATTTTTCCGACGCATCATCAAATACGGTACCTGCCTCGATTTATAAAATTGTTCAGTACAATAACTCAGATAAAGCACTTGTGATTTTACAGTGTACATATATGGACACTACACTTTCCGAAATCCGTCAGGAGCCTGTGGAAATCGGTATGGGAAGTTACTCAGGACTTCGTGTCAGCAAGAAAGCAATTCACGATGACTATGTAGAAAAGACCACATACGACGATAAAGGCAATGAACATAAGGAAAGCAAAAAGGTTCAGGGTGTTTATGTTCTTTACGGCAGTGAAGTGCAATTTAAAGAAATTTCTATCGTTTATGCGGGTAACGATTTTGTTTTATGCGATTCGTCACCTACAGACGGTACATTGTTCAGCGGCGAAACCATTTCGCTGTATGATCAGATTATAACGGAAGGGGACGATTTGTATGACGGAAAGGTCATTAAGTGATGTAGAATACAACTACAAACTTATTAACGAAAGAATTGCAGAGGCAGCTGAAAAATCGGGCAGAAAAAGAGAAGACATTACTTTTCTTGCGGCAACAAAAACAGTTGACACCGATGTAATCAATTATGCAATCTCTTTGGGACTTGACCACATCGGTGAAAACAAGGTTCAGGAATTGCTTTCAAAATACGAAAAGTATGACCTTGCACACGCATCTTTGCAGTTTATAGGTCATTTACAGACAAACAAGGTGCGTCAGATTGTTGACAAAGTAGATTTAATACAGTCGGTTGATTCTTTAAAGCTTGCGTCGGAAATTTCCAAACAGTCTTTAAAAATCGGCAAAAAAACAGACGTTCTTGTTGAAGTAAATATAGGCAGAGAAGAAAATAAATCGGGTGTTGTTCCCGAACAGCTTGATGAATTGTTGTGTCAGATAGCTGATTTGGAGGGAATTTCGGTCAAAGGACTTATGTCTATACCGCCAATTTGTGATAATACACATAAAATTTCAAAATATTTTGATAATATGCGTAATATCTTTATTGACATATCGTCAAAAAAATTAGATAATATAAGTATGACTATACTGTCAATGGGTATGTCTGCTGATTATTATGAGGCAATACTCGAAGGTGCGACTATGGTAAGAGTAGGTTCGTCACTTTTCGGTGCCAGAGATTACAGTAAATAATTCAAGGAGGAAATAATATAATGGCAGGTTTTGTGGATAAATTCAAGCGTATGTGGGATGCTCCGGATGACGAGTATCAGCAGGAGTATGACGAGTACGGTTATGCCGACGAAAACGAGGAAGAAGAGGTTGAGGAACAGCAGCCTGTAAGAGAGAGAGCAGCAGCTCCTACTTCAAAAAATAAAGTTGTTAATATTAACGCTAAGGCTAAGATTCAGGTCGGTATTTATAAGCCTGAAAGATTTGGCGAGGAAACACGCACAATCGCTGACGACCTTATCAAATCACACACAGTTGTGCTTAACCTTGAGGACACCAACAAGGATATGGCAAGAAGAATTCTTGACTTCTTAAGCGGTGTTGCTTATGCAAACGACGGTAAGATTAAGAAGGTTGCTTCAAATACATACATTATCATTCCTAATAATGTAGACCTTACCGGCGACGATTTACTTGACGAATTAGAAAACAGCGGTGTTTACTTCTGATAACGATGAGCTTTTCTGCTCCAAAATCGAGGATATGACTTCGCTTTGCTTTACCCGTCAAAAACCTGTTTTCTCACAGTTTTTAACCGAGAGTCAGCAGGCACTTGCACAAAAGGTATTGCAGAGTATATACTTTGAAAATTATGTTTTCTTCGGCGGCAGTGAGAGCAGTGAAAGAAAGGTGCTCGGGGTGTTTTACGATGAACCCGAGCGGTCAGCCTTTCCTGTTTCTGCCATAGAATTCAAATACCGACCTTGCGATAAACTTACACACAGAGATTTTCTCGGCACGCTTATGTCACTCGGCATTGAGCGTGACACGGTAGGAGATATTCTGGTAGATAACGGAAGAACCGTTGTATTTGTAAAAAGTGAGCTTAAAGATTACATCGAATCGCAGATTTTTAAAGTAGGCGGAGCAGGAGTAAAAATTGTCCAACCAGATCTTAATTCTCTTCCGCAAGGAAGAGGCACAGAGGAAATGAGTCTTACGGTTTCATCTCTCCGATACGACAACATTGTCGCCGCAGTAAGCGGACTTTCGAGGGATAAAACGGCAAAACTGATTTTATCGGGAGAAACAACTCTTAACTTTGCGGTAACTCAAAATGTAAGCTGTACGGTTAAAGAGGGAGATACCTTTACAATACGGGGTAAAGGGAAATTTAAGTTAGATAAAATTTTGGGTGTAACCAAAAAAGGGCGCCATAAAATTTCAGTAATACATTTCAGATAGGAGTGCTTTAAATGATTACTATTGATGAAATTAAGAATGTTAGTTTCAGAAAAGCCGGCCGCCAGGGCTATATGGCAGAAGATGTTGATGCATTTATTGATGAAGTCATTGTAGCTTTTGAACAGTTAAAGAAAGAGAAAACTAACCTTGTACATAAAATTGATGTTCTCGCAACAAGAGTAGAACAGTATCGTGCAGATGAAGAAACAGTCAGAAACGCTCTTCTCGCATCACAGAAAGTATCTGACGCTTGCATCAGAGAGGCTAAAGAAAAGGCATCTAAGATTGTAAGAGAGGCTGAAACAAAGGCACAGCAGCTTTTGGTTGATACAAACAGAATGACTGCAACAGAGAAGGAAAACTACCTTCTTCTTCAGTCAGACGCTGTAAAACTTAAGGGTGAGCTTATTGAGCTTTACAAAAAGCACATTCAGATGATTAACGACCTTCCTACAGCTGCCGAATTAGAGGCAGCTAAGCAGGAACTCAACGAAAAGTATCCGACAGCACCTGTTATAGAGGAAAAGCCGCAGGAAACAGTACAGCCTGCCAAGCCGGCTGCAGTTGAAGTAAAAAAGGCTGATGCCGAAACCGCTGCCGTTTCTGACAAAACTGTAGACGAAATTCTTTCTTCGACAAACGCAGCTGCAAACGAAAAAAATACAGAAAAAAAAGCACCAAAGTTCGGTCACTTAAAGTTTGGCGACAACTATGATGTTTCTGCCGAATAATTTTACAATCGGAAATCGAAATTTAAATTATGGAGAGTGTAACCAATGTCTCAGGATTATAATTCTACACTTAATCTTCCAAAAACCGACTTTCCTATGAGAGCTGGTCTTCCTAAGAGCGAGCCTGTAACTCTTAAGGCATGGGAAGATAATAAGGTATATGAAAAGCTTATGGAGGTAAACGAGGGCAAACCGTTATTTGTACTCCACGACGGTCCTCCATATGCAAACGGCGATATTCACCTCGGCCACGCATTAAACAAAATCTTAAAGGACTTTATCGTTCGCTATAAAAATATGGCAGGCTTTAAAGCTCCTTATGTTCCGGGTTGGGATACTCACGGTCTTCCGACAGAGCTTAAAGCAAGAAAAAAAGCAGGTATCGGTAACTCTGCGGAAATTTCTATCGTTGAGCTTCGTAAAATGTGCGAAGAATTTGTTACAGGATACATTAACGATCAGCGTACACAGTTCAAAAGACTCGGTGTAATCGGTGAGTGGGACAACCCTTATATCACACTTAAGCACGAATTTGAGGCAGAGCAGATCAGAGTGTTTGCAAAAATGGCTACAAAGGGTTATATTTACAAGGGATTAAAGCCTGTTTATTGGTGCCCTGAATGTAAAACAGCTCTTGCCGAGGCTGAAATTGAGTATGCGGAAGATCCGTGCCATTCAATTTATGTAAAATTTACAGTAACAGATGACAAGGGTGTGTTCTCAAATCTCGGTCTTGACCCGTCAAAAGTTAAGTTCGTAATTTGGACAACAACAACTTGGACATTGCCTGCAAATGTAGCTATCTGCGTTGGCCCGAGATATGAGTATTCAATCATCAAAACAGGTGACGAATACCTTGTTATGGCTACAGAGCTTTATAAATCAGCTTTTGAGGCTGCCGAAATTACAGATTACGAAGTAGTTGCCACAGTTAAGGGCAGCGACCTTGAGTATATCAAAACAGCACACCCATTCCTTGACAGAGAGTCACTTGTTATTGTCGGTGATCATGTAACACTTGAAAGCGGTACAGGCTGCGTTCACACAGCTCCCGGTCACGGTGTTGACGACTTTAATGTTTGCCAGAATTATCCTGAAATTCCTACTATCTGCCCTGTTGACTCAAACGGCGTACTTACCGAAGAGGCAGGTCAGTTTGCGGGGCTTACAACTGATGAGGCAAACAAAAAGATTGCCGTTTATCTTGATGAAAACGGTTACCTCTTTGCATTAAAGAAGATTATTCACCAGTATCCGCACTGTTGGAGATGTAAAACTCCTATCCTTTTCAGAGCTACCGACCAGTGGTTCTGTTCTGTTGAGGACTTCAAAGATAAGGCTTGCGAGGCAATCGACAGCGTTAAGTGGATTCCTGCTTGGGGCCATGACAGAATTACAAATATGGTTAAGGAAAGAAAAGACTGGTGTATTTCCCGTCAGAGAAAATGGGGCGTACCTATTCCGATCTTCTTCTGTAAAGAATGTGGCGAGGCTCACATTGACAATGACGCAATGATGGCTGTTGCAGATTTGTTTGAAAAAGAGGGTTCAAACGCATGGTACAGCCATACAGCTGCAGAAATTTTACCTGAGGGCACAAAGTGTAAAAAGTGCGGCTGCACAGAGTTTGAAAAAGAAAAGGATATTATGGATGTTTGGTTTGACAGTGGTTCTTCACACGCAGCCGTTGTAAGCAAGCGTGATAACCTCCGGTTCCCTGCTGACCTTTACCTTGAGGGTAACGACCAGTACAGAGGTTGGTTCCAGTCATCACTCCTTACATCAGTTGCTACAGAGGGTGTAGCTCCGTATAAGGCAGTTCTTACTCACGGTATGATTCTTGACGAAGAGAAGAGAAAGATGAGTAAGTCACTCGGCAACGGTATCAGTCCACAGGATGTTACCGAAAAATACGGTGCTGATGTGTTAAGACTTTGGGTTTCATCAACCGACTATCAGTCAGATGTTCATATTTCTAACGAAATTTTAAAGCAGATTTCAGAGTCATACAGAAAAATCAGAAACACTGCCCGTTATATTCTCGGTAATGTTTATGACTTTAACCCTGATACAGATTCTGTTCCTGTAAATGAGCTTATGCCTATGGATAAGTGGGCAATCGTAAAACTTAACGAGCTTATTGCAAAGGTTAAGCAGGCTTATGATAACTACGAATTCCACCAGGTATATCATTCAATCAGAAACTTCTGCGTAATTGATATGTCTAACTTCTATCTTGATGTACTCAAGGACAGATTATATACAGAAAAAAGCGACAGCAAGTCAAGAAAGGCTGCACAGACTGCAATCTATATCATTCTTAACGCTATGACAAGAATGATCAGCCCGATTCTTGCATATACATCTGATGAAATTTGGAAATATATGCCTCATTCATCAAATGAGAATGCCGAAAATGTTATTTTCAATGAGATGCCAAATCAGGTTGAAATCGAAACCGATGCCGACTTTATGTCATTCTGGGACGAAATTCATCAGCTTCGTGACGATGTAAAGAAGTCACTTGAAGGTCTTATTAAAGATAAAACTATCAAGAGCTCACTTGAGGCTAAGGTTACTCTTAAGGCAAGCGGCGAAAAGCTTAAATTCCTTAAGAAAGCAGAACCCGAACTTGCGGCTGCATTCATCGTATCTGCCGTAGAAATCGCAGAAAATGACGGTGAGCTTGAGATTGCCGTTGATAAAGCAATAGGCGAAAAGTGCGAGCGTTGTTGGATTATCAGCGAAACTGTAGGTACAGACAGCGAACATCCGCATCTTTGCAAGCGTTGCTGCAGCATTTTAAAATAATCAATTAAATTTAATACTAAATCGGTGTAACAGTATTGCTGCACCGATTTAGCTTTATGGGGGAATTTTATGCCTTATATAGCCGTTGCGGTCGGAATAGTTTTGGCAATAGCAGACCAAATTATAAAGTTCTTTGTCAGCACAAATCTCAAAGAAATAGGAAGTGTGTCTGTTATTGACAATCTGCTTTCTTTTACCTATGTGGAAAACAACGGTGTGGCTTTCGGCAGTTTTGCAGGCAACAGATGGATTTTTGTAGTGCTTACAACTGCACTTATTGCCGCAATCTTAATTTATATGTTTAAAAAGAAACCAAAGAGCAAACTTTTTTATGCCTCTGTTGCGCTTGTTGTCGGCGGCGGAATAGGCAATCTTATAGACAGAATTTTTTACGGCTATGTTATTGACTACATCAGTCTTTCATTCTTTCCGCCCGTATGCAATTTTGCGGATTACTGCATAACGGTCGGTACGGTCTTGCTTATGGTTTATGTACTCTTTTTTTCAGAAGTCGGTAAAAAGGAATTGAAAAATGACAAAACTTGAATTTGTTGCCGAAAACGGCAACATAAGAATAGACAAATACATTGCCGACAATGAACCGTCACTCACAAGAACTGCGGCTGCCAAACTTATTGAGCAGGGCAAAGTTTTTGTAAATGAAAATCCTGTCGGTAAAAACTATAAGCTCAAAGGCGGCGACAGAATTACTCTCGAAATTCCCGATCCCGTACCTTATGAGGCAAAACCCGAGAACATTCCTTTGGAAATTATTTACGAGGATAACGATTTGCTTGTTGTAAACAAGCCGAAAGGAATGGTCGTTCATCCGGCGGCAGGCAATTATGACGGCACACTTGTAAACGCATTGCTTTATCATTGCGGAGATTCGTTATCAGGCATAAACGGTGTTATGCGTCCCGGAATTGTCCACAGAATAGATAAAGATACAAGCGGACTTCTGATAGTTGCGAAAAATGATTTTGCACATTTTTCGCTCGCCGAGCAAATTAAGGAACATTCTTTTACAAGGGAATACGAGGCAATTGTTTACGGGAATTTAAAAGACGATGAGGGCACGGTGAATGCTCCGATAGGAAGAAGTCAGTATGACCGTAAAAAAATGTGCGTTACCGAAAAAAACAGCAAACACGCTGTCACACATTACCGTGTGATTGCAAGATACAAGGGCTACACTCATATAAAATGTATTCTTGAAACGGGACGAACACATCAGATAAGAGTGCATATGGCGTACATCGGTCACCCTGTATCTGGCGATTTGGTTTACGGGGTTAAAAACGAAAAAGTTGATTTTACAGGTCAGTGCCTGCACGCAAGAAAAATCGGCTTTGTTCATCCAAGGAGCGGCAAATACCTTGAATTTACATCGCAGCTACCCGAATATTTCAGAAATTATCTTGAAAAGCTCGATAAAATAACAAAATAATTTGCGATAAACGGAAAAAAGTCTTGCAATTTATTTTCTTTTGTGGTAATATATATAAGCATTTGAAACCGTCATACCTATGACGAGGTTCAGATGGCGGTAAAACCGTTATTTTGAAGCAGACATTCCTCTGCACTAAAAAGGTACGAATGTCAGAAAAAACAGGAGGAATTATAATGGACGCATTAAAAGCTATTGCTGCCGGTTCAGTTAAGGAAACCACACCAAAGTTTAATGTAGGTGACACAGTTAAGGTTTCTGTAAACATCCGTGAGGGCGAAAGAGAAAGAATTCAGATGTTTGAGGGCACAGTTATTGCTAAAAAAGGCAGTGGTGTTGCTGAAACATTTACTGTAAGACGCGTTGCTTACGGTGTAGGTGTTGAGAGAGTGTTCCCGCTCCATTCACCGAACGTTAAGGACGTGCAGGTAATTCGTTATGGTAAAGTTCGCAGAAGCAAGCTCTACTATCTCCGTGACAGAGTTGGTAAGGCTGCTAAGGTTAAAGAGCAGATCCGTAAGTAATTTCAAATGTAAGGAAAGGGACTTTTACAGTCCCTTTTTTACTTTACTTATTGTTAGCAGGTGGATAAATTGAGCGAAAATAAAACAAATACTAACGAAACAGAAAACAATGTTGTAGAAAACACAACAGCCGAAACACAGAATCAGAATATCGAGGTCGAGGACAACGGAGATTACATTGCTTTCAGCAATCCCGAAAAAGACAAGCAGAAGAGCAACAAATTTGTTGCGGCAAAGGCAGACGGCGGCGCATCAAACTTTTACGATTGGGTAAAATCAATTGTATTTGCACTTGTAATAGTTATTTTCTGTCTTAACTTCTTTTTCAGGTTGGTTGATGTAAAAGGTACATCAATGGTAGAAACCCTGCAAAACGGCGATAAATTGATTGTAACCAACTTTAATTACACTCCAAAGCCGAATGACATCATAGTAATTTCTCACGGTAAGGAGTACGCCGAACCGATTGTAAAGCGTGTTATTGCTACCGCAGGTCAGACTCTTAAACTTGATTATGAAAACGACAGAATCCTTGTTGACGGCGTTGTAATTGACGAACCGTATCTTGATGTGTCAACATTCTGTAATGTTGAGGCAGATTACGAAATCCCCGAGGTTATTCCGGACGGTATGATTTTTGTAATGGGCGACAACAGAGGAGTTTCTATGGACAGCCGTGACTCAAGAATCGGTCTTATCAGCGTAGACAATGTTATAGGAAAAGCTCAATTTGTAGTTTATCCGTTTTCAGACTTTAAATATCTTTACTAAAAATTTTATTTGACCTATTGATAAAAGCTTATTTCTGTTTTATAATTGAAATAAGCTTTTATTTTTTTGGAGGATATATGAAATCTGAAAACAAAACCTCGAAAACAAAAATACAGATAAACAAAGAAAAATTACCTAACTGTATATTTGATATTTTCAAAACTGTTATTTTCCTTTTTGCAATTATAAGCGTTGTATTTACATTTTTTATAAAAGATGTCACAATCGACGGCGAATCTATGAAAGACACGCTTTTTGACGGCGACAGGGCGATACTTACAAACTTTCTTTACTCACCGCAGGTGGGAGATATTGTGGCTGTTGACGCAGACCAGCAAATCGGAAAAATCATTATAAAACGAGTTATCGCAACCGAAGGACAGACAATAAAAATTGACTATGACAATAATAAAGTTATAGTTGACGGAATTGTACTTGACGAAGAATATGTTGCCTCCGATACAATAAGACCGACTGTCGGTTGGAATATTCCCGACACCATACCCGAAGGCTATGTGTTCGTAATGGGTGATAACCGTTCCGTATCACTCGACAGCAGAAGCGGCAGTATTCAGCTTATTCCAAAAACGATGATACTCGGCAAGGCACAATTTGTGATTTATCCGTTTGACCATTTCAAATATCTTTACTGATTTATAAACAACTATAAGGATTGATAAAATAAAATGAGCGAAATGCAAAATATACAGTGGTTCCCGGGTCATATGACCAAAACCAAAAGACAGATTCAGGCAAGTTTAAAACTTGTAGACGCAGTGGCAGAAATTCTTGACGCAAGAATACCCTTAAGCAGTAAAAATCCCGATTTACAAAAACTTATTCAGAACAAACCGAAGGTTGTGCTTTTGAATAAATGTGATATGGCTAATCAGACCGCAACAAGCAGATGGATAGACTACTATGCATCACAGGGAATTACAGCGATTGCGGTTGACTGCAAAAGCGGTAAGGGACTTAATAAATTTGCTCCTGCTGTAAACAATGTGCTTTCCGAGCGCAGAGAAAGACTTAAGGCAAAGGGTATGATAAACCCGATGCTTAGAATTATGATTGTTGGTATCCCGAATGTCGGTAAATCTTCATTCATTAACAGAGTAGCAAAGCAAAACAGAGCAAAAGTAGAGGACAGACCGGGTGTTACGAGAGGCAATCAGTGGTATTCAATCGCTAAAAATATAGAAATGCTCGATACTCCGGGTGTACTTTGGCCTAAATTTGACGATAAGATTGTCGGCGAAAGACTTGCTTTTACAGGCGCTGTAAAAGACCAAATTCTCGATACGGAACTTCTCGCCGTAAGACTTCTTGACTTTTTGCGCAGCTTGAAACCCGCTGATTTTATTGCAAGATTTAAACTTGAAGATATTGACCTTGACGCAATCGATTCATACGAATTGCTTAATGTAATCGGCAAAAAAAGAGGTATGCTCATTTCAGGAGGAGAAATAAATACAGAGAGAGCCGCAATTATGCTGCTTGATGAATTCAGAAGCGGAAAACTCGGCAGAATCACTCTTGAAATGCCCGAAAGATAAAAGGTGAAACAATGGATTGGCTTGAATTTGAAAAAGAGGCGCTTGCAAAAGGTTATAAATCGGTTTGCGGAGTTGATGAGGCAGGCAGAGGCCCTCTCGCAGGTCCCGTCTGCGCCGCCGCCGTTATATTGCCCGAGGGTGTGATTATTGACGGTGTAAACGACTCAAAAAAATTAAGCGAGAAAAAGCGTGAGTCCTTGTTTGATGTTATAAGAGAACAGGCGCTGTCATACTCAATAGCTTACGCTACGGTTGACGAAATCGAAGAAATCAATATACTGAATGCAACAATGCTTGCGATGCGCAGAGCAATTGACGGTCTTGACATAAAGGCAGACTACGCAATGATTGACGGAAATAAAATTCCGCCGCTTGACATTGACGCCGAGTGCATTGTAAAAGGTGACGCAAAATCTATGTCGATTGCTTGTGCATCTATCCTTGCAAAAGTGTCAAGGGACAGACTTTTATATAAGTATGCCGAAGAATATCCCATGTACGGTTTTGATAAACACAAAGGATACGGAACCAAGGTACACAGAGAGGCTATTCTTAAATACGGCCCGTGCCCATACCACCGCAAAAGTTTTCTTAAAAAGCTGTATAAATAATTATGAAGTTATTTACGACAAAACAAAAAGGCGACATCGGCGAAAAATTTACCGAGCGTTACCTAAAGAAAAACGGTTATAAAATTCTTGAACGCAATTACAGACAAAAATGCGGTGAGATTGATATAATTGCTCAAAAAGGCGAATATATTATATTTACGGAAGTAAAAACAAGGGCGGCAAATTTTATTGCCCGTCCGTATGAGGCTGTTGACCGCAGGAAAATTTCAAGAATAAAAAAAACCGCCGCAATGTATATTGCCGAAAAACAGCTTGACGCTTATTTCCGCTTTGATGTCAGCGAAGTATTTACCGAGCCTGAAAGCGGCAAAGTAATTGACATCAACTATATTGAAAATGCTTTTGAAGGAGCTTCTTATGAAAGTATTTGATTTACATTGTGATACACTTTACAAAGCCGTGACTGTAAGCCACGGCTTTTCCTGTTTTGACTATGAAGTTCAGACAGATGTGGATTTTGAAAAATATTTGCAGTGCTTTGCGGTATGGATTCCCGATGATTTAAGCATAAAACAAGGCAGAGCACTGTTTGAAAAAGCCAAAATTACACTTCCGAAAGAATGTAAAATCAACAATATAAATCTTGTTGATTCTTTTAAAGAAATTAATAATTCAACAAAAAACAAACTTGCAATGTTTACACTTGAAAACTGCAAAATAATCGACAATGATATTTCATATATAAAATACCTTGCCGACAGCAACATAAAAACAGCAACCCTTACTTGGAACGATACAAACTGTATCGGCGACGGCGCAATGGCAGAGCACCCGACAGGCATAACGGAGTTTGGCAAAAAAGCGGTATGTGAACTTGAAAATCAAGGGATTGTCATTGATGTATCACACGCAAGCGATAAACTTTTTTATGATGTGTGCGAAATCGCAGAAAAACCGTTTATAGCCACCCATTCAAACGCAAGAGCGGTTACTGCGCACAAAAGAAATCTTACAGACGAACAGGCAGAAATCATATTTAAAAACGGCGGAATTATTGGACTTAATTTTCATAATGCGTTTCTCAATAACGAACCCGAAAAAGCCTGCATTGATGATATTCTAAAGCACGCAGAGCATTTTTTGTCGCTCGGCGGAGAAGATTATGTATGCCTCGGAAGTGATTTTGACGGCGGAATCTTGCCGTATGACATCAGAAATAACAGAAATCTATATGAAATTTATAATCTTTTTCTGCAAAAAAACTATCAAGAAGCCATAATTGATAAAATTTTTTATGAAAATGCAGTTAATTTCTTTGAAAACTTTGACATTTGATAAATTATGTAGTAAAATGTACTTTGTGTAAAGCAACTCTGAAAGGAAGATTTATATGTTGTATAACAGTACTCAAAATGCAGCCGAAGTTGTATCGGCCGCTCAGGCAATTGCCCAGGGTATTTCTAAGGATGGCGGACTTTTTGTGCCACAGGAATTTCCTAAATATTCCGCAGAAACATTTAATGAGCTTTTAAAGCTTGATTACAAGGGCAGAGCAAAAAAAGTTTTCGCTGATTTTCTTTCTGATTTTACAGAAGAAGAAATCAACGATTGTGTTGAAAATGCCTACACAAAAGAGAAGTTCGGCAGTGACAATCCTGCTCCTTTGGCTTACGCAAAGCTCAACGGCAAGGAACTTAATATTCTTGAACTTTGGCACGGTCCGACTTGTGCTTTTAAGGATATGGCACTCCAGATTCTTCCTCATTTTCTTACAAAATCACTTAAAAAGACATACGACGGCAAAGATGCAGTAATTCTTGTTGCCACATCGGGCGACACAGGTAAGGCTGCTCTTGAAGGCTTTAAAGATGTTGACCATACAAAAATTATCGTTTTCTATCCTGTTGACGGTGTAAGTCCAATGCAGAAGCACCAGATGAACACTCAGGAAGGCAACAATGTTACAGTTTGCGCTATTAAGGGTAACTTTGACGACGCACAGACAGGCGTTAAAAAAATCTTTACTACTCCTGAAATTTCCGCAAAGCTTGAGGCTAACAATATGCTTTTCAGCTCTGCAAACTCAATTAACTGGGGCAGACTTCTTCCACAGATTGTTTACTATATTTCTGCTTACTGCGACCTCGTAAATGCAGGCAAAATCGCTATGGGCGACAAGATTAATGTTGTAGTTCCGACAGGTAACTTCGGCAATATTCTTGCATCATACTACGCAAGCATTATGGGACTTCCAATCAACAAGTTCATCTGTGCGTCAAACTCAAACAATGTTCTTTCTGACTTCATTAAGACAGGTGTTTATGACAAAAACAGACATTTCTATACAACAATTTCACCTTCAATGGATATTCTCGTATCAAGCAACCTTGAAAGACTTCTTTACAAGCTTTCGGGCAACAATGCCGATACTACAAAAGAGCTTATGACTGCTCTCAAGACTGTAGGCAAGTACGAGGTTTCCGACGAAATCAAGGCTGAAATCACATCTAAATTCTTCGGCGGTTTCTGCAACGATGAGCAGACAAAAGCTACAATCAAGGCTTTGTTCGACACAGATAAATACCTCTGCGATACTCACACAGCGGTTGCCGTTAATGTATATGAGCAGTATGTTGAGCAGACAGGCGACACAACTCCGTCTGTTATCGCATCGACAGCAAGCCCATACAAGTTCTCTAAGGCTGTTCTTGAGGCTGTTTCAGACGGCACAGACCTTCCTGAAAATGAATTTGATATGGTTGAAAAGCTATTCGAGGTTTCAAATGCTCCTGTGCCTGCACCTCTTGCAGCACTTAAGGACAAAAAGGCTCGTTTTTCAGATGTTACAGAGGTAAATTCAATGCCTCAGTATGTTCTTGATGCACTTAACATCAAATAATGAGTTTATTTGCGATAGCTGACCTTCATTTGTCACTCGGCGAAGATAAGCCGATGGATATTTTTGCGGGCTGGGACAACTATGTCGAAAGGCTTACAAAAAATTGGAATACACTTGTTACCGATGATGATACGGTTATGATTGCGGGTGATATTTCCTGGGCAATGAAGCTTGAACAAACATATACCGATTTTAAATATATTGATGATTTGCCCGGCAAGAAAATTTTTCTCAAGGGCAATCACGATTATTGGTGGGGAACCAAAAGTAAAATCGAAAAGTTCCTCGACAATAACAAACTTAATTCGATAAATATCCTTTTTAACAACACTTATGTTTGCGACAATAAAGCAATTTGCGGTACGAGAGGATGGTTTCTCGAAAATGAGTCTGACGCTGATGTAAAGGTACTTAACCGTGAAGTAGGCAGACTTGAAATGTCGATTTCAGAGGCGGAAAAAACAGGGCTTGAGCCTGTGGTTTTTCTGCACTATCCGCCTGTCTACTGCAACACCGAATGTAGCGAAATTATGAATGTATTATTAAAACACAATATAAAAAGATGCTATTACGGACACATTCACGGCAAATCAAATATGCGGTATGCCGTTGAGGGTGATTATAAAGGTATAAATTTTAAGCTGATCTCTTGCGACCGACTCGCATTTATGCCGATTTTGGTACGATAATAAGCATAAATTTGCTTTTGAGTATTGGCAAAACTGAATTTTTGTGTTATAATGAACTGATACTGATTATATTTGTATAAAAAATCAAATTTGGAGGATTTCAAAAAATGGCATTAAAAGAAAGTAAAAAACTTGAGCAGGCTAATTCATACGAGTTAGTTGTTACAGTTGACGGAGAAACTTTTGAAAAAGCACTTAACACAGTTTACAAGAAGGAAGTTAAGAAAATTAACATTCCCGGTTTTAGAAAGGGCAAAGCTCCACGCCACATTATTGAGAAAATGTACGGCAAAGAAGTATTCTATGATGACGCTATGCAGGATTGCTATCCTGAGGCTCTTTACAACGCAGCAGAAGAGGCAGGCGTAAAGATTGTTGCTGTTGAATCTATCGAAGTTACAGAGGTTGAGAACGGCTTTACTTTCAAGGCAAACATTGTTGTTGAGCCTGATATGGAAATCAACAACTACCTTGGCTTTGAAGTTACAAAGAAGTCAACAGAAGTTACAGACGAGCTTATTGACGAAGAAATTGAGAAGGTTCGTGACCGTAACTCAAGAATGGTAACAGTTGAGGACAGACCTGTTGCTAACGGCGACATCGCAGTTATCGACTTTGAAGGCTTTGTTGACGGTGTTGCATTTGACGGCGGTAAGGCTGAAAACTACAACCTTACAATCGGTTCAGGCAACTTTATCCCGGGCTTTGAGGAGCAGATTATCGGTCACAGCACTGATGAAGAGTTCTCTATCAATGTTAAGTTCCCTGAAGAGTATCAGGCTGAAGAGCTCGCAGGTAAGGACGCAGAGTTCAAGATTAAGCTTCACGAGATTAAGGCTAAGGAACTCCCTGAAGTTGACGATGAGTTTGTAAAGGATGTTTCAGAGAAAGAAACTGTAGCAGAATACAGAGATGAGCTTAAAGAAACAATCGCTGCCCGTCTTGAGGATGAAGCTGAAAAGGATAAGGACAATCAGATTGCCGAAAAACTTATCGAACTTCTTGAGGGCGAAATCCCACAGGCTATGTATGACAACCAGGTAAACGAAATGGTTAGAGATTTCGAGATGAGAATCCGTTCACAGGGTATTGATATGAACACATACCTCCAGTATATGGGTATTGACCTTGACGGCTTAAAGAAGATGTATGCCGACGAGGCTAAAAAGAGAGTTCAGTTAAGACTTGCTCTTGAAACAATCGCTAAGAAAGAGAATATTGAAGTAACAGACGCTGACCTTGACGAGGCTTACAACAAGATGGCAGAAGCTTACAAGGTAGATGTTGAAACAGTTAAGGGTGCAGTTCCTGCCGAAACACTTACACTTGATGTTAAGGCTGAAAAGGCTCTTAATATGGTAAAGGATAGTGTAGTTGTTAAATAATTTGAATAATTAACCTGTTTTTGTTAATTACTATTTACTATAAAGAAAGGTTTTGATCAAATGGCATTAGTACCATATGTACTTGAACAGACAAGCCGTGGCGAACGCTCATACGACATCTATTCAAGACTTCTTAACGACAGAATCGTTATGCTCACAGAAGAAGTGAACAGTGCAAGTGCAAGTGTAGTAGTAGCACAGCTACTCTACCTTGAGAGCCAGGATCCTACAAAGGATATTTGCCTTTATATCAACAGCCCCGGCGGCAGTGTTACAGATGGATTTGCAATATTTGATACAATGAATTACATCAAATGTGATGTATCCACTATTTGTATGGGTATGGCAGCAAGTATGGGTGCATTCCTCCTTGCAGCCGGCGCAAAGGGCAAGCGTCTTGCTCTTCCAAACAGTGACATTATGATTCACCAACCGTCAGGCGGTGCACAAGGTCAGGCTACAGATATGGAAATTCATACAAGACACATTCTTGATATGAAACAGCGTCTTAATCAGATTCTTGCTGATAATACAGGACAGCCGATTGATGTAATCGCAAGAGATACTAACAGAGATAACTTTATGACTGCTCAGCAGGCTCTTGAATACGGTCTTATCGATAAGGTTATTGAAAAAAGATAAGGTGAGGAAATCTTAATGGCAAACAAAAACAACGAAAAAGAAATATACTGCTCTTTTTGCGGAAAGCCACAGGAATTGGTTGGCCGTCTGATTGCAGGCAACGGCGTGTATATTTGCGACCAGTGCGTTGATTTATGTATGAATATTCTTGAGCAGACAGAAGAACTCGAGAACACAGCGGTTGACGCAGAGCTTGCTAAAAAAGATGATACCGTTTCTATTCCAAAGCTCCTTAAGCCTAAGGAAATCAAGGAAATTCTTGATGAATATGTAATCGGTCAGGATGCCGCAAAAGTTACGCTCAGTGTTGCTGTTTATAACCACTACAAGAGAGTGTTTTCAAACGAAACCGATGTTGATTTTTCAAAAAGTAATGTTCTTTTGCTCGGCCCGACAGGCGTAGGTAAAACTTTGCTTGCTCAAACTCTTGCAAAAGCACTTGATGTTCCGTTTGCCATTGCAGATGCCACCACACTTACGGAGGCTGGCTATGTCGGCGAAGATGTAGAGAACATCTTATTAAAGCTTATTCAGGCTGCTGATTTCGACATTGAAAAAGCAGAGCGAGGCATTATTTACATTGATGAAATAGACAAAATTGCCCGTAAATCGGAAAACCCGTCTATCACCCGTGATGTAAGCGGTGAGGGTGTTCAGCAGGCATTGCTCAAAATTATTGAGGGTACTGTTTCCAATGTGCCTCCGCAGGGCGGCAGGAAACATCCGCAGCAGGAATTTTTACAGATAAACACAAAGAATATTCTGTTTATCTGCGGCGGTGCTTTTGACGGTCTTGAAAAGATTGTTACAAAGCGCAAAGGCTCTTCTGTAATCGGCTTTGAGTCATTTATTCAGGATAAAAAAGAGCTTGACGAAACCTATTGGATGAAAGATGTTACTGCACACGATCTTGTTAAGTACGGCATAATTCCGGAGCTTATAGGCAGACTTCCCGTTATTACGGCTCTAAGCGGTCTTGATACCGACGCTCTTGTGCAAATCCTTACAGTTCCTAAAAATTCAATTGTTCAGCAGTATAAAAAACTCTTTGAGCTTGACAATGTTGAACTTGTATTTGAAGATGACGCTTTAAAAGCAGTTGCCAAAAAAGCGCAGGAACAGAGAACAGGTGCAAGAGGACTAAGAGGAATTATGGAGGGAATACTCACAAACCTTATGTTTGAAATTCCGTCCGATCCGACTATTGAAAGGGTAACAATCACAGAAAAGGTTGTAACCGAGGGCAGCGAACCCGAACTTCTCAGAAATGAAGACAAGGCGGCTGTTTCAATCAACTTAAAACAAGATGCAAAGAAGCGTCAAAAACGAAGCACAGCTTCTTAAAGTATTGTAAATAATTAAAGCTGTATTGCCGAAAAAACAATACAGCTTTTTTTGATTAGATTTAATTGTGAAATAAATTGTGATGGGAGGATAGAAAATGGACGATAGAAACGATAATTTAATACTTTTGCCCGTTCTGCCGCTCAGAGGACTTGTTGTTTTTCCGAAAGCGCTCATTCATTTTGATGTGGGAAGAAAGAAGAGCATCAGTGCTATAAATGCCGCTATGAAAAACGATCAGCTTATTTTTCTTGTTACACAGAAAGACGCTGCCGAAAACGACCCTGATATTACAAAATGCTACTCAACAGGCGTAGTTGCAAAAATTGTTCAGGTAATCAAACAGCCCGACAACTCAACAAGAGTTGTTATTGAGGGCAAATTCAGAGCCGGAATTGTAACTCCTGTATTCGATAAAAATTGTCTTATGGCCGAAGTTGAGCCGTATCCAGATAAAAAGTTTAAGCACACCTCCGAACAACTCGGTTTGATGCGTGCTGTCAGATTGGAATTTGAAAACTATGTCAAGGTAGCTCCTCGAGTTCCGAATGATATTATATTTAAAGTTGCCTCTTGTAAGTCTTGCGGCGAGCTTGCAGACTACATAGCTGACAACATTGTGCTTGATTATCAGGCAAAGCAAACTATTCTTGAGGAACTCGACCAAACCGAGCGACTTGATATGTTGCTTGATATTCTTATAAATGAAACCTATATTCTTTCTATTGAAAAGGATATTGTTCAGAAAGCAAGAGATAGAATCGAAGATAATCAGCGAGATTATTTTCTTAGAGAGCAGAAGAAGATTATTGAGGAAGAACTTGGCGAGGACGATAATCCGTCTGCCGAGGCGGAGGCATATGCTGAAAGAATATATGCTTTAGGTCTTGCCGAGGAATCAGAAAATGCGCTTATCAAGGAGTGCAAAAAACTTATGCGTATGCCTTACGGAAGTCAGGAGGCGTCTGTAATCAGGACTTATCTTGACACAGTGCTTGACCTTCCGTGGAACACAGCTACCAAAGATAAAATTTCCGTTACCAAGTTAAGAAAAGAACTTGATAAATCTCACTTCGGACTTGCTAAAATCAAGGAAAGAATCATTGAGCAGCTTGCCGTTACAAAATTGAGAGGTTCGCAGGACGGTCAGATTATCTGTTTTGCAGGCCCTCCGGGTGTCGGCAAAACCTCAATTGCACAGTCAATCGCAAAGGCTGTCGGCAGAAAGAGCCAAAGAATTGCCCTCGGCGGCGTGCGTGACGAGGCAGAAATCAGAGGTCACAGAAGAACTTACATCGGCTCTATTCCCGGCAGAATTATGACTGCCATTCAGAATGCAGGTTCAAACAATCCTGTTCTTATTCTTGACGAAATCGATAAACTTGCCAGCGATTACAAAGGTGACCCTACATCCGCTTTGCTTGAAGTTCTCGATTCGGAACAGAACAACAAGTTTGTTGACCATTATATTGATATTCCTTTTGATTTGTCTAATGTAATGTTCATTACAACAGCCAATGATGTATCACAAATTCCCGCACCGTTGCGTGACAGAATGGAAATCATTGAGCTTGACAGCTATACAAGAGAAGAAAAATTTAATATCGCTAAAAAGCACCTTGTTCCAAAGCAGCTTGAAAAGTGCGGATTTACCGCTAAAGAGGTTAAATTTACTCAATCGGCGCTGTATTTCCTAATTGATTTTTATACAAGAGAGGCGGGTGTTCGTACTCTTGAAAGATTAATCGGAAATGTGCTCCGTAAATGCGCAGTTAAAAAACTTGAAGACGAACAGGAAAGTTTTAAAATTACAGACAAAGAAATTCTTGAAATGCTCGGACACAAGAAATTTACAACAGATAAATTGCCGTCAAAGGACGAAATCGGCACTGTAAACGGACTTGCTTGGACAAGCGTCGGCGGTGAACTTTTACCGATTGAAGTTGCAGTTATGGAGGGCACGGGCAAACTTGAGCTTACGGGTTCTCTCGGCGATGTTATGCAGGAGTCGGCAAAGGCTGCCGTTACTTGCATAAGAAGTCACGCAAATTCACTCGGAATTAATCCGCAGTTCTATAAAAATAAAGATATTCACATTCACGCTCCCGAGGGTGCTGTACCAAAGGACGGTCCTTCGGCTGGTATTACAATGGCAACCGCCATTTATTCAGCTTTAACAGGAAAGCCCGTAAAGCGTGATGTTGCAATGACAGGTGAAATTACCCTACGAGGCAATGTAATGCCGATAGGCGGCTTAAAAGAAAAGAGTATGGCTGCATATAAATCGGGCATTAAAACCGTTATCATTCCAAAAGAAAATGAAGCAGACCTTGAGGAAATAGACCCTGTTGTAAAGGAAAAAGTAAGTTTTATTCCTGTTACAAGTTTCTCGCAGGTAGTCCCGATTGCAATAGTCGATGTACCTGTAATTTCAGAAAAGCAATGGAACGCAGTTGCCGATAATACGGTAACTACCAAATCGGAAAACATCAGACAGTAGGGGTGAGGTAAATGAATTTTAACGAAGTACAATTTGAATTTGCCGCCGGCACAAAAGAACAGCTGCCAAAATCTGATATGCCCGAAATTGTTTTTTCAGGACATTCAAATGTCGGAAAGTCCTCTCTTATAAATAAACTTGTGCAGAGAAAAGCACTCGCAAGAGTCAGCGCCCAACCCGGTAAAACAGCGACCATAAACTTCTATAAATTAAGAGAATTTCGTATGGTTGACCTGCCCGGTTACGGCTACGCAAAGGTTTCAAAAAACGAAAAGCAACGCTGGGCTGAACTTGTAGAGGGATATTTTGCACAGGAAAGAAATATAAAATTGATTATCCAAATTCTCGATATGCGCCATCCTCCTACAGATGACGACCTTGAGATGGTGGACTTTCTTTACAGAAGTAATTACCCATTTGCTGTAGTGCTTACAAAGCGTGACAAGCTGAACAAAACAAACCAGAAACTACAGCTTGAATACTATCAGGATATTTTCAGCACAATCGAAGATTTACCTATGATAGAGTTTTCGGCACAGGATGGATATGGCAAAGAGAAAATAAAGGCTCTTATAGAGTCACATATTTTGCAGACCGAATAAAAGGCTGCGCAAGTAAATATCAGGAGGTATGAGAGAATGTTTGTAAATGATTGCTTAAACATTAACGAAAAAGGACATCTTACAATCGGCGGTTGCGACACAGTTGAGCTTGCAAAGGAGTACGGCACTCCGCTTTATGTACTTGACGAAAACACAATCAGAACAACCTGCCGTTCATATGTTGAGTCTTTCAAAAAGTTCTACAACGGCAACGGTATGCCGCTTTATGCCAGCAAGGCGCTTAGCTGTAAGGAGCTTTGCAGAATTGCAAACGAAGAGCATCTCGGACTTGATGTAGTATCGGGCGGCGAGATTTATACAGCACAGCAGGCAGGTTTTCCTATGGAGAAAACCCATTTTCACGGCAACAATAAAACAGCCGCTGAAATTGAATTTGCACTTAACGCAGGCGTCGGCACATTTGTAGTCGACAACCTTTACGAGCTTGAGCTTTTAAACGAAATTGCAGGCAAACTCGGTAAAAAGGCAAAGATTTCATTCAGAATTAAGCCGGGTGTTGACGCACACACTCATAATTTCATCAGAACAGGTCAGATTGATTCAAAGTTTGGCTTTGCACTTGAAACAGGCGAGGCTTTTGAGGCTGTTAAAAAGGCTCTTGAATATGAAAATGTAAACCTTGCAGAACTTCACTGCCACATCGGTTCACAGATTTTTGATATTGACCCATTTGTTACAGCCGCTGAAATTATGATGGACTTCATCGGCAAAATTAAGGACGAGCTTGGTGTTACAATCAGCAACTTAAACCTCGGCGGTGGCTTTGGTATTATGTATGTAAACAGTGACGAGCCTGTTCCTTATGAGAATTATATGGAAAAGGTTTCTGTTGCCGTAAAAGCAAAGGCTGCGGAACACAATGTACCTGTACCTTACATCTTTATTGAGCCGGGCCGTTCAATCGTCGGTGAGGCAGGTATTACGCTTTACACCGTCGGCGGTATCAAAGAAATCCCTGACATCAGAACCTATGTATCTGTTGACGGCGGTATGACCGACAACATCAGATATGCGCTTTATCAGTCTGATTACACAGTAGTAAACGCAAGCCACGCAGACAAAGAGGCTACACAGACCGTTACCGTTGCAGGTAAGTGCTGTGAAAGCGGCGACCTTGTACAGGAACACACACAGGTAGCTCCTGTTACAGTAGGCGATACACTTGCTGTTCTTTCAACAGGTGCATATAACTACTCAATGGCATCTAACTACAACAGAATCCCTCGTCCTGCTATTGTTATGGTAAACAACGGCAAGTCAAGAGTTATTGTTAAGAGAGAAAGCTACGAAGATATCGTAAGAAACGATATTTGATAAAAAATTAAAGGTCACTTTTGAGAAATCGGAAGTGACCTGTTTTATTGTGCAACGAACCGTCGACAATAGTCGGCGGTAATTTTTTGCCTTAAAAGGGGATAGGTTATTCCTTGAAATTTTAAAATAAAATTATCATTTTAAAATCCGAACAATGAGTTAATTCTTAATCTATAAAATTTACATAACCGTTATTTATTGAATTTATCAAGACCGAGAATGTAATCACTTGACACTCTGTAAATCATACAAAGTGAAATCAAATGCTTTATAGGCAACTCACGCTTGCCACTTTCGTATTTGCTGTACTGTTCCTGCCTTGTATGCAGGAGAAAGGCAATCTCTGCTTGTGTATATCCGTTTGCGATTCTTAATTCCCTTAATCTTTTAGTGTAGTCCATAAAATCACCGCATTTCAAAATATTACTATTTGTATTATATCATTGTTTATGTGCGTTTGCAACTAAAGTAAATGTTAAAAATTCAACCGACGAACTATACAAAACGGTAAGCTGGTGTTAAAAACTTATTTCAAAGCAACTTGAGCACAAGCAACTTTCATAACTTAGGTAAAATATTTTTATTTTCGACAAAATAATAGCTAAATATTAACAAGTTTATAAACTTTATTTAAAAAACTTGCAAAACAGTTAAAAAAGTAGTATTATAAGAATGTCGAAAGCCACAAACAATATTTAATTGTGGTAATGATAAATTGTTTTGAATTAATAAGGAGGAACATACAATGTCGTATGTAAGTGAACAGCTCGAAAAGCTTAAAGCAAAAAATCCAAATGAACCTGAGTTTATTCAGGCAGCTACAGAAGTTTTAACATCACTTGAGCCTGTATTTGAGGCTAATCCTAAGTATCAGGAGAACGCAATTCTCGAAAGAATCACAGAGCCTGAGCGTGTTATTATGTTTAGAGTTCCTTGGGTTGACGATAACGGCAAGGTACAGGTAAACCGTGGTTTCCGTGTTCAGTTCAACAGCGCTATCGGACCTTACAAGGGCGGTTTAAGATTACATCCGTCTGTAAACCTTGGTGTAATTAAGTTCCTCGGTTTTGAGCAGATTTTCAAGAACTCATTAACAGGTCTTCCTATCGGCGGCGGTAAGGGCGGCTCTGACTTTGACCCTAAGGGCAAGAGCGACAACGAAGTTATGGCTTTCTGCCAGAGCTTTATGACAGAGCTTTGCAAGCACATCGGTGCTGACACAGACGTTCCTGCAGGCGACATCGGTACAGGCGCTCGTGAGATTGGTTATATGTTCGGTCAGTATAAGAGAATCAGAAATGTATATGAGGGTGTTCTTACAGGTAAGGGCCTCAACTGGGGCGGTTCTTTAGCAAGAACAGAGGCTACAGGTTACGGTCTTCTTTACCTCACAGAGGAAATGCTCAAGTGCAACGGTAAAGACATCAAGGGTGCAACAGTTTGTATCTCCGGTGCAGGTAATGTTGCTATTTACGCTACACAGAAGGCTACAGAGCTTGGTGCTAAGGTAGTTACACTTTCTGATTCAACAGGTTGGGTTTACGATGCAGAGGGTATCGACCTTGACGCTGTTAAGGAAATCAAGGAAGTTAAGAGAGGCAGACTTTCAGAGTACAAGAACTACCGTCCAAATGCAGAGTACCATGAGGGTAAATTCGATTGGTCAGTTAAGTGTGATGTTGCTCTTCCATGTGCTACACAGAACGAGCTTAACGCTGACGATGCTAAGAGACTTATCGCTAACGGTTGCTATGCAGTAGCAGAGGGCGCTAATATGCCTACAACTCTTGAGGCTACAAAGCTCATCCAGGAGGCAGGTTTACTCTTCGCTCCGGGTAAGGCAGCTAACGCAGGCGGTGTTGCTACTTCTGCTCTTGAGATGTCACAGAACTCACAGCGCCTTTCATGGACATTTGAGGAAGTTGACGCTAAGCTCAAGAACATTATGGTTAATATTTTCCACAACATTGACAATGCTGCTAAGAAGTACGGCTATGAGGGCAACTATGTAGTAGGTGCTAACATCGCAGGCTTTGAGAAGGTTGCAGATTCAATGATTGCTCAGGGTGTTTGCTAATTAAATCCTTTAATAAATTCAAAATCCTGTCTGATTTTTCAGGCAGGATTTTTTATATGTTTATTTTGCTTTTATTGTAAGGCTCTTTATTTCATATGCTAATAATTCTGTTTTTACTGTGCAAAATACTTTTGAGGTGATTTTTATGGCTAAAAAAGGAATGCACAGAGCAGATAACATTTACGATAAAAATAAAAGCAGAGCAGAGATTGTACCCGAATTGCAGGGCGGAGCTAAACTTAGCAACGAAAAAGCCAATCCGATTATTGCAGGCACACAGCCGCCGTCACAAAAGGTGTATCACAGTAAACCGCACAGCGAAAGACCTATTTCAAATTTTTATTCTTATATAGACAACGACTTAGCAAGAGATAATCTTGAAAGCGATATTCCAAGCGCAGATTTGCAGGATTTGTAATCAGAAACGGCATACCATTTCAATGTTAAATTATAGAAATGGTATGCCGTATTTTAAAACTTTTCTTCCTTATATTCCTTAATAATCTGGATAAATTCTTTTGCGTATTTTTCCTGCTTTTTAATACCGACACCGGATATTCTTAAGAAATCATTTTCGTTTGTCGGAAGTTTTGCGCACATATCACGCAAAGATGCGTCGCTGAATATAACATACGGAGGAACGCTGGCTTTATCCGCAAGATATTTTCTGCGCTCCTTAAGTTTGTCAAACAACACCTTATCGACCTCTGTATGCTGAATTTCTCTGTGCAGCTCCTCTTTAACGGCGAGGCGCATTGTAAGGCTTTTTTGTCCTTTCAAAATCGGATATGATTTTTGCGTTACCTTTAAAACAGGGTATTTGTCCTCGGTTTGAGTTATATATTCTTCGTCAATAAGCCTTGTTATAAGCTCGTTTATAACCGTTCTGCGCTTGTCACTCATTATGCCATATGTAGACTGATTATTTAACCTGTATTTGTAAATATTCTCGCTTTTTGAGCCTGCAAGCACGGCGGATATTGTAGAAGTGCCGAACCGCTGCCCTGTTCGTATAATGCAAGAAAGAATCTTCTGCGAATCTACCGTTACATCAGCAAGCTTGTATTCTTTAAGGCAAACCGAGCAGTTTTTGCACTCGTTTGTGTGATACTCACCGAAGTAGTTTAGAATATAATTTCTAAGGCAGGTGGTAGATGTACAGTAACCTACCATTTTATTAAGTTTATAGTAATCGTTTTTCTTGATTTTTTCACGCTGTTCATCGGTCAGTTCATCATTTTCGTCATTATTTTCAATAAAAAATTTTTGTGTATGAACATCACCGGGGCTGTACAGCAAAACGCAATCGGAGTTTTCGCCGTCACGACCTGCTCTGCCTGCCTCCTGATAGTAGTTTTCAAGATTTTTCGGCATATTATAATGCACCACAAAGCGCACATCGGGCTTATCAATTCCCATTCCGAAAGCATTGGTTGCAACAATCAGATTGCATCTGTCATTAATGAAATCGTCCTGATTTTTGCTTCGTATTTCATTGCTCAATCCTGCGTGATAAATAAGCGAATCATAGCCGTTTTCATTGAGAAAATCGCTGACTTTTTCTACATTTTTACGGGTAGCACAGTAAATTATTCCGCTCTGTTTTTTGTGTTCGCTCACTATGGCGAGTAATTCTTTTTGCTTGTTTTGCGGACGCTTTACGGCGAAGAACAAATTTTTTCTGTCAAAACCCGTTGTTATTTCAAAAGGATTTTTAAGACCGAGCAGATTTAGAATATCCCTTTTTACAGCGTCGGTTGCCGTTGCCGTAAATGCGGAAACGACCGGTCTGTCATCAAGTTTAGAAATAAAATCGGATATTTTCAAATAGCTTGTGCGAAAGTCGTGACCCCATTGCGACACACAGTGTGCCTCATCAACCGCAATCAGAGAAATTTTTATACTGTTGCAAAGATTAAGAAAAGCGGGCGCTTCAAGCCTTTCGGGCGCAACATAAATCAGTTTGTATTCGCCTCGCATAGCGTTATAAATTGCTTTCGACTGTTGGGCGGGAGTAAGCGTGCTGTTGATGTATGCCGCTCTGATTCCGTTTTGATTAAGCGAAGTAACCTGGTCTTTCATCAGCGAAATAAGCGGAGAAATCACAATTGCAATTCCGTCCGACATAAGTGCCGGAATCTGATAGCAAATCGACTTTCCGCCGCCCGTAGGCATAATACAAAGCGCATCTCTGCCGCTCGAAATATTATCTATTATATTTTCCTGACCGTCACGAAACGAATCGTGGCCGAAGTATTGTTTTAGAAGTTCAAACTTATCCATAATAAATATTATATATAAAATCAAAATTATTTTCAAGCAAAGAGCCGAAAATGTTGATTATTAGCCGAAAATATTTTATACTATAGTTGTATTTTTTATTTGGAGTGATATTATGTTATTTTTAGAATATCCGAAATGTTCGACCTGCAAAAAGGCTAAGAATTTCTTAGACAGCAAAGGTGCCGATTACGAGGACAGACACATTGTTGAAAATAATCCGACAGCCGAAGAATTAAAGCAATGGCACGAAATGAGCGGACTTGACATTAAAAAGTTTTTCAACACAAGCGGTATGCTTTATAAGTCAATGAATTTAAAGGACAAGCTGCCGCAAATGTCGCTTGAAGAAAAATATCAACTGCTTGCAACCGACGGAATGTTAGTAAAATGCCCCATTCTCATTAACGGTGATAAGGTGCTTACAGGATTTAAAGAGGCAGAATGGGAAGACATAATAGGATAAGGAGCAATTATGAAGAAATTTATATCTTGGAATGTAAACGGTTTAAGAGCCTGCGTAACAAAGGGCTTTCTTGACTTTTTTAATGAAGTAAATGCAGATGTATTTTGCTTGCAGGAAACTAAGCTGCAGGCAGGACAGATTGACTTGCAGCTTGACGGCTATCATATGTATTGGAACTACGCCGAAAAAAAGGGATACTCGGGCACTGCGCTTTTCACAAAAGAAGAGCCGATAAGCGTAACCTACGGACTTGGAATTGAAGAACACGATAAAGAGGGCAGAGTGATAACCGCCGAATTTGAGGACTATTATTTTGTGACCTGCTATACCCCAAATTCCAAAAACGAGTTATTAAGACTTGATTACAGAATGGTTTGGGAGGACGCTTTCAGAGAATATCTGAAAAATCTTGAAAAAACAAAACCCGTAATCGTATGCGGCGACCTCAATGTTGCGCATAATGAAATTGACCTTAAAAATCCTAAGACAAATCGCAAAAACGCAGGCTTTACAGATGAGGAAAGAGGTAAAATGACTGCGCTTTTAGACAGCGGATTTACCGATACTTTCCGCTATTTTTATCCCGACAGAGAGGGAATATACTCGTGGTGGTCATACAGATTTAAAGCGAGAGAAAAGAATGCAGGCTGGCGTATTGACTATTTTCTCACATCAAAAGCCCTTGATTCAAGACTTGTCAGCGCCGATATTCACACAGAAGTTTTCGGCAGTGACCATTGCCCTGTTGAACTTGTGATTGAATAAATTAATCAGCCTATGAAATACGAAAAATCTTGCGGAGCTGTTGTATTTACAAAAGAAAACAACGAATATAAATTTTTAATTGTGCAGCAGCTTCAAGGCTTTCATGGATTTCCAAAAGGGCATATGGAAGCAGATGAAACTGAAGAACAAACCGCCTTACGAGAAATATTTGAAGAAGTCGGTGTAAAAGCAAATCTTATTGATGGCTTTAGGGTAGTCGACGAGCATATAATTCCGAGCAAAGTCGATACAGTAAAGCAAATAGTTTATTTTCTTGCTGAATATAAAAATCAGAATGTAAAATTTCAAAAGTCTGAATTATCAGCCGTTAAACTTTTAGCGTTTGATGAGGCTTACAATACTTTTGAATATAAAAGCTCAAAAAGAATACTGTCTGCGGCTTATGATCATTTATCTAAAGCAGTTTACTAAGCAAAAAACCTGCACTCTATAATGACCCGACCCCCAAAAGTTAGACCTAAAAAATCTAACTTTGGAGGTCGGTATTT